>Ga0209517_10000355_pt1 | contig 81037 bp, 74 predicted proteins | sample PeaSoiMetSII2010_FD_187695 | JGI IMG/M metagenome (GOLD analysis project Ga0209517, IMG submission 187695) | Peat soil microbial communities from Weissenstadt, Germany - SII-2010 (SPAdes) (version 2) | ecosystem: Environmental > Terrestrial > Soil > Wetlands > Peat | place: Germany...
GAGCCCGGAGCCCGAGCGAAGATCGCGCATTGCGCCCCGCAAGGGAGGCAGTGAGAGCAGGTCGAGCGAGGGTCAAACGCGAGCTACTGGCCGAGACGAATGGATCCTACATCACCTCGGAACTCTTATTTTTTCCGGTCCTGAGTCCTGAGTCGCGAGCTTCGAGCTGCCAGCGTTCCCACCTTGCCCGTGGTCTTACCACCTCATCATTCGCACCCTTCGAGTGTCACGCAACAGCGGTCGATGACCGTCGGTCAGCCCAAGTTCGCGGCCGAACTCAAGGTCCAGAGAAGTTGGCTAGCGGCTCGGGACTCACGACTCGCAACTAGTCCACGTGCTCGCCTTCGTCGAAGCCCGGCTCGGCAGCGGGCAGCACGTCGCGCTCGCCGGCCACCCAAACGTAAAGCGTGGGCAACAGAAAGATACTCATCACGAGAGCCGCCATCAGGCCACCAACGATCACGATGGCGAACGGGCGCTGCGAATCCGATCCGATGGCATGCGACATCGCCGCCGGCAGAAGCCCCAGAGTCGCGACCAGCATGGTCATCATGATCGGGCGCAGCCGCAGCACGGCGCCCTCAACAGCCGCATCTTCCACGGAATAGCGACGCACACGTAACTGGTTGATGTATTCCAGCATGATCACGCCGGTCTGCACGCATACGCCGAACAGAGCCAGGAATCCGACACCAGAGGAAACGCTGAAGTTCGTGCCGGTGAACAACAGAGCCAGCAGACCGCCGATGGGAGCCACTGCAACATTGGCCATGATCAGCAGCGACCACTTAAATGATTTGAACATGGTGTAGAGGATGATGAAGATGATCAGAATCGTGATGGGCAGCACGATCAGCAGCCGCTGGTTCGCTCGCTTCTGGCTGGCGTATTCTCCTTCCCATTTGATGTGATAGCCGGTGGGTAATTTCACTTGCTCGTCGATCTTGTGGATGGCCTCTTGCACCGTGCTACCCAGGTCGCGGCCGCGCACGCTGTACTTGATGGCGATATAACGCTGGTTGCCCTCGCGATAGATTTCCGAACCACCGTCCGCGACCTGTATTTTGCAAAGCTGAGCCAGCGAGACGCGTTCTCCGGTGGGCGAGAGCAGACGAATCTTCTCAATCGCCTCCCTGGTGTCGCGGAATTGGGGGAGATAGCGCAGAACGAGGTCATAGCGAGCCTCTAGTTGCAGCACCTGCGTAAGGGCGTTTCCGCCGACGGCAGTCTGGATTGCGTCCTGTACGTCGGCGACGTTGATCTGGTACCGAGCAGCGGCATCCCGGTCAACGGTGATGTTGAGATTGGGCTGGCCGAGAACACGAAAGACCCCCAGATCCTCAATTCCCTGAATCTGGCGCATGATGGCGACGATCTGATCGGCCTTCTCTTCCAAGGTTCTCAAATCATCGCCGTAGACCTTGGTGGCGAGTTCTCCCTTTACGCCGCTGACCGCTTCTTCCATGTTGTCTTCAATGGGCTGCGAGAAACCCCAGACGACGCCGGGGATCTTGTCGAGTTCGCGCTGCATGGCGGCGATCAGTTCGTCTTTGTCCTCATGGAAGACGGGCCGCCATTTTTCCTTCGGCTTGAGGTCGACGAAGTATTCCGTATTGAAGAAGCCCGTGGTGTCGGTTCCATCGTCGGGACGCCCGACCTGGCTGGTGCACTGGGGAACCTCGGGAAAAGAGCACAGCACTGCTCGGGCCTGGTTGGCGACTCGGATACCTTCATCTGGGCCTGTGCTGGGAGCGAGCGTGCCGCGGACCCACAGGGCGCCTTCGTCCAGATGCGGCAAAAATTCGGAGCCGATTACCCCACTGAAGCCGAGATACATTCCCACGGCGACACCCGCCAGCCCCACACCGACGGTGATACGGCGGTGACGAATGGCCCAACGAACCGCATTGCGGTAGCGCTCGGTCAGGAAATACATGATCGGGTTGTGCCATTCCTTCGCGCCTTTGGCGAAGGCGAAACTGGCCAGCACCGGCGCGATCAGCATGGAGAAGATGAGAGCGCCCAGGAGGGCGAAGGCGACAGTCCAGGCCATGGGCTGAAACAGCCGGCCTTCGACACGCTGCAGCGTGAAGATCGGCAGGTAGGCGGTGATGATAATGCCGATGGCGTAGAAGACTGGCCGCTGGACTTCGTGCGCTGCCTCGCCGATGCGTTCGATTGGGGTCTCCGTGGCGCGGGAGAAACTCATGTGGCGGACGATGTTTTCGATCATCACCACCGCGCCGTCGACCACCATGCCAAAATCGAGCGCTCCCAATGACAGCAGGTTGGCGGGGACTTGCTTCAGATCAAGACAAGTTGAGGCAAACAACAGAGAGAACGGAATTGTGGCCGCGACGATGAGTGCGCCGCGCACGTTGCCCAGGAACAGAAACAGAATGATCGAAACCAGGATCATGCCTGCACCCAGGTTGTGCAGAACGGTGTGGCTCGTGAAATGAACCAGGTCGCTGCGATCGATGAAAGGAACGATCTTCACTCCTTTGGGCAGGGTGTGATTGTTCATCTCATCAATCTTTTCGTGCAGCGCTTTCAGAGCCGGATCGGCGGCTGCGCCCTTGCGCAGGAGCACGATGCCGGAAACCACGTCGTCGTTGTCAATAATCTTGCCGTCTTCGCGATGCATCGCACGGGCGAATTGGCCAAGCCTGATTTTCGGGCCCTGTGAAACCACGGCAATGTCTTTGACGTGGAGGGGCGTGCCATTCTTGGTCAGAATCACCGTCTGTTCGATGTCGTGAACCCGATCGACCAGTCCGACTTCGCGGACGTTGATTTGCTGCAGGCCGGCCTGGATGAAACTGCCTCCGGCGTTAGCGTTGTTGTTGGCCAGTTGTTGCTCGACCTGGGCGAGGTTCAATCCGTAGGAGACGAGCTTGTCGGGATCCAGCCGGACCTGATATTCGCGGGTGGGCCCGCCGAAACTGGCGACGTCAACTATGTCGGGGACGGACTTGAGATTCTTTTCGACGATCCAGTCTTCGATGGACTTCAGTTCCATCGGGTCATACTTCGGATTCGTGCTGCGCAGGGTGAAGAAATAAATCTGTCCGACCGGACTCCAGTCGGTGCCCATCTGCGGCGTGACGCCCGGCGGCAGCGTGACCTGACTCAGGCGTTCGAGGACGCGCTCGCGGTTCCAGGCGTTGTCGGTTCCATCTTCGAAAATCAGCTTCAGGTCAGAGAGTCCGAACAGCGAGAACGACCGCAGATGCACCACGCCGGGGATGCCGTTCATGGCCGTTTCCAGCGGAATGGTGACTTGTTGTTCGATTTGCTCGGCGGCAATTCCCGGCCATTGGGTGATGATTTCGACGTAATTGTCGGCCACGTCGGGATAGGCTTCGATGGGCAGGTTGTGGAACGAAACGATGCCCCAGGCAAACAGCAGCAGCGCGCCGCCCAAGACCAGCAGACGGTTGCCGAGGGCGAAATCGACGACGCGGCGAATCATTTCGCCCTCCGATGCGGCCTGACCCCAGCGGCTAAAGCCGCAGGAAGCCTAGTCTTGCTTCGGCGCGGCTGAAGCCGCGCCCTTTCAAATCGGCCATCCAATTCGAGCAGCATGCGGTCTATTGCTCCACCGTGTTCTGCAGATCGAGCGCGTTCGACACAACCTGGTCGCCGGGCTTGATCCCGGAGACGATCTCCTGTTGCTTGCCGGGCAGCATGTTCCCCGTGACGACTTCGACGCGCCTGAAATGGCCGCTGCCCAACGGCGTGTAGACCCACTCGCGGTCGTGGAGATGGAGCACCGCGGTCGCGGGAACGGCGGAGCGGGTCTCCGGCTGCTTGCCGTAGAACGTGGCCGTGGCAAACATTCCGATGCGCATCATGCCGGGGTTTTTCACTTCCAGCCGGACTTTTGCGGTGCGGATGTTGGGGTCGAGAATGGGCAGAATGTTATCGATACGTCCCTTCAAGACTTCGTTGGGATACGCATTGAGGTGAATGTCGGCGTATTGCCCGACGCGTACTGCATCAAGATCGTTTTCGTAGACGTCACAGATGATCCAGACGTAAGAAAGATCGGAGATGGTGAACGGGTTCGGGCCAGACAAGCCTTGCACGCCGGCGGCATTCGTAACTTGCTGGTCGGTGATCACGCCCGAGATGGGTGCTGTAATGTCCACGATTCCAGAAGGATGGTCTTTGTCGATACCGAGAAGACGCAGCTGTTCCGTCGCGGCGGTGAGGTCGGCTTTGGCATCTCCTTCGGTGTCCTCGGCCTGCTCGAGGGCGCTCTTGGCGATGGCGCCTTTTTCGTACAGAGTCTGCGCGCGCTCGAGCTGAATGCGGGCCAACCGCTCGTCGTTTTCGGCCTTCAGATAAGTGTCGTAAGCGCTAGAGACGTCGCCGCTGCGAACTCTTAGCAGCACTTGGCCCTTTTCTACGGTGTCGCCGAGCCTGGCTTTGATCTCGACGACGCGTCCTGAAGCCAGGGAGATGACGGGCACGGCGCGGGCGATATCGGGCTGCACGACCCCGGTCACATTCAGCGCGGGAACTGCTTTGTGCTCGACCGCGGCGACCAGCGGGAACTGCTCAGGATGGTCAACCGTGAAATTATTGGCGTCGAGTTCGGGCTCGACGACAGCCTTGGGCGGCGCTTCGGCACCGGGGTTCGCCTTGCCGCTGCAACCAACGAGCAGAAACGACAGCGGCAAACCCAGCGCCAGCGGAAAAATCCGTTTGAAAAAATGAGCCCTCATGGGACGACCTCGCGGCCCACCGCTAAATTCATCTGCGCGGCAGCCGTCAAATACGCGCCTACTAGATTCACGTAATTCAACTGCACGGTGCGGTAGTCGCTTTCGGCACTCAGGAAATCCAGCAGCGATGCGCCCCCATGCTGGTAGGAGAAAAAGACCGTGTCGCGCACGCGCACGGCCTGATCCAGGTATTGGCGTTTGTACGGCTTCAGCAGTTCGATGTTGCTGTTGACGATGGCGTAAGCAGAATCTACATCGCTGTAGACCTGGGTCTCCACTCCCTGGCGGAGCTTCTGGTTGCGGTTGATGTCAATTTTGGTGCGCAGCTTCTCGCCCTGGTTGCGGTCGAAGATGCGCAGCGGAACGCTCACGCTCACCCCGAGCGTGTGGGTCGCGAGGGGATTGTTGGTCGAGGCATTGTGCGTGTACCAGGCGCTCACCGTCGGATCCGTGGAGCCGTTAGCCTCAGCGAGTTTGTAGCTGGTTTCCGCCTGTTGTACCGAGAGCACGGCGGCGCGCAGATCTGGCCGCGCATCGAGCGCGTCCTTGCGATAGTCATCGAGCGAAAGCAGGTCCTCGCTGAAATCGTAAGGCCCGTCGACATCGAAGCTGTCAACCGGACGGCGGTCATCCAGCAAAGCCAGCAGGTTGATCTTGGTGGTGCGCAGGTTGACCAGTGCAGCCTGCAGATCGGATTCGTACTGCAAGCGTTGCAGTTCGAGCCGGTCGAGATCAATCTGGGCGATGTCGCCGGCCTGGTAGCGGTCGCGGCTGATTTTCAGAACCTTGTCCCAGTAGTCGAGATTGTCCTGCGCCACGCGCAGCACGGCCTTGGCCTGAAGGATGCCGACAAAGGCGTCGCGCAGGTTGAAAAGCAGATTGCGCTCTATGTCGGCCTGCTGGGCCACCCCGATGGCAGTGCCTTGCCTGGCAACCTCGAGCCGAAGATGCCGCTTGTTCCGCCTCTCGAACAGATAACTGACGCCGGGGGACTCAAAGGTCCCGGCAAATGGCCGCCACTCGCCGTGGTTGGGAGCGATCTGGGTTCCGTCGACGGTGAGCGAAAGTTGTGGGTTCGGCCGCAGAAACGAGGTGATCTCTTCCGCCTTCAGTTCGTCGATGTTCAACATACCCGCCAGCATGGTGGTGTTGTTCATCTCGAAGTTGTGCTTCACGGTATCCCAGTTCCAGACCTGGAGGGCAGATGGAGCCTGGGGCGCCGGTTGCTGCGCGGCAACGCTCGCCGCGCCGCCCAGCACAGCCAACCAAACCAGCGGTCGCCACAGTCTTTTCTGCATCAGGCTCTCCCTGCTCAAGCCTCAATTGTCCCGGACACAGCGCTCGGGCCGATTCCTGCCGGCGCAGATCGCTTTCGAACCTGCGATCTCACTTCGAAAATCTCCGCAACAATAATGAAGGAGTCAGACCGCCGATCTTCCGAACGAAGCAATTTCTCGAACTGCTCCGCGGCTCAGAACCTTGAATCGGCGATCGGCGGACGGAACGACTACGCGAGGCAGCCCATTGGAGGAGCGCGGCCGGCCCGGTGCAGCGCAGGCGCTGCCGGAAGGGGAAAAAACGGGTGCAAGGGCACGTCGCTGGAGTCTGCGGCGAGTGAAATCGTCGAAGCTGGTCCCAGCAGGGCTGGTGGAATCTGCGCCCTGGAGTTCCAGAGGGGGCTCTTGTCGCCGCCCGCCTGCCGGATGCTCCGCTTGCTCAGCGGAGACTCTTCCATCTCAGTCCGCATGGCGATGAGGTCGTCGCTGGCCGAAATCACGGGGAAGAGCATCACCAGCAGACAGCCTAGAGCCAGCAGGCACTGCAGGGAACTAAACTTGTACTCCGCACCGGCGCTTCTCGAGTTGCGCCAGAGCCAGTAGGCCGGCACAGCCAGCAGCAGCCACGCAAGATTGAGCAAAAGTTCCATAAACAAAGGACAGAAGGGGCGAAAACACTACTCCTAGGAGTATTAGTTTTGCAGAAACTGCGAATCGAAGTCAATGTGACTTCCGTGTGGCGACACAGTCCTGCGCAAGATATAGCGCCCGGCACATTCTTATGTGGAGGCCAAGCTGGAATTGTGGGAGAGTAAAGAATGGGCTTTTGGGCCGCAGACTTACGCCGACTCTCAGGGATGGGACAGCATGCATAAAGTCCGATGGCTGTGGCAGGTTTCCGCTCTGCTCGCCGTTTTGGCGTGCGCCATGGGGCTGGCTGTCTGCCAACCCGGTTGGGCCAGGGCAGATGAGCAGCAGGCGGGGACGGAGGCTGCGCCTGCGGATCCGCAAGACGATCCAGGGCTTGTGATCGAGAACGATTCAGACCTTCCCGAGGGCTATCCCGGCCGGCATTATGAACTTCGTTTTCACGCGCGGGGCGGAGTGTCGACGCTGCACTGGAGAGTAGAAAAGGGCGCGGTGCCACCCGGTCTCCAGCTTGACGACAGCGGATTGCTGCACGGCGAGCCAGTTCGAGCGGGAGAGTTTCAGTTCACCGTTTCAGTCCGTGAGAGCGGCATGCCGGAATCGGCGGTGCAGAAGGGATTTGTGTTGAAGGTGATCTCCGCGCTTGCCCTCAATTGGAAAGATCCGGCGCGCGTGAATGGGAACCGGATCGAGGGCAGCGTCACCGTTACGAACACGACGCCCGATGATATGGACTTGACCTTCATCGTGCTGGCAGTCGCCGGCAATGGGAGAGCAACGGCGATCGGATACCAGCACTTCATGCTGCATCGCGGCACGTTCGGGATGGAACTCCCCTTCGGGGACACCCTGCCGCACGGTGGATACGTCGTGCATGTCGACGTCGTGGGTGAAGTGGCGCCGAAGAAGTTGATTTACCGGGAGCGCATGCAGACCCCGAGAGCGCTGCAAGTGACCGTGGGGCCTTAGAGTTGCAGGCTAACGAGCCGCCACCAGAGCAAATCGCTCTCGCCTTCCCTTGACACCAGCCCCGCGGGTCGTGTAACCAATGGCTCGACTTCATACAAAATCAGAAAGGAATCTTCATGTCTCCTCTGCAATCGGCTGTCATCGGTGCTGGTTTTGTCGGACGGGCTCACATCGAAGCGCTGCGCCGGCTGGGTATTCCGCTCCTTGGCGTGCTCGACAACTCACCCGAACGCTCGGAAGCTACGCGCGCCGAGTTGCGTCTTCCGCGAGCCTATCGTTCGCTCGAGGAACTCGGTGCCGACCCTCAGGTCAACGTAGTTCACGTCTGCACCCCCAACCATCTCCACTTTGCGCAGGCCTCGGCTCTTCTGCGTGCCGGCAAGCATGTGCTTTGTGAGAAGCCGGTGGCGATGAACACCCGCGAAAGCGCGGCTTTGATCGAACTGGCTCGCGAGCACAAACGGGTGGGTGGAGTGAATTACAATCTGCGCTATTATCCGCTCTGCCAGGAGGCGCGGGCCCGCATCGCCAGCGGCGCGATCGGCGAACCCCGGCTGGTCCACGGCAAGTTCCTGCAGGATTGGCTCTTTTATCCAACCGACTGGAACTGGCGGCTGGAGACCGAGCTGGGCGGCGACCTGCGCGCCGTCTCCGACATCGGGACGCACTGGCTTGATATGGCCCAGTGGCTCACCGGGCGCAAGGTGGTCGAAGTCTGCGCCGATCTGGCCACCATCATTCCGACGCGCCAGCGGCCCAAGGGTCGGGTCGAAACTTTTCAGTCTGCGGCTGGCATCGCCACCGAGCCGGTCAAGATTTCGACCGACGACTACGCATCGGTGCTGCTGCGCTTGGAAGGCAATCTGCGCGGAGTGATGACCGTCTCGCAAGTCAGCGCCGGACGCAAGGCAGCGCTCATGTGGGAAGTCAACGGCTCGGAAGGCTCGCTGGCCTTTAATTCCGAGTCGCCCAACAGTCTCTGGATTGGGCACCGCAAACAGGCCAACCAGGAACTGATGAAAGACCCGTCATTGATGACACCCGCGGCGAGAGGGTATTCGGCCTATCCCGGCGGGCACACCGAAGGCTACCCGGACACGTTTGTGCAGCTGTTCAAGGATTTTTACGCGTACATCGAAAAGGGCAGCAATTCGCGGCCGGAGTTTCCGACGTTTCAGACAGGCCATGACGAACTCGCGTTATGTGATGCCATCGCAGAAAGCGCGCGTGAAGGGCGGTGGGTGAAAACTTAGAAGTCAGCCCTCGGTGGCTTTCTCAAATCCTTTATGAATAACTTCGAGAGTGTCCTCCGCCAAGCCTAGCGCGGGCAGTTGCTCGCGCGTGAACCAGCGGACCTCCGAGGCGTCGCTGGCGGCAAGAAGTCGTCCGCCCACCGGGCGGCAGAGGAAATCGATCAACACGTAGTGGTACTGGACGCGGCTGGCAGCGTCGCGCAGGACGCGGTCGAATACGCCCAGCAGTTCGCAGGCTTCGACGATGAGTCCGGTTTCCTCGCGAGCCTCGCGAACGGCCGCTTCGCGTACCAGTTCGCCGACTTCCAGCGCGCCTCCGGGAATGGACCACTGGCCCTGGATGGGCGGGTGAGCGCGCTTGACCAGAACCACGCGGGAACTCTCGATGATGACCGCCCCAATCCCCACCAGTGGCTGCTCAGGAAATTCGCGTCTCATGCTGCAAGGGATTCTAAAGCATGCTGGTCCGCGACCTTGCCTTTCTGTGTTTACAATGGGTGGCCTATGGCGCTGGAAGAGTACAAACGCAAACGGCGGTTCGAGGAGACGCCGGAGCCTCCGCCCAAGGTGGAGACGAAATCGGGCAATCGCTTCGTGGTGCAGAAGCACGATGCGACCCGCTTGCACTACGATTTTCGACTGGAAATGGAAGGGGTGCTGAAATCGTGGGCGGTGCCGAAAGGGCCGTCGCTCGATCCCGCGGACAAGCGGCTGGCCATGCAGGTCGAGGATCATCCGGTGTCGTACTTCGACTTTGAAGGAAACATTCCGGAGAACAACTACGGCGCGGGCACGGTGATGGTGTGGGACGTGGGCACGTGGCAGCCGCTTTCGCCGGTGGCTGTCCAAGGCAAGTATGTTCCGGGCACGGAAGCGGAAGCAGTTGCGATGCTGGCGAAAGGTGATCTGAAATTTCGTTTGCACGGCAAGCGGCTGAAGGGAGACTTCGCGCTGGTCAAGATGCGCGGGCGGCGCCCGGGAAGCAAGGGCAACGAATGGTTGATGATTAAGAAACACGATGAACATGTCGTGGAGGGATTTGATGCCGGGGATATTGATGAATCGGTGTTAAGCGGACGCAGCCTGGCGGAGATTGCCGGCGATGCGGGATCGGCGGAGTGGAAGAGCCGGCCAGCGGCGCGCGGAAAGTTGAAGGCGCCCTGGCTGGCGGATGCCGTGGCGAAGCTCGATCAGAAGAAGAAACAGAAGCTCAACGCAGAGGGCGCAGAGGACACAGAGGAGAGCGGTAAGAAAAGACCCGACCCTCCATTGAGCAATATTGCATCTGACAGTGCCGTCGCGATGACCGGCTCGAAGATCAAGGGGAAAAAACTACCAAGAACCTCTAGGTCCTCTGTGCCCTCCGCGTTGAGTGCTTTGTCCGCGCCGGCGAAGCGCCCGATGCCTGCAACCATCCATCCCATGCTGGCCGAGTCGGTGGAGGAGGCATTTGACGGGACAGAATGGCTGTTTGAGATCAAATGGGATGGATATCGCGCGATTGCTTTTATCGCAGACGGCAAGGCACGGCTGGTGTCGCGGAATCAGAATGACTTGACGCCGCGCTATCCTGAGTTGAAGGACCTGCCACGGTTCGTCAAGGCAAAAACCGCGATTCTCGATGGCGAAGTGGTTGCGCTCGATGCCGACGGGAAGGCCTCGTTCAGCCTGATGCAGCAGCGGACGGGATTTCGTCCCGGCGGACGGCGGGCGGCGGCCAATGCCGATGTGCCGGTGCTGTATTACGCGTTCGATCTGCTCTACCTGGATGGCTACGATTGGCGGCGGGTGCCGCTCGAGGATCGCAAACGCAAGCTGGCGTCGGTGCTGGTGGCGGGTGATGCGGTGCGCTATTCCGATCATTATGAAGAACACGGCAAGGCCCTGTTCGAAATGGCGCGGAAGAAGGGATTGGAAGGAATTGTCGCGAAAAAGCGCGCCAGCTTCTACGAAGAACGGCGCAGCCGCGAGTGGCTGAAGATCAAGATTCGCCACCGGTTGGAATGCGTGATCGGCGGCTTTACCGAGCGGGAAGGCAGCCGGGCGCACTTTGGTTCGCTCGTGCTCGGGCTTTATGACAGGCGAGGACGCTTGATCCATGTCGGCCAGGCGGGAAGCGGGTTTGATCAGCAAGCGCTGGATGAAATCTGGAAGGTGTTGAAGAAGCTGGAGACGAAGAAAAATCCGTTCTTTGGAGAGGTTGAGGCGCTGCGCAGAGTATTTTGGGTCAAGCCTGAGCTGGTTGCAGAAATTGAATTTGCGGAATGGACCGGCGGGGCCGACGGCGGCGGCCCGAAGTTGCGGGCGCCGGTGTTCCTGGGGTTGCGGGATGACAAAGATCCAAAGGAATGCGTGCTCGAAGAGTGGGATTTGACTGACAACTGAGCCCTGACCACCGGCGCCTGGCTCTCGCTACTTGACGTCTTTCATCGCCAGCAGGGTTCCGAAATCGCGGCCGCTGGGGTCGACAGCGCGCGCTACGACGGCAGCAAAAACATCCCTCAGTTCAGGAAACTTCGCCACCAGCGCTTTAATCACGGCGACGTTGCTTTGATTGGCCTGGCCCGTGTTCGAAGCGTCGGCGGTCTGGTACTTCACGACCAGATCCAGGTCACTGCCCACCGCAGTGGGAAAAAGTGTAGTCAACTTGTAGGTCGTGCTTCCGGCAATGAGGTCGGCAGTTTTACCTTCCGCGGGAAAGTCAGCCGGTTCGAGACTTTGAAATTCATCGTAGAGCTTGTCCGTAGCCTGTGTGCTCATGAAAGGCAAGGGAGAAATCAGGCTGCGGGCTTCGAGGTAGAAAAGCCAGGCATTGTGCAACTGGCCTTTCGTTTTGTACTCCCGGGCGCGGGCTGCGAACCACTCGCTGTCATGCCCGGCGACCAGTACCGGCTTGAAGTAAAGACCTGCCAGCTTCCAGTCGGCTCCTGTCTGCTGCGCAACCACGGACAGGTTGGTTCGCGCCTGGGGTGAAGTCGCGTCGAAAATGATCACGGCATATTTGCCGGGCGGAAGATTGTCAAAATAGAAAACGGCGCTGCCTGAGGTCTGGCCGTTCTTGCCGAAGACTCCGCAGTAGAACTCCGCGTGCGGGATCGCAACCGTACCCTCGGCCGCGAGCAGAAACAGCGCTTTTGCTGTGGGTTGTGCGCCCGCGAGATCCTGTTGGTGATCCTTGACCGTAGTTTCAATGCCGGAGAAATCTGAAGCCAGGCTAGGGATGGCGCTTTGTCGTAGCGCCGCGGCATCGCCCTTGGCAGCCAGGTCGAAGTAGCGCTGACCGGCCGCGGTGATAGCGGAACGGGTGGCGTCGTCTAAATCGCCTGAAATCTGGCAGTTCTGGGCGTAAACCAGTGAGGCAAAGCATGCCAATGCTGCCAGGGTGGTCCACAAGACGCAGGCCCGCAACCAGCTGCGCACCGGTCTCATCCTATTCTCCACTCTGCCTTCATCTTCCCGAGGCGAACTGACCGTGTTCAGTTTACGCTCGCGCTCTACCCGCCTGTGAGGATTTTACGCCGAGTGCAAGTACATGACAGCTATCGAGTTGCAGACGCGCCTCGGGTCCGTGCGACAGCCATAATGCGATCGCAAGAGAGCAGAGTTGAGACGTTCTAACGTGTGGCATACCCATGCTTGCCTCTCAACCGTGTGGTGCTAGAATCTCGGGTAGAGAGGGTTCTTACAGGGTCTGCTGAGGTCCCGGTCTGGAAGGAGCGGTAATGAGTGCGGCCTTCAAATTCGCCAAGCTTGCCGGGATCGTCGTGCTCTGCCTGAGCAGCTTAAGCCTCGCAGACGCGGCATCCAGTCAAACCCGTCACAAAGCGAAGAAGCCGGCGTTGCCTCCATTGCCCTCGGGACCAACCGGCCCGGTGCCGCAGATTCCGCTGGATTCGATCGCGCCGGTGCCGCCGCAGGTGAGCTACCAGGACGGACAACTGACCATTGTCGCCCCCAACTCGACGCTGGGCGACATCCTGCGCGCTGTCCACAAGCAGACGGGAGCGGAGATCGAAATTCCTGAGGCCAAGGAACGGGTCGTAACCCATCTGGGACCGGGCCCGGCGCGGGAAGTGATCGCGGAATTGCTGAATGGGTCACGGTTCAATTACGTGCTTCTCGGTTCGCCGGTTGATGCGGACGCCTTGACGCGCGTGGTGCTGGTGGCGAAAACCGGGCCGGATAACGCGCTTGGCGCTAATCAGCCGGCTCAACCGGCACAGCCGGGAACGAACCCGGCCGCAAGAATGGTACAGGCGCAGGATGCGGCCGACACCAATGACGCAGACGCGGCTGAAGAAAACTCGGACGACAATGCTGCCGAACAGGCGCCGGCGGAAGCAGAACAGCCCGCCCCACAGGGGGACCAGCCCGAAGTGAAGACTCCGCAACAGTTGCTGCAGGAGATGCAGCAGCGGCAGTTACAGATGCAACAACAGCAGCAGCAACAACAACAGGGACAGCCTGGGCCGGGCATGCCCCCGCGGCCGCCGCAAGAGCAGTAATACACTGCTGAAGAGCGGGGCTGCGCCGCATTCTGCGTAAACTCCACAGGAAAGTCTGATGGCGAGTGGTGGCGAGCAGATTCTCTGACTGCCCGCTACGGCCGGTTTTGGCTGATGCTCTCGGCGCGGGCCGTGGAAACGGCCGTCAGACCCGATTCGCCGTCGCCAAGAGCTTGCTGGAGCAGCTTCCAGTCGCGGCTGACCTCGCTCTCCGATATTGCAGGCGGCGATTTGCGCCGCAACTCTGACTGCAGCCGGGCCTCCAGGAGTTCCCGCGTCAACTGCGGCGGCGCGCTGCCGTTTAGAACATTGTCCGCGGATGCGCCAATGCGCACGATGCGGCCCGCCAACGGCAGCTGAAGAATCGGCCGGCCCTGATCGTCGAGATCGGTTCTGGCTCTGGCTTGCAGTCTTGACCACGCCTTGTCGACGGTCCAGCCCGAGGTAACGGGATAAGACCCGGCCAGAAGGTTCTGCAGCTGGCGCTGATAAGCCCGGCGATCTTCGCTGCCCAGCGGCGGCTCCGGCTCATTGCCAGGACTGAGAACCATGGCGTTGCGGGCTGGCTGGAAGTGGCCCGTACCCGTGCCCACATAAACCGCAAAGACGCAGCCGGCAAATATAGGGCTGGCAACCGCGCTGGGCACGAAGTACTTCTTCGATTTTAAGAACGATTCCACCACGCCGTGCACGGCAGAGCTGCGGGGCATGCTGCCCGGGACCTGTGCGATGACCAGCCGCGAATACCCGATTTTGGGGTGGCGCTGGTTGAACTTGACCAGCCTTTTTGCCATCTGCTTCGGGGTTGTAATGCCGACGTCGGCGATCAAGCTGCGATGCATGGCCTTCGGATAATAGAAGTTGATGATGTCCTTCGCAAAATCGGCGCAGTTGTTGGAGACCAGGTGGAAGTGAGACTCATTGGGTGACGAGTTCAGTTTTTGGATCAAAGCCTCGTCCTGCTCCGGTGTGGTCTCGATTTCGAAGCCGTAGATGGTGCGGTCGTAGGACGCACCCACCAGTTCGTACCAGTTTCCACCTGGGGGTTCGCCGTTCTTGCGGTCGGGTGCGACGTCTTCCAGATGGGCGCGGCGGTAGCGGTCGCGCAGAAAGTTCACCATCTTCGCATCGGCAAACAAAGGCACGTCTTCGGGGCGGTCTACCGAGTACAGATAGCCGGTGAGAGGAACGGCGATCCAATCGTATCCCCCGACGCCGTCGTAGCGGCTGACGACAACTCCCGTTTCTCCAGGGGCGCAGGGGCGGAGGACCAGCGGCGTATCAGCGCAGACGCCGGACAGATAGACGGCGGCATGACCGGTCGCGGTAAAGAACCCCAGCTTGCCGTAGGGCTCTTCCAGCAACAAGGTGGCCGAGGCGCCGGCCAGGGATACGCAGGCGAGAACCATGACTGCTACTCTCGCGACCGCGCGCCGCAGCGGCTGGATGTGGCGTGAAAACATAGTCACCCCAGACGATTCCTAGCTTAACCTCTCTGTTTAGAACCCCTTAACGAAAGAATAGTTGCGGACAACCGGAAAAACCAGTTACGGAAGTCCAGAAGAATCAGGGTAGAAAAGAGGGCGGAATGGACGAAGGAGGCGAATGGTGGCGCGAGGTCGCTGCGTTGCCGTATGCTCGAGGCGCTAGCGCCCTCCAGCGTGAGGCGGAGCTGTCCGTGATGGTCAAATTGCGAAGGCTCGTTGGGGTTGTCCTGGAATTCTGGGGCGGAATTCGGCTGGTTGTGGATTTGCTGTCGAGTCTGGACGCCACCAGAGATTACATGCATTCTGCCTTTCTACAGTTTGCCTCTGCGCCCTCATCCTTAACTCTCACTGTCACGGTCCTCGCGGTTGGCTCGGTCCTCCTTTTGTATGACCCCGCGAAGAAACTGCTGCAGCCTCCACAGCCCGAACAGCCATTCCCAGCGGCACCGGCCACGGGGATCGCGAACGGGGGCACTGTTACGGGATGGTTCTCCATCGAGGGACCCGGTGAGGTTCACTCACACACCCCGCTGAGTCTCTCCATTCGTAATTGCGGCCCAAGGTTTGCTAGGGGCATACGGTTTGATCCCATCGAGTCGCGGCACGGCTTGAGACTTTGGCTAATTGGAATGGCGAGTCTGGCCCCGGGAGAGCGAGTGCCTCTGGGATTTCGTGTTGGTGAGAATGGTGAGTACGTTGGTGTCGTCGGCCATGTAGTTAGTTTCTTCGAAGGCGGCTCATACGCAGTAAACCAGCCGCCGTATGCGATCACGATCCGTTTCCTCGACGGATCCACTGAGCGCGTCGAGCAGCACACCATGGAGGGTCATCCCCTGCCTAGAGGAGGCGTAACTCTCAAGATCTATCCCACGGTTGATTCAACGGCGTGCGCCGTTACCCCCGGCTTGCCAGCACGGCGCCCCCTCGTGGTCCCGAAGCGATACGGCGCTGGCGTTCTCAAGCATCATTTGGGCTATAAGGGATTGGCAGTGATGAACGACGGTACACCGGCATATGATGTCTCAGTCTCGAACGTCGCATTAGGCAGCCGGGCGACACTCGTGTTCCAAGGTGGTCATACGGAAAGGCTCACTCAGGCCGACGACGAGGCGTTTTATCCCGCCTTCATTCAGGCGCGGCTGGGTGGCACATTCGGGGCCGCGCTAGCCAGCTTCATGGTTGAGGAAGGGATTGAAACGGTGACAGTACCCCTCACGTACCGGGATCAGGAGAGTCGCTGGTACCAAACCGACGTTGCACTTAGCCGGGACGTGGAAAAGTCAGGCGGTCTTCGGCTGGACTGGAAACAAAGGGCGATCCCGGCACCTACCTCTCTCGACCCGTAGGCCGAATTCGGCTCAGACCTTCCAGACTTACCCCGCCTCGTCGCGCTCCAGCAGCCGCGCCCTGGCCCAGCGGGCACTTTCAGCCACGGATTGTTCTTCGTCGTCGGCCAATTTCTCGAGCAACGGAAGGAATTCCGGGTTGCCGCTGTTGCCCATGGCAATGGCAGCATTGCGGCGCAGGCCGGTGCGCTTTGCCCGCCGGACGGGCGATCCACGAAAGACCGCGCGAAATTCGTCGGCTGACATTTCAGCAAGCCAGGCGAGCGCCGGATTCACGAAGCCGGGGCGTGGCTCGAATTCAGGCGCGGTTGAGACCGGGGCTTTGCGATTCCAGGGACAAACATCCTGGCAGATGTCGCAGCCGAAAATGTGACGGCCCATACCGGCGCGCAGGTCTTCCGGGATTGATCCGCGCTTCTCGATCGTCAGATAGGAAATGCACTTGTTCGAATCAAGTTGGTAGGGCGCGATGATCGCGTCCGTCGGGCAGGCTGCAATGCAGCGGGTGCAGGTGCCGCAGCGGTCGGGCGCGGGCAAGTCGGGCTCCAGCTCAAGCGAGGTGAGAATCACTCCCAGGAAAAGCCACGAACCTTTTTTCTGGTTGATGATGCAGGTGTTCTTGCCGATCCATCCCACACCGGCGTATTTCGCGAAGACGCGTTCGACGATGGGGCCGGTGTCAGCGTAGCAGCGGGTAGTGAGGTCCGACGGGCGAGGGCGCCCGCCGCTCCACAGGTCGTTTTGCAGCACTTCTTCCACTCGCTTGAGACGGCGCAAGACGGCGTCGTGGTAGTCTTCGCGGCTCCAGGCATAACGGGAGATCCATCCCCGGTTCGGGTCTTGCATTTGGGTTGAGTAAGGATGCCCCGTGTTGTAGTTGATGGCACAAACGACTACGCTTCGTGCCCAAGGTGCGGCCCGTGAGAGCGAAGCGCGCTTCAATTCACCACGTTCGTCACGAGACGACATGTATGCCATCTCGCCGGCGCGGCCCGCGGCGATCCAGGCAGAGAAATGCTGAAGTTCAGGCAGATCCGCAGCCGGAGCGATGCCGCAGACGTCGAAGCCGCACTGCTCGGCCGCACGCTGAACAATGGCTTTTACGTCGCTAATCTGACTGGCCACGGTGTCCTCTGCGAGCGGAGCTTAGACCGAATCCTTACGCGCCGAGCTTCTTGACTTCCTCGTTGTAGTACTTCCGGTAGAGGATGTCCCACTCCTGCGAACCTTCGAGGATGGTTCGCTTCTGGCTCTCGATTTTCTGGCGGGCGGCGAGGTCGATTCTTGCTTCCTGGTTGAGCAGGTCTTCGAGAATCTTGCGGGTTCCCTGGCGGATGGTGTTGGGGTCTTCGATGAACTCGACTTCGTCCATTTGCTTGAGCACGTCGGAGACGGCGCGGGCCAGGACGTTGACTTTGTCGTGGCTCAGCCTCACAGCACCGCCTTGTACTTGCGCACGAGTTCGGTCTTCACTTTGCGGAACATTTCCTGGTAGTTGGCGCCGGTCTTCTGCATTTCGTCGGAATAGGCTTCGAGGATGACGCGGACTTCGTCGTTAATGCGATCCTCCAGCGTGAGTTCGTCGAGCAGAGCGGCGTGTACGCGCTCGGTGACCGCGGGAACCGCCGCAGTCTCGATGAGCTTGCCAGCAATCAGTTTCTTGGTGACTTCGCGGGCCAAGTAGCCCACATATTCTTTGGAAAGAAGCATGCGTGAATTGCAACTGCCGGGCAAAAAAGTTTTTCAGTATGAATCCAAAAGTGTAACACAGCGCAAAGCGGAGCACAGAACGAGACCCGGAGGGAGCTTGACCACACCCTGCGCTTCTTCGGGATAAGCTGAAACCTGAACATTAGGAGAAAGCGCTGGCGCCCTCCCAGCCTAAGCACTAGAATGCAATGCTTCATCCGGGCAGGGAATCGGTGTTTGCCCCAGGGGGAAACATGAGGTGTGTACGCACATGGCTCGCGTTCGTGCTGCTGGGAGTGTGCCTCCCATGTTGGTGCCAGCCTTCTACGAAACGTAAGGTCATCATTGATGAGGATGCAGCCGGGCCGGCGGGAACCGCTCAACAAGCTATTCTGCTGTTGATCCAATCTCTGCAGACGGAAGTTCTCGGCATCACCGTGGTGACGGGTGATGCCTGGCTGAAAGAGGAAGTCGCCCATACCTTGCGCACGCTCGAAATCATCGGGCGGACTGATATCCCGGTTGTGCCGGGAGCGGAGTATCCGCTGGTGCGGCGGCAAGTAGAGACGGAATTGTGGGAGAAGCAATACGGCTCCGTTCCGTGGGTGGGAGCCTGGACTCCAAGCGGCTATCACCCGGCGGATCAGTTGGGGGAGATGCCCGAGGGCAAGCCCACGACCAAGCCGCTCGACGAAGACGCCGCGCATTTTCTGGTGCGCATGGTTCGCAAATATCCGCACGAGATCACCATCTACGAAGGCGCGCCGATGACTAACCTGGCGCTGGCCATCTCGCTGGATCCGGAATTTGCGGCCCTGGCAAAAGAGCTGGTGTTCATGGGAGCCAGTCTGAATCCGAAGACGGACGACCCTGAGTTTGTGAACGCGCCGAGGCACGAGTTCAATCTGTGGTTCGATCCGGAAGCGGCGCACATCGTGCTTACGTCACCATGGAAAAGGATTGTCTGCACCACGGTGGACATTTCCCTAAAGACGCGCCTGACCCAGGAGTTGATTGATCACGTCAGGGCCGGCAATTCTCCGGTGGCACAGTATGTCGGCAGGTATGCGCGGCTTCGTGGCCAGTACAACTATCTGTGGGACGAACTGGCCGCCGTGGCCTGGCTGGATCCGAGTCTGATCACGGCCAGAGAAGCACGCTATCTCGACGCGGATCTGAGCCGCGGCGCCAACTACGGCAGCACATTGAGTTGGACCGAGCAGGATAAGCCCCAGATCATCGGGCCGCCGGTCGAAGTCCAGGTCGATCTCGATACGGCAAAGTTCTACAAAATGTTCGTTGATCTGTTGACGGCGCCGGCCCCTAGGCCTTAGCCAGCAACCTATGCGCGGTCCCACTTCCCCTTTGCGCGCAGAATCCCGACTTCTGTTTTGACCATCTCGGCCAAGCGAACATAGTCGGCTTTGGCGGCCCGGTTGAGAGGCATCCCCCCGGATTCCAGGAGTACGTAATGCCGGGGGCGCATGTAGGAAGCGAGCGAACGCGCGTGTTTCTCCAGCATGGGAATGGGAACGGAGAGCTCAGCGCCGGGCTTCTTCTCCACGAAGGCCACAATCGCCTCCGAAAGGACCTTATGGTCGACGCCTGCCACCGCACAAGAGGCAACTTTATCGGCGAGCGCACAGATATGAGCCTCGACATCGACCGGAAACACCTGGTATCCAGCCGGTTTGATGACCCATTTCGCCCGCCCTGATAAATGGAGGCCATTCGCATCCTTGTACCCGAGGTCTCCGGTATATAAGGAATCCGTCTTTGGAGATGGTATTGGCGGTCGAGGCGGGGTCGTTGAGATATCCCAGAAATGTCTGCGCGCCGCGGAAACATATATGGCCAGTTTCTCCGGCGGTCAACTCGTCGCCCGCAAAGCCATCGCCGCGCATCTCCCGGCGGATCGAAAACGGATACACCGGCATATCTAAGCCCAGACTCACGGCGCATTGGCGTGCTGTTTCCCGAGGTTGTGACTCATAAGTGCAGAACCCGGCCGCTTCGGTCAGTCCCAAGCCGGTAGCGACCCAAGGCGCCATGGTTGACATTTTCGCGACGAATGCCTCAGAGACTTGCTGTCCCCCATACGCGACCAGCTTCAGACTGGACAAATCAAACTCATCGTAGGTTTTTACCCGCCACTCGAATTCAAACATGGCTGGGATCTGCCCGACGATCTCGATCTTGTACTCCTGAATTGCTTTGAGAGAGCGCACCGGGTCAAAACTCGCCAGAATGACGGCGGTCCCACCGCCAAAGAAAGTACCCATCAGAAGTTCCGTCTGGCAGCCAACGTGGGAGGGAGGCAGATTCACCAGCGTCTTCATGCCGGAATCGCCGCCGAAGAATGCCTGGCTGATGCACATATTCTGAGAAGTGATATTCCGGTGAGATAAGAGAGCCGGTTTGGGTGATCCCGTCGAACCCGTGGTGAAAATGATCAGTGCAGCATCGTTCTCGCTCTGCTCGCAGGACACGCGCTCTTCACTTCCAGTTCTCAGCTCTGAAGCTCGCGCGAAAAGATCTGCGGCTGCCGTGGCTCCGGGAATGGTCTCTTCCCGGGGAGAAAACTGAATCTTGTGCTCCACGAACGGGCACTCTCTCCCTATGGCCCTGCCCACTTCACGAAAATCTCCGAGGGGAGTAACTCCCGGGAAGGCAAATCCCTTCGGTTGAACTTGCCGGATGCTGCGAATCATTTCCGGGGCTGACAGCCGGAGGTCGAGAGGTGCGAAAATCACGCCGATCCGGAAACAGGCATACTCCAGAATGATGTGCTCGGTGGTCAGCGGCAGGGCGGTGACCAGACAATCACCCTTCTTATATCCAAGCTCAAGCAGGTGAGCAGCTACGCCAAGCGTGGCGGCTTCCAGTTCGGTCCATGTCGTGCCCTGGCCAGTATCAGCGCTGATGATTGCGAGACGGTCGGGCCTCTCCGTGGCCCATTTCGATATCACCTTATGAACAAGGTGGCGCTCGCTGAACTTCTGGTCGAAGTCGTTTTCTGAGAGCTGCGGTAAAGTGCAAACTTGGCTCATAACGGTTATTGCTTCAATACCAATGCTGAGGACTTGAGCCGACTCGAGGAAGATTTGCCGCTGGCGACTGGTGATTTACAGAGATAATGGTAGGCCCGAATGGATTCGAACCATCGACCTCTTCCGTGTCAAGGAAGCGCTCTAGACCAACTGAGCTACGGGCCTACATTGTGCTTTCACACACTTGCAGTCGCCGACGTCGTCGGCGTGGGTCCACCAGGGTTCAAGGAGGATTTTAACACGCGACTTTTCGCCCGTCGATCGTGAGCCCGTGGAATGTCGCCCCACTTTGAAACCCCAGAGAGCCGGCATTTATTCTGAAACGGATGCCGACTGCGCCGGCAATCCCGGAGTTGATTTCGCCGCGGCGCCAATAGAACGGGCTGTTATTTCTGCTCGGAGGAATCCGGGGCGGCGCCCGTACCTTGTCCCGTGCCTTGTCCCGTGCCTTGTCCTTCGTGGTGACCCTGCCCCTGTTCACGCCTGCTTTGCATTGCATCCCACTTCTTTTGCTGGTCGGGGTCGAGAAGAGCGCGGATCTGATCGTTGGTCGACTTGCGGATCTCCATCATCTTTGGCCAGCGGTCGTCCTGCGAAAGCGAGGAATCCGATCGCAGCTTTTCCATTTGCGATTGTTCCGACTTCAGTATTTCCAGCACCTTCGACTGCTGGTCCGAAGTGAGCTTCAGCTGCTTATTCAACATCTCCGCCCGCTGCTCCGGATCCAAATGATGGTGCCCGTGCCACTGTTCGGACGGCGCGCCTGCCGGTGCAGACTGCTGGTCGTTGCTTCCATTGTTTTGGGCGACAGCCGAAGCCGTCACGGTACAAACGACGCCGGCCAGCGCCAGCGCGAGCAAACTCTGTTTCAACATGGTTCCTCCTAAGCCTTCAGTTGGGCTGATCGTATGAACCACATTATCGCTCCGGAGTTGTGAAAGTTCTGCCGGTTTTACGAATCTTTACTCGACGAGTTTTGTCGCCGCCCATTCCAACCCGCAGTTCGACAACAATAGACAAAAATCTACAATTTTCTCGAACCGGCCGGGCTATCATCCCATCACAGGGGTAAAGGTGTTGAGGGCCGTGAAATCGTCGACGATGACAAGGGTGAGGCCCGTTTTTCGGTGTCTTTCTCTAAGTGCGCTTCTTCTGCTTACCCTGGATCGCGCCCACGCTCAAACTCAACCCTCGACGGTTCAGCCCGCCCAATCCCAGCCCAGCCCAGCCACAGCCGGGACAATTCACGGCATGGTGAAGTCCGGCAACATGCCGATTCCAGGGGCCGCGGTGATTGTCACTTTGGCATCCTCCAATGAACACATTTCTACCTGGACGGATGTTGACGGCAGCTATTCTGCGGCGGTCCCCTCGTATGGCACCTACAAGGTGCAGGTACAGATGATCGCGTTTGCGAACAGCACGCAGCAGGTTGTGATCGACGCTTCCCATGAGAACGCGCTGGTGAACTTCGAGTTGACGCTTCTGTCGCGCACCCAAGAGGCGAGTCCTCCGACCCGAAGGCCGTACGGTCAGGGCGGCGCCCAGCGCGGATTTCAGACCCTTTCTGCACTACAGGGCGTGACGGACCAGCAAGGGGGTGGTAATGCACTCAGCGATGTTGTGCCCTCGGGCATGCCTGTTCCCGGGATGGCGCCCGACAGTGCAACCGAGTCCATCGCGGTTTCCGGCAACAGTTCTAACCCGTTGAACGGGATGAGTGGAGACGAACTTCAGCAACGCATCAATGACGCTCGCATGCAAGGCGGCGGGTTCGGAGGGGGCAGTGGATCTGGCGGTCCGGGAGGGTTCGGTGGCGGTGGCGCCGGGCGCCCCATGGTCTTCGGTCGCCGCGGATTCGACATCAATCACCCGCACGGGTCGATCTACTACGGAATTGGCGACTCGGCGCTGAATGCCGCGCCCTATGCGCTGGCCGGCGAACCGGCTACGAATCCCGCATACGTGCAGAACAGTTTCGGGGGATCGGTTGGCGGTCCGCTCAATATCCCGAAGATTTATCACGGCGGGTCCAGGACATTTTTCTTTGTCAACTTCAATGGCAGGCACGGGGAGAATCCCTTCGACCAGTTTTCCACCGTACCCACCCTGCTGGAGCGGCAAGGGAACTTCTCGCAGACGAGTTATCCGGGGCCAAATGGGCAGCCGGTTGAAATCTTCGATCCGGCCACGAACACGCCGTTCCCGAACAATACGCTCCCGCAGATTAATCCCATCGCGAGTGGTTTGCTGCAGTACATCCCCATGCCGAATCTGCCGGGGAATTATCAGAATTTTCATTTCGTCACTTCCGCCAACAACAACAGTGACGATCTGAACGTCAGGGTCAACCACACTCTGGGCGCGGCGCCAGCCGGGGGACGCCGCAGGGGACCCGGCGCTCCGCGCAACAGTTTGAACTTTGGTTTCCACTATCACGGATCCGGCACCAGCATCACCAATCCTTTCCCCAGTGTCGGTGGCAGCACTTCCGGCCGCAGTTTTGATGTGCCGGTCGCCTACACTCGCAGCATCGGCAAGTTGACCAACACTGTGCGCTTCGATTTCAATCGCAGCCGGACGCGCACGCAGAATCTGTATGCATTCAACGACGACATTGCCACCACCCTTGGAGTCACAGGAGTGTCAGCGAATCCGTTTGATTGGGGCCTGCCCAATCTCTCTTTCACCAATTTCGCCAGCCTCCAGGATGTGAATCCGCAGCTTCTGCGGAACCAGACATACACATTTACGGACAATGTCGTCTGGATTCACGGTAAGCACACCTGGCGTTGGGGTGGCGACTTCCGGCGCGTGCAACTGAATACTGAGACCAGCAGCAACGCCCGTGGTTCATTCACCTTCACCGGATACAACACTTCGGAATTTACTGCCAGCCAGCCCGGTCAACCCGCCCAGCAGGTCTCCGGCACCGGATACGACTTTGCCGATTTTCTCCTCGGATATCCGCAACAGACTTCGGAGCAGTTTCTCGATTTTGAAAACGGTGATCACTTCCGCGGCAACTTTTGGGACCTATATGTGCAGGATGAATGGAAGATGCGTGGGAACCTCACGCTTAATCTCGGAGTGCGCTACGAGTATGTGTCGCCGTTCACGGAGATCAACAATCGCCTAGTGAATCTGGACCTTTCTCCCGGAGTACTGGTTCAGACACCGGGCCTGCCGCTACAGGTGACGCCCATTCAACCTGGGCAAGTCGGGCCATACAGCGGCAACTTGCCTGCCAGCCTGGTGCGGCCGGACCGTAAAGCGCTTGCCCCGCGCGTCGGTTTCGCGTGGAAGCCATTTTCGAACACGGTCGTGCGCGGCGGTTACGGCGTCAACTACAACACAGGCGCCTATCAGGGGATCGTGCAGCAGTTGGCCTTTCAGCCTCCGTTCTCGACCACACAGACGCCCATCCAACCGCTGGTTGAAGACAACGGCGGAGTGCTGACGCCCACCGCCGGAACTCTCACCTTGCAGAACGGCTTCCCGGCGTCTTCCACCAGCGGGATCACAAACAATTACGCGGTGAATCCGAATTACCGCCTGGGCTACGTGCAGATTCGCAATTTCGATATTCAGCAACAGCTTCGTCCAACGTTGCTGCTGAACATCGATTACACGGGAACCAAGGGCACCAATCTCGACATTCTGGAAGCTCCCAACCGGACTCCGACCGGCCTGCTGATTCCGAATGTGCAGGCATTCATCTACGAGAATTATGTCGGGGACTCTGAGGCCAACGCTGGATCGATACGGGTGCGCAAGCGACTGTCAAACGGATTTTCCGTCGGCGGGATTTACACGTTCTCCAAATCGATCGATGATGCATCGTCGATCGGCGCGGGGGCGACTTCCGGCGCTAACACTCCAGGATTGGGCGCGGGTGGCACCGCCGCTGGCGGAGGCGGCGGTAGCGCGTCGGGCGGTGGGGCCTCGAGCGTGGCACAGAATGCTCTGGATCTGTCGGCAGAGCGCGGGCTTTCGAGCTTCAATCAGACTCAGAAATTCACCGCAGATTATCTGTGGGAATTGCCGTTTGGGCACGACAAACGCTGGCTTACCGGAAATACTCCGCTGCGCGCGATCTTCGGAGATTGGCAGTGGAGCGGGGACTGGACCATCGCCTCGGGATTGCCGTTCACGCCACGACTGCTCGGCGACGCGGCGGAGGTGAACCGCGGCACCAATGGAACGCTTCGGCCCGACGTGGCTCCCGGGCAATCGATCCGCATTTCGAATCCGTCCATGGCGAAGTGGTTCAACACCGCTGCATTCACATTGCCTGCCGGACCATATGGCGATGCCCGCCGCAACAGCATCATCGGTCCGGGCAGCCAGGTCTTTGATATGGCATTTACCAAGATCATCCCGTTGAAGGAGTCGCGCATGCTGGAGTTGCGGGCCCAGGCCACCAACATCTTTAACATTCCGAATTATTCGTCGATTGATACGACGTACAACTCGCCGACGTTCGGCCGGGTGACGGCGGTGGGCGCCATGCGGCAGATTACGATGACCGCCCGTTTTCGTTTTTGAGGAGAACACAGATGAGTTTCAGCCGGCACCGGTTGGCGAGCAAGATTCTGGCAACGTTGCTGGGGCTTGCGCTGCTGTGTTCCTCGCTGCCCGCGCAGCAACAGGGGGACTATGTCTTCCGCGTAGAAAGTGAACTGGTGCTGGTGAACGTGACTGTCAAAGACCGGAATGGAAGTTTTGTCCGCGGACTCAAGCCCGAAGAGTTCACGATCCTCGAGGACAATAAGCCGCAGAAAGTTGTTTCCTTTGATGTGGAGAATATCGATGCCGTGGCAACCCAGGATGTGGCTCAGACGAAACCTCTGACTGGCGCAGCGCCTCAGGCAGAGAACCCAGCCGCAACTTCCGCTGCAGATTCCGCGAATCAGTTCAAGGATCGCCGCCTGATCGTTCTGTTTTTCGATCTCTCGGCTATGGAGCCAGATGAAATCGACCGGGCAATCACGTCGGCCGAGCACTATGTCGACACGCAAATGGCACCGGCAGACCTGGTCTCGATTGTTTCTCTGGGAAGTTCGTTGCTGGTGAACCAGGATTTTACTTCCGATCATGAACTGCTGAAGAAACAGCTGCAGGCTTTCGGGGAGGGCACCGGCCAGGGCTACGAAGAAGGCACAACCGGCACCACCGAAGGCACGCCAGACACCGGTCAGCCGTTTACCGCCGACGATACGGAATACAACATTTTCAATACCGACCGGCGCCTGGAGGCGCTGCGCTCAGTTGCGGAGAAGCTCGCCCACGTGCAACAGAAAAAGTCGTTGATCTACTTCTCGAGCGGCATGGACCGAACCGGCATTGAAAATCAGTCGGAACTGCGGGCGGCCACCAACGCCGCGGTCCGCGCCAATCTGGCCATCTACACCATGGATTTGCGTGGCCTGCAGGCGCTCGTGGCTGGGGGGGAGGCACAAAACGCCAGCCTGCGCGGGACTTCGGCATATTCAGGCCAATCCATGATCAACGCCCTGAACTCGAACTTCACCACGCAGGAAACGCTGGTCACGTTGGCCAGTGATACCGGCGGACGGGCCTTCCTCGACTCCAATGATTTCAGCCAGGTCTTCAAAGGAGTGCAGCAGGATACATCGACCTACTACCTGCTCGGTTATCACAGCACGAATCCGGCGAGGGACGGCCGCTACCGGCGCATTGTGGTGAAGGTGAATATCCCGGGAGTGAAGGTGGACTACCGTCGAGGCTACTACGCGCCAGCGGATTACCAGCACTCGACGAAGGAAGACAAGGAACTTCAACTGCAGGAAGAACTCGCTTCCGAATTGCCCGCGACAGATCTGCCCCTCTATCTCGGGCTTGCGTACTTCCGCATGGAGACAAACAAGTTTTTCATCCCGGTTTCGCTGGTTGTGCCGGGCTCAGAAATTCCTTTCACGCGCAGCAGCGATCGCGACAAAGCGACTCTCGATGTCATTGGCGCGGTGTTCGACAGCGAACAACACCCGATATCTCGAATTCGCGACACGGTCAAGCTTGCGGTTGATACTTCGTCCGAAGTGCGAAAGAAGAATGTGCAGTATGACACAGGGTTGAGCCTGCCTCCCGGCAAGTATCACCTGAAGTTCGTGGTGAGGGAAAACCAAACCGGCCGCATGGGCTCGTTCGAGACTGACCTGAACGTTCCGGACCTGAAATCGCAGCCGCTCAAGATGAGTTCGATCATTCTGGCGAGCCAACTGCAGCCGGAGAAGAAAGGCACGACTCCGAATCCGCTCATTCGCGACGGTGAGGAGATTGTCCCGAACGTGACTCACGTTTTCTCCGCCAACCAGCACCTCCGGCTTTACTACGAGGTGTACGACCCCGGCCGGGCGAATGCGCCGCCGGCTTCCGAAGGAGGACAGGCCAAGCCCGGCATTCACCTGCTCACCAATGTCGCGTTCTTCCGCGGCAAATCTAAGGTATTCGAAAGCTCGGTGGTCGAGTTGACGGAACTGAATGCCCGCGACCGGAAAGCCGGGGTCTTCCAGTTGGACCTGCCACTCAGCCCGCTGAAGCCGGGCTTCTACACCTGCCAGGTGAATGTCATCGATGATGCCGCCGGTCAGTTCCTATTCCCCAGGCTTGCTCTGCTGATTCGACCCGATAACAGCTCAAGCGCTCAATAGTGCGCGGAGTTGCAATGCGCGCTCCGCCCGGCGACAATCTCTGAGTGGAGAAGAAGCCGACCAGCACGGGTAAGGGGGGGCACGCCAGTGCGCACGGTCCCTTCACGCCCGGTGCGATCGTGATCGTGACCCTCAGCACTCCGCGGGAAAAATTCTGGGGGATGGTGCATGGGCTTGCGCCTGAGGGCCTCAGCTTGAGCGGCGCAGAACTTGCCTCGTTTGAGGATCTCACAGTGATGGTGAAGGACGGCGAGCCGTTCACGCCCGCGGTCGTTTTCTTCCCCATGCATCGCATCGAGCGGGTCGAACTTGATCTGCCCGACGGGAATCTGCCTTCGCTCTCGCAGCGCTTCCTCGCCAAAACCGGGCTCGAACCATCGGCCGCGCTCACACCCGACCGAGAATCTGCAATGGGCAACCAGGCCCTCTCCGGCTCCAGATCGCATGCGGTGAAGGAGCGGGCGTGAAGCTCTCGCAGATTTTGACCGCTCCCAACCAGCTCACTTTGCTGCGGATGATTTTTGTTCCCTTCATCGTGATTCACCTGGTTGAGGGGCGCTATCTCTGGGCGCTGATCGTTTTTGTGGTCGCGGGTTTCAGCGACGGACTGGACGGCGTGCTGGCCCGCAGGCTTCATCAACAGACGCTATTGGGACAGTATCTTGATCCCATAGCCGACAAGCTGCTCCTGAGCTCGATGTTTCTCGTGCTCGCCATCCTGCACCGGATTCCCTGGAAATTTACGGTGCTGGTGTTCAGCCGCGACATCTCGATTCTTGCGGCCAGCGCTGTGTTGTTCGCGATTGCCGGGTTGAGGAATTTTCGTCCCAGCATTTTTGGCAAAGCCAACACGTTCTCACAGATCTGCGCGGTGTTTTTCGTTCTTTTGCTCGAGGTCTACCCGTCGCGCTGGATATGGATTGCGCGCACTGAGTTTCTGCGGGCCACATTCATTTTCACCATCCTGTCGGCGCTGCATTACGTCGTTCTGGTGCAGCATCGCCTGCGCGAACACACACCAGCATTGCCGCCTGCGGCAGACGCCGGCAAGGTGAAGGCGATTTGACCCGCCTTCTTGCTGCTCCTAGAATCTTTAGTTCGTTTTTCGGGTGTTGAACCGACTATGGCCCTACGCCTTTACAACACCATGTCTTCGAAGGTCGAGGAGTTTCATCCACTCCGCGACAACGAAGTTCACATGTACGCTTGCGGCCCGACGGTGTACGACTACGGGCACATCGGCAATTTCCGTACGTTCGTCGCGGTCGATCTCCTGCGCCGCTGGCTGCGCCAGTCTGGCTACAAAGTTCATCACGTCATGAACATCACCGACGTGGACGACAGGATCATCCGCAATGCCGCGCACGACGGCGTTAGCGTTCAGCAATATACGGCGAAGTATGAGAAGACATTTCTCGAAGATGCGCGGATGATCGGCATCGAGCAGCCAACGCTGACGCGCGCTACCGAGTACATTCAGGAGATGGCCGAGTTCGTGGCGAAGCTGGTGGAGAAGGGAATCGCCTATCGCACCGATGACGGCTCGTATTACTTTCGGATTGCGAAATTCCCGGAATACGGCAAGCTCTCCAAGAAAGATTTCCAGGGAATGCTCGATGGCGCACGGGTTGATGTGGACGAATATGACAAGGACAGTGCGCGCGACTTTGCGCTTTGGAAGTCGCCGAAGCCGGGGGAAGCTTTTTGGGAGACAGCCATCGGACCGGGGCGGCCGGGCTGGCATCTGGAATGCTCCGTCATGTCGATGAAGGAACTCGGCGAGAGTTTCGATCTGCACGCCGGAGGAGAAGATCTGGTCTTCCCTCATCACGAAAACGAGATTGCGCAATCGGAATCGCTTACCGGCAAGCCCTTTGCTCATTTCTGGTTTCATGCCCGTTTCCTGCTGGTCGAAGGCGAGAAGATGTCCAAAAGCCTGGGGAACTTTTTCACCCTGCGCGATCTGGTGCTGAAAGGACACAAGCCATCGTCGATCCGGTATTTGCTGACGTCGGTCCCATACCGGAATCAGTTGAACTTCACCTTTGACGGGCTGAAGCAGGCCGCGGTTTCGGTGGAGCGGCTGCGGAACTTCCGCCTGCGCTTGAGCGCGGGCAATTTCCCAGCGGGCTCCAACGCGGCGATGCAGAGCCTTGCGACCGAGACCATAGCCGGCATGCGCGCCGCGCTCGACGACGACCTGAATACGGCGCAGGCCCAGGCTGCGATCTTCGAGATGGTGCGGCAAGCGAACGTCGCCTTCGATACGGGCGGAGTAAGAAAGGACGACGTTCCTCCGTTGCTGGCGGTGCTGGCCAAGTTCGACGAGGTTTTTGCCGTGCTCGACGACGATGATGTCCCAAAGATGAAGCGCGTCTTAGAGTGGGCTGCGGCGGAAGGGCGAGAGAAAGACATTAGTGCCGAGTTGCGCGAGGCGATTCAATCGGGGCAAATGGCGGACGCCGACATTGAAGCGAAAATAACCGGGATGAAGTCAGCCCGCGCCGCCCGCGACTTCAGGAAATCTGACGCCATCCGCGCTGAGCTCGCCGCCGCCGGAATCATCGTAGAGATCACGAAAGACGGTATTCGCTGGCGCAGGAAATGAGGCCGGTTCGCATGGCCAGGAATGTTAAGCTGATGGTTGATCGCTGGCCTGCATGAAGTCCCTCGAAGGATATCTCCACGATGCCGGGCAAGCCCACGGCCACATTTGTGCCGGGCAGGTCCTGGGCGTGCGCCTGGCGATGCTCGGCCTGCGGAAACTCGAAATTGACGACCCCCAGGGAAAAGACCGGAAGCGGCTGGTGACGTTCGTCGAGATTGATCGCTGCGCCACTGACGCGGTCGCTGTGGTCACCGGATGCCGTCTGGGCAAGCGCGCGTTGAAATTCCGCGACTGGGGAAAAGTGGCGGCGACGTTCCTGGACGTGAGCTCGGGCAAGGCCATCCGCATCGCCGCGAAAGAATCTTCCAAAGCGCTGGCCCGCCAACTGCATCCTGAGGTCGAGGACAAGAACCAGCAGCAGATGCTGGCCTACCGCGAGATTTCGGACGATGATCTGTTCACCACACAGTGGGTGAGAGTCGAGTTACCACCCGAAGAATTTCCCGGATACAAAGGCGAGCGCGTGGTGTGCGAGCAATGCGGTGAGGGAATCAACTTCCGCAGAGAAGTGCGGCGGGAAGGGAAAGTTCTGTGCCGCGGGTGCGCGGGTGAAAGCTACTACGAACCACTGTAGGACCGGACTCAAAATCGCTTTAACGAAGAAAGCGTTGGCCCTCAGAGGCTAAAGCCCACATTCTTCCTGGCTTCTAGCGGCACGGCTGAAGCCGTGCCCTTCCACAAACCCTTTACGGGGCCAGTTCCAGGTTTGAAACCTGCTTCTACTCCGTCTGCTCATACGCATTTGCGAGACGCAGAATCGTGGCTTCATCGAAGTGCTTACCCAGAATCTGCAATCCGATCGGCAGCTTGTCTTTGGTTGCGCCGCAAGGCACCGAGATCCCCGGAATCCCGGCCAGGTCGGCTGTGACGGTGTAGATGTCGGCCAGATACATGGCCAGCGGATCATTCGATTTCTCTCCCAGACGGAACGCGGCGGTGGGACTCGTCGGCGTCACAATCGCATCCACTTTGCGGAAAGCGTCATCGAAGTCTCGCGTCAAGAGCGTGCGCACTTTCTGCGCCTTGAGGTAATAGGCGTCATAATAGCCGGCGCTCAGCGCATAAGTGCCGAGCATGATGCGGCGCTTCACTTCCGCGCCGAAGCCTTCGTCGCGGCTGCGCCGGTACATTTCCGAAAGCGTCTTCACGCCCCGCGCCCGCAGGCTGTAGCGCACGCCATCGTAGCGCGCCAGATTGACAGAGGCTTCCGCGGTCGCAATCAGGTAATAGGTCGGGATTGCAAAGGGGGTATAGGGCAAGGAGATCGGAACAATCTCGCAGCCCAAGTTTTTCAACTTGTCGATTGCGGATTCCACCGCCTGGCGAACCTCGTCGTCCAGGCCCTCAGCGAAATATTCTTGCGCCACACCCAGCTTCAATCCGCGAATGGGCTTGTCGAGTTCCGCAACGTAATCAGGCACAGGAACATCGGCGGAAGTGGAGTCCATGGGATCGCGCCCGGCAATCGCACGGAGAACGATAGCTGCATCCTTCACCGTTTTGGCCAGCGGCCCGATGTGATCCAGCGACGACGCAAACGCGATGAGCCCATAGCGTGAAACGCGGCCATAGGTCGGCATCAGGCCCACCACTCCGCAGAATGATGCCGGCTGGCGGATGGAACCGCCGGTGTCGGAGCCGAGCGTGACCACTGCCATGTCCGCGGCCACGGCCGCGGCTGAACCGCCCGAAGAGCCTCCGGGCACGCGGTTCAGATCGCGCGGGTTGCGCACCGGATGATAAGCCGAGTTCTCATTCGACGAGCCCATGGCGAACTCGTCGCAGTTCATCTTCCCCAGCACGACGGCGCCGGCGGCTTCCATGCGGGCTACCGCGGTGCAGTCGTAGGGGGGAACATAGTTTTCCAGAATCTTCGAACCTGCCGTAGTGCGCACGCCACGGGTGCTCATCACGTCTTTAATACCCACGGGCACGCCACCCAGCGGAGGCAGGGGCTTGCCCTCCGCCGCCATGCGGTCGATGCGATCCGCCTGCTTGAGCGCACGCTCTTTTGAGAGCGTCAGGAAGGCGCCAATCTGACCATCTTCTTTCTGAATGAGGGCGTAATGGGCTTCGGCGAGCGCGAGCGCAGTTGTCTTGCGCTCCTCGACGGCGGAGCGGGCGGCGTCGATGGTGAGGGAAGTCAATGAGTCTTCAGTCATCAGTCGTCAGTTGTTCAGAAGTTCAACTTCATTTCCGCGGATTAACGCGGATTTCACATGGATCAAAACCACACCAGAAGAAGCAGTTCTATCCGCGTTAATCCGTGTCATCCGCGGGGAAAGAAGTTTCTCGTCGGATTGCGGAACTTGGCGGCCACCTTGGCCTGGCCTTACCTTTCAATCACCTTCGGTACCCTGAAGAAATCTTCATCTGCGTCAGGCGCGTTTTCGAGTGCAAGCTCGTGAGGCAGCGACTTACGCAGTCCTTCGAGGACATCTTCCCGGTTCGCATACGCGAACCGCTCACTTCCCTGTTTCGACTGGTCAACCCCGTAGCGATCGGACACCTGCGCCATCGGCGGCACATCGGATGTGTCCAGTTCATTCAGACGGTCAATGTAGTCGAGAATGGAATTCAGGTCGCGCAGCATTCCCGCGCGCTCCTCTTCGGTGAGTTCAAGATTCGCCAATTCGGCGACGTAGGCAACGTCTTTATCGGTGACCTTCATGGGATAAGAAATCGATTCAGCGTGGTCTGCCTATGCCGTCCGTACCCGCCAACACAAACTCGATTCTATGAACCGGCGCAGTCGCATAGCGATTGATAGCCGCGAGGTAGCGTGGAGCTAACGTCTGCAGTTCCTGCTTCCATCCCGCGTCGGGAACCTCCACGCGCAGCACTCCATCCATGTAACTCAGGGCCCGTGTCCGCTCGGCCACTCCCGACCCGCAGACCAGAGGCCAGGCCAACAGTGGCGTCTCGCCCGCAGGCGCCTGCCGCAGAGATTGCGCAACGATTTCTTCCAGTCCGCGCCCCGCCTGCTCCACGCGCAGTCTCCTCTGCAACAGATGTACAGCAAGAGAAGCCGATTCTAGCATCTCTGTCAGTTTGCCGGGGGCGTGGGATTCGCCAGACGCGCGACCGGAAATTCGCGGCGCACGAATTCGAGAGCTGCGTCCCGTGACGACAGACGCCCTTCAAGTTGCGCATCCTCCACCGCGTTCAGGATCTCGCGAAATCTAGGTCCGGGGACATGACCCGCGGCGATCAGATCGTCTCCTGTGACCAGCGGTGAGGGTTTCCTCTTCTCGGACGGGATCTCGGCCATCTTCTGCCGCACGAATTCATACGTGCTCAAGCTGCCATGGCTGGCCAGGCAGTCTGCGCGATGCAAGGCCAGATGCTCGTCAAACTGGGGCATGCGGAGGAATCTCTTGAGCGTAGACTCGCTCATGCGCGTGGCGTGGCTGAAACGCATGTGGTTCGCAACCAGGGCGATAATCTGCGCTGTATCGTCATTCGAAAAGCGCAGGCGCTGGCAGATTTCTTCCGCCATCTTCACGCCCACCTCGACGTGATTATCGAAGCGGATACGTTCGACCACGCGGAACGTCGGCGGCTTGCCCACATCATGGAGCAAAGCTCCCCAGGCCAGCGTCAGCGGACAAGGCTGCGGCAGATTTTCCAGAAGTAGAAGCGTGTGCACAAATACATCGCCCTCAGGATGAAACTCCGGCGGCTGCGCCACGCCCTTCATGGCGGAAATTTCGGGCAGAACCTGCGCCAGCAGACCGCTTTCATCCAGCAGGAGAAACGCCCGCCGGGCGCGCCCTTCCGTCAGCATGCGCGTCAGTTCATCGCGCACGCGCTCGCGCGAAACCACGCAAATTTGCTCAGCCAGTTTTCGCGTTGCGGCAAAAGTCGCTGGTTCGATCGTGTATTCGAACCGCGCCGCAAAGCGCACCGCGCGCAGCATGCGCAATCTGTCTTCGGCAAAGCGGTGCTCGGGCTCGCCGATTGTGCGGACGATACCTGCGGCCAGGTCCTCGCGCCCGCCCACAAAATCGAACACTTCGCCGCTTACGGGATCGAGCAGCATGCCGTTGATGGTGAAGTCGCGGCGGGCAACGTCTTGGCGCGGATCCTGGCTGAAGCGCACCTCATCGGGATGGCGGCCGTCGGAATAGCCGATGTCGCTGCGAAAGGTCGCGACTTCGACCGTACGCGATATTGCAGGGACTTCCGTGGAATCGGCAGCAACGTTTTCATCCGGCATGGGCACAAGCACAACCCCGAACTGCGCTCCTACTGCGTACGTCTCGGGGAAGATTTCCATGACTTGCTCGGGTGTGGCATTGGCCGCTACGTCGTAATCCTTCGGTTCACGCCCCAGCAAAAGGTCGCGCACGCATCCGCCCACCAGGTAGGCCTGGAAGCCGCGCTGGCGCAAGGTTTGGACGATGGAAGTAGCGAAGTCCTTCAGCATGGCGATGAGAACGGCCCCTGAATCCGATTCCATCATACCGCCCACTCTTCTCGAACTAACCGCTTCGCACAAATCAAGTACTGGCGGCTGCAGGCTATCGGAGTGCTTTTTGGCCAAAAATGTATCCTTGGCTTTCCCCTAAGCGAAGCTTGGTATCCTTACGCGGTAAGTAACGATACTCTTGTACGCTTACGGGCTCATCAAGTATACTTTATAGCACAAAAGTACATTTAAAATGACTAATCAGATAATGATACTATTTGTCATTAAAGTATATTTAATGGAGGCCTGAGCGAAGCTGAGTATCCTTACCGCGAGAGTCGAATGAACCCCGCAAAGTTCACAAAAGAAGGCGCCGGAAAGTTATTGGGGATTGGTCAAGAGCAGTGGGCATTCTTGCCCAACCCACTTCCTCCCCGGCTGGAGATCACGTGGGAGCTCGCAGAACGAATCTCCGATGCCGACCGCTCTTTAGGGGAATTAGCTGGTGTTGCACGTACGATCCCCAATCCTCATTTGCTCATTGAGCCGTTTACCCGTCGTGAAGCCGTACTCTCCAGCCGGATTGAAGGCACACAAGCCACGCTGACGGAACTGTTCTCGGCTGAAGCTGGCGCCCGAAAAAAAGGGCCAAGTGAGGCCATTCGAGAGATTTCCAACTATGTCAACGCACTGGAGTACGGTCTTAAGCGGTTGAAGCAGCTACCTGTCAGTTTGCGACTCCTAAAGGAGCTTCACGAACGACTGATGAAGGATGTTCGCGGCGAATCTCTGACTCCCGGGGAGTTCCGGCGGGCGCAGAACTTCATCGGTCCGCCGGGCTGCAAATTGGAAAACGCAACTTACGTTCCTCCTCCCGTCCCCCATATGAAAGACGCATTGGACCGCTTCGAGAAGTACCTCCATGAAAGCCGCAGGGCCCTTCCGCCATTGGTCAGGCTTTCCCTGATCCACTATCAATTTGAGGCCATTCATCCATTCTGGGATGGCAATGGGCGCGTCGGCAGGCTCTTGATTACTCTGCTCCTGTGCTCGGAAGGCCTGTTGCCCCAGCCGTTGCTTTACTTAAGCGCGTACTTCGAGCGAAATCGTAAAGAGTATTATCGCCTTTTGCTCGATATCAGCCAGACCGGAAACTGGATGGATTGGCTTCGCTTCTTCGTAAATGGAGTTTCTGAAGAGTCCCGGGATGCTGTAGCTCGTTCCAACCAGTTGTTGGCGCTACGCCAGGAATACCGAGAAAAACTTCAGGCCCAGAAAGTGCCAGGGCGTACGTTGGAGCTAATGGAGAATCTCTTTAAGGAGCCAGTCATTACCGTGGCCTCGGCTCGGGAGCGCCTGAAGGTGACGACCCGCACTGCCCAGCAGAACGTCGACCGACTTCTTCAAGCTGGAATACTTAGGGAAGTGACAGGAAGACAGCGTTATCGCATATTTGTGGCACAGAGGATAATTCAGGTTGTCGAAGCCGACCAGGCGACGAGACAGGTCTCCAGAGCCGATGCCTGACGTCTACATCCTCGGCATTGAGAGTTCCTGCGATGAAACGGCGGCGGCGGTGGTGCGTTCGGGCGAAGAACTGATTTCGAATGTGGTTGCGTCGCAGATCGCGACCCACCAGCCGTACGGCGGAGTCGTGCCCGAGCTGGCGTCGCGGGAGCATTTGCGGGCGATCGTCCCGGTGGTGCGCCAGGCGCTGGCGGAGGCCGGGCACACTTATGATTCCGTGGATGCCATCGCCGTGACACGCGGGCCCGGGCTTGCGGGGTCTTTGCTGGTGGGCATCAGCTACGCCAAGGCGCTCGCCTTCGCGCTCGACAAGCCTCTCATCGCCGTCAATCATCTCGAAGGACATATTCATGCGGTGTTGCTTGAAGAGCGACAGAAGGGCAACCACGAACTCGAATTCCCGGTGCTGGCGCTGGTGGTCTCCGGCGGCCACACCCACCTTTACCTGGCGGAGCAAAAAAAGGAAGGCTGGACTTACCGGAACATAGGCCACACGCGCGACGATGCCGCCGGCGAAGCGTTCGACAAGGTCGCCAAGCTTCTGGGCCTGGGATATCCGGGAGGTCCGGCGATTGACCGTCTGGCGCCGCATGGAGATCCGGAGGCTGTGAAGTTTCCGCCGGCACAAATCAAGCATCGTGACCGGCGAGGGCGCAAGGACGGCCGGGCCCTCGAGCCAGATGTCAGTTTGGACGACCAGCGCCCGCGCTTCGATTTTTCTTACAGCGGCATCAAGACCGCCATTTTGCGTTACGTGGAAACGCACGAGATGGGCGCCGCGGTGGAAGCGCGCCGCAAGGCGCTGGCGAGTATGCCCAAGCCGAAGGTGGAAGACTATCTCGCCAATTGCGACAAGCCTACGCTCGACCTGGTGGCTTCCTTCCAGCGGGCGATGGTCGAGGATTTGGTGGAAAAGACGCTGGCGGCGGCCCGGGCATACGATGTAGCTACTCTGTTTGTCACCGGAGGGGTTGCGGCCAACAACGAACTGCGGCAGACCTTTGAGCAGGAGGGAGCCGAGGAAGGTCTGCCGGTGTACTTCCCTTCGCTTCCGCTCTCGACCGACAACGCGGCCATGATCGCGGCCGCGGCCTATCCCAAGTTTCTTGCGAAGGAATTCGCGCCGATGGATTTCTCGGCGGAGGCAGGTCTGGTTTTGCGCTAGAGCAGCGCGTAGAGGTGTTACTTCCCCGTACCTTTTCCTCGGCCGGCTTTGCCGGACAATGCGGCCAGAGCCTTGGTCAGCTGCTCTTCGATATCAATGTCTTTGTAGATGGTGAAATTGGCCCGTTTTTCCGATTCATCGAAGCCACTGGCGCGGCCGGCCACGATGATGATGGGCACCGCCGCCAGTTCCGGCTGGGTCTTGACGGCGGAAATCAGCTCGCTCCCCGACATCTTCGGCATCTGTATGTCGGTTACGATCAGATCCGGACGCATCCTGCTGAGCACTTCCAGCGCCTCCACTCCATTGGTGGCAGACTCGACCGTATAGCCACGCTCTTCCAGAAAGCGCGACACGGTATAGCGCATCAACATGGAGTCGTCCACGACTAGAGCCACGCTGGGCATAGAAAAGGTAAGAACAGGGGTATCCCTTAGGACTCCCCAGCGTGCACGATAACAAGCCTGTTGGCGCGCAACAAGGTGAAAGGGGGAAACGCTGGTTACATTCGTCACGCCCTCGCGGGATTAGACGTCTTCCTGCGCGCGTTCCTCGATGTTCATGTCCTTGAATTCGCTGGACTCGAAGACCTCGCCGCACTCCTTGCACTCGACGAATTCAGCGTCCTCATCGCGGCTTACGATTTGCACGCGGAGGTGCTGGCAGGGTCGCTGCGGGCCCGCACTTTGCTGAGCAGAGGGTAACTTTGACGTCATAAGTCCGAGAATGCCCAACCAGAACTGAGGGAAGGGACAAATTCGCGGCAATTTCCGGCCATTTTAGACCGCGCACGCAACTTGTCAAGTCCCTGCCAGACAGTCGTCTGTGGATTTACCACAAACACGGCTGAGGGAGCCGGGCAATCCTCTAGCACCCGGCCCTGGCATTCCTGGCGCTGTGCATCTGATGCTAACCCGTTCAGCCCTATAGTCTTACCGTTCAGTCCAGCTATTTGACCGTTCCCCGAACGGACTTGCTTGGATTCTGTGCCGTAGGGTAAAATTGAAATGCGACGGAAAAGGTCGGATTTCTATCCGACTCTATAGGTCGGGTATTGCGGAGCCAAATGTTCAAGCTCACCAAGAAGGCTGACTACGCGCTGATGGCAATGAAGCATCTCGCCGAGCATCCCAGCGGAAGTTCCCGCAGCGCGAAGGATGTGGCCGACGCCTTCAGCATTCCACCCGAGGCCTTAGCCAAGATTCTGCAGCGGCTGGCCAAGTCCGGTTTGCTGCATTCGCAACACGGCATCAACGGTGGCTACATGCTGGCGCGGCCGGCGCACACGATCTCGGCCTTCGAAGTGATTCAGGCCATTGACGGTCCGCTGTTCATTACGTCGTGCGTCACCGTGCGCGGAGAGTGCGGCCAGAGCGATCGTTGCAACATTCGCGAACCGCTGCGCAAGGTGAATGAAAGCATCGAGGCCGTGCTGAAGAGGATCAAGATTTCGCACATGCGGGAAGAGATAGAAGAGACCGGGGGCCCGGCTCCCAAGACGGCAGAACTGGTGACGATCACCTGAGCCGCCAAGAAGGCGAGAATCATCAAAAGCAGGAGAGGCAATCAATGAGCACGGATGTAAAGATTCCCCAGGCAATCACAACGGCGCACCATCCTGAAGCCAAGGATGTGAAGCTGCCCATCTACATGGACAACCACGCCACCACCCCCATGGATCCGCGGGTGCTGGAGGAGATGCTGCCCTATTTCATGGAAAAGTTCGGCAACGCGGCCAGCCGCAATCACTCGTTCGGCTGGATGGCTGAAGAGGGTGTGGAGACGGGGCGCGAGCGCGTCGCCAAGCTGGTAGGTGCGACCACGAAGGAGATCATCTTCACCTCCGGCGCCACCGAGAGCGACAATCTCGCCATCAAGGGCGTGGCCGAGATGTACCGCGAGAAGGGCAATCACATCATCACCGCGGTCACCGAGCACAAGGCCGTGCTCGATACCTGCAAGCGCCTGGAGAAGTATGGCTACCGCGTGACTTACCTGCCGGTTCAAAAAGACGGCCTGATTGATCTTGATGACCTGAAGCGCGCCATGGACGACAAAACGATCCTGGTCACGATCATGGCAGCCAATAACGAAATCGGAGTGCTGCAGCCGATCGCGGAGATTGGCAAGCTCTGTCACGAGCGCGGCGTGATCTTTCACACGGACGCGACCCAGGCGATCGGCAAAGTTCCAATGGATGTAAACAAGCAGAACATCGACCTGGCTTCGATTTCCGGGCACAAGATGTATGGACCGAAGGGGGTGGGCGCGTTGTACGTCCGCCGCAAGAATCCGCGGGTACAGATTTCCGCCATCATTGACGGCGGCGGCCATGAGCGCGGCATGCGCTCGGGCACGTTGAACGTTCCGGGCATTGTCGGCCTGGGCAAGGCCTGCGCGCTGGCGCAGGAAGAAATGGCGCAGGAATCCTGCCGTCTGGCCGGCCTGCGCAACCGGTTGCGCGACCGCATCATGAACCGGCTGGATGAGGTCTACATCAACGGCTCGATGGATCACCGTCTGCCGGGCAACTTGAACATCAGCTTCGCGTATGTGGAAGGTGAATCGCTGCTGATGGGCATCAACGACATCGCGGTTTCGAGCGGTTCGGCCTGCACCTCGGCGACGCTGGAGCCGTCGTATGTGTTGAAGGCACTGGGAACCGGCGACGATCTGGCTCACAGTTCGATTCGTTTCGGCATCGGCCGCTTCAACACGGAGGCCGAGGTTGATTATGTCGCCGATCGCGTGATTGAGACGGTCGAACGGCTGCGTGAGCTTTCTCCGCTTTATGAGATGGCGAAGGAAGGTATCAATTTGAAAGACGTAAAGTGGGCGGGCGAGTAGTTGGAAAGCAGGTTTCAAGGTTGCAAGGTTTCGGAGTTTCAGCGTTCATGGGGCTCTCGAACCTGCATCGTGCGCGAAATGCGGCGGTCCTTGAAACTTTGAAACCTTGAAACTTTAGAACTTGGAGAATTAACAAATGGCATATAGCGACAAAGTGATCGATCACTACAACCATCCCCGCAACGTCGGCTCGATGGACAAGTCGAGTACGGACGTGGGCACCGGCCTGGTCGGCGCGCCCGAGTGCGGCGACGTCATGAAGCTGCAGATCAAGGTCAACCGCGAAACCAACGTCATCGAAGACGCCAAGTTCAAGACCTTCGGCTGCGGTTCGGCTATCGCCTCGTCTTCGCTGGCTACCGAGTGGGTCAAGGGCAAGACCATTGACGAAGCCCTCACGATCAAGAACACTGAGATCGTGAGGGAACTGTCTCTGCCGCCGGTGAAGATCCATTGCTCGGTACTGGCCGAAGACGCCATCCGGGCCGCCATAGGAGATTGGAAGAAGAAACAGGGAGCTGCCAAGCCGGTGGCCGTTGAGGCACAATAGCTCTGAGCTTCGAGCGATGAGATGTGAGATTGCTCGTAGCTCATAGCTCAAGGCTGGCATATGACAACTGCAACGGAGCAAACTACACCACAGGCCGCTGCGAAGGGAATCGTCGTTACTGAGAAGGCGATCGCGAAGATTCGCAGTGCGATGGCCAAGGAGGGCATCTCGCCCGAGCAGGGCGGCTTGCGCCTGGGCGTGCAGGGCGGCGGGTGTTCGGGCCTGAGTTATAACATCCGCTTCGACACGCAGCCGCGGGAGCGGGACCGGATCTTTCAGTTTGGCGACGTGCGCGTGTTCGTGGACCCGAAATCATTCATCTACCTGCACGGCATGACCCTCGATTATCAGGAAACGCTGATGCAACAGGGCTTTGTGTTCGTGAATCCACAGGCCACAAAATCGTGCGGCTGTGGAACTTCGTTCTCCGCCTGATCGGATCGTGTGGGCGCGGGCGACCCGCCCGCGCGGCCTGCGCCACCGGACAACCTTGCGCCAGCAAACAGGCTCGGGCTCGCGTGTGCGATGTGTGAGGAAGAGGAACTAGAAAGTGATGACCAAGTCTGCCTTAACCACAATCAGCGTGAAGCCGTTACCGGAGGACACGCATTCCTGCTGGTCGTGCGGATCGATGCGCGCCGCGCATTTCTGCGGATCCTGCGGCAAGGTGCAGCCCCCGGCTCCCGTGGACTATTTCACTTTTTTCGGTCTGCCGCCCAAGCTCAATCTTGACGTTGCGGCATTAGAGAAAGACTTCTACGAACTGAGCCGCAGGCTCCATCCCGACCTGAATGCCACGGCCGGTAGCGAGGAGCAGCAGTGGAGCCTGGAACAAAGTTCCATGCTCAACGATGCGTACCGCACCTTGCGCGATCCCATCAAGCGCACGGGGTATCTGCTGCACCTGGAGGGGGTCGCGCTCGAAGAGCAATCGAAAAGCGCGACCGAACAGGCCCGGGCCACGGGAGAGATTAAGAAACAGATCGTCCCGGCGGATCTGCTCGAGGAAGTCTTCGAGTTGAACCTGGAACTCGAAGAACTGCGCATGAACCGGAACATGGGCGAAGACGATCCCGCGCTGGTGGCAGAAATTGGAAAGCAGAAACTCGCACTCGAGTCCAAGCACGAGGCACTCCTCGACGAACTGAGAAAGTGCTGGGCCGCATGGGACAGCCTGATCGACCGCAGCCAGGCCGGAAGCGCCGAAGAACGCGCGCAGGTGACCGGCAAGATGGTGGATGTGCTGAACCGCCGCAACTACATCCGAAATCTGGTGAGGGATGTGAATGCGGCGCTGGAGAGCTGAGGAATTTAGTAATTGGGAAATTGAGTAATTGCGTAATTTGAACCTGGTGTTCAATTACCCAATCACCAAATTACACAATTACTCAATTATTTATGGATCACATCGTCGGCATTGACCTCGGCACCACCAATTCTTTGGTGGCGTTCATGGAGGGGGAAACGCCTGTCGTGATTCCGGGTGACGACGGCTCGAATCTGCTTCCCTCTGTGGTCGCGCTCGATGGCAACAGCCAGCCCGTGATTGGGAATGCCGCCCGCCGGCATCTCATCGAGACCCCGGAGCGCGCGGTCTACTCGATCAAGCGCCTGATGGGACGCGGCGTGGAGGACATTCAGGACGAACTGAAGCTTTTTCCTTTCCGCATGGCGGAAGATCTGCAGCCGGGCGAAGTGCTCCGCATCAAGTTGGGAGAGAAGACGTTCACTCCGCCGGAGATTTCTGCCCTCATTCTTCGCCAGCTCAAACGCAATGCGGAGCGATATTTCGGCGGGCCGGTCACAAAGGCGGTCATCACGGTTCCTGCCTACTTCAACGACGCGCAGCGGCAGGCCACGAAAGATGCTGGGCGCATCGCTGGTCTTGATGTCCTCCGTCTGGTGAACGAGCCGACCGCTGCGTCACTGGCCTATGGGCTCGACAAGAAGCAGAACGGCATCGTCGCGGTCTATGACCTCGGCGGCGGCACTTTCGATATCTCGATCCTCAAGCTGCACGACGGAATCTTCGAGGTCATCGCCACCAATGGCGATACGCATCTAGGCGGCGACGACATTGACAATCTGCTGATCACCATCGCGCTCGACGATATCCGCGGTGACCTGGGTCTCGACCTCCGCCGCAAGGCGGAAGCTGTCCAGGCGATTCGCCAAGCCGTCATCGAAGCCAAGATTGCTCTGTCTTCGCAGGCGGGGGTGAAGCTCGATATCGAACTGCCCGCCGGCAAGCGCTATCAGCGGGAAATAACCCGCGAGCAGTTCGAGCAGTTGATTCAGCCCATCATTGAACGCACTGCCGGTCCCTGCAAACAGGCGATGAAAGACGCGGGTCTCAAACCCGAACAGATCGATGAAGTGGTACTGGTCGGTGGTTCGACCCGCATTCCGAAAGTCCGCGCATTGGTCAAGGAACTATTCCATCGCGAGCCGCACACCGATCTGAATCCCGACGAAGTGGTGGCTCTGGGCGCGGCTGTGCAGGCGAACATTCTCGGCGGTGGCTCTCAAGCGACGGAAAACATGCTGCTGCTTGATGTGACCCCTCTTTCGCTGGGCATCGAGGTCGCAGGTGGCGTGACCGACAAGATCATTCTACGGAATTCGACGATCCCGGCCTCGGCCACGCAGTTCTATACCACCCAGGTCGATGGGCAGGCGAACGTAGCCATCCATGTGTTGCAGGGAGAGCGGGAACTGGCCAAGGATTGCCGCTCGCTGGCGCGCTTCGATCTCAAGGGAATTCCGCCCATGGCAGCCGGCATCCCGCGGGTTGAGGTGAAGTTCCTGATTGATGCCAACGGCATTCTGCACGTCTCCGCGCGCGAGCAGCGCAGCGGCAAGGAAGCCGAGATTCAGGTGCAGCCTAGTTACGGGCTCACCGACGAACAGGTCGAGGGCATGATTCTCGACTCGTTCGACAATGCCGAGGAAGATTTTCGGCGGCGCCAGTTGATCGAAGCCCGCAACGAGGCCGCAACAATTCTTGCGGCGTTGGAAAAAGGCAAGAAGAGTGCCGCGTGGGGCGTTCTCACTACCGACGAAAAGAAGCAGATCGCGAAGATGGAGAAGGCTCTGGCCGCGGTCCATGCCGAAGATGATTATGCGGCGATCCGCAAAGCGATCGACGCGCTCAACCAGGGCACGATGAGGTTGGCCGAGTTGATGATGGACACCGCGGTTTCGACCGCGCTCAAAGGCAAAAGCATGGACGAGGCGGATCTGGGCGAAGGCCCGACCGCGCCGCATCCCATGGCGAAAGCGGAGTTTGAGTGACGGTCAGGAATGAAATCGCTGCGGAGGAAACATGACGATCAAGCTGAGCTATGTGATCGAGTTCGTCGCCGACATGGACCGCGCCGTGAAGTTTTATCGGGACGTAATGGGTTTGGCCTTGAAGTTTCAGTCACCGGGATGGAGCGAGTTTGCCACCGGCGAAACAACGCTCGGGCTGCATCCGGCTTCGGACAAGAACGCTCCGGGCAAAGTTGAAATCGGGTTTAATGTGGCCAATCTTGCGCAGTTCTACGACGAGATGAGGGCCAAGGGAGTGAAGTTCCCCATGCCGCCGAAGAAGCAGGATTTTGGCGGGATGTTGGCGCAATTTGAGGATTCTGAAGGCGCTCATGTGAGTGTGGGCGGAGAGAATTAACAGGAGTATTCATGGCTGACGAAAAAACACAAGGAGCTGGCACGTTGACCGAAGAGGCCCCCGGCGAAAACACGGTGCAAGTCACGTTCCTTCCCGAAGGGAAGACCGTGCAGTTCGAACACGGCAAATTGCCCTACGAGGAGCACGGCAAGGAGCAATCACTTCTCGACGTGGCTTTGAATTTCGGCGTTCCGCTGGACCATGCCTGCGGCGGCAACTGCGCCTGCACGACCTGCCACGTGTGGGTAAAGGAAGGCGCCGAGAATCTGTCCGAAATGGACGACGACGAGGCCGACCGGTTGGACATGGCTGCCGATCTGCAGTTAAACTCGCGTCTCGGCTGCCAGGCGCAGATCGTCAAGCCCGGCAAGGTGGTGGTCGAAATCCCGGCCTGGAACAGGAATTACATTTCTGAAGAACACTAGAAGCTAAGGTTTCGAAGTTTCAAGGTTGCAAGGTTTCAATGTCAAAACTTTCGGCGAGGAATTGGCGGGTTCCTCTGAAACCTTGAAACTGCGAAACTTTGAAGCCTGAGACCCTGAGGAGCACCGAGATGCCCAAGCAATTCACCTGGGACGACGCGGAAGACATCGGCATCCTGCTTTCCGAAAGCCATCCCGAGCTTGATCCTCTGGCCGTGCGCTTTACCGACCTGCACCGCTACGTGACGGAATTGCCCGGCTTCGCCGGCGATCCGAAAGCCTCGAACGAAGGCAAGCTGGAAGCGATTCAGATGGCGTGGCACGAGGAATTCCAGGATCGCACCCAAGCCTGACGCACGCGACCAGACACGAACGAAACTGCCGCAGATAGAAGCCCGTCTTTTTCGCCGATCAAGGTGGCGGTCTTTTCTCAGCTAACTGGAACCGGAGCCGTCTCTTCTACATTGGCCTCGCGCAGGAATTTCGCCGCTTCCTCGGGTGGAGTGGGGTTGATATAGAAACCAGTGCCCCACTCGAATCCCGCCGTCTTGGTCAGCTTTGGCATGAACTCGATGTGCCAATGATAGTGGTCGTTGGTGGGATCCTGCACCGGCGAGCTGTGGATGACCAGGTTGTAAGGCGGATTGTCGAGCACGCGGTCGGCCCGCAAAAGCAGATTCTTCATCGACCGAGCCAGGTTCTCGAACATGTGCGACGACGAATTCTCAAACGCGGACTCATGCTGCTTGGGTAGAATCCAGGTCTCGAACGGGAACCGCGGAGCGTAGGGCGCCAGCGTCACAAAGTTCTCGTTCTCGCCCACCACCCGGCTGCCGCCGTCCATCTCCTGCCGTATGATGTCGCAAAATACGCAGCGTTCCTTGTAGAGGAAGTATTGCTTGGCTCCCTCCAGTTCCTGGGTCACGTTAATGGGGAGAATCGGCAGCGCAATCAGCTGGGAGTGCGCATGCTCCAGCGAAGCCCCCGCGGCTTCGCCGTGGTTCTTGAAGATCAGGATGTACTTGAACCGGCGATCCTTCTTCAGATCGAGAATGCGGTCGCGAAACGTCCACAGAACGTCTTCGATCCGTTTGGGAGGCAGGGTGGCGAGACTGGCCGTGTGGTCGGGCGTCTCGATAATGACCTCATGCGCCCCAATGCCGTTCATGCGGTCGAACATGCCCTCGGCCTGGCGGTTCAGGTTGCCCTCGATGCCCAGGGCGGGAAACTTGTTGGGCACCACGCGGACCGTCCATCCGGGGGTATCGCGCTGCGGTGCCGGGCCACCATTCGGGTTGGGACGGTAGGCCTGGATTTCGGGAGGGGTCTTGCTCTCGTTCCCGTAACAGAAGGGACAGAATCCCCCCTTGATCTTCATGTTTTCTCTAGCAAAATCGGTTGGGCGCTTGGCTCGGTCCGTCGAAATAATTACCCAGCGGCCGACAATAGGATCTTTCCTGAGCTCAGGCACTTAACTGAATCCTTTCAATAGGACTGCGCAAACTTTTTATTTTACTCCGCCAAGGAGGCATTGCGAAATACTTCGATCTGCGGGCAGGATGTAGAACTTGTATAGTATACGCTGACTATATCGAATCTCCACTGGCACGATGGTGGAAGCCGCCGCAGATATTCTCTTGCCACGGCCGCCACCTCGCGCCGCTTGTGCCGGTCCACCGCCGCCTCCGGAGGCTTCACATCCCGCGACGTCCGAGTCTTAACTTCAATGAAACAAAGGATATCAGCATCCCAGCCGATCAGATCAATCTCCCCGCGGCAGCGCGGCGACCGGAAATTGCGCGCCACGATCACGTAGCCCAGCTTGCGCAGGTGGAAGTACGTGTCTTCTTCGCCGCGAGTACCAACGCGCAGGTGCGGTGGCTTGCCGTCAGATTGAAGCGTACGCTGGGAAACCCAATCCAGAGTGCGAACGATGGTTCGAGTGAAACTGACGGGGAGCATGACTGCCTGAAACTCTAGCCTAGCTGGAGGGCGACCGGGCCGATGTGACGCGCCTCACAACCTGAGCAATTGAAATCAGGTTCTTCCCAAACCGGGAAGCGGCCCGCGCACATCGTAAGGATTCGAAAGAAACGGGCGGGGCCCTAAGGCTCCGCCCGCATACCTATTCAAGGAAAACGGCGTCTTACACGCCCTTGCCCACGGCTGTGATGCACTCTTCCAGCACATCCACGGCAACGTCCGCTTCTTCCTTGGTGACCACCAGCGGCGGACACAGCCGGACCGCAGTCGGTCCACAGCCCAGGAATAGCACGCCGCGTTCGAACGCCATTTCCACGATGCGGTCACGCTCGGTGTGGGCGTGTTCCTTGGTTGTTTTGTCCTTCACGATCTCCACACCGATCATCAGACCGCGGCCGCGCACATCGCCCACCAGCTTCAGCTTCGAAGGCCAGTCGGCCATGCGTTTGAGAATGTGATTGCCTACGCTGGCCGCGTTCTCCAGCAGGTGCTCTCTTTCGATTACGTCCAGTGTCGCCAGGGCAGCCGCAATTGCGACCGGATTGCCGCCAAACGTGGAGGCGTGCGAGCCCGGAACCCAGTCCATCAATTCCGCGCGGGTTAGGGTGATGCCCAGCGGCATGCCCGAAGCGATGCCCTTCGCCATGCAGACCATGTCAGGCTCGACTCCGCTGTGCTCCACGGCCCACCATTTGCCGGTGCGTCCCACACCGCTCTGCACTTCATCCACCACCAGAAGGATGCCGTGACGGTCGCAGATTCGCCGCAACTCCTGCATGAAAATGTCTGGAGCCACGACGTAGCCGCCTTCGCCCTGAATCGGCTCGACGAAGATGGCTGCCACTTCCTCGGGCGGGAGGGTGGTCTTGAACAGTTTTTCTTCGATGAAGCGGGCGCAACCGAGAGCGAAGTGGTTGGCCTCCTGCGCGCCGCCTACGCAACCACGGTAGACATCGGGATAACGCACGTGGGTTACGCCCGGCACCAGCGGGGCGAAACGCCGCCGCTGCTGCGGTTTTGACGCCGTCAGCGAAAGCGCTCCCATGGTACGGCCGTGAAACGCTCCCCAAAACGCGATCACATTTTGCCGCCGGGTATGGTAGCGCGCCAGCTTCAGCGCGCATTCAATCGCCTCCGCGCCGGAGTTGCCGTAGTAGACGCGGTGCGGGCCTTTCATGGGTGCAATCTTCGAAAGGCGCGCGGCCAGGTCCACCATGCTCTCGTAGTAAAAATCAGTGCCCGACATGTGAATCAGTTCGCCCGCCTGCTTTTGGATGGCGGCGACCACATGGGGATGGCAGTGGCCGGTCGAAGTCACGGCGATGCCGGCGGAAAAATCAAAGAATTCGTTGCCGTCAACGTCGGTGACGACGATGCCGCGCCCGCTCTTAGCCACCATCGGGTAAGAGCGGGTATAGGACGGCGAAATATATTTCTGATCGCCCTCCAGCACGCGCTTGGCGTTGGGGCCGGGCAGGCCGGTCTTGATCTTTGGTTTCGTAACAACGGGGCCAATCGTGGGTTTCGTAGTCATGGAATCCTCCAAGGCAGCTGTCGGTAGTCAGTTGCCAATTGTCAGTAAATGCAACCTCGAAACGCGTGGTCCCGATTTGGACGCACGCAGGCCGAGGCAAATCAGGGCGGAGGAAAGGAATTAATCGCTACCGAACAGGCTGGGACGCAGACGCGATGGCAGATTGGCCCGGTAACGCCGTGGGCACATCGTACTTCGGCAAACCAGGCAGTGCAGCCGGCACTCGGCCCCGGGTGAATAGGAAAGACGCGAATTGGAGTTCTTCCGCAGCATCGCAAGCGGTCAACATTACTGATTGATTATAGCTGGAAGCAGTGTCGCGGCGGAACCCCCTTTGGTAACGGCATGGAAGCCCACTGACCAGGGAAAGTAAACCTAATTTGATTTGGCTGACGAGTGACCAGTTCCTTCGATTTAGAATCCAAGCGGTTGCCCGCCTCGTCTGATATCTTTTAGCTTCCCCTGCTTTCTCACGCCAATGCACTCAGCACAGCGGCCAAGCCGGTGGATGGTGATTTTCGCCTTCGCACTCGTGTACCTGTTCTGGGGCTCGACCTATCTGGGCATTGACATCGCGGTGCAGACCATCCCTCCTGCGCTGATGTGCGCGCTGCGGTTTTCGATCGCCGGCGTGGTCATGCTGGCGGTGTGCGCCGCGACCGGGCGGAAGGTTCTGTACTCGCGGCGCCAGATCACCTTGGCCGCAGTCGCAGGTCTGCTCATGCTCATGGGCGGCAATCTCACGCTCTCGTATGCGGAATTGTCCGTTTCGTCGGGCCTGGCCGCACTGATTCTCGCCATCACACCCCTGTGGTTTCTGGTGCTCGATGCGCTGCTGCTGGGCGACCACCACATTTCCGGCCGCGGCAAGGCTGGTCTGGCTCTGGGGATTGTGGGATTGTCTGTCCTGGTCTGGCCGCAGTTGCGATCGACCTCAGCGCTCGGCCACCGTGAATTCTGGGCCTCGGTCAGCCTGATCGGCGGATCATTCAGCTGGGCGCTGGGATCGGTGCTTTCGAAACGCTGGCAGAGCGGCATGGATGTGTTCAGCGCCACCGGCTGGCAAGTCACGGCGGCGGGGTTAGGGAACTTCGTTTTCGCGCTGGTCAATGGCGACCTCTCGCGGGCGGTGTGGACTGCGCGCGGGATCGGGGCCGTCCTGTACCTGGTCGTGTGCGGTTCCTGGATCGGCTACACGGCTTACATCTGGCTGCTCGAGCACGTTCCTACGTCGAAGGTTTCGACCTACGCGTATGTGAACCCGGTCGTAGCCATATTCCTGGGCTGGCTGATTCTGCATGAGCGCGTCGACCGCTTCATTCTGACCGGAAGCGCGATTGTGGTGCTGTCAGTCATTCTGGTCACCAGCGCAAAAATCCGGGAAAGGACGGTTGCCGAGGAACTGCCCGCGGTGGAAGCGGCGGGAGACTGAACCGGACCTCAGACGTTGGACCTCAGACCTCAGACCACGGACCTCAGACTTACCTGGGTGCTGGCGTGCACGCATAGGCTGAGGTCCGAAGTCCGAGGTCTGAGGTCCGGTTCCTCTATTTCGATCCTTCGTCCTCATCTTCTGCGTCATTCACCACATCCACCACGTGCCCGCGGATAGCAAAAGTCTGCTTCGCTCCGCCCGCTGGTTCGAAGCTGAGCCGCACCGGGCTTCGCTGCCACACCGGCGCCGGACAGGCTGAGTCCGGGGCAGCATCGTTGGGTACGCCGTCATTGGACAACGGCTTGTTCAGCACCGGCCTGCGCCTGCCCAGCTGCACCACCATGGCGGAGATCTTCTTTCCGTCGTCCGAGACTCCGCAGTAGGCCACATAGTCTCGGTACCAGCTGGCGACTGAATAGAGGGCATCGAACTCAGGGAGATTGATCGGGGACACGCGTCCGGTCGTGCGGTCCAACAGCAACCAGCCGCCGCGTTGCCACAGCCAGTGCGGACCCGGTTCCTCGGGAAGACTGTCATTCACGCGAAAGGCGCGCCGCACCACGAAGAGACGATCCGTCACTTCATGCGGCGAACCGGTCACGTACTCTTTGACCCGCCCATCGACCAGCAGCGCGCGGATCTTAAGCGTCAGCGGTTTGGTATCCCCTGTGCTGCGCGGCAACCACTGCGCCGATGTCCATTGCCCGAATGTGATGACGTGAACCTTGGTGGCTGCTCGGGCAGCCGCCGGAGACAGAGCTAGACATAACAGCCAGCCCAGAAACCGGGGACGCAAAATCAATCGCATGCGCTCAGCGTAGGCAGGAACAGGGCAGGAAGCAAGGTTGCCCGTCACACTGGCCGCAGAAGAGTACCGAAATGGGAATAGCTGAAGTGCACAAAAGGGTGATAGTGTCTCATAATATTGGCCTGGCTCGGGGGAAAGCGGAAGAATGGCGGTAGAATCAGAGCCCAGGGAACGATTCGACCGCGAGGATTTTACTCTTCTCACGCCGCGTGTAGCAGACCGATGCGCATACAACGCGGAGGGGTGAAGCGGCTTCTTATCAAGACATGGGTGACCTTCTACCAAGGCGTCGCGTCCCCCGCATTCTGGTCGTGGACGACCAGCCCAGCATTGCGGGCTTGATGAGCCAGTTGCTCACCATGCGCGGGTACGACGTGATCACCGCGGCCGACGCTGAGCAGGCTGAAAGCGAAGTTCGTCGCCAGGTGCCCGACCTTATTCTCTCGGATGTAATGATGCCGGGCAAGTCGGGTTACGACCTCTGCCGCAGCATGAAGGAAAATCCTGCGACGCGCCTGATTCCCTTCGTCCTCATCACCGGGCTCAGCGACAGCAGCGACAAGGTGCGTGGCATCGAAGCCGGGGCTGACGACTTCCTGAACAAGCCCGTGCTGGCCGAAGAGCTGATCGCCCGGGTGAAGTCTCTGTTGCGCCTGAAGGAATTCACCGACGAACTGGAGACGGCAGACTCCGTTCTGTGCACGCTCGGGCTGATCGTCGAAGGCCGCGACCCTTACACCGAGGGCCACTGTGAGCGGCTGGCGGTGCACGCAGCGGATTTGGGCCGCCACCTCGGCATGGACGAAGACTCCATCCTCGCGCTGAAGCGGGGCGGGTACCTGCACGATCTGGGTAAGATCGCGGTGCCCGACGAGATCCTGAGAAAAGGCAGCGACCTTACTCCGGCGGAATGGGAGATCATGAAACTCCATCCCATTACCGGGGAGAATATCTGCAGACCGCTGCGCTCGCTGCGCCTTGTTCTTCCCATCATTCGTCACCACCACGAACACTCCGATGGCTCCGGCTATCCTGACGGCCTCAAGGCGTCAGAAATTCCGGTTCTACCCCGCGTGCTGCAAGTGGTGGACGTTTACGACGCGCTGCGAACCGCACGCTCCTACAAGCCAGCTCTCACCCCTGAACAGACCGCGCAGACGATGCGTGAGGAAGCCAGCCGGGGCTTGTGGGACGCCGAGTTGGTCGCCGAATACTTCGTCATGCTCGCGCAGAAACGTCAGGTGGCGTAAGGCAGTTGTCAGTTGCCAGTTCCTAGCCTGGATTATGCATGAAGCTGCTTTGAAAGGGTGCGGCTTCCAGCCGCGCCGCCGCAGTGCGCCTGGAAACTGGGGCTTCAGCCCCTGGGGACAAACGCATTGCCAGCTTCCTTTCCAACACCACAGGATGACTCCAAACGGCTCACCCCAGCGACTAAAACCGTGGCTTGTTTTCGCCCGTGTCGGCGCGGCTGGAAGCCGCGCCCTTTCAAAACCGTAGCAATCCTCATGCATAATCCGGGCTAATCCTTTTGCCTTCGTGCGGCGAATTCTGATTTCCCAAAGACCCTCCAACCAAAATACAATGGCACGAATGCTCTTCATGCGCACAGCTTCCAGCAACCGTCCCTGTGACTGGCGACTGAAAACTGAGAACTGACACACTGACTTGGAGCCCACTTACAGCATCGTGATTCCGGCTTATAACGAAAGCACGCGCCTGGGCGCGACGCTGGAGAAGGTGCTCAGCTACGTTCACACCCAGGGATGGAATGCGGAGCTCATCGTCGTCAACGACGGCTCGCACGACGATACGGCAGAGATCGTCCGAACCTTCGCTGCGAAGGATCCCGCGCTGCGGCTGGTGGAAAACCCAGGCAACCGCGGCAAGGGATATAGCGTGCGCAACGGGATGCTGCACGCGCACGGCCGGGTCGTGCTCTTCAGCGACGCCGACCTGTCGTCTCCGATCGAAGAGGCCGCGAAGCTAATCCAGACGCTGGAGGCAGGCGCAGACATCGCCATCGGCTCGCGCTGGCTGCGCGCCGAGACCCAGACCCAGCGGCAGCCGGTTTACCGCCAGATTTTCGGGCGCATCTTCAACCTGTTGCTGCGCCTCACGCTGGGCTTGCACTTCAAAGACACACAGTGCGGCTTCAAAGCTTTCAAGCAGCCGGCGGTCCAGGCGATCTTCCCTCTGCAGAAAATTGAACGGTGGGGATTTGATCCTGAGATTCTCTTCCTGGCGAGGAAGTTCGGCTTCCGCGTGCAGGAAGTGCCGGTCGCCTGGGGACACAGCGGGGGCACGCGCATCCATCCGCTGATCGACGGTTCGCGCATGTTTATGGAGATGCTGCACATCCGCTGGAACGACCTGACCGGGAAGTATGACGCCGGGCCAGGCATCCCTGCTCAGGCGGCGAACACGCTGCCCGGCCGAGGCGGAGCGCGGCATTAGGGATCTCACCCGTTCCCCCAAGCCTCGGTAGTGGGCTACTTTCATTAGCCCACTACCCCAGGGTCCCTAGGCTTGACTTCGCGACATCTTGGTATATAGTTGGCGGATTCAATCGGCCCCTGCCCCCTCGATTCTGGGCGCGGCCGGCTTTTGTCAGTCTGCCGTGGGTTCAGGTTAGCTGGGGTTGGCAAGCAACAACCGCTGTTCTTAATTTTTCCCTGAGGCCTGACTATGCTGGAAATTCAAACCAGACGCGTGGAACCCGACATTGTGGTTCTGGAGATCGCTGGAAAAATCACGCTGGGGCGGGAAAGCAAGGAACTGGAATGGGCCACTGAGAACCTGGTACGGGAGCAGCAGAAAAAGATTATCTTCGACCTGACCGGCGTGACCCGCATTGACAGCACGGGAGTTGGGATCATCGTGATGTCGGCTGCCCAGGTCAAAAATTCAGGCGGAGAACTGCGGGTGGCCGGCGCCATGGGACACGTCGAACAAGTATTGCGCCTGTCCAGCGTGGATAAGTTGGTCGCGCTGCATCCCAGTGCGACCGCGGCCGCCACAGGATTTTAGGTCTGCATTATTCATGAAGCTGCTTTGAAAGGGTCGCGCCTCAGGCGGATTTTTCCGCCGGGCCTGCTGGAATGGACGAGGCCTTCGCCGCCTCAACCACCCGGCGTCCCATCTCAGCCGTCGAGATCGCAGGGTGCCCCTTACCGGCGAGATCCGCCGTCCGCGCGCCTTGAGAGAGCACCGTCGAAACTGCATTTTCAATACAAGCAGCTTCCGCCTCCAGTTTGAACGAATGCCGCAGGAGCATCGCCGCCGACAGAATCGCACCCAGTGGATTGGCAATCCCTTTGCCGGCGATGTCGGGCGCCGAGCCATGCACCGGCTCATACAATCCAACCGGCCCGCCCACGCTCGCCGAGGCCAGCAGGCCGAGCGAGCCTACGACGCCGCCCGCCTGATCGGAAAGAATGTCGCCAAACATGTTCTCGGTCAACACCACGTCGAAATCTGTGGGCCGCTGCACCAGCAACATGGCGGCCGAGTCAACGTACTGATGCCCAAGTTTCACGCCGGGATAATCCTTGCCGATGCGCGTCACAACCTCCCGCCACAGACGCGAACATTCGAGCACGTTGGCTTTGTCCACGGAGAGGACCTTGCGCTTGCGCTTCATGGCGAGTTCAAAAGCAACGCGGGCGATGCGCTCGATTTCCGATTCAGCGTAGCGCATGGTGTTGACCGCGACCTGCGAGCCCGGATTTCCTTCGATCGAGCGAGGCTGGCCGAAATACGCTCCTCCCAGCAATTCGCGCACGATCATGATGTCGGTTCCGCGGACGACTTCGGGGCGCAGCGGTGAACAATCCTCCAGCGCAGGAAAGAAAACTGCCGGGCGCAGGTTGGCATACGCGCCCAACTCCCGCCGAAGACGCAGCAGGCCGGCTTCCGGCCGAAGGTGACCCGGATTGTGGTCGAAAGCTGGGCTCCCGACTGCTCCCAATAGCACCGCCGACGATGCCAGGCAGGCCCGTAGCGTGTCTGCGGGCAGCGGATCGTTGGCTGCGGTGAGCGCCGCTCCCCCGATAGGCTTGCGCTGCAGTCGCAGTTGGTGGCCGAAGGCATCAGCTACGGATTGCAAAACGAGCACGGCCTGTTCGGTCACTTCCGGACCGATGCCGTCGCCAGGAAGAATGGTCAGATTCAGGAGCATGGAGAGGATTTAGTAATTGGGAAATTTGGTAATTGAGTAATTGAAAACCCTGCTGATTCTATCTCTTGAGCGGGAAGATTGCTGCCAGAAGAGTCTGGCACTGGTTTCACAAATGGTCTTGCGCGCGGCGAGTGCCACGCCCTCAGGGGCTAAAGCCCAGCATTTATGCGGCCCTTAACGTCCCGGCTGAAGCCGGGCCCTACCCAAAACCTATTTGTGAAAGCAGGCCCAGTTCTTCAAATTACTCAATTACAAAATTACCCAATTACTCAATCACCCTACACGCCCCACAGATAATCTTCCTGTTGTGTCTGCTCGTGGTGGGGATCGGCGTGGACCGGCAACGGCAGTCCGAAGGCATTGGTCGCCGAGACCACCGGGAACGGCCGAGCCGGCTCAGGCTCAGGTACCGGCACGCTCGGGGTTGGTACATTGACGGCCGCTGCTTGCTCCGCGGGAATCGGCTCGATTAACGGTGTGGCCGAAGCTGCCGGTTTGTGGGTGTCGCGGATCAACTCCAGCAGGTGATGATCTTCCACATGCTTGATCTTGTCGGCCAGCCGGACAAAGCGGCGGTAGATGTCGTCCAGCGCCCGCCGGTCGAACTGATAGCCCAGTTGTTCGCAGCGCATACCGAGCGCGTGACGGCCCGAGTGCTTGCCCAAAACCAACTTCGAATCAGGCACTCCCACCGATTTCGGCGTCATAATCTCGTATGTGAGCGGGTTCTTCAGCATGCCGTCCTGGTGAATGCCAGCCTCGTGGGCAAACGCGTTGCGGCCGATAATGGCCTTGTTCGGCTGCACCGCGACGCCGGTGATCTCACTCAACATCTGGCTGGCGGCGAAAATCTGCTCGGTGGCCACGCCGGTTTCGTAGGGATAGCGGTCGGGGCGCGTCCGCATCGCCATCACGATCTCTTCCAGCGAAGCATTGCCCGCGCGCTCCCCGATGCCGTTGATGGTGCATTCGACTTGCCGCGCTCCAGCGGCCACCGCGGCCAGCGCGTTCGCGACCGCCATTCCCAGATCGTTATGGCAATGCGCGGAGATCGTGACTTTCTCGATCCCCTTGACCCGCTTGCGGATGGTGGCGATCAACTCGCCGAATTCGGCGGGTACGGTGTAGCCGACGGTGTCGGGAATATTCAGTGTAGTAGCGCCAGCTTCGACCACCGCGTCCAAAACCCGGCAGAGAAATTCCGGGTCGGTGCGGGTCGCGTCCTCCGGGGAGAACTCAACGTCATCGCACAACGATTTGGCAAAACGAACCGCGTCGCGGGCCTGGGTCACGCACTGATCGCGTGTGATCCGCAGCTTGTATTGCAAGTGAATGTCGGAGGTCGCCAGGAAAACATGGATGCGAGGATGGGCTGCGTGCTTCAACGCTTCCCAGGCGCGCTCGATGTCAGGATGGCAGGCCCGGGCCAGACCGGCGATAATCGGACGCCGCACCACCGCCGCGATTGCCTTCACGGCCTCGAAGTCGCCGTCGGAGGCGATGGGGAAGCCAGCCTCGATAACATCCACGCCCAGGCGGTCGAGCTGGTGGGCCAGGCGCAGCTTTTCCTGGTGGTTCATGCTGCAACCGGGCGACTGCTCTCCGTCGCGAAGAGTAGTGTCGAACACCGTAACGCGGGCTCGCTCTGCGCTCATGGATCTCCTTCAAGAAAGACTGATGTTCAATGGTACGGGGGGGGCGCGCAGAAGCAAAACTTATAATTGTTAAGTTATCATTAGCGTACGTTATATAATAAGTGTTACTAATGATTTGCTGAGATTTGATTAAGGAGTCCCGGTATGGAACTCTCGCAACTCGAAGTCTTCCTGGCGGTTGCCCGGGAGCGCCGTTTTTCCCGCGCCGCCGCGAAGCTGTACCGCACCCAGTCGGCCGTCAGCCAAACCATCCGCAAACTGGAGGACGATCTGGGCGAAGCGTTATTTGATCGCTCTTCGCGCGAAGGCATTCTGACCGATGCGGGAAAGGTTCTCTACGAATATGCCGAGAAGCTGATCAACCTCCGGACCGAGGCCAACGAGTCCCTCAGCGAACTGCGGGAGCTGCAAAAAGGCAAGCTGGTCATTGCGGCCAACGAATTCACCGTGCTCTATCTCCTGCCGGTGCTGGCCGAGTTCCGGCGGCTGCACCCGATGATCAAGATCACCGTCGAACGCGCCCTGGGCAGCCACATTCCCGACGACGTCTTGCGATACGCGGCCGAATTCGGTGTGCTGTCTTATGAGCCGCAGGAGCCCAACCTTCGGTCGGTGGTCGTGTATCTGGACGAACTGGTGTTCGTTGTTCCCCCGAAACATCCGCTGGCCTCAGCGCCGCAGGTCAGCATCCGGCAACTGGGCGTGGAATCCTTTGTGGCGCACATCGTTTCGTCTCCTTACCGGGAGAAGGTGATCCAACTGTTCAAAACCCTCAAAACGCCACTCCACATGGACGCGGAACTGCCCACTTTGCAAGCCATTAAGCAATTCGTAGCCATGGGGAATGGGGTGGCTTTGGTCCCTGGGATCAGCGTTGAAAACGAGATCGTACGCGGCGAACTGGTGCGGATTCCCGTGCTCGAGTTGCAGTTGAAGCGCAAGCTGCGCCTCATTTACCGTAAGGACGCCAGCCTGTCACACGCCGCGAAAGCATTCCTGAAAGTAGCCGAAGCGGTCGCTCTCGAGCACAAGGGGCGCTATCGTTTCCAGCGGGAAGATTAATCCGCAGAAACGGATCGGCAGAAAAGGAGCAAAGCCGGCGTTTGCTCCTCGGGTTCTGAATATCCTGACTTAGCAGTCGGTGCAGACCTGCTCTTCGCGGAACGACGCGAGCGCGGCGTCGACCGACGGATGCACTTCGAGAACGCTGTCGAGATTCGTCAGGCCGAGCAGATCCAGCACCAGCGCATTCGGGCCGGAGCACTTCAGCTCGGCGTTCTTCTCCTGCGCCCAGGTTTGCAGCAGCGCCAGCTCTCCGATGCCGGCACTGTCCATGGAGCTGACTCCGCTCAGATCGAGCACCAGCCGGTTCGTATGTTGCAGGACTTCACCCACCAGCCGCGAGAGTGCGGCCGCTTCATCGCGATACACAATGCGCCCCTGGCAGTGCACGACGATGACATCCCCACGATTCCGCGTTTCCAGACTGAGCTTCAACTTCGGCTCCTTCTCTATTCCAAAGGCAGCCGGCCCCACCGGCTGCGCCCCCATTTGCCAACTTGCGTCCATAGGTTGCATGCTAATAGATAGACGCGGACGGACCGGTTTCGGCATCATGAAAACTGGATAAATTTTCGTCCACGTAGGGTCGGTGTAGGAGCCCGGGAAAGGATAAATTTTGTCCGCCGGGACATCTTGCCCATCCGGTACACTGCATCTAACGAATTTCGCTGAATGAAGTGAAAATTTTTGCCGGCCTCGTCGCCGGGGAGGAATAATTCGTGCCCAAGATCGCTGCCGCCGTGCTGGCGCTTGTTTGTCTTATGCTGTTCTCTATCCCGATGTCGGCACAGCTCCTGCCGCGGGGAAATGTTTACGGCGGAGTTGCTTACGGTCAGATGACAGACGTCACTAACAAGCAGTCGTATCGCGGCTGGGAGGGGTCGGCCGAAGATCTTCCATTTGCCCGCTTTCCGCACCTCGGGTTTGTGCTCGATGCCAACGGCTTCTACCGCTCCGGCGTGACCATGTACAGCGGTTTCTTCGGCCCGCGTTTTTCCACCAATCTTGGGAAGTGGCGTCCCTTCGTTCAAGCCATGGGAGGCATACGGCACATAAACTCCAACCATTTCGTCTACAACCCATACGCCATCGACTTTGGCGGCGGCGCGGATTACAAGCTCTGGTTCAAAAGCTTCTCCTGGCGCCTGGAGGGCGACTTCATACACGGGCATTACGCCAGTGCTGTCCAGAACGATTTCCGGGCTTCGACGGGAATCGTTTGGCGCTTCTGAGCGCACCCGGGTTCAGGCTCATCCGGTATAGGTGATATCCCAGTTCTCCTTTTCGGACATCTAACAACTTTCTGCGCCTGCCTGTGTTAGCAGCCGCAGAAGGGGGACATCATGGGGAGAGCTGTCATCATTGGGTTTACGTTCTTCCTGCTCGCAGGACTGGCAGCAGCGCAGGTTCCCACCTCAGGGAACATTTTCGTCGGATACTCCTTTGAAAACGCCAGTTCGTCCGCACTCAATCTGGATTTGAGCCGGCCCAACTTGCAGGGGTGGGAAGCATCGCTTGAGGGCAAAGTGTTTCCGGCACTGGGCATTGTGGCGGACTTCACCGGCCACTACGGCTCCGAAAGCTTCACTCAGCTTACTCCCAACGGCCCGATCAACGTGAATGTGACCGGCCACGAAGAAGAAGTTCTGTTCGGGCCGCGCGTTTCCGTGTCCATTCGAAGGTTCCGGCCATTCGCTGAGTTTGAGTTGGGGATCGGGCACATCAATACAAACAGCTTCGGGTCCGATATATCGTTCGCCATGGCGATAGGAGGAGGACTCGACTACCGGATCATTCGCCCCGCCGCCTGGCGCTTCCAGGGGGACTACGTTTCGACGCGCTTTTTCAACACCGCGCAGAGCAATGTGCGTTTGTCGACTGGCATTGTCTTCCGCTTCTGAATGCAGGATAGAACCTCCCAAACAAAAGCAGGATTCAGCTGGTTGGCTGAACCCTGTTTTCTGTGGCCACGACAAAAATCCAGCTAGGCGCGAGGCAGACCGTTCGGCTCTGCCCAGTATTTGTGATCGCGCAGGAAGTATTTTTCGTTCCCGTAGTTCATGGCCGTCTTGAGGAAGAGCCAGCCCACACGCAGGTGTCCCATTTTCTGGAACCGGCGATTCGTGGTGTAAACGCCGCCGCGCACGATCGCAAAACGTTTGCGCTCGACCTGCTGGCTCAGCCGATAATCCTCGGCAAACAGAATCTGCTCGTGAAACCCGCCCAGTTCCCAGAATTTCTTCCGCTCGAACAGCATGAACATGCCGGTGGCAAACGGACGATGCAAGTACGACAAATATTGGGAGAAATCGCAGCCCGCATAGAACACCTTGTCGAGCCAGCTGCCGTCATGGCACGAAATGTTGGTCGTCACGCACTGCAGATTCTTACCTTGCGCGCGCTCCAGGCAGCGCCGCACCAGCGACGGATCGGCCAGTTCAATATCCGCATCGAGAAACAAAATGTAGGGAGTGTCAGCCTGCGCCGCGCCCTGGTTCCGTCCCACCGAGGGCATCCCGCCGCGGATCACGCTCACGTTCAGGCGGTCCCGGAAGCTGAGGACAATCTCGGGAGTGCCGTCGGTGGAAGTCGCGTCAGCGACCAACACTCTCGTACTCGACATCTTCGAGTAGTCCTGCTTCGTCAGCGAAGTCAACAAGCGCGGAATCAGCTTCGCCTCGTTCTTGGCCGGAATCACGATCGTCAGCTCGCTCGCCGTACTCGTGCTCGTTGAATTCATGGATGTGTACCCCCAGTTCGTCAATGGTGAGATAGGTGGGCCGCGAATCGACCCACCCGCCCGAGTTGTAGTAATGGATGCCGTCCTGCTCCACGTGGATGGCTTCGTGCGTATGCCCACAGAAAATACGATCCGCGCCGTGATGCCGGGCGTAGGCCAGAGCGCCCGAAGCCACCTTCGGCGACAGCCGCAGCCAGCGCGTATTCAGCCGGTCAATCAGCCGGGCAATCGGATTGCCCTTCAAATCCAGCTTCTGCAGCTGCAGAAAAAGCGAGGTCCCTAACTGGCTCAGCTGCACCCGGCTTACCTGGAATCCGTCGAACTGATGGCCGTGAATGGCGATGTGCCGCAGCCCGCGGTAGTCCCATTTGTAATGCTGGTAGACCCGCACTCCGACCAGGTGCGACATGATGTTGGTCAACCCGTGGTCGTGATTGCCTTCCACCCACACGACCTCAACGTGGCGCTTCGGATTCGATAGCTTTCGGATATACCCCAGGAACTTCCAGTGCTCCTTGGTCAGGCGGGCAAAGTTGAGGTCAGCGAAGATGTCGCCCAGCAGAATCAAACGCTCGAAGCGGCTCGCCTTGAGCAGTTGCGTGGCTTCGCGGGCATGACTCATCTCCGCGCCCAGGTGCAGGTCGGAAAGGATCAGCGTGTTGCAGATGGGCAGATCCATACTCAATAGGGTGGCAAATGAATGTTACGGGGTGATGAAAGGTGCATCAAAATTGGTGCATAAGGTAACTACAAAAGTAACTGCCGCAAGACCCTGAGTTTGTTGGGGTTCAGGGCAACCCTTCCGCTAGTAAGCTGGTCTTACGCCTTCAGTAATGTCGCACGGCAACTTTCTCAGGTTGTCCAGAGCCTTGCCAGCCCCCCACCCCTGAATTGCGCTAATCGTGACCGTGCTTCTCTTTGCCTTTGCCTTTCACTTCCTTGTTCTCGCTTTCCTTCTTTTCGTCATTGGCGGCAGGGGAGAGACCCAAGCTGGTTTTCCAGTAGTCCTCGACGGCGGGCGGAAGCTTGTCCATGTGGGAGAGGAGCATGGTGACTTTCCAGATGTCTTGCTCGGCGAGTGGCTTATCCCACGCGGGCATGCCGGTGTAGCGCACGCCGGTGCGGATGGTGTAGAAGATGTGCCACTCGGGATCGTCGGGCGGATCAGAGATCAGGTTCGGCGCCGGCGGATAAAACGAGTTGGCGAGCGCGGCGGGCTTGCGGTCGAGACCACCATGGCAGAGGGCACAATTCATGGTGTAAAGCTTCATACCGTCTTCGAGATTCTGATCGGTGGGCATGAGCGGGTTGGTGACCCGCGGGGCATGCCGTTCCATGGAGGCGTCGACCGCGCTGTTGGCGAGCCTACGCTCGAAATGCGGGGGCGCAACGTTTGCAGCCGTGGGGAAAAAGCCGAGCAGGATGAAACCGAGTCCGCCGAGAATGAGTACAACGAGCGTGATAATTACGCCGAGCAGGAATTTGCCCATGGGCCCTCCGAACCGGATATTGTGGCAGATGGGCGGGCCGGAGCGCTAGTTGGAGTCGCCGGCGCTCAGCTGCAGGTGTTGTCGAGCCGCCGGCCGGACAGCCGGGGCGGTTTTCCCCACATAGTTCTTGCTGCTTCCAACTTTCAGTACGCCTTCAAGCGGCGCGCCTCGCGGACTACGTCTTCGACCTTCGGCAGATAGTACTGCTCCTGCGGCGGCGAGAACGGGATCGCCGAGTCGAGTCCAGCGATGCGCACGATGGGACCGTCGAGCGAGTCGAATACCTCCTCATTAACGACGGCGGCGATTTCTCCTGCCAGGCCTCCGGTGCGGGAGTGCTCGTGGAGGATGATGACCTTGTTCGTTTTCTTCACTGTCTCCGCGATGGCTTCGCGGTCGAGCGGCGCGACGGTGCGCAGGTCTACGATTTCCAGATCGATTCCTTCTTGGCTCAGAGTTTCGGCAGCTTCGAGCGCAGTGTGTACCATCGCGGCGTAAGTGATGATACTCAAGTGGCGGCCTTCGCGGGCGACGCGCGCTTTGCCGATCGGGACGACATAATCTTCCGCCGGAACTTCTTCCTTGATGCGGCGATAGAGATATTTGTGCTCGAAGAAAACGCACGGATTGTTGTCGCGGATGGCAGCTTTAATCAGGCCTTTGGCGTCGTAGGGCGTGGCCGGGCAGATGACCTTGAGGCCGGGATTGTGCACGAACCACATCTCGGGGTTTTGCGAGTGGAAGGGGCCGCCGTGGACGTATCCGCCGCTGGGGCCGCGCAGAACCAGCGGAACGGGCGCACCCCATAGATAGTGGGTCTTGGCAACCATGTTGGAAATCTGGTTGAAGGCGCAGCCGATGAAGTCCATGAATTGGAATTCAGCGACCGGACGCATGCCGGTGAGCGACGCGCCGAAAGCCGCGCCCACGATGGCGGACTCGGCGATGGGTGTGTCGATGACGCGCTCGGGGCCGAAGCGGTCGATGAATCCGTCGGTGACTTTGAAGGCGCCGCCGTAGACGCCGATATCTTCGCCAAGGCAGAAGACGGTCGGATCGCGCTCCATTTCTTCCCAGATTCCCTGGCGGATGGCTTCGAGGTAGGTGAGAAACATAGAGTCAGGTTTCAAAGTTTCAAGGTTCAAAGTTTCAAGTTGCCGCGGATTTGCGCGGATCAACGCGGATACTTCTACTTCAAATGCACCGCCGCTTCGGTTGCTTTGTAGGCGGTTCCCTTCTTCACTTTTGGCATGCCGTACTTCGGTTTGATTTTGTGGCAGCCATTTTCGCAGAAGACGCCACCTTCGGCGGATTCTGGCGTTGGCATTGGGGAGTTGACCGCTATTTCGCGTTCGGCTTCGATTTCGGCTTCCACGCCCGCAATCAGATCTTGATTTTCCTTCGGTGTCAGCCACTTCTTTTCTCTTACTACGTAATTCTCAAAGCGCGCGATCGGATCGCGCTTGCGCCAGAACTCGAACATCGCCTTCGGAACGTAGCCGGCGGCGTCGTGGATGGCGTGGCCTTTCATGCGCATCATTTTGGCTTCAATCAGCGTGGGGCCTTCGCTGCGGTGGGCGCGCTCAACCGCTTCGTGGGCAGCGTCGTAGACCTGGCAGGCGTCGGTGCCGTCGACGATCACGCCCGGGATGCCATATCCGATGGCCCGTTCCGCGAGGTCCTGGCAGCGATACTGCATCTGTGACGGCGTGGAATACGCCCAGTGATTGGATTCGACGATGAGCACGAGGCCGAGATTCTGCACGGAGGCGAAGTTGATGCCTTCGTAGGTGACGCCGGTGGATTGACCCCCGTCGCCGATGTAGGTCATGACGGCGAGGTTGCGTCCCTGCAGCCGCGCGCCCAAAGCAACGCCCGCCATCACGGGGATGAGATCGCCGAGCATGGAGATGGGCGAAACCATGTTGCGCTTTTCGATGTCGCCGAAGTGCGCGGTGGCGTTGCGGCCGCGGGTGGGCGAGCCGGCTTTGGCCATGTACTGCATCATGATGTCGCGGGCGCCGAAACCCCGGACGAGCATCGATCCCTGGTTGCGGATCATGGGCGCAAACCAGTCGTCTCTATCGAGCGCGTAGGCAGAGGCGCAGGAGCAGGCTTCCTGGCCGAGTCCGAAGTAGACTCCGCCGACGACTTTGCCCTGCTTGTAGAGATTTTCGAGGGCAGTCTCCATTTTGCGGTTGAGCAGCATCCAGCGGTAGATCTCGATTGCTTGGCGCTTGTCGAGATATTTGGAATCGCGGATGGGCGGCACGGGAGCGTCAAACTCGCCCTCCACTTCGAAGCGGACGTGGTCGTGGCCGTATTTGTCCTTTTTGGTGACTTGGCGGACAGTGAAGTCGGGATGCTCGAGACGATAGTCGGGGATGGAGTAAGTCCGGAGATGTTGGTTGGGAGAGCCTGTCGCGCTTCGCGCGACTGGGCGGACGAATGCGTCCGCCCCTACGTGATTCTTCCTTGCGCCCGCTCCGCTGCGTGGACGGCTGCCGTTGGAACTCTGCCTGGACTTCGTTTTCTTGTTCCCCATGGGAAAGCAGCGCCAGAGCGCGATGTATTGATGGTAGCGCGAGAGCGGGGGATAGGGCTAGGGCGAGGCCGTTCGGCTCTGCGAAACCTACCCACACGGTCCCGTCACGCCCAGGTTGTGTCGTCCTCTTTGTGGAGCTGACGAAGATCGGTCGGCGGCTTCACTGGCACGCCGACGGCCCGGCCGAGGAGGGCGTCGAGCGTATCGACCCATACGATTTGGGTTTGGAAGACCACACCGAAATTGCGGGAGATGGATTCGGCGACGGCGTTGAGGTCGAGCGCGCGGCCAAGTTCTTGACGCATCGAAGTTACGGGCTTCGACGGGATGCCGCAGGGAACGATCAGGTTGAAATAGCTGAGGTCGGTGTTGACGTTGAGGGCGAAGCCGTGCGAGGTCACGAAGCGGGAAACGTGGACGCCGATGGCGGCGAGCTTGGCTTCGATTGGGTAGGGACGGACGCATTCGTCCGTCCCAGCCGGGCGGAGCCCGACTGTGGGGTTGGGGTGGTCAGGACGAATCTTCGATTCGCCCAGGCGGACGGTGGCGTCCGCCCCTCCACGACTTAAGGTAGATTCGGGGTCTGTCCAGACCCCCGTCAGTCCCGCGACGCGTCTAGTCGGGACGGCAAAGTCGGCGCAAGTGCGCATCAGGACTTCTTCCAGGCGGCGGACGAACTCGATCACGCCCAGCGTTTTGCGGAGCGAAGGGCGCGACTCGCCCGGGCGGACGAGGGCGTCCGCCCCTACACGGGCGAATCCGCGGAGGTCGAAGATGGGATAGCCGACGATCTGGCCGGGACCGTGGAAGGTGACGTCGCCGCCGCGATCGCATTCGAATAACTCGACGCCGCGCTTTTTCAGCAATTCGGCCGACGCGACGACGTTAGCCGCTTTCGCATTTCGGCCAAGCGTAATGACCGGCTTGTGCTCAAGCAGCAGGAGGGCGTCTCCGATTTTTTCTTCTTTGCGCAGAGCGACGAGTTGCTGCTGCAGGCGGAGGCCCGTGGCGTAGTCGATGGTGCCGAGTTGGACCACAGAAACCATTGAGTAATTCGGTAATTTAGGAATTGAGTAATTTAGGACTGTTCAATCGAAACTCGGGGACTTCAAATTACCCAATTACCAAATTTCCCAATTACTCAATTCCTCATGCATTGATCGCCAAACCGTAGACGCTGTTCGCCGCGTCCAGCATGGCTTCGGCCAAAGTCGGGTGCGCATGGATGGTCCACATTAAATCTTCGACCGTGGCTTCGAGTTCCATGGCAGTAACGGCCTCGGCGATCAACTCGGTGGCTTGTGGCCCGATAATGTGCACGCCGAGAATTTCGCCGTAATCCGCGTCCGACACAATTTTGATGAAGCCTTCGTGCTGGCCGACGATCGAGGCGCGCGAGTTGGCGGTGAAGGGAAATTTGCCGATCTTCACGTTGTATCCAGCCTCGCGGGCCTTGGTTTCGGTCAAACCGACGCTGCCGATCTCAGGGTGGCAGTAGGTGCAGCCGGGGATATGCTCGGGGTTGATCGGTTTGCCCGGCTTGCCGGCGATTTTAGCGACGGCCACCAGCGCCTCCATGGCGCCCACGTGCGCCAGTTGAGGCGTGCCCAGCACGATGTCTCCGACGGCGTAGACGCCAGGTTCGGCGGTCTGCATCCAGGAATCGGTTTTGATGAACTCGCGGTCGGGCTTGATTTTGGTTTTTTCCAGGCCGATGTTCTGGGTACGCGGCTTGCGGCCGACGGCGATGAGAATCTTCTCTGCTTCGATCTTCTGCTGCTTGCCATCGACGGTAATGGTGACAGCGATGCCTGATTTCGTTTTGTCGACTTTGTCTACTCTGGCGCTGGTGTGGAACGCGATACCGCGCTTGCGGAAAACGCGGGCCAACTCCTTCGATACCTCTTCGTCCTCGACAGGAACGAGGCGCGGCAGCATTTCGATGATCGTCACCTCGGAATCGAACGAGCGGTAGATAGATGCGAATTCGACTCCCACGGCGCCCGCGCCGACGATCACCAATGACTTCGGAATTTCCTTCAGGCTGAGAATCTCGATGTTGGTCAGCACTCGATCGCCGGCCTCCAGGCCGGGCAGCATGCGCGCTTCCGAGCCGGTGGCTAGAATCACATTCTTGGCCTTGAGATGAGTGGCCTTGCCATTGTTCGTGACTTCCAGCGTGTGCGCGCCGTTTTGCGCCGGCCCGGTCAGCTTCCCGTAGCCCTTGACCGTATCGACTTTGTTTTTCTTCATCAGGAATTCCAGGCCCTTGGCATGCTTGGCGACGATCTTCGCTTTGCGCTCCAGAACGGCAGCCCAGTTCAGTTTGCGCGCGTCTACGCCCTCGATGCCGAATTCCTCGGCGTCCTTGAGATGATCCCAGAGCTCGGCGTTGAACAGCAGCGCTTTGGTCGGGATGCATCCCACGTGCAGGCAGGTGCCGCCGAGGAAGCCGTCTTTTTCGATGAGAGCGGTCTTCAGGCCATACTGGCCGGCGCGGATGGCGGCGGTGTATCCAGCCGGCCCGCTGCCGATAATGGCTACGTCATAGATGGTCTCGGGCAAAGGAGTAGTCCTCAGTAGGGAGAGATGTTTAAGAGCGAAGAAATGATTCTAGAACAGGACGGAAAAAGGCTTCAACGCAGAGGCCGCTGAGGACACAGAGAAATAACATCCAAAATTCTCTATGCCCTCCGCGTGCTCTGCGTTGAGAGTCCTCAGTTGTTCTCGTTGCTGGCGCGCTTCCAGGAAATGAGTTCGCCAATGGTCGAACTGGTGCTCGAAACCGGCTGCTTGTAGGCTTCCACTTCCGAGCGCGACGCCTCTTCGCCGACAGCACGGATACTGAGTCCGACTTTCTTTTCTTCGGGACTCATCTTGATGATCTTGAAGTCGTGTTCGACGCCTGGCTCCAAATGCAGCGGCTGGCCGTTTTCGTCAGTGGCTTCTGACTTGTGGCACAACCCCTCGACGCCCTCGGCAATTTCGACAAACGCACCGAACGCGGCCACGCGCAGTACTTTGCCGTGCAACACGTCGCCAATGTGATGCGCGGCGAAGAACGACTCCCACACATCCGGCTGCAATTGTTTCACGCCCAGCGACAGGCGGCGCTTGTCGGGTTCAATCGCCAGCACAATCGCCTTCACCCGGTCACCCTTTTTCAGCACCTCCGACGGATGCTTCACCCGCTTGGTCCAGCTCAGGTTGCTCACGTGGACCAGGCCGTCAATGCCGTCCTCGATTTCGATGAAGGCGCCGAAGTCGGTCAGGTTGCGGACACGCCCTTCGACCGTCATGCCGACGGGAAATTTTTCATGCAGTGAATCCCACGGATTGGCCGCCAGTTGACGCATGCCGAGCGAAATGCGGCGCTCGGTCGCATTCACGTTCAGCACCGCGCACTCGACCTGGTCGCCGACGTTCACCAGCTTCGACGGATGCTTCATCCGTTTCGACCACGTCATTTCGCTGACGTGGACCAGGCCTTCGATTCCCTGCTCCAGTTCGATGAACGCTCCGTAGTCGGTCACGCTGATGACGCGCCCGGAGACGTGTGCGCCCACCGGATACCGATGTTCGGCGTCGAGCCAGGGATCAGGCGTCAACTGCTTGAAACCCAGAGACACGCGTTGTTTCTCTTTGTCGTACTTGAGAACCTTGACCTGAATCTGATCGCCGACGTTGACCAGGTCCTTGGGGTGAGTCAAACGCCCCCACGACATGTCGGTGATGTGCAGCAGACCGTCGAGCCCGCCCAGATCCACAAACGCGCCGTACTCAGTCAGATTCTTCACCACCCCAGTCAGCGTCGCGCCTTCTTCCAGATGCTCCAGGGTCTTAGCCCGTTTCTCCTGCTGCGCGCCTTCCAGCAATTCCTTGCGCGAAACCACGATGTTTCCGCGCTTCTTGTTCAGCTTGATGACCGCGACTTCGAGCGTCTGGCCCTTCATTCCGTCCAGATTGCGCATGGGCCGCAGGTCCACCTGCGAGCCGGGCAGGAAACCATGCGCACCCATGATGTCGACCGTGAGCCCGCCCTTGATGCGGTCAATGACGACCGCCTTGATCGGCCTCTTTTCGCGATGGGCCTTATCGATCTCTTCCCAGGCGTGAATGCGCTGCGCCTTCTGGTGGGAAAGGCTGATGTAGCCTTCTTCGGCCTCGCCCTTGTCGCGCATCACGGGAATTTCATCGCCGGGCTTGAACTTGGGGTTGCCCTCGTGGTCGAGCACTTCGGTGAGCGGCAACATGCCTTCCGATTTTGCTCCGATATCGACCACCACATGCGTGGGCGTCAACTTCAGTACCGTGCCCTTGATGACGCGATCCTCGCTCACCGCCTCTTCGGTTTCCGTGGTAAAGGTCTCGAGCGCGGCCGCGAAGTCTTCTCCGGCGGGCACGGAGTGCCCGTCTGCCGCGGGTGCAGCTGGCGGCGTCTCGACCGGCGGAGGGGCTTCGGGAGGGGCTTCGGCTTTCACAGTTTCCGCTTCAGCGACTGCGGTTGTGGTGGAGTCTGGGTTGGTGGCGGTTGTGTCGTCGAACAAAGTCATGCCTCTCTGGTGACGGGATGCGGGGCCTGCGTTGCGGACTGCTGGATGAGTCGTTAGGTTGTAGTGGGCCCACCCTGGCGAGTGAGCTTGGACAATCCCAGCTGTCGGACGTTACAGAAAACCCGCGTCCAAGGGGAACTGTCTGACTATAGCAACGGCCTGTGAACAGTGTCAAACTCAATTCTGGCGCATGTTACAGGCAGGTTTCAGGGTTACGGTTTCGGAACACGCGTCCATCTGCTAACCTGCCCTGCTATGGATTATCTTTGGACGCCGTGGCGCTACGCCTACGTCTCGACCACGGAGAAGGCCAGCGGATGCGTCTTTTGCGATGCCGCGAAAGAAAACGACGACGCCAAGGCGCGCATCGTGCATCGCGGGAAACTTTGTTTCGTCATTTTGAATGCGTTTCCGTACACACCAGGGCACGTGATGATCGTGCCGTACGCGCATCTGGATGAACTGCAGAAGCTGCCGGCCGAAGCAGCCAATGAAATGATGGCGCTGTCGCAGCGCATGGAAACGGTGCTGCGCGAACTCTACCATCCGGACGGAATCAATCTGGGGATGAACATCGGCAAGGCCGCCGGAGCAGGCATCGCCGGGCACATTCATATGCACGTGTTGCCGCGCTGGGTCGCGGACGCAAATTTTGTCTCAGTGGTGGGCGAGACGCGCGTGCTGCCGGAGGCGTTGGAAGTGACGTGGAAGAGGATGCGGGAGGCGATGAAGTGAGCCGTGGTTGCTGCAAAAGGCAAAGATTTGTCATCCTGAGCGGGTGTGTTAGCCGCGAAGGGCCTATGTACTCCCGGCGAGTTGCACAGGTCCTTCGCTTCGCTCAGGATGACAAGGCAGGTCAGCCTGCAAGTCTCTCCATTTCTTTTTCGTCAATCACTTCGACGCCTAGTTCCTTCGCCTTGTCGAGCTTCGAGCCTGCGTCGACGCCGGCGACCACGTAATCCGTCTTCTTGCTCACTGAGCCGGTCACTTTCCCGCCGGCGTCCTCGATCATCTTCTTGGCTTCGTCGCGCGTGTATCTGACGAGCGTGCCGGTGAGGACAAACGTCTTTCCGGCGAGTTTCGTGCCGCGTTCTTTCTTCTTGCCGGTCATGGTCAAGTCCGCATCGCGCAGGCGCTCGATCAGTTTGCGGTTGGCCGGGATACTGAAGAATTCGACGATGCTTTCGGCGATGCGAGGACCAACTTCGTTCACGTTTTGCAATTCTTCGGCCCCCGCCTGCTCCAGCGCTTCCATCGATCCGAAATGCTCGGCTAGGAATTGGGCGGTACGCTCGCCGACCATGCGAATGCCGAGGCCGTAGATCGCGCGCTCCAGTGGCAGCTTCTTCGAGTTTTCAATTTCGTCGAGGATATTCTGGGCCGACTTGTCACCCATGCGCTCCAGACTGAGCAGGTCGTCTTTCGTCAGTTTGTAGATGTCGGCGACGTTTTTGACCAGGCCGCGGTCGGTGAGCTGGTTCACCAGCGCTTCGCCCATGCCGTCAATGTTCATGACGCCGCGCGAGGCGAAGTGCAGAATGGTCTCGCGCAGTTTGGCCGGGCAGTTGGCATTGACACAGCGGTAATCCACTTCGCCCTCGGTGCGAACAACTTTTGTGCCGCACTCGGGGCATTTCTCCGGCATCACAAAAGTCTTATGACCGCGGGGGTGGTCTTTGTCTTCGACCACCTTGGCTACTTTAGGTATGACGTCGCCGCCGCGTTCGACCTGCACCCAATCGCCGATCTTCACACCTAGCCGCTCGATCTCGTCCATGTTGTGCAGCGTGGCATTGCGAACCGTTGTTCCGCCGATCGCGACCGGAGCTAATTCGGCGACGGGAGTCAACTTGCCGGTGCGCCCAACCTGCCAGCGCACATTTTCCAGCTTCGTGATGCCGGCGCGCGCGGCGTATTTGTAGGCAATCGCCCAGCGCGGAGCTTTGCCGGTGAAGCCGAGTTCGTCCTGCAACGCGGTGCGATCGACCTTCACGACAATGCCATCAATTTCGTAAGGCAGTGAATCGCGCTTCTCCTCCCACTGCTGGATGAAGCGCCAAACTTCGTCCATCGAGTGGACGAGTTTGCGATTTGGATTGACCTTGAATCCGGCTTTCTCGAGCGCAGTCAGAGTTTCCCAGTGTCGTTCGAAGTAAGTTCGACCGTTGGCCAGAAGAAAGTAGGGAAAGAAATCGAGACGGCGCTGCGCCGTAACGCTGGAATCGAGCTGCCGCACCGTACCCGCGGTAAAATTGCGCGGATTGGCAAATGTGGGAAGGCCGTTGCGCTCGCGTTCTTCGTTCAGTTTCCTGAAAGCGGCCGTCGGCATCAGCAACTCGCCGCGCGCCTCAAAATTCAGCGGAATGCCAGCCTTCCTGAGTTTTTCTCTGTCAATCGAAAGCGGGACCGAGTGTACGGTGCGCACGTTGAGCGTGACATCTTCGCCGACCGAGCCGTCGCCGCGGGTCACGCCGCGCACCAGTTTGCCCTCTTCATAGAGAAGCGCCAGCGACATGCCGTCGAGCTTCAACTCGCAAACGTAGTCCACGTCGCTGCGGCCGCTGAGCTCGTGCACGCGCCGTTCCCAGTTGCGCAGTTCCTCCTCGTTGTAAGTGTTGTCGAGCGACAACATGGGCGAGGAGTGCGGCACCTTGACGAAGCCCTCGCGGGGCTTGCCGCCCACGCGCTGGGTGGGAGAATCGGGCGTCACCAGCGACGGATGCTCCGCCTCCAGGTCTTTCAGTTGCTGCATGAGCCGGTCAAATTCGGTGTCGCTGATTTCAGGCTGGTCGAGAACGTAGTAGAGATGCTCGTGGCGGCGAATTTTCTCGCGCAGGGCCTCAATCTTCTTTCCAGCGTCTTTGGTCGCGGCAGGCATCGGGCAGATTATAGTCGGGGAAAGGGGGCGCATAAAATCCGCGGACGCCTCAGGTACAATCCAGCTTTGCCATGCGCAAGGCCGCGTTGCTCTATAACCCGGATTCCGGAGGTAGCAGGAAACGTCAGCGGGAACTGGAGTCCGTACTGGCGGCGCTGCGCAACGCCGGAGTCGAGGCTGATCTGATTGCAGCCGAAACTCGCCGCGACGGAGGCGAAGCGACCCGCCAAGCGGTGGCTGCCGGTTGCGACACCATCTTCGCCTGTGGGGGCGACGGCACGATCCACAACATTGCACAGGTGCTGGCGAATTCTTCCGTGGCCCTGGCAATTCTGCCCATGGGCACGGCCAACGCTCTGGCGCATGACTTGGGCCTTCCCCGCAATGTAAACCTGGCAGCCCAGGCCGCCCTGCAAGGCACGCCGCGGCGCGTGGCTCTCGGCAGAGTCGAGTGCGTCGACCTTAAGGGTAAGCCTGGCTCGCGCTATTTCGTTGTCACCGCGGGTGTGGGGGTTGACGCCCATCTGTTCTACAAGCTGCACAGCGGAGCCAAGCAGCGCATGGGCATGGCAGCGTACTACGCGAAAGCCTGGAACTTGTGGTTCACCTATCCCATGACGCGGTTCGTGGCAGAATACGTGGAAAGCGGCTCAGATGTGCCCAAGCGCGCCGAAGTAACCGAGTTGCTGGGTGTGCGGATCCGCAACTTTGGCGGCGTGGTCCAGGAACTGGCTCCGGGAGCTTCGCTCGATCGCAATGACATGCGGCTGGTTTTCAGCCGCACGGCAAGCCGACTCGCGTACCTGGCGTACGTGACGCGGGGATTGCTGCGGCTGCGCTGGACGATCCCAGGCGTTGACCTGGCGCATAGCACGAGAGTCTTGTGCCGATACAATGCGCCGTCCGACATCACCTCAGCCCCGTCGAAGATTTATGTTGAAGCGGACGGCGAATTGTTGGGGACGCTCCCGGCGGAGATCACCGTCGTGCCCAACGCGCTGACTTTACTGGCACCGGATCGGTGACAGCCGCAGCGAAATTCAGAATTCGTATATTCAGCGCCTGAAGGCGCGATGAGAACGCGGTACCTACGGTATGCCCTTCGACTCCGCTCAGGGCAGGCTCTGAAGGCATACCCTGATACGAATCGTACTTGTACTCCACAGTAGATTGGGAAATGCTCTAGAATTCTCACAAACCCTTGGAACCCGTCACCCATTTCCTAACCGGGGCGTGCATGGGCCGCGCCGGACTCAACCGCAAGACAGCGCTGGCCACACTTACGCTCACGCTGGCGGCAGAGGCTCCCGACCTGGACGTGTTGGGGCGCTTTGGCGGTCCGGCGTTCGGTTTCGCCCACCATCGCGGGTTCACCCACTCATTCCTGGGAATACCGCTGACCTCAGCTGTGGTGGTCGGCGTGGTCTATCTGTTCTGGCGTCTGCGCGGCCGCAAGACGAACAATCCGAAGCTGCCACCGCGCTGGGGACGGTTGTTCTTCTATGCCTGCCTTGCCGGGCTGAGCCATATCCTGCTCGATTTCACCAACAACTATGGCGTCAGGCCGTTCTGGCCGTTTTCCGAAAAGTGGTATTCGTGGGACATCGTCTTCATCGTCGAACCGGTGATGCTGGTTCTGCTAATTGCGGGGCTGACCGTGCCTGCCCTTTTCGCTCTGGTTGATAAGGAAATCGGGGCGCCGCGCCGGGGTCCTCGCGGCCGCGTCGCGGCCACGCTAGCGCTAGTGGGGATCGTCCTGTTGTGGGGACTGCGCGACTACGAGCACCGCCGCGCGATCCAGGCCTTGGAGGCGCGCACTTACGAGGAAGCCGATCCGGTTCGCGTTTCTGCGTATCCCTCCATGACGGATCCGTTTCACTGGTACGGTGTGGCGGAAACGCCGGCTTTCTTTGCCCTCGCGCCGGTAGATTCGCTCGGCCCCGAGGTTGATCCGTACGGCCAGCTCGAGATTCGCTACAAGCCGGAAGAAACTCCCGTGACCCTGGCGGCGAAACAGTCGTATATGGGACGCGTGTATTTGGACTGGGCGCAGTATCCCGTCACGGAAACGGAAACGCTGCCGCCTCCACAGGGGGGCTACCTCGTTCATTTCGTGGACCTGCGCTACCTTCAGATGCCGAGCGCCATCAGCCGCGGCCGGGGGCGCCGCGCGCTGAGCGCTGCCGTCGAACTCGACAAGAACCTCCGCGTGGTGGGCGATGTTTTTGGCTTCGGCAAGGATCAGGTGGTGGTGCCCGAACCGGGCCAGCGCTAGGGGTACAAGCCTTATTGATATCGGCCTAGGGCACAACCAGCGATAGTCCACCATCGCGCCCCGCTCCGCCCTTGACGCCAGAGGCCGCAACGGCCACAATGTTACTTCGTTTCCCGAGGTGATTCATGCTGGCATATATTTTTGTGCTCTTCGCTGTGGCCGTCCGGTTCCTGCCCCATCCCCTGGCCTTCACGCCTGTGGGCGCATCTCTGTTGTTTTTTGGCGCGCGCGGATCTCGCCGCTGGATATGGGCTCCGCTTGCTTTGCTGGCGGCGTCAGACGTCGTTCTGACCACGCTGGTCTATCGCTACCCCTTTTCCTGGGATCACTTCGTCACCTGGGCCTGGTACGCAGGTATGCTCCTGCTGGGAACGACCCTGAAGCAGAATGGGGGAGCGTTGCGGATTCTCGGCGCTGCCCTCGCCGGTTCGGTGTCGTTTTTCGTGCTGAGCAATTTCGCGGTCTGGGCAGCATGGGAGATGTATCCGAGGACGTTCGCCGGGCTGATGGCTTGCTATGACGCAGGTTTGCCGTACTTCCGTCGCGCTCTGGCTGGCGACGTGCTATTCACCTGCGTGATGTTCGCCACGCCGGTTCTGCTGAGCGTGCTGGCCCAAAGACGGCAGCGGCCTGGCAACCACATCGCTGCGTAACCTCGGCTCGCGCGCCCGGCAAGTCGATCAGTCGCTCAAGGACTGGCTTCCGCTGGCTTTCTCTGTCTGCCGGGTGATAGACTTCTTCGCTTTCCTGCGCCGCTGCAGCAACCAGATCACGAAGGCGATCGCCAGCAGTGCCGCCAGCGCCCAGTAGAAACGCCGTCTGAAAAGGGCTCCCACAAGCTGCACGATCTCGGGACCGAACCACAGTGTCAGCACGGAGAGCACAAGAAACCGCACGAACCTCCCGGCAAAAATCGCTGCCAGAAAATCCCGAAAGCGCATTTCAAACACGGCTGCGCCCAGTACAAAGATTTTGAACGGCATGGGCGGGGGCAACATGGCGGGGAACATCAGAGCCCAGAATTCGTGCTGCTCAAAAGATCGGTGAATCTTCAGGAAACGCTCCTCGGAAATCCGCTTGCGCAGCACTTTCTCGCCGCCGAGATACCCGATGATGTAGAGCGGAATGCTGCCCAGCGCCGACCCCAGCGATGCCATGACAATGTAAAACAGGAGTCGCTTGCGATCCTGATACACGTAGGTCGCCACAATGGCATCCACCGGCATGCCCAGCAGAGCGCTGTCGGCAAAGGCGATGACAAATACCCCCCATATGCCGAGCAGCTTGAGCAGCCCCCAGATCCATGCCGTATAGCGCGCCAGAATATGTCCGATGGCTTTCAACGGGAAAACCCAGTGTACGTGATCGAGCGAGAATGCGTCAGTCGCACGGAAACATTGCCGGAACGTTTGGTGCGTCGCCGGGGGGAGACGTAGCCAGCTACGTCTCTACGGAATTGATATGATCGCTGAATTAGGAGCAACCATGCGCCAGCTGACTCTTTCTCTGTGCCTTCTTCTCTTCTCGACTGCGGCCCTGGCCGCACAGCAATATGACCTCGTCATCGAGGGCGGCCGCGTCATGGACCCGGAAACCGGGCTGGACGCTGTTCGCAATGTCGGCATCCGGCACGGCAAGATTGCCCGCGTCTCTAGTGAACCGCTGAACGGCCGCCGCGTGGTTCACGGCGCTGGGCTGGTGGTTGCTCCCGGCTTCATCGACTTGCACCAGCATGGTCAGGACCCCGAGAGCCAGCGCGTCAAGGCGTTCGACGGCGTGACCACAGCGCTGGAGATGGAAATCGGTGTTCCCGACGTTGCTCCCTTCCTGAAATCGAAGGAGGGGCATTCGCTGATTCACTACGGTACAACCGCCAGCCATGCGGCGGCGCGAGCGCTGGTATTCGGCGCACCTTTGGCTCCCGTCGTCATCGACCCACACGCGGGCATCCCTGAAATCCTGCCCAAGAGCGGACCGGCCACGAACCAGCCCGCCACGGCGGAGCAAATCAGGCAGATTCAGCAGCGGCTGCGCGACCAACTCGATGCCGGCGCTCTGGGCGTGGGCCTGGGCATCCAGTACACTCCCGGAGCGACGCGGCTCGAGATCATTGACATGTTCCGCGTGGCCGCCGAGCGCAGGTTGCCCGTTTACACCCACATTCGCAGCTTCGGACACACCGAACCCGGCTCCGATATCGAATCAGTCGAGGAGGTAATCGGCGCGGCGGCGATCAGTGGAGCATCTCTACATATTGTTCACATCAACAGCACCTGTCTTCTCGATTCGCTAGAATGCCTTTCGTTGATCAAAGGCGCCCGCGCTCGCGGCCTCGACGTGACGACCGAAGCCTATCCTTACACGGCCGGTATGACCATCCTTAACTCAGCGCTGTTCAACCCCGGATGGCGCGAAAAGCTGGGCATCGACTACAGCAATCTTGTCTTGCCCGAAACGGGCGAGCATCTTACGAAGGAACGCTTTGAAGAATTACACAATTCGCCCATGCCGCAGTCCGTCATCATGTTCGCCAACACGCAAGAGATGGTCGACGCGACGATTCCGAACCATCTGATCATGATCGCCAGCGACGGAGCGCCCGGTCATCCGCGCAATGCCGGCACCTACGCGCGCGTGCTGGCACAATATGTGCGGGAAAAGAAGACTCTCAATCTGATGGAAGCGCTGCGCAAAACGACGCTCATGCCCGCTCAGATGCTGGAACGCTCGACTCCGGCCGCCAAGCGCAAGGGACGATTACGGGAAGGCGCCGATGCCGATGTCGTGGTTTTCGATCCGCAGACGATCAGCGACCGGGCAACTTATGAGAAGCCCATGGAACCGAGCGTGGGCGTACGCTATTTGTTGGTTGCCGGGACGTTGGTGATTGACCAAGGCAAGCTGGTGCCCGATGTGTTCCCCGGCCGCGCAATACTGGGACCGGGGAAAGCCAAGGAAACTCCCTAGTTAAGCAGTGCTCGTGTGGGGACGGGCGCCCTCGCCCGTCCGGCCGCGACGTTCTTGTCGCGGCAGCGCTCGCCAAGAAGTCACTTGTGCTCCGTCTTTCCGCTCAACAGCTCAATCGCATGTGGGATCAGCCCCGCCACAGCCTCCAGCGATTCCACCGCTCCAGAAGGGCTGCCCGGCAGGTTCAGAATCAGGGTCCGCCCGCGCACGCCGCAAACGCCCCGGCTCAACGCGGCAAAAGGCGTCTTCTTGACTCCTTCACTGCGCATGCGTTCGGCCACGCCATCCACCAGCCGGTCGCAAACGGCCATGGTTGCTTCTGGCGTAACGTCCCGCGGAGCGATTCCAGTCCCCCCGGTAGTCGCGACCAAGCGCACCTCACGCGCCAGTCGGATGAGCAGGTTTTGAATCGGGATCAGGTCGTCGGGAACAACTTGCTGCGTAACTACCTGAAAGTGCAGTTTCTCGAGAAGTCGGGCAACAGCCGGACCCGACAAATCCTCACGTTCGCCACGCGCGCAGGAATCGCTGACCGTCACCACCGCCGCTGTGAGAATACTGCCGGTCCGCGGCTCAGTTGTCGAGAAGGACATCTTCTTCATCATGCCCGCTCCGACCGGCAGCGCTGGGCGGCGCGACCGCCGCGGTCTGCGTCGCAACCGGCGCGGCGGAAGGCGTTGCAGCCGGTTCGACTGCGGCTTCCGCCTCGCCACCCGCATCACGCTGCGACTCGTCAAGCAGGCGCAAACCCTCCATGAGCAGGCCCTGGGTGTTGAGTTGCGTGGTCTCCTTATCGGTCTTGCCTTCGAAGTCGAGTTCGAAGTTCCCGCCCGTCCAGCGCAGCACCTTGAACACCGCTGCGTCGCCCAGCAGTTCCCCGTAGGTCGCGTGCTTGACCTGGCCCTCCACGAAGAATACCTCGCATTTCTCGCCTTCGTTGGTGAGCGTAAGCCGGCAGCTCTTGCGTCCCATTTCGAGCGACTGCATCAGGTCAATCACGTTCATCTGCGCCAGGCTGCCGCGCACCACTCCGTCGGAGGGAGCCGTCTTCGCCAGCTTTTCCAGTGCGATGCGGTCAATCGTGCGCTTGATGCGGCGCGTGGCTTCTTTCAGGAAGAATGGCTTTTCCAGGTAATCATCGGCGGCATCTTGCGGCGAGAGACGTTCAGCGATGTCAGCTTTGCTGGCCATCAGCACGGTCGAGAAATTGGCGGTCGCTGGCCGGCTCTTCAGTTTTTCGACGAGCTGGCGCCCGTCCATCCCCGGCATGCGGTAGTCGCAGACCAGCAGGTCTGGAGGATTGTCCACGGCCTTCAACAATGCGTCGGCTGAGTCGCTTGCCGTCGCGACCTGCGCCAGCGGAGACAAAGCCTGGTGCAACATCCCCAGCACCATGGGGTTGTCGTCCACTAGCAGCAGCTTCACGTCATTCGCCATGAACTTGGTTGAGCCTACTTTTTCTCGCGCCGGTAAACACCACTCTTGCCGCCGCTCTTACGTTCCAGCACAATCTTACGTATTTCAATGCCCTTGTCGATGCCCTTACACATATCGTAAACCGTAAGCGCGGAGACGCTGGCGGCGACCAGGGCTTCCATCTCCACGCCGGTTTCGGACGTGGTCACGACTTTAGAGGCAATCGCGACGCCATTCTCGCACAGGCGAACCTCGACATCAACGAGCGCCAGGGGCAGCGGGTGGCACATGGGGATCAGTTCGGAGGTGCGCTTGGCCGCCATGATGCCGGCCAGCCGCGCCACTTCGAGCGGATCGCCCTTGGGATTGGAGGGCAGCGCCGCCAGCACCGCGGGCTTCATCGCCACGAAGGCGCTGGCCTCGGCCTCACGCCGGGTGGCCGGCTTGCCGGAAACATCTACCATCCGGGCGCGCCCGGCGCGGTCGTAATGCGAGAGTTTCTTAGCCATGCGAAGTTCTATCTTACATGGGAGGTGGGGGGTGATAAATGCGCCGAGCGGCGGTTGACGGTGCGATGGGCGATAAAGCCCATTGCATTCATCTGGTCGATGAGTGTAACCGCGATATTACGTTCCCTATCGCCGACAGAGCGGCTGTCTTGAGCATCAGCAATTCGCCAGCTTCCGGAAACCCATGTACCGCCCGCGATTTTACTGCTATCTTGGTGCCGCTGGAGGGAGAAATGCACTTACGAATCTTCGCGGTGGCAACCGCAGCGTGGTTGTTGCTCGTCCCGGCGCACGCACAGCAGAGTCACTGGGCGTCGGCCGATGACAAGACCTCGAAATACATCATCGACATGGAACGCAAGTGGGCTGAGGGTGTATGCGTTGATAACGGCGTGGTCACCAGTCTGCTTGCCGACGATTTCCAAGGCACGTCAACGAAAGGTGCGCACTTCACGAAAGCCGATGAATTGAAGGACGAGAAGGGCGCACGCACCGCGCATGATTGCGGGCTCGATGAGGCCAAAGTGCATTTCTTCGGAGACAGTGTCGCCGTTGTCTATGGCCGCGAACATGCTCTCGGCAAAGACAAGTCTCAGCCGAGCGCAAAGGTGTGCCAGGTCTGGACCGATACGTGGCTGAAACGCGACGGAACGTGGCAGATCATCGCCTCGCACGATAATCGCGTGGAATGTAGGTAGCTAGAGAATCTCTCGCGAGTGCCATACCGACCGATTGTGGACGATGACAGGCCCCTACACTCGCGGACTCATCTACCGCGGCATCACGGCGACCCATTCTCCCGCAGCGATGTGCTCGCGGTCCGGCGGCACGACTACGTAGCAATTCGCCCGGGCCGTCGCGGCAATGTCGCCCGATCCCTGCCACGCCACGAGTTCCACTTCCGAATTCTCGAATTCGCCTGAGAGAACTGCGGGAAGAAAACGCCTGAGGCCGGTCTTGATTCGAATTTCGGACTTCAGCCGCGCATGCAGAAATGCCAGCTTGCGCGGCAACTGCCCGGCCAGCGCTTCCAGCATGGGGCAGGCGAAGAGTTCGAAGGTCACCATGGTTGAAACCGGATTGCCCGGAAGGCCGAAGAAGTAGGCGCCACCTTGCGGAGCTAAAGCTCCGTCGCGCGCGAGGGCGCCCGCGCCACATTTACCCGCGCCACATTTGCCGAACACCACCGGACGACCGGGCTGAATCTTTGCGCCGGTGAAAAAGAACTCGGCGCCCATCTCAGAAAGCACCTGTTCGACCAGGTCGTAGCGCCCCATGGAGACGCCGCCGGTCATCAGCAACAGGTCCGACTTCAGCCCGTCTTCAACCAGACGCCGCAGTCCCTGGGGCTCGTCGGGAGCAATGGGCAGAAGAACCGGTTCGCCGCCAGCCTGGCGAATCTGCACCGCAAGCGAGTAGCTGTTCGAGTTGCGAATCTGCGTAGGGCTGGGAGTGGCGCCCACGTCAACGATCTCGTCGCCCGTCGTCAGCACCGCGACCCGTGGCGGCCGGTACACTTCCAACTTCGCCTTGCCGACCGACGCCGCCAGCGCAATCGCCGCCTCATTCAGCCGTCGACCACGATCGAGCAGGAGACTCCCCTGCCGTGCCTCTGCGCCTCGGGGAACGACATTCTGGCCGGGCTCAACCCTCTTCGTGATCTCGGCGCGCTCGCCGTGCTGCGAGCTGTACTCGACCATGACCACGGCGTCCGCGCCTGCAGGCACTGGCGCTCCGGTCATGATGGAAGCTGCTTGCCCAGGGCCGATTTCCCGCGGGATCCGGTCGAGTTGTTCGCCCGCCCTAATTTCGCCGATCACATCGAGCGTAGCGGGGAGTTGCGCCAAATCCTCCGATCTCACGGCATAGCCATCGCGCGTCGAACGAGGAAAGGGTGGGATGTCGCGATCGGCGAATACTGCCACGGCCAGCACGCGGCCCGCCGCGGCGAGCAAAGCCGCCGACTCGGTTCCCGCAGGATGAACCGTCGTGGCTTGCTCTTCGACGACACGCCGAGCGTCTTCAAAGCTAAGAACGGTCGCATGAAGCGGCGGGGCTGGCATGCAGAGATAATAGAGGAAAGAAAGCGCAGATGGCAGCGATCGGCGGTTAGGCGGCT
>Ga0209517_10000357_pt1 | contig 80677 bp, 57 predicted proteins | sample PeaSoiMetSII2010_FD_187695 | JGI IMG/M metagenome (GOLD analysis project Ga0209517, IMG submission 187695) | Peat soil microbial communities from Weissenstadt, Germany - SII-2010 (SPAdes) (version 2) | ecosystem: Environmental > Terrestrial > Soil > Wetlands > Peat | place: Germany...
AGTACAACGCAAGCTATATGAACGAACCGGACGTGACCGATTCCGCTTTCATGGGGCCATGGCTCGCCTACACGATCAGCCGCAGCGACGGGTTGGTTGACATGCTCGCCTATTGGTGCTTCTCTGACGTCTTTGAAGAGCAGGGAGTAGTAAAGAGGCCTTTCTACGGCGGCTATGGCCTCGTGGCGGCAGGCAACATTCCGAAGGCTTCCTACAATGCGCTTGCGCTGCTCCATCGCCTGGGAACGGAACGCATTACCGTCGTTTCAGATTCGGTGCTGGCCACTCGACGCCAGGACGGCGCGGTGGTTATCGCGGCTTGGAATTATGCGCCCCCTGGGGAGCCGGGTCCTGCGCGCGAGTTGACGCTTGAACTGAGGGGCCTGGCGGCAATGCGCTACGCGAGCATTTCCCGGCTGGACGACGAGCACGGCTCGGCGCTCACAACTTGGAAGGCAATGGGCAAACCCAACTTTCCATCCCGCGAACAGCAGCAGCTCCTGCGAGAAGCCGGCCGCCCTCCGGTGCCGGAGATCCGCCAGCTAGGTTCCGGCGATCCCGCCTCGCTCACGCTAAGTCTTCCTGCGCATGGTCTCGCCCTGATCGAGATTTGGAAGTGAATTGGAACAGGCACTCCTGCCTGTCTCCGAGCCTTCTCGAATGCTCCTGCTCGCACCTGCCTTGCTTTTCAGATGCCGACCCCGGAGTTCTCGGATCCCGTTTGGCTTGGCCTGTGCGGCTCCGCCGCCCCGCCTTGCGGAAAGGCGGTGCCTTTCCGGGTTTCCGCGATTCAATTGTTTGTCGTTCGGCGAGGCTGCGCCTCGCCGGTTGAGGCGCAGCCTCAACCTGGGAACATGATCTGAGGCCGGTCTCGGAAAGGCCAAGCCTTTCCCTGGAGTTTCTACATTTTCATCGCCCTTGTTTGCGGCATGGCCGTTCTCGGCTACGTGGAGGCACAAAGCTCGCATCTGCGTTTGTCTTAAGCCCCAAAGGGGCGCCCTATCACAGCCCAGGCCAACGGCCTGGGTCAACGTCGCGCCTTCAATCTCGAAGCCCTGTAGGGGCGAAATACACCTCCGGCGCATGGGTTCGCGATGCTTGGTGCCGAAGGCGAGATGGACGTACAGTTGGGACAAAGCTTGCGGCATGGGAGCTAACCTATTCCGCCCTTTCAGGGCTGCCCCAATCTAAACGGGCGGACATCGCTGACCCAGGCCGTTGGCCTGGGCTGTGATAGATCGCCCCTTTGGGGCTCAGCAGTCGACCTGAGCTCAATTGTCTCGACGGCGAGGCGACACGATAAGGGAGTCAAGTCGAAAAAGCCTTGCCGGAAGTGTAGAAACTCCAAGGAAAGGCGAAGCCTTTCCGCAAGGCAGAGCGGCGGAGCCGCTGGGCAGAGAGAGCCATGGCGGGTGTGCCTGTTCGACCTGCTGCGGACAGTGCGTGCATCGCGGGCGTGCCGCCCGCTGGAGCGATGCCATTGTGCCCGTGCGCGGAATCGGAACGCTCTCACGACAGCGGGCGAGACGCTCGCCCTACAACGACCGGAGCAAGGCAACGGGAAACCGGGCAAAGACTTTTCCAAGCGGCAGAAGGTTTCCCTGATTGGCGACCCGGGAACGCACCGTCTCCCCGGTCAGAACGTCGAGCCATTCTGAGGGCGCTTTGTTGGGGAGCGCCAGCACATTGTCTGCCCAAACCTCTTCGCCTGTGGGGTAACGGCCGGGCGGAACCAGCCTCGTGACCAACCTCGGCACCGCAGTCACCGCCCAAGCTCGCTTCAGGCACCTCGCGAACGCGAAGACGCTCTTTTGCTTGGAACCAATGGCCTCGAGCGGTAGATAGGAGCCGTCGAGGTATAAGTCGATGTGAGAGCGGCGGAAGGTGACGGCCCTGGAAGTCACGAAGAGCTTGATGCGGCCGTCCTGCCAATGGTCAAGCAAGTTGTCGATGAGCTGCAATCGATTTTGCTCCTCTTGCTGCGAGAGTTCGGCAAGGAGGCTCGAGCGCCTTCGGAAATCGACCGGACCGCGGTTATCGGGATCGACCAGCCTGAGGTCCCACAGTTCTGAGCCCTGGTAAATATCCGGGACTCCCGGGCCGGTGATCTTGAGCAAAAGCTGGGCAAGAGAATTAAGCGCTCCATAGAAAGCAATCTCCCTCGAAACCTCCAGGAAATCTTTCAAGAACGTGTTGTCCTCCGATTCCTGGGTGATGGCCCTAACAAAGTGAAGAAGCGCCCGCTCATGCCGGACATTGGGGCGCGTCCACTTTGTATTCACCATCGCTTCTCGCGTCGCTTTCACCATGTATTGCTGAAGGCGCTTTCTGAAGGCGGTCCGTTCGTGCTGGTCGAGGGGCCATGCGCCCAGCATGGTTTGGTATAAGAGGATTTCTTCGTTGGTGTGAGGGACGGGGCGACCGTTGACAAGCTTCTTTTTGGATTTATTCGAGGATGCCCACTGCTCGAGCTTTTCTTCCCAGAGCGAGGGAAGTTCGGAGAGTACATTGATTCGCATCCGCACGTCCTCAGCCCGCTTGGTGTCATGGGTAGTCGTAGCAGTGAGTGTGTGACGATTGCGCTTCTGGCGATTGCTGAGAAATTCATGGAAAGCGGCGGCCGACACGCCATTGGAGCTAGGGTTGCCGCCGACCTCGTTGAGTGAAATCAGGCGGTTGTATACGTAAAGGGCGGAATCCTCAACTCCCTTTGCGGTGATCGGGCTGGTGAACTGCTGCCAGCGCATTACAAAGGCGAGCCGGGCTTCCCTTTGTTCAGGCAACACGTGCGGCCGTTCTCGCAGCAGCAGGACATCGCTGACGAAATCGAAGCACTCCGGTCTCAGGCGCGGATTTCGCCGTCGAGCGTCCTCCAGGGCTTTCATGATGTAGGGCCGGCGCTCCTCGTTCCCGATCGAAAAACCGCGCACATAAGTCCGGTAAACCGGCAGGCACGCCGTGATCTCGACCAGAGCCTGCGCGAGGTCGTGACGCGGGAAGTCGCGCGCGTAGCGGTCGCGTTCGGCAAGAAGCGCGAGGTGGTGGCCGAGGGAACGCATTTCCACGCGCAGGAGATTCGCCATTACCTCTTTCTTTTTCTCGTACACCAAGTCTTCGTAGCGAACCTGGGCACCGGTGAACGATTGATAGATTTGATCCAGTTTCTTGCATCCCTCCGGATCGAGGAAAAGACCGTTGAGAGCGTTGAGTGATGCATATCCGGTTGCTCCGCAGATCGGCCACTCGCGAGGTAGAGGTTCGCCATCAGCGAGAATCTTCTCCACCAGTACAAAGAAAGGCGGGTGGCCACCGCTCGAAGAGCCGCCCGAAACACGCTCCTGGAGCCGGCGCAAGTAACCCAGGGGGTCCCGCAGGCCGTCGACGTGGTCGATCCTTAATCCCGTCACCAGGCCCTTTTCGATGAGTCGCAGCACTACGGCATGAGTGGCCTCGAAAACCAAGGGGTCTTCGACGCGCACGCCCACGAGATCTGTAATGGTGAAGAACCGACGATAGTTGATTTCGTCGTTGGCGGACAGCCAGTATGAAAGTAGGTAAGCCTGCTCGGCCAGCAAACGGTCTAAGAAAACGAAACTGGCGGGCGTTCGCTTGCGGCCGTTGACGACCTGCACATTCAGATCGAGGAACTCTCGCACCTCGGGCGAGTTTTGATACAAGTTCCAGACTCTTTCCTTGATGGCCTCCCTCTGCAATCGCCTCTCCCCGGCCATTTCCGTGGAGAGCGTGGCGCGCTCAGGAAGGTTGGTGGTGGCGGCGTGGATGCCCCCCAATTCCCGAAATGCCGGGTGATCAGCGCCTAGTTTGTGGCGCAACTCCTCAAGCCTGTGCTGCAACACAAGGAGATATGACTTGGGCGCCACGGGCAGCTTGGTATCGAAGTAGCAGATGAAGAAGCCGGCTTGTTCGTAAACCAGTTTGAGTTCCTGGTTCTCGAGCGCCTCCGCGTAAGGGCGGCCGAGAATGGGCAGCAGGACCTTGTTCCGCGTGATCGTGCGCTGGGAATGCCAATCGATATCAAAAAACGAAGCGTAGGCAGAGCCAGGGCCGTCTTCAAGCACGTCCATCCACCAGGGATTCTCGCTCCCCGCCACCATGTGGTTCGGAACAATGTCCAGAAGAAGACCCATATGGCGCCCCTGAAGTTCCGCTGACAGCGCTTCGAGTTCTTGCTCGCTACCAATTTCGGTATTGAGATGGGCAGGATTGGTGACGTCGTAGCCGTGTCCGCTTCCGCGCCGTGCCTGGAGCAACGGCGAAGCATAGATATCCGTCACCCCGAGTTCGTCGAGATAACCCGCCAGCGCCCGCGCGTTTTCGAAGCGGAACTGCCCGCTGAATTGCAGGCGGTAGGTGGCGGAAGGGATGCGCAGCATAGGCATAGGCTCGAGAGTCGAAACTCGAAATTCGAAAAACGAAATTCGGCGATTTTCGAATTTCGATTTTCGAGTTCGCCGAGTCAGGCAATATGTAGAGAGAGCTTCTCAGCCAAGGCGCGAAAGCGATCGACCCAGACCTTCGAGTTTTCGTCCCCTGCTTGCGCTTTCTTCAGAGAATCGTGGAATGTCGTCTGCCCCAGGTCGTAACAAATGTTCTGGATCTTCGCAAGATTCATATCCAGGGGCAGGGAGCGCGCCAAGTCCACCGCAGCGTCCAGCGTCTCGATCAGTTGCCAGCGGGCGGGATTGGCCCGGAGGTTCTCGGCCATCCGCTCCAGACTCATTCGCAGCGTGTATTCCAGAGTCGTCACGTCGAGGGAGACTTTCGCTGCCTCAGCATCGCCGATGAGGTTCCGAATGCCTTCGAAGTCCAGCGGTTCAATTGCCAGGGCCCGCCGCAGCCGGGTGTTCAAAACGAACTCCGCCGCAGCATAGAAAGCCCGGGGAATCGTCAGAGAGCCTCCTACCCTGACCAGAGTTTTGATCATCGACATCAGAGGCGGGTAGAGGTCGTCGAACGCCGCTTCAGCCTCGCCCCAGGCAGATTCCGCGATTCGATTCAGGATTCGCTGTTGTTCGTCGCGGAAGAGCACGTTGAGGGCGTAGGCCTCTCCCTCGAATTCCTCTCGCAGGACTCGATTCACCTCATCCGCGTCTCCACGCGAGAAAACTTCCTTGAGCTTTTCCGCGAAGGTCCCAAAGGCTTTGGCGCTCGCCGCCTTCAGGACGCCCCCGGCCGGGTTGGAGTCACCACGATCGAAGGCGGCGAAGCCCAGGACGGCCGACTCCTGCGTTACTGTCGAGTTAAATCTCGCCAGGCCCGCCGCGAGTTGCTGCTCCTGCTTGTCGCCCCGCACCAGACTCAAAACGGCTTGCCGCTCCACCTGGTATTGGTAGATTCGGGTCGCGGTTTCGTAGGGTTCGAAAAGAGAGCGGATGGCGTAGTGAGCGCCAAGCTTCCGCAAGTCGACAAAAGCCGGCCGGACGAACTTCTGGTAGATGCGCGCGCCATCCTGATGTTCGGGAATATTGCTTTTCGCCTGGCTCAGCTTTTCGACAAAGACGCTTTCCCGATGGTCCCCGAAGAGTTGCTCCGCCAGTTGGACAGCGCGGCCGGCGTACTGCATCACTTGCACCGTTTCAATGCCGGAAAGCTCATCGAAAAACCAGCCGCAACTTGTATACATCAGCATGGCGTGGCGTTCGAGCTCCAGGAGCTTCCAGACGGTTATTCTCTCGGAATCGTCCAGCGGCCGCACGGCATGCTTGGCCAGGAAACGCTCCAGGCTGGCGGCCGAGCGGTCCAGGACCACGTCAATGTAATCGTTGCGCGCCGCCCAGGGATCCTTCAGCAAGGTCTTTGCTTTCTCCTCGAAGAGCGGGAGGAGGGTGTCGCGGAGCCAATCCAGGGCATCACGCAAGGGGGCGCGCCACTGCTGATTCCAGCCGTGATGGCCGCCGGAGTTGCAGCCACAATTACTTCGCCAGCGTTCGACCCCGTGCACACAGCTCCATGAGCTGTTCTCGAACACCTCGACGATGTGAGTGGGAGGGTGCCGTTCCAGATACAGTCCGTAGTTAATGAGTTCGGCCAGGCAATTGGACTCGATATAATCCAGGGCGTAGGCTAAAGCCATTTCGCCAAATTTGTGGTGGTGGCCGTAGGTTTCGCCGTCGGTTGCGATATGCACCAGTTCGGGCCAGGAACGGGTTTCCCCGGAAAAGGCCCCCAGGAGACATTCGGCAAACTGCTGGCCGTTATCCAGTACACCTTCGAAGGCCACCGAGCGCGAGATGGGGCCGTCGTAGAAAAATACATTGATGGTCTTCCCGGAGGGCAAGCGGACACCGTAAACCGTGGTCGGATCAATGGAGCCGCCGCTCGCGTCTTTCCCATCGCTGTCACTCCACTCCCTCACTCTCCTGGCTTGGCTGGGAGCGAGGATCGTGAACTTGATTCCCAAGGAGGCCAGGACCTCCAAGGTGGCCAGATCCACCGCAGCCTCCGGCAGCCACATCCCTTCAGGGCGCCGTCCAAATCTCTGCTCGAAGTCGCGAATGCCCCAGAACGCCTGAGTGTACTTGTCGCGTTCGTTCGCCAGGGGCATGATCATGTGGTTGTAAGGCTGGGCGAGCGCGGAGCCATGTCCCGAGAAAACCTTGCGGCTTTCGGCATCTGCAGCGAGGATGGCCTTGTACACAGCCGGATCATTGGCCTCGATCCAGGAGAGCAAAGTCGGGCCGAAATTAAAGCTGATCTTCGAGTAGTTGTTTACGATCTTGACAATGAGCTTTTCTTGGTCGAGAATCCGCGCGGCTGCGTTCGGCGCGTAACATTCGGCATTGATCCGCTCATTCCAGTCGTGGTAGGGATGCGCCGAGTCCTGAAGTTCGATGGCTTCCAGCCACGGATTCTCGCGGGGGGGTTGATAGAAATGTCCGTGAATGCAGATGTATCCCATGGGTTTCGGTTTAGTGCTCTAATAAGCGCGATTTCGAATGGCCCTCGGAAGGGCGGGGCTTTAGCCCCGCCGCATAAGGTCGCAGGGTTGAAAGGGCCTTTAGGCCCTGAAACCAAGTCACTTCAGGGGCTAAAGCCCCGTTCCTACGTCACGAGGTCGGCGGCGGGGCTAAAGCCCCGCCCTTCCGGTTCCAGCGACGAGTTTCGCTTCCTAACCCGGCTGAGGACTAGTTCACTTCACGTTCAACAACGCAAAACGACTTTGGGCAGAGACTCATTTGAACCGTTCCACTCGACTCGAACCTTGACGGAACAAGACTGCCGGCGCCTCGCCAACGTTGGTCCGCAGAGTCCAGGACTTTGCACCAATCTCCCTCAGGAACAGCGAGCAGAACAGATTTCCCTTCTTCGCCGAAGTTCGCTACGATGAGCGCTTCGCCGGCGGTGCTCCAACGGCGAATCAGAAAGACCTTTTCCTCTTCCATGCCGCGAGCCTCGAGATGCTGTTTGTCCGGCCGTGTCAGGCCCGGCAGCGTCTTCCGCAAGTTGATCAGTTCTTGATAAAACCCATGAAGTATTTGATGCCATCCAGTGCGCCGCCGACTGTGATCCAGCTTGCTTCCTAAGAAGGTCGACTCGTCTTGCGGGTCGGCAGGTGAGCCCTGCCAGCGAAAGGAGGCGAACTCCGCTGCGCGGCCGCGGCGTACCGCGTCCACCAATGCCGCATCCGAATGGCTGGTGAAGTATTGAAAGGGGGCGCGCTCGCCCCATTCCTCACCCATGAACAGGAGGGGAATGTAGGGGGATAGAATCACCATGCCCGCCGCCAGCTTCAACGCTTCGAAGCTCACGTGCGTGCTCAGGCGGTCGCCAAACAGGCGGTTGCCAACCTGATCGTGGTTCTGGGAAAAAACCACGAACTGCCGCGCCGGGACATGGCGAGAGGAATTGCCATGGCGCCGCCGGCGATAGGCTGAATATTGACCAGAATAAACGAAGCCTTCCGCGAAAGCCTTCTCGAGGTGCTCGAGCCTTCCAAAATCCAGGTAATAGCCGGTTTGCTCGCCGGTGAGCAGGGTATGCAAAGCATGGTGAAAGTCATCGCTCCATTGGGCGTCCAATCCGCATCCGCCGGATTCTGCGGGCTGGATATAGCGGACGTCGTTAAAGTCGCTCTCCGCGATGAGGTAGATTTCCCGCTGGGCTTGTCGAGCAAACTCGTGCACCGACCGCGCCAACAACTGTAGAAAAGGTTGCCCATTGCGGTCCACGATCCCGTGGATCGCATCCAGGCGGAGAGCGTCGATGTGAAAATCCCGCAGCCAGTAGAGAGCGTTCTCAATGAAAAACCGGACCACCTCGTCGCTTTCCGGGCCGTCGAAATTGAGCGCTTGACCCCAAAGTGATTGATACTGGCTGGTGAAATAAGGGCCGAAATCACTGTGGTAGTTTCCCTCGGGGCCCAAATGGTTGTAAACCACATCCAGCACGACCGCCAATCCGCACTCATGACAGGCGTTAACCAACTTCTTAAGACCTTCGGGGCCGCCATAGCTATTCTGTACAGCGAAAGGGTAGGCTCCGTCATAACCCCAATTACGGTCTCCTGGAAACTGCGCGACCGGCATCAATTCAAGAGCCGTTACACCGACTCCTCTTATCTCCTCCAAATGGGACAGGACAGCATCGAATGAGCCCTCAGGGGTGAAAGTGCCAACGTGGATTTCATAAATGATGTATTCGTCGAGAGAGAGTCCTCGCCAGCCTGCATCGCTCCATTGAAATGTCCGCGGGTCCACAACCTGGGAGGGCCCGTGAACGCCGGACGGTTGAAACGAAGATGCCGGGTCGGGCCTGTCCTTCTTTCGATCGAGGCAATAAAGGTATCGCGTTCCAGGCTCCACCCCTTCGACGATACCTCCGTGATATCCGCGGTTCCGCACCTCCAGACGAACCAGCCGCTCGCCGCCATGGTCGGCGGAGTGCACGGCCGTCGCGGCTGAGAAAGAGTCCCTCGGGTCGAGAATTCGCACCTCGACGCTCTTTGCATGCGGCGCCCACGCCAGGAACTGGCATTGCCGCCCTTCGAGCAGAGTCGCGCCCAAGGTCAAACTCATACTTCCTTTTTGTAGTGGTACCCTTTGGGATTACAGCCGTTCACTTCGCTTATTAGCGTGTAGAGCCTCTGCTACTGCAAGTTGGACAGAGCCAACGCTTCATTGGCATAGAGCTCCAGGACACTGTCGAGGTGAAACTTCCTAAGGGCTCGGATGAGTCTCTCCGGAGCTGCAAAAAACTTGATCCGGCCTCCTGCCTGTCGAACCAGGTTATAAGCACCCGCAAGGGCGCCCAGCGTATAGCTATCGACCACGGACACGTGGGCGAGATTGATGGCGAAGTTCCCGGCGCCCTCCTCCAGCAATTCCCGGATGGCGTCGTAAAGAGCGTGAACTGACCGTTCTTCGGCGAGAGGACTCCTTAGGTCGATGACTGCCACACCACGCACCATGTGGCAGGACAGGCTGTCGTCCGGTTTCTGCTGAGGGAAGAACTCATACCCGTTCGGAGTGTCCAGTACATGAGTTCGCATGCACCCTCCTTTCGGATCGCTTGATGACCACGTGTCTTCACCTTCTTCGCAATCGCGTTAGCAGAAAGATCATTTCTCCGCGGCTGGAGTAGCGCACGCATATTCCAGCGTGCCCTGGAGAGCTGAGATTTGGAGTTTCCGATGGAACAGTCCTGAAGCTTGGCAATTTCCGTGTGGCGATAACCTTCCAGGTCATGAAGAACAAGTACGGCTCGCCGGCCTTCGGGAAGCTGCGTGATGGCGCGGCGGATCAGTATGCGATCAATCAGGCCGACCAGCGTTTGGTCTTCCGCGCCATACTCCCGCCGAGGGGGTTCCTCCGGTGACACATCTGCGTGTTCGAAGGGCACGATTTGAAGACGCTTCCGGCGGTGATGCATCAGTACAACGTTAACCGCCACGCGATGGAGCCAAGTGGTAAATGCCGACTCGTTGCGGAAGGTCGAGATTTTGCGAAAGATCTGAAGGAAGGTCTCCTGGGTCAGGTCCTCCGCCTCGCTCGAGTCCCCTGTCATGCGGACGCAAAGCAGATAAACGCGTCGCTCATAGGCACGGTAAAGGGCTTCAAATGCGTGTTCGTCGCCGCCCTTTGCTTGAGCGATCAACCTAGTTTCGACTTGGGGGCGGGTTGATAAATCGCTGCTCATTGTGCGCCTCGTTTCCCTTACCTTCCCCGTCGTTCGAATACCTGAAATTACATGCATTAAACGCTCCCGCAACGTTATTGCCAAAGGAGGAACGGGGCGCGCGCGAAGCACTCATTTGCTTTTTCTTGAACGACATGCAGTCATGCAGCGAATTTACAAAGAAGTAGGCGGGGAGTAAAAATTACCTGATGCAGGAAAGCCGGTCGTTCCGATGACAACCATTCGGCACGAATCTCGCCTTTACTCGATGGGCAAACGTTGAGGCTCGTCGTTTCGCGTTTGCGGGTTCCGCATCAAGCCCGGATCTCTCCCAGGCTCTGGAATACGGTGCAACTCGGCACGGGTTTTGGGGAGGCATTGCGGATACTCACTCTGCAGGAACTCGATCATCTTTTCCCGTACATAGCAGCGCAGGTCCCACGCCGTGCTCGAGTCTCGGGCGTCTATGAGCGCCCGCAATTCCACCGTGTGCTCGCGCGCGTCTGTAACCTGTAAGACGCATACCTTGCCCATCCACTGATTTGTGGATTTCAGAATTCGTGCCAACTCCCGCCTCAACGCTTCGATGGGCACGGTATAGTCCGTATAGATGAAGACGGAACCAAGGAGGTCCGCCGTCCTGTGAGTCCAGTTCTGGAACGGTTTTTCAATGAAATATGAGAGGGGCACCATCAGGCGCCGCAAGTCCCAAATCCGGACCACGACGTAAGTGGTCGTAATCTCCTCGATCCAACCCCATTCACCCTCCACCACGACGGCATCCTCAATTCGAATTGGCTGGGTGAGCGCGATTTGAATTCCTGCAATCAAACTCGCAAGAGTGGAGCGCATCGCCACACCTAGCACAAGACCTGCAAGGCCCGCAGAAGCCAGGAGGCTGGCGCCGATCTGATGGATCTCGGGAAAAGTCATCAGCATAATCGCAACGGTGACGACCGTCACGACGACCTGGGCAATGCGGCGCAGCACTTTCACCTGTGTTTGGATACGACGCGCCGCTAAGTTGTCGGCGATCTCAACCTTGTACCGGCCGGTAATGACGTCTTCGCCCACGTCGATCATCACAACTAGCAGCCAGGCGACGGAAGCAATCAGACCCAGGCCGACCACGTGGGCGAGCGCATCTTTAATCGCGAAACTGACCGGGAGGACGCGTTCCGCGATGATCACGGCCAGAAGCGGCAGGATAAGTGTGGAAGGTCTTCGGCTGTGCCTTACCAGCGAGGCATCGACGACGCTCATTCTCAGCGACGGCTTTGCTAAAACCGAAAACGTTATGCGATGTGCAAGCAGCCCGACAATAATGGCGCCGGCGATGATTCCGGGGGATAACAGATAAGCCTGCCAATTGCTCAGAATGTGTGCCATCACTTCACGATGTTGTGCGCCGGAATTGGTTCCTGCGGCCGTTTCCCAATCAGTTTGAATAAGGCGCGCAGCAACAATAACTCTATGAGCAGTCCAAACAAAAATGAGCACAGCAAGGCCGTCAACGATTCCACGAATTCCATCAGTCTCGCTCCGCTGCGCCTGGATGCACAAAATCATCTGCAATCAGGGTCCAGGCGGACTTCCAAACAGCCTGCGCGCAGCTCAGGGCTGCACTGGCCAGAGTAAACACAGGGCAAGACTGTTGCCACAACTCGCGAAGCTGCGTTGAGTCTCTCATTTCGCAGACTTCCGGGCCTCGGAGGCCACGTATGCGGAAAACAGGCGCAGGATGCAAATTTCCCTCTGCATGTAGATTTTTCGCAGCAGCCATCCTTTCGGGCACGCAGGGGCGAACTCGGTATTTTAGAATCAGGAAGATATGGATTGCGTCGAATGGCAAGCGATATGCAACCAGAGTGTGCGTGGGGTTGTAAGAAAGTGCTGGAGCGGTATTGTCTCTACGGCTCGGCAGGCCAATTTCTAACGGCAGCGGCACGTCCGGCGATAAGAGGGGAAGGAATGGGGAACCGAAATTCCATGTTCCACCGGAGTTTTTGTGCGAAGGCAACCAAAGCAATCTTGCCTTGCTTCCAAATATTCAAGGGCACACCAAAGGTGGCAAGATAACGGGGGCGTGCCTGAAGTGTTTCCCCGAGTATCCAGAGTTTAACACCGGAGCGTTCGTGGCGTCCGGCAACTGGAAGCAAAGGGACCAGGAGCAAAGAAATGAACTTTAGGGCTGTTGGTGGTTCGGGCAGGGAAGTATAACAGAAAGGCCGCACGTGAGGTGATGACTCACGCGCGGCCAAGCCAAAACGCTCCTACGTGTTTCGGACGGAGAAAACGCCATGGCATTCGAAAAGCCTACAACAAACACTTCCAGTTTTCAACCTCTCTTCTTCTCCATGCCAGGAGCGTTAAATGCTGCTCCGAACTCCGGCGACACAGACGCCGGGTACCGGATTCGGACTGGCAAGGGCCATTCTTACCGCAGATAGATGCGCACACTCTGCGGGCGGAAACAATCAAATGATTTGCTCCCAAGTCTTGCGTCGCGGAAAACGGGATGGGGTACGGGAGATTAAGCACGGGAGGAAACTGAAGTGGTATTCAAAAAGTCGGCAGTGATGTTGGCGGGGCTATTCGTAATATGCGGAGCATGGGCCTTAGCCCGGAATCAAAACAGCACGGGCACGGCGCAACAATCTGATCCCGTCGAGCAGGCCCTCGCTCACGGCGTAGACCACGTCGATGCGACGGATGCTGCGCCGGCTCCGGCCCTCGACCGGCGCAATTCGCGATACCGGATCTCCAATGAGGACGTTCTTGACCTCCAGTTCCAGTCGACTCCTGAATTCAATCAAACGGTCACCGTGGAACCCGACGGGTATATTACGCTGAAAGAAGTCGGCGACGTTCAGGTGGAGGGCGATACCCTGCCTGAGTTGCGACGCGCCGTGCAATCTGCTTATGAGAAGATACTCGCCAACCCAGTCATCAGCGTTGATTTAAAAGACTTCCAGCGGCCCTACTTTATGGTGCTCGGGCAGGTCGGACGGCCCGGCAAGTACGACCTGCGAGGCGTTACTACGGTTTCCGAGGCAGTGGCTCTTGCGGGAGGTTTCACGACGCAGTCGAAACACTCCCAGGTGCTGCTGTTTCGCCGCGTCAATGATAAGTGGACTTCCGTCACCAAAATTGACCTTAAACACATGCTGAATTCCCGCAATCTTAGCGAAGACTCTTCACTCCGCCCAGGGGACATGGTCTACGTTCCCCAGAACGCCATATCCAAGGTGAAAGCTTGGGTTCCTACTCCCACGGTGGGGACCTACGGACCCCTCCCCTGAGTGTCGCGCGCGTCTGACCTGAGCCCCGGAGAAGGGAAAAGGAGAAGCCAGCATGCATGAGCAACGCCGACTGTTGCCGGAAGCACAACCAACGGACATCCTGGTTCGCACTTCGCTCGGGGCCACCGTTCCCTCTTCACCCGACACGTTGCGAGAACTGTTGGGCGCCCTGTTCAGGAACCGGCGGGTCCTCGGAACCGTGTTCCTGCTGACCTTCGGCGGAGCGGTTCTGGCTATCTTTCTTTTCGGGATCAAGTATGAGGCGGACGCGCAGATTCTGGTCAAGCACCGGCGTGCCGACGAAGTCGTGTCCACGGACACGAGTTCGCGGGACCCGCAGCCTTCCACGGACGTGCCCACGGAGCGGGAGATCAACACGGAGATTTCGCTCCTGAGAAGCCAGGACCTTCTGCAGGCGGTGGTCAAGGACCTGGGCCTTGATAAAGTGCAACGACACAGCTGGGATTTCCTGGTCCCGTGGCACGACCAGCAGTGGAGGCTCGCCCAGGCGACGCGAAGTTTGAGCGACGGCCTGAAAATCACCGAGGTTCCGCAATCCAACATTATTCACATTGCTTATCGTTCGCCTCGTCCCGAGCTGGCCGCCCAGATCCTGACCGACCTTAATAAGCAATACCTCTCGAAGCATCTGACCGTTTATCGGCCGGCGGGCGTGTACGATTTCTTCCACCAGCAGGCGGAGCACTATCGTGAGCAAGTCCAGAGCGCCGAAAAGCAGTTGGCGAGCTACGACCTCGCCAAAAACTCCAGTGACCCCGAACTCGAGAAAGAGATCCTGGTGAAGAAAGCGGGAGAGTTCGAGGGCGATTTGCGGCAGACGGAGTCGGCGGTTGCCGACACACAAAAACGGATCAACGAGCTCCAAAGCGAGATCAACCGGACGCCGGCGCGTTTGACGACTCAGGTCACATCCGGCGACAACCCACAACTTCTGGCGAACCTCAAGTCCAGCTTGGCAGAGCTGGAGACCCGGCGGGTCGACCTCCTGACGAAATACCAACCGACTTACCGGTTGGTGCAGGATGTGGACAAGCAGGTAGCTAACCTCCAGAGAGCCATCGCGGCCCAGAACCAGGCTCCGGTAAAACAGGTGAGCGATGCCCAGAATCCCACTTATTTGTTACTCCAGGCCGAGCTCGTAAAGGCAAACGCGGACCTGACCGGCTTCCAGGCCAGAGCCCGCGCCACCGCACCGGTCGTCAATGCCTACCAGCAACAGGCCCTCCTGATCGATCAAAAAGGAATCCAGCGGCAGGACCTGTTGCGCAATATCAGAGATGCAGAGCAAGACTACACGCTTTACGTCCAGAAGCAGGAGCAGGCTCGCATCTCGGATGAACTCGACAAGAGCCGCATTCTGAACGTGGCGATCGCGGAGACTCCGGTGGTCCCGTCGTTTCCGGTTTATTCGCCCTTAGTGTTGGCTATGGCCGCAGCCGTTGTGGCGCTGATGATCAGTATTGCCGCCGCATTCGTCTCCGACTATTTCGATCCGACCTTCCGTACGCCCGAAGAGATTGCGGGGGTCATGGAGCTCCCCGTCCTCGCCTGTTTCGCCAAGACCGACGGCCCTCCGCGGTTTGGGCTGATGACCGACAGCGGTGTCCTCGCCCACTCTTCGTTTGCGCGCGCCAACGAGACTGACGAATCACTTTTACTGTCGAGCGAGCGGGAGTAGGGGCGTTTCTATATGTTTCTTCAATTCTACGGACTCAAGGAACAACCCTTTGGCGTTACTCCCGACCCTCGTTTTCTATACCTCGGGCCGGGGCATCAGGAAGCCTTGGCGTCGTTGGTCTACGGAATTGAGACAGGCCGTGGATTCATGGCGCTCATTGCTCCCCCAGGCCTTGGCAAAACCACCCTCATCATGCGGCTGATGGACAGGCTTCAGGACTCCGCGCTGACGGCGTTTCTGTTCCAGGCCCACACGGATTCCAGGGAACTCCTCAAAAACCTCCTTCTGGATTTGGAGGCTGAGCCTTCAGGAGAAGATTTGAGTGACCTGCAGGCACAACTGCACGATCTGCTGATTCGGAGTTCGGGCACCGGCAAGCGGATGGTGGTATTGATCGACGAAGCGCAGAATCTCGACGATTCGGTCCTGGAAATGGTGCGAATGCTTTCCAATTTCGAGACGCCAGAAGCAAAACTCCTGCAGATCGTTCTGGTCGGACAACCGGCTCTGGCCGATAAACTGGCAAAGCCGCAACTGGCGCAGCTACGCCAACGGATATCGATCGTTACGCATTTTCCCTTACTCCGCGGGGATGAGGTCGAGAAGTATATCCAGCACCGGCTTCGCGTCGCGGGGTACAAAGGGGGCCGGTTATTCGCACCCGAGGCTTTGGCGTTGATCGCCCGGTACAGCAGAGGTGTTCCGAGGGTAATCAACAACCTCTGTTTCCATGCGTTGTCCCTGGGTTACGCGAAAGACCAGAGAAAGATCGACGCCATGACTCTGCGTGAGGTCATCGTTGACTTGAACTTGGAATCGCTGGGGCAGGGTCGTCGGGATGTAGCAGAGCCTGCCCGGCAAGGTGGGGCGGTAGCTGGGACCGCCGATGGCGCGCGGAAGAGATCGGCCATGAAGCTGGAAACTGCCGAATTTGGCGCGGACATTGGCTCATCTCCAATAGGGCGCAGTGGCGACCTCTTGGATCGCGTCGACTTCTCCGACTATGCGCCCGACTGGACGGGCGGATCCGGCAACAATCCCTGGTATACGGCGCCGGTCAGAACTCCCCGCAGGAAGTCGAATCGCGACGCAACGGCTCTCGCCACACTGACAATCGTAGCCGTCGCGATCTTCGCTTGGCGCGCTCCCTGGCTGGGAAGGAGTCTGGATTTCATCGAGCAGGAAGCGCGTGGCGCGACATACGTCAAGGCGTCGTCGAAGGAGTTGCGTGCTGGAGTGCCTCCCAGCGATGGCTCGCCTGCCCGGGCTCCACAAACTCCCGAACCGCCCCGCGGAGGAATGCCTCCGCAGGCCACCACCACTGGCCTCAATGGCGGCGCTCAGGAAGCTGCCGGCGTTCCACTTGTTGACCGTCCTGGCTCAACCTCCTCGGTCTCTCCAGACACGCTGCCGGGCGACGCAAATCCCGGTCGCGCCCCGGGCGCCCAAGCCCAAACCACAAACACCTCGAATCCGCGAGGTGCAAACGCCAGGTCCGGCGCGCGCAGGCACCCGTTTGCGCGGCGAAAAACCGACGAAATCGCCTCTGACGGTCAAGCAGTAAACCGGCGAAACAAGCTGCGTGCAGGCACTGCGTCGTCAGTGGACGACCTCGGCGCGCAGGGAGCGCGCGGCAAACTCGTCGTGCAATCCAGGGTGCGGAGTGCGCGGATCATCATCAACGGCCGGGATGACTCGAGTTGGGTTACGCCTCATATGTTCTCGCTGGCTGCCGGGACCTACATCGTATCAGTTGCCATGCAGGGGTATTCGACGTGGACCCAACGCGTACACGTGGACGAGGGCCGGGACAAGTGGCTGGAGGCAGAACTTACCAGTAACGAGACCGGCGTATTCGCTGTGGTGACCGAACCCCCCGGAATGCAAGTGTACATCGACGGACGGTCCTACGGGGCGAGCCGGGTGGAGACAGTGCTGCCGGCGGGGTGGCACATCTGCAAAGTCATACCGCCGCCCGGCATCAAGCCGCTGGAGGGGAGATTCCATCTCGATGCCGGCGAAGCACTGACGAAAAGAATCCGGCTGAAGACGTCAGACGGCTCGCCCGTTCCGACAACCCAAGCCCAACGGGCAGGGACATTGCCGTGACACGCACGGGCACTCTCCCGAGGAGTACACTTTGAGTAGAAACTTCGAATTGCTTCAACGAGCGTCCAGAGAAGAGCGGTGGCGACGAGAGACGTCCCCGCTGCCGCCGGTTGGCCGCACCTACGAAATGCGTCCTGTGCCGGACGCGCATGTGCTCTCGCGTGAGAAATTGATGAAGCTTGTTCAGACGGTCTTCTTTCGGCCCGGGGAAGAACCGCGGAGAGTGGTGGTCTTCGCCGGTGCGGTTGCCGGAACCGGGTGCTCTTCCATTTGCGTGGGTGCCGCCGAAGCCTTAGCGGCCCAGGTGGAAGAACCGGTCTGCATAGTGGATTCGAACCTGCGTTTGCCGTCGCTCCACCTGTGTTTGGGTGTCGAAAACCGCGAAGGATTAAGTGAAGCCTTATTGAATGGGGGGCCCATCCGGAAATATCTTCAGAAGCTTCCCACCCCCAACTTGTGGTTTCTTCCCAGCGGGCGAAGCTCTTCTCCCATGGCGGGCGTAACGAGTAGTAGCAGGTTGGCGGGTCGCATCGTGGAATTGCGCCAGGAGTTCCGCTACGCGCTCATGGATTCTCCACCCGTCAACGTTTACTCCGACGCGCTGCCGCTGGTGCAAGCCGCGGATGGAGTCGTCCTGGTCGTTTCCGCCAACTCGACGCGGAGAGACGCGGCGTGCAAGGCAAAGGCCTGTTTTGAAAACGCCGGCGCCAATGTGCTGGGCGTGGTGTTGAATAACAGAACGTATCCCATCCCTCAAGCGATCTACGAGAGGCTTTGATCCTGAGGGCAGGACCAGGGGCCGTTCGGTAGTGTCCGAATTGAAAGTAGCGCCGACCTTCAGGCCGGCAAATGCCAGCCGAAGGGCCGGCGCTACGAGTCAATTTGAGGACACCAGCGGCTGTTCAGGGCGGCCGGTCAATCGATCAACACGATTATGGGGATCCCGACATGGGACTCACAGGGCGGAGCTTTATTGATAAGGAGGAACACTATGAATGAAACAGACTTCGGCCACGCGGCAACCGGGCCTCACAAGATCGCAGTTCTGGGTCTTGGCCACGTTGGCCTTCCAACCGCGGTGGGATTCACGAGACTCGGTTGGGAGGTTGTTGGAGCCGATGAAGACGCGGCGAAGGTCGAGTTGATCAACTCGGGCAAGGTCCCTTTCTTTGAACCTGGTCTCGACGATCTTCTGAACTGGAGCCTTGCCAGCGGAAGGTTTCAGGCCACGCCTGATGTGACTGAGGCCATTCGCAGTGCGACGGTGGTGTTTATATGTGTCGGCACCCCGCAACGTGAGGACGGAGCGGCCGATCTTTCGCAAATTGAAGCGATCTCCCGGACCATTGGCAGGAACCTGAACGGGTACAAACTCGTTGTGGAGAAGAGCACGGTGCCCGCGATCACCGCCTTGTGGATCCAGCGCACCATCCAACGTTACTCGGCACTAAAGGCGAGCGAAGCTGGCGGAAACGGGAGCGGGAAGGCCCCGCCCACAGGACCGGAATCCCTAGCGGCTGACTTCGACGTAGCTTCGAATCCCGAGTTTCTGCAAGAAGGTCAGGCGATTGAGAACTTCTTTGAACCCTGCCGGATTGTGATTGGCGCCGACTCGGAGCGAGCCCGTGGAATCCTCCGCGACCTTTACGGCGGGCTTCGACGCCCTATGGTGGTCACCGACGTGACGACCGCGGAACTCATCAAACACGCCGCCAACGCTTTCCTGTCGACCAAAATCTCCTTCATTAACATGGTGACGGATATTTGCGACGCGGTGGGCGCAGACGTCACGCGCGTGGCGGAGGGTCTTGGGCTGGATCCTCGAATCTCTCCCGCTTTTCTTAAGGCGGGAATCGGCTTCGGAGGCTATTGTTTTCCCAAAGATCTCCGAGCCCTCGCTCATCTTGCCGAGCAGCAGGGTGTGGATTGTTCCCTCCTGCGCGCCGTGGAGCGCATCAACTCCCAGCGCGTCGAGGTCTTCCTCGACAAAGTTCGCAATTCGGTGTGGGTGATATCCGGCAAGAAGTTGGGAGTTTTGGGGCTCGCATTTAAGCCCAATACTGATGACATCCGCGAGGCCCCCAGCCTGAAAATCGTCGACACCCTGCTCAAGGAGGGAGCCGAATTACGCTTGCATGACCCGTGGGCGATGCCCGCGGCCAAAGCTCTTTATCCCCCGGAGGCCGGACGCGTCACTTACTGCGAATCACCCTATGAGGTGGCCCGCGGCGCAGAAGCGCTGTTGCTGCTTACCGAATGGGATGAATACAGACATCTGGATTTGGGACGATTGCGCGACTTGATGCAGGTCCCGGCTTTGATCGACGGCCGGAACTTTTTTGCCCCGGAGGAAGCGCGCCGGGCGGGGTTCAGCTATGCCGGAATGGGCCGCAGGGGTGTGAGCCCTTACGCGCGAGAGTTGGCTGCGTCGGGACAGTCCCGGCCGGCGACTCCAGTCTGGACCGGAATGGGGGCGGGCCTCAATGGTTGAAATCATGAATAAGGGGAATGGTTCGCCTCTTACCATCGTTACCGGCGGGGCCGGCTTCCTGGGGTCCCATATTTGTGACCGGTTGATCGCAGAAGGCCATGAAGTGCTGTGCCTGGATAACCTGCTGACGGGACGAATTGAAAACATCCAGCATCTGTGGGACCACCCACGCTTCGTGTTCGTGCTGCATGACGTCACCAATCCCATTAACCTGGGCGAATTGTTGTCGCGGGCGGCGCCGAGGCTCAGCGGGAACGGGCATTCTTCGGGCAGAAGGTTGGACTACATCCTCCACCTCGCTTCTCCCGCCAGCCCCAAGGCCTACATGCGACACCCGATTCACACGCTGAAACTCGGTTCGCTGGGCACCTATCACATGCTCGGCATGGCGAAAAAATACGGCAGTGTCGTACTGCTGGCATCCACCTCGGAAGTTTACGGAGATCCCGACGTCTGTCCGCAGAACGAGACCTACTGGGGACGCGTCAATCCTGTCGGCCCGCGGAGCGTCTACGACGAAGCCAAGCGCTTCTCCGAAGCCATGGCCATGGCCTACATGCGCGAGCACGGAGTCAAAGCTCGGATTGTGCGGATCTTTAACACTTACGGCGAACGGATGCGTGTTGACGACGGGCGAGCCTTGCCGACGTTCCTCGCCCAGGCTCTGCGAAACGAACCCGTCACCGTCTACGGAGATGGCACCCAGACTCGAAGTTTCTGCTACGTCAGCGATCTGGTCGAGGGCCTGTACCGGCTGCTTCTGTCGGACCAGACCGGGCCCGTCAACCTGGGGAATCCTGAAGAGATCACACTCCTGGCGCTGGCCAAGTCCGTCATCGAGCAGACGGCCAGCCGCAGCAAGATTGTTTTTGAACCGCTTCCCGTCGATGATCCCCTGCGGCGACGCCCGGACATCTCTAAAGCCTTCACCACCCTGATGTGGCAACCACGGGTCAGACTGCGTGAGGGGATCGAGCGGGTTATACCGTATTTCAAGTCTCAACTTGGGGAGTTCCATCCAAGCCCTGTTCGCGCTAGAGAAATGATAGAAGTCGACCGCGCCGGCCAGGAGCTTTAGGGAGGGCGCACCGCCCGCTCCAGCTCGGGCGGTCCTTCGCTCCGCGCAGGACAGACTCTGCCGTCGCGCTGGAGTGGTGCTCAGCCGCGACTACGGGCGCCCCGCCCGCTCCACACGGAGCGACTTTCGAGGAAGCGCAGCCAGGAATTGCCGTCAGGAATCGCCGCAGGCTGCTCTTCGTTTCTGGATTCACCCAGGTACTAAGGAGTTCAAACATGGGCATTGTGCGTCGACAACTTCAGATCAAGGCTCTAAAGCTTTTCGACCTCTTTGTGATGACGTTCGCTTTCGTTGTAGCCGCAGTCCCGGTCTCGCAGGGGGGAGAAGCTTCTTTTGCCGATTTCCTTTCCATGCGCATCAAGGTGGAGAACTTCATCCTTTTTTTCGGATTTCTCGCCTTGTGGCACATCTTGCTGGTCTCGATGCAGGTTTATGAATCGCAGAGACTTGTGTCGCGAGGCGATGAGGCCATTCGAATCTTCCAGGCGACCTCGCTCGGCACGCTGTGCGTAACCTTGCTGTCAATCTTTTTCTCCATCAGGATGGTAACTCCTACCTTCCTGCTGCTGTTCTGGATGGCGAGCACCGGCCTGACGATCGGAAGCCGCCTCTTCCTGAGGTTTTTCCTTGAGCGCCTTCGACGGCGGGGACGAGACCTGCGCCACGTCCTCATCGTGGGAACGAATTCGAGATCGGTAGAATTTGCCCGCAAGCTCGAGTTCCGGTCGGAATCCGGATACAGAATCATTGGATTTGTTGACGTACCCTGGAATGGTTTCGACAAATTCTGTCAGTGCCATTTTCCTCTGGTGTGTGATTTCAATGGTCTCGCAGAGTTTCTCCGTAACAGCGTCGTCGATGAAGTTGTGATCGGCCTTCCCATGCGATCCTTCAATGAGCGCTGCCTGGCCGTCGCGGCGCTCTGCGAACTACATGGCATCGTTGTGCGGTTCCTCCCTGGAATCTTCAATTTGAAGCTTGCGAAGCCGCGCGCCGAGGATTTCGGTGGGGATTCCTTGATCACGCTTTCGACGGGGCCTATCGATGGCTGGCCGGTGGTGTTCAAGCGCGTGCTCGACGTTGTAATTGCCTCACTGCTGCTCTTCCTGTTGGCGCCCTTGTTTCTAGTTGTCGCGCTCCTCATCAAACTGACCTCCGAGGGCCCCGTCTTTTTCACCCAGGAAAGGCTGGGGCTTAATAAGCGCCGCTTTCGCATCTTCAAGTTCCGCACCATGGTGGCGGGCGCAGAGCAGAAGCAAGCAGAGTTGGAGCACCTGAACGAAGTCGAAGGCCCCGTCTTCAAGATCAAGAGTGATCCGCGCGTAACGCTGGTGGGGAGGGCTTTACGAAAAACCAGCATCGATGAACTTCCGCAATTGCTCAACGTTTTGAAAGGTGAGATGAGCCTGGTCGGTCCACGGCCGCTACCGGTGAGGGATTACGAAGGTTTTGATCAGGACTGGCACCGGCGACGGTTCAGCGTCCGGCCCGGCCTGACTTGTCTCTGGCAAATCGCGGGTAGAAGCTCCATCAGCTTCGACAAGTGGATGGAGCTTGATATGCAGTACATCGATGAATGGTCCCTATGGCTTGACCTCAAAATCCTCGCCGGCACCATCCCTGCTGTCTTGAAAGGAGCGGGCGCGGCTTGAGGCTTTCCTTCCCGGAGGAGAAAGACCAGGAGGCACGATGAGCGGAAAAATGCACACCAGCGATTATCTGAAGAGAATCGGCGTGCGCGACTTGCCAGCCTTGACGAGCCCTTTTGATCCTGGCTACGACCCCGTCACGCTCGAGAGCCATCTTGAACAGAGCTCTCACTTGTTTTCGATCCTTAAAATCTCAATGAGCTGCTGGATGATCGCGAAGGAAGACGCCACGCGGCAGAAAATCGAAGCCGCCCGAAGATGTGGGGTGCCTGTAGTCACCGGAGGCGGGCCGTTCGAAATTGCCGTGGCGCAAGGGGGATTGCCGGCCTATCTGGATCTTTGCGCCGATATGGGAGTCACCAGGATTGAGTGCGGCGAAGGCTTTACGGAAATGCCGCTAGAGCCTCGCCAAGTGATCGCAATGGCCGCGGAACGAGGCCTCGACGTTCAGTTCGAGCTGGGCAAGAAGCACGACGGCCCGTTTAGCGCCCAAGGCGTCGAGACGTTGACTCTTCAGGGCCAGCGGTGGCTGGATGCGGGAGCCGTACAACTGGTGGTCGAAGCCCGGGAGAGCGCGCGGGGCGTGGGACTCTTTGACGGCCAGGGAGTGTTCAACACCGCCTACGCCGATCTCTTCGCTGAGGCATTCGGTTTGGGCACGGTCATGTTCGAAGCTCCCAACAATCCAAGTCAATTCGCGCTGCTGGACCATTTCGGCCCTGAAGTGCACTTATGCAATGTGCGGCTTGAAGAGGTGTTGCGGGTTGAGATATACCGCCGCGGTATTCATTCGGACGCTTTCGCCAACGACCTGTTGAAGCCTCGTCGTTCGGCCGACGCTTTCACTCGAGAGCTTCACACCTCGGATATCCCAACATGACAAGAACAGTGGTCATTGATTTCTTTCCTGAAAGTGCACTGTATTACAAGCACGGATATGGGGTCGTCGCCGTCGATGTGATCCGGGCGAGCACCACAATCGCCACGGCGGTATCGATGGGGCGCCGGTGTTTCCCTGTGCCGTCGCTGGAAGCGGCGCGGCGGGTTGCCGCTCGCTTGTCGAACCCGTTGTTGGCCGGAGAACTCGGCGGCATCATGCCGCGCGGGTTTGAAATGAACAATAGCCCGGCGGAATTGGCTACGCGAACAGACGTCTCTCGCCCTTTGGTCCTGCTTTCATCCTCGGGAACGAAACTCATTCATTTGGCACGCGAGTGCGAAGCCGCCTACATAGCTTGTTTCCGGAACTTCGAATTCCTTTCCTGGTATCTCGCCGGCCGCCACTCACGTCTCGCCCTGATCGGCGCGGGCAGGCGCGGCGAACGCCGCGTGGAGGATCTGATATGCTGCGCGTGGATGGCGCGGCAACTGATCGGTTCGGGTTACGTAACCGAGAACCGGGAAACAGAGGAAACGGTCAAGCGCTGGGGCGCGGCGACTACTGATGCTATCTTGTCCGGCCCCAGCGCTGATTACCTGATACGAAGCGGCCAGGGCCGGGACCTGGTGTTCATCCTGACACACATTGCGGACCTTGAATGGGCGATCACCCTTCAAGGTGACGAGGCCGTGGGAATCACACCCACGGAAGATGGGTTTGCTTATTCCGGGACAGCGTCTGGAGCGCGCGAAGACCGGTGATTCGAATTTGCGATTCGAATCTTGCGGATCTCGATTATGCGCAACATCTCTCAGGGAGAATCAACATGAATTACTTCGACTACATGTTACAACGCAACAAAGATTTTGCCGCTCAGCAATCCGCTGCGGGCACACTTATGCCCTCGCTTCCGAGGGCGCTGCCAAACGTAAGGGCGGTCATCATAGGCTGCGCTGATATGCGTGTCGACCCGGCTCATGTATTTGGAATCAAACCGGGCGAGGCCGTCGTGATGCGTAACATCGGCGGTCGAATCACCCCTGGGTTGTTGGAGCAGTTGGGTCTACTCGGACGAATCGGTGAGGTCGCCCGAGAGATTCCTGGAGGCGGCGGGGAGTTTCACATCGTCGTACTTCAGCACACCGATTGCGGCATGACTCGCCTTGCGGGCGACTCCGCTATGCTGACGCACTATTTTCAAATACAGCAAACGGAACTCAATACAAAAGCGGTCACCGATCCCCGCGCGGCGGTCGCCGTCGACGTTGCTTCGCTCCGCGCGATTCCCGCATTGCCGGGCAAATGGCTTGTCTCCGGCCTCGTTTATGATGTGTCTACTGGACTTGTTGAAATCGTCGTACCACCAGCGCCCATTCATACTGCGTAAATATCACAAGCGAGATGCGACCACCGGTGGATAGCGCCGTCGCAAGGTCTGTAATTCCAAATCTCAAATCCAAAAACCTGCAAATCACAAATCATCAATGATCCGCCTTAACGACAATTCCACACCGGTATTGATCCTGAGGTCCGATAGCCATGGCGGCCTGAACATTATGAGAAGCTTGGGGCCACTTGGTGTCGACGTATACAATCTGGACCCCAGCGTCGTCACGCCTGCGAATTTCTCTCGCTATTGTCGCGGCCGGTTTGTTTGGGACATTGAGCACGCTCCGGAGCGGGAATCCTTGGCTTATCTATCGGACGTGCGGCGCAAGATTGGACGCCCCTCAATCCTGATTCCCACCACAGACCGGACGGCCCGTTTCGTCGCTCGCTGGAGTGCGACGCTCCGCCACTCGTTCGTTTTTCTCGAGCAGCCACCCGGCTTGGTCGACGCGCTCTCGAGCAAGCAGGCGATGTACGGTCTCGCGCTCCGGCACGGCATTCCCACTCCTAAATGCGCGTTCCCCACTTCTCGTGCAGAGGCTGTTGATTTTCTAGATAGCGCAATGTTTCCTATCATGTTGAAAGGCATTGACGGGCAACGGTTGTGGGAACGAACCGGAAAGAAGATGTTCCTCGAACACTCTGCCGCGGAACTGCTCGAGACCTACGACCGCGCGGAAGACCCGGAGCGCCCCAACCTGATGCTCCAGGAGTACATCCCCGGCGGCGACGACACAATCTGGATGTTCAACGGTTACTTTGATGCCGCGTCCGAGTGCCTGGTGGGGTTTACCGGCAAGAAGATCAGGCAATGCCCGGTTCACACCGGATCCACCAGCCTCGGCATTTGCCTGCCCAATCCAGACGTAGAGCAAATCACTCGCCGCTTCATGAATGCCATCGGTTATCGCGGGATCGTGGACATCGGCTACCGTTACGACGCTCGCGACGGGCTCTACAAAGTTCTCGACGTGAATCCCAGGATCGGGGCGACGTTCCGCCTTTTCGTCGGCGTAAACGGCATCGATGTGGTACGCGCCCTCTACTTGGACCTGACGGGACAGCAAGTAGTTCCCAGCGCGGCCCGCGCGGGCAGGAAGTGGATCGTTGAGGATCTGGACGCCGTTTCGTCGTACCGTTACTTCCGCGAGGGCAGCCTGACCATTAAGGAGTGGTTTAGATCCCTGTCGGGCGTCGAGGAAGCTGCTTTTCTCTCGTGGCGCGATCCGCTTCCCTTCTTCTTTATGCTCTTCAATCGCATCCCGGAACTTCTGAAGCGTGGATATCGACGGTTCCGTTGGCTCGCGCTCAAAATGAAGGGAACGGGCGCGGCGCTTGAACCGAGGGCTGAGAAGCTGTGAACAAATCAGAGTTGCGCATCATCCTGATCCAGGTATGAATCCGCTGCTTATGAAAATTGAAGGGCTGAAGCTGAGCCTGCGAAAATGGTCGGGCCGGGGGATCTTTGCGATCCTGGATCAAGGGCTTATTTCCGGATCGAATTTCCTCATTGCTATTCTGCTGGCACGCTGGCTGGCCCCGCAGCAGTACGGATCTTACGCTCTGGCATTCGAGATATTCCTGTTCCTGGCAGCGCTGTATGGCTCTCTCATCCTTGAGCCGATGAGCGTCTTTGGTCCCTCGGTTTACAGTGGGAATCTCACCAGCTACCTGGGCGGGCTGCTTCGCATTCACTGCGTGCTTTCGTTGTTGATGATGGCGGCACTCTTCGCCACTGCAGCGGCCCTCCACGCAGTGAGGCCCACCAGTTTGTTGCCTGATGCCCTGGTGGGAATCGGTATTGCCACACCTTGCCTGCTGCTCTTCTGGCTGGCCCGCCGCGGGTTTTACATTGTGTTCTTACCCCAGAAAGCCGTGCTCGGGGCCTGCATTTATTCCGCGCTGCTTCTGACTGGCCTGGCGCTCCTCTACAGGTTCAGATCCCTGTCGCCTTTCTCAGCTTTTCTCTTGTTGGCTGCAGGCGCAATAGCTACCGGACCTCTGTTGCTCCGCTGGTTCAAGGCAGGGCTCGTCGAGACCACGCCGGGTTTTCCGCTCATGGATATTGTGCGCAGGCATTGGACGTATGGCCGCTGGGCGGTCGCCAACTCGGTGGTGATTTGGTGTTCTCTGGCCATTTACTACCCGCTGCTGGGAAGTTTCTTCACGCTGGCCGAGGCTGGAAAGTTCAAGGCACTTATGAATCTCGCGTCGCCGATCGGTCAGGCATTTGTAGCCATCTCATTGTTGAGCTTGCCCCTCGCCTCTCGTGCCCACCACCAGGATGGGGGACTGGCCGGCCGCATCGTTTGGCGTTTGACCTTGCTGTACTTGGGAGGATCGTGCCTCTATTGGGCAGTATTGCTGCTGTTGCGAGGTCCGATCGTACACCACCTCTACGGTGGTAGATATATGCAAGTCGTAAACCTGCTCCCCTGGGTTGCGCTGGGATCTGTCCTGAGAATCTCCGGGACCGCACAGACCCTTGTGCTGAAAGCCATGCACTCACCGGCGAAAGCGTTTATCGCCTATGCATCGGCCTGCGTTGTCTCTATTGCAGTCGGAGTCCCCTGCACACACCGGTTCGGATTGCGCGGGGCGCTCTTTGCGTGGGTGCTCTCAAGCGCTGCGGCCTTGATTGGAGCGGTTTTGGTGGTGCGACGTGAGTCGAAGCGACAGAAGTTTTCTGAGGAAGTTCCCACCGGTGCTCTCACCATGCAAGAAGAAGTCCCCCTCACCACGCGAGGATGAGATTGAAAGACGTTGAATACAAACTCGAGGATCCGATTGTCTCAACTGCGGCCGTCCTCCGAAGCAAGGTAATGCTTGCCGGCCCCGGCTGCTCGGATGAAGTTCGGGGCCGAGTGGCTTCTGCCCTCAACACCTCGACAAGGCTAGTTAGCATCGAGAGCTATCGCATTGGCTTTTCCTGTTTAGCCCTCCGGTGTACAGGCAAGGCCGACGGGACGCGGTTCTTTGCAAAAACACTTCTGGCGGACCCGTATCCCGTCCCGCCTCGTTTTGCAACTCCATGGGAAGAATTAGCAATTCCGGAGAACCCGCAACGACCGGCAAAGGAGCAGATCGCCGCTGAATGGCGCATGGCATGCGAAATGCGGTCTCTGGTCGGAGGCGAAAGCATTCCCACTCCGCTGGGTTACTCCCTGGACGACCTTACCCTGGTTTTCGAAGAGGTGCACGGTGCTCGGCTGGATCGTTTTGCGAGATGGACATGGCCGATGGGTCGACGAGCGAGATCGACCGAGACGGCGATATTCCGGGCCGGTGCATGGCTGAGGGCCGTCCACGAGTCCTCCCGGCAAGGGTGCGAAACCGTCGAATTCCCGGAAGTCGTGGATGCATTGCGTGGTCTGATTTGCAAGAAGGCATTGCGAGGAACGCTTTACGCCCAGTGGGCATTAAAAGCGGTTGAATCGCTCGGACAAATACTTAGTCCACGAACGACGTTGCACATACCCGTGGCACTCAATCACGCTGATTTTTCCCTACCCAACCTCATGTGGGACACCGAGCGCGAGCACCTGTGGGTGGTGGATTTTGAGCTATCGGCCCGCAAGCCCATCCTGCACGATTTGTGCACGATGATCTTTGAGCTGCGGAAGCCTCTGCTCTATCCGCAGGCGTCACGATCTGCGCTCCAGGCTTGTGAGCGCGCTTTCTGGGCAGGCTATGGCGCAATTGCCGAGGATCTCTTCGTTTGCGTCAACGCGCTGGCCACGGCTCGGCTCTTCTATCTGAGTTTTCCCAAGCTACTCACGTTACCGGAGCGGCGAGGGTGGCGAGGATGGCTCAAAGCCACGTTATACAGGGCACTCTTCCAACCCTACACGACCGCCCGCGTTTTCGAAGCTGCCGGCTTTTGATGACTCCGCCCGAAGGCTGGGCCTTTCCTCATACCCCCGGCACCTGGAAACTAGGGGCGGAGATTTGAAACCTTATCATGCAAATAACTGACGAAGTCCTCAGTAATGGCGTTTTCGAAGGCGAGAAGCCAACCAGGCAAATTCTAAGTGCGCGGCAACTGGCGTGGGTTGGAAAGGGAGCCCTGGCGATCACCGATCAGGGCCTCCTCTCGGGCTCGAATTTTCTCTTGGGTGTTCTGCTGGCGCGCTGGCTGACCCCCAACCAATATGGCGCCTTCGCCTTGGGATTCTCGATCTTTCTGTTCCTTTCAGGCCTGCATAATGCGTTCTTCCTGGAGCCGATGAGCGTGTTGGGGCCGGAATCATACTCGGAATGTATCGCTGGTTACCTCAAGAAGCTGCTCGGCCTCCATTTTATCTTCACTTTCTTGTTATCGATGTTTACTGTCGCTGCCATCCCTTTCTTGCGTTTTTTTGCCGACGACCAAGCCCTGACGTCCGCGTTGTGGGGAGTCTCCGTTGCGGTCCCATTGATCCTCTTCCAATGGCTTTGCCGGCGTGCCGCCTATCTCCGGCTGGCTCCTGGGCTCGCGGCTGCGAGTTCCGCCGTCTATTGCCTGGCTCTAATCCTGTTGCTACTGGTCTTTAATAAGCAGGGTTGGCTCTCGCCCTTCACCGGCTTCCTGGTCCCGTCGCTTGCCACGTTCCCCGCGATTCTGATGTTGCTGGTGTCACTGCCGAGAAGGACAGGTTCCACGGCGGGGCCTGCGAGTTCCGAAATCGTGCGCCGACATTGGGAATACGGACGGTGGGTCGTCGGAGGGACTACGGCCAACTGGCTTTCGGGAAATGCCTACTACCTCATCGTCGCAGCCTTGCTCCCCATGTGGGACTTGGCGGCCTTTCGGGCACTGCGTAACTTTACTTCGCCTTGTGCTCAGGCTTTGGTGGCTATCAATCTCCTTGTCCTTCCCTGGGCCTCCGCGCGCTTTGCGAAAGAGGGAATTCCGGGTCTTCGGCGCCGGACTCGGCAACTCGCTTGGTCGTTTGGCGCTGCGGCCTTGGTGTACCTGGCCGCTATCTGGTTGTTCGGGGGCAAGGTCATGAGCTTCCTCTATGCGGGACGATATAACCAGTTTTCACCGCTCCTCCTGTTGTCAACAGCCCCACTTCTATTCACCGCGGTTGCCATGGGAAGCGAGGTGGCCGTGCAAGTTATGCAGGCCCCCTCGGAGGTCTTTCTCGCTTACAGCGTATCGGGCGCTCTAACCGTGCTGACGGGCGTTGTCTTCACTCACTATTGGGGTCTCGCGGGTGGATTGGTCGGCCTGCTGATTTCGGCGATTGCCTTTTGGGTGGTGATTACTTACCGGTACCACAAACGCTCGCGAGCAGCCGGCACGCAACCTAAACAAGCTGCAGGGATCGCCCCCGCTGAGGAGCGCGTCGCCTGGCTCATGCCCAACGTCGCGGGCGCCTATTACTGGCAGCCTGTGTTCAAAGAGTTCACTGCCCTTGTGCCGAAGACAGTTATTTTCGCAGGCTCATGGCCGGGCAGCCTTCCAAAATACCGGGGAACCTTCGAGGTTCGCCCCGTGCGGGGCATTCGATTCATCACCTTCGGGAAAGGGGGTCCCGGTTATCCCAAAGGTTTCACTCTGGCCCTTCCTACTATCCTTTGGCAGTTGGGCCGGCTCCGTCCGAGTGTTATCCTCACCAGCGGGCTCAATCTGTGGTCCGCATTCACGCTGCTGTTCAAGAGAATCACAAAATGCCGCGTCGTGCTGATCTGGGAGGGCGTCTCACCTTCAATTGCAGGTCTGAACTCTCCTTTACGTTTGGCTGTGCGACGATTCATGGTCAAGGAATTCGACGCGGCCATAAGCAACACCCGCGCCGGCGCACAGTACCTCCAGGATATCTTACGGATGCCCCGCGACCGGGTTGTGCAACATCCAATCGAGGTGGCGGAGGAACCCGCCCTCAAATCTACGAACGGAAACCACCCCGCAGAGCGGCATGACACTTCGTTTGCATTTCTTGTTGTCGGCCAACTCATCGAGCGCAAAGGGATTCATCGTTTGTTCGAAGCCTCGAGGCTTCTCCTGAGCCGGGGCGTGCACAATTTCACCATCCAAATCGTTGGAACCGGCGAGATGGCCGGCACCCTGCAACACCAGATCGCCGGTTCCCCGTTGGACAAGGTCGTTCGATGGGTGGGACCGGTCAGTTACGAAAAGCTTGGCGGATGTTACGAAGCCTGTGATGCGGTCGTGTTTCCGTCTCTCGAAGATACCTGGGGAATGGTGGTCTTGGAGGCCATGTGCCTTGGCAGGCCAGTGTTGTGCTCCAAGTATGCGGGCTCACAAGAAATGATCCAGGACGGCGAGAACGGGTTTGTGTTTGACCCGCACAATCCCGAAGAGTTGGCAGCCCGAATGGAACTTCTCCTGAGAGTGCCAGGGCTTGCGCAGAGACTTGGCGAAAAGGCGAAGGAAATCATTGGTCCTTACACGGCTCGTCTTGCCGCCCAGGTCCTGGCCCAAGTCGCCACCGGATGTGAGCGATTAGATTCCCCGCATGTCGCCAGCGAGGGTCTCGAGGGCGCATTTCGTAGACAGTAGCCGGCGGGCGTAAGAGTGTAGTCCATGCCCCACAGTCCAATGACATGCAATCCGTAGAAGACAAACTCGGGAGGCACCCGTTGAACCACGGAAGGATCTACTGGTGGATACTCGTCCCGCTGGCGCTTTTCGGATACCTGGCATTTTCGGAGTTGTTTCAGTTCTCTTCGCATTTCAACCACCCCGGCCTCGTCCTGATCACGGGGGCTCTCGTGGGAGTCCCCCTGCTTGTTGTTTTGAGCTTTGCCCTTCGGCAGGGACTCAGCCACGCGCGCGCACTGGTTTCGTCCTTGAAGTGGTGGCATTGGCTCTGGGCAATGTTGCTATTGGGCGCGCTGACATTTCGAATTCGCGGAGCCAGCGAGATCACTTCCGAGCCGCTGGATGCCTGGGCTGTGTTTCGAATTGCGATCGATATGCTGGTGGCTTTTGTTCTCCTGGTCCGGCTCACCTTGCGCCGGACCCACTGGCCGGCTTCGATGTTTCGCGGCGTCGTCGGCGTCCTGACCGTGTACGGCATGGTTTGTCTGGCATCCACTGCCTGGTCGGTCTTCCCGCCCTGGACCTTGTACAAATCCTGGGAATACCTGATCGACATCGCTCTGGTGGCGGCGATTCTCGAAAGCGTCAACTCTACCGAGGATCTTCGCAGTCTTTTCGATTGGACGTGGACGCTTTATGGGGTGCTCCTGTTGAGCGTCTGGAAGGACGTCCTTTTGTTTCCGCAAGAAGCCTTGCACGGCCAAATCCTCCAAAGCGGGGCAGCCTTGGGAATCCGTCTGGAGGGTGAAGTGCCGGCGATTAGCTCTAACGATGTGGGAACCTTTTCGGCCATCATCGCCCTGATCAGCCTCGCCCGGCTGTTTCCGTCCACGGGGCGCCGTTCTCACACGTCCTGGTATATCGTCCTGCTGGCGGGAAGCATGGTGACCCTGGTTCTGGCGCAAACCCGAAGTGCGGTCATAGGTGTGATGTTTGGAGGTTTCGTCATATTGCTGTTTTCGAAAAGGGGGGGAAGGCTTGGGGCGGTACTGACTTTCGTTGTGATGCCTACGGTGGCCCTCTTTACCATGGGTGGAGTCATCTGGTCGTTCCTTGAGCGAGGCCAGACCGAGGCACAAATCGCCACTCTAAGCAGTCGCGCGCAATGGTGGTCTTTCGCCTGGCAGACTTACCTGGAGCGGCCGGTCACAGGGTACGGAGCCTATGCCGGGGGCCGCTTCGGGGTGCTGGCGAAGTTGGGGCTCGGCCTCACCTCGACCATGCATAGCGACTATCTGGAGGTTCTGGTTGGAACCAGCATCTGGGGGATGATTCCTCTCATCGTGACACTGGCGGCTACCTGGTGGCTCCTTCTCCGTTACGCGCGGCATCCCCAAGACCCGCGAGAGCGGCAACTTGCCGTTGAAGCTATAGTCATCCTGGCTATGCTTTCCCTTCGTTCCGTTTTCAATAACATGTTTACCTGGCACCCGCCGCTGCCTTTCTTGGCCATTCTGGGTTCCGCGGAGTATCTACGGCGCAGAAGACAGGCGGCCGCTCGAGTCGCCGCGCCCGTGCTTCGAAGCCGCGTGGTAACTGAGCCAGATCCCCAGTTGGAACTTGTATTTCGCTAATCGGTGCCATGGACACAACGGTGGTTATTTGTTCGGTGGGCAGGTCCGCAGTTTTGCACGAGACGGTTTTGGGGCTTCTGAAACAAACCGTCCAACCGGCTTCAATCACACTTTCGCTCGATGAGAAGGGTTCCGCACTTCCTGAGACCGAGGCACTGCCGCGCGTGCGTTGCATCGTCGGCGCGCGAGGATCCTCTATCCAGCGGAACACAGCAATTCCCTTTGTGCGCACGCGCTACACGCTGTTCCTTGATGACGATGTGGAGCTTGCTACTGACTACATCGAGCAGATGGAAAGACTTTTCGCTGCCGACCCTACGATTGTGGGCGCCTCTGGAGGCGTCGCGGCGGACGGGGCGCCGGCCAGGGTGGCGATCGACCGGCGAGCTGCCGCTCGAGCGATCCGCGAATATACCGGCAGCCGTGACTGCGTGCCGTTCAAGGACGTGTACGGGTGCAACATGTTTGTGCGGAGCGATGTTTTGCAAGTGGAGAGATTTGACGAGCGGATGCCGTTGTACGGATGGCTGGAGGATCTCGACTTCAGCCTTCGGTTGAAAAAGCACGGGAGAATCGTGCGCCATCGGGGTGCCTTGGTAGCGCACCTGGCAACCCGCTCCGGAAGAACTTCAGATCTCAGGTACGGGTACACAAAGATCGCGAATCCTTGGTACTTGTGGCGAAAGAAGGTGCTCTCAAGCTTGCCGGAAGTGATCGTAAGGTATTGGGTGAAAACGACGCTCGCGAATCTCCTGCGTGCGTTCTTTCCGAATGGATCCCAAGGGGTCAATTACAGAAAACGACTTGCGGGCAATTTGATGGCCTATCGTGATCTGCTACTTGGCAGGATCGATCCCGAAAACATACTGAAGATCCCCAACTAGACGGACGAGGCGGGCATAAGGCCGCATAGCGCGCGCGATCGATACTGCGGGAATGTGTTTCCTAACGGGAGTAGACCGTTGATCTAATTCGCCAGAAGGGAAGATTGAAAACCAGAAGACGGTGTTGACTCGTATGAAAATAGCGGCAAATCTTCTCCGCTTCCGCAGGGGCGCGCTACGCCACTCGTTGGTGGGCTGTCTCGGCGCATTTGCACTGGCCTGCCTCTGGCCGAATGGTCTCGGAGTAAGTTGGTCAGGGCCAGGCGACGGTCGGAGTGTGGAGGTGAAAGCGGGCGACGACCTGGCCGCGATCGTGGACAGAGAACCGCCCGAGACGACGTTCTTAATTAAGGCAGGTGTCTACAGTATTCAGCCTATACGTCCTCAAGACGGCGATTCCTTCCAAGGCGAGGCCGGGGCAGTTCTGAGCGGCGCGCAAGTCCTCACAGTATTCTCGCGGTCCGGCCAAATGTGGGTGGCGCAAACGGGGGCCGCGCGCAGCGAGTCGTACCCGGGGAAATGCGATGAAAGGCATCCTGCCTGTCAATACCCCGAAGACCTTTTCATCGATGACTCGCCGTTGGAGCGAGTTGACAACCTCGAGTCGGTCGGCCCGGGCAAATGGTATCTGGATTATTCGGCCCACAGGGTCTACTTTGCCGACGATCCCGAGGTACATCGGGTCGAACTGAGCGTCGCTCCCCGTGCCTTCTGGGGCCCCGCCCAGAATGTGAAGATCGTGGACCTGACCATCGAAAAGTTCGCCTGTCCGGCGCAAGATGGTGCGGTTGATGGCAGGGCGGGCAGTAACTGGCTGATCGAAAATAATCTAATCCGTTTTAATCATGGAATAGGAATCCGGCTGGGAGATGGTATGCAAGTGCTCCGCAACAAACTTCTCCACAACGGACAACTCGGCGTCGGCGGAGGGGCAAGTAACGGCATTGTGGACGGAAACGAGATCGCCTTCAATAATTACGCCGGTTATGACTACGGCTGGGAGGCCGGGGGTAGCAAGTTTGCCTTCACCAAAAACCTGGTGGTCCGCAATAACTACGCCCACGATAATAAGGGACCCGGACTGTGGACGGACCTCGAGAATGAGAATACTCTTTACGAGAACAACCACACGAAATCCAACCAGGAAGCCGGCATACTGCACGAAATCAGCTATCAAGCCGTAATCCGGAATAATCTGATTGAAGAAGATGGGTTCAGCGCCTCGGGCAAAACCGAGCCTTGGTACGGCGCGGGGATCATCGTGGCGGGGTCTTCCGGAGTCGAAATCTACGGCAATACCGTGCGGGGCTGTATGAACGGAATAGTCGGAACCCAGCCACATCGTGAACTTAGCCGGCACGGGACGCCCTATCTTCTTCGCGACCTCTACGTCCACGACAACACGATCACCGAGGACCAGGGGATTGCGGCGGGAATTGTGAGGAGCGCCGCGTTCGGCGACGCTGTGTTCGACTCATGGAACAACCGTTTTGCTAATAACCAGTTTCATCTTGCCAACCCCCGGGCCAAGTATTTTGCATGGGGCGGCTCGGAGTTGTCATACCAGGACTGGACCCTGGCGCTCAATCGGCACTGACCGGGCGCAAGCGTCGCGCCGCAGGGGCCCGTCGGCTGCATGGCAAAGGCGGCCCGCGGTTGGGTCCCGAGGGTCGTTCCCATACAGTGATTTTTCACATCCACAAAGCGGAGGAGACGCGGGCTACAGCTCGCCAAGAAGCAGATATGCATACTGGGTCAGCCCTAGCCATCACCGGCATCGGCGTGGAGGCCACCCCCCAAAACCCCGACGCTCTTGCCGCCACAGCGCACCTGCCCATCGTCGTGACTACGAGTTGGGATGACGGCGATCCCCTCGACCTCAAAATCGCCCGCATGCTCGCAGACCGCAGGCTTGCGGGAACATTCTATATTCCTATTAAGGGCCATCACCGATCTGCGCGCATGGACCGAGCCGGAATGCTCGCTCTCGACTCTCAAGGTTTTGAAGTCGGGGCCCATGGTGTCTCTCATCCGAATCTGGCGCAATGTGATGCCTCGCAACTGGTCCGCGAAGTCGTGTCCTCCAAGAAACGCCTGGAAGATGATCTGAGCAAGGAAGTATCGATGTTTGCTTACCCCAACGGCCGTCACAACAGCAACGTGATTACGTCCGTGCGGTGCGCGGGATTCGTGGGCGCTCGTTCCACGGCGATGCTGGCACGCGAGTTAATCTTCGATCCGTTCCGCATGCCCACGTCCGTGCAGGCCTTTCCCCATTCCCAGCTTGACTACCTTAAGAACTTCCTGAGTTCGGGCGATTTCAAACGCAACTGGAGCCATTTGACCCGGCTTCCTCGCGCGCGCCACTGGGTGGAGTTGGCCACGCATCTGTTTGACTCGGTCGCAACGAGTGGCGGCGTCTGGCATCTTTATGGGCACTCGTGGGAGATCAACGATTTTAAGTTGTGGGAAGAACTTCGGGAGGTCCTGGACTACGTCGCGAATCGGCAAGGAGTGCAGTACCTGCCCAACAGCGGCGTGGTCAGGCTGTTGAGTGTTCGTCCTTCAACGAAAGAGGTGCTCTGCAGCGCCGGCTTATAGTACTGCGTAACGGAAGTCCGTTCATGAAGTCGGCCCGCGAAGCGGGCGTAAGCGAGTAGCCCACGGCGTCAGAATGTGTGAAGAAATCGCAATGTGTCATCTTGCGCTTCGCTCAGGATGACAGGCGGCTGATTGTTCCAAAAGTTTCCTTATGAAAATCCTTCTCGTCCATAACTATTACCAGCAACCGGGTGGCGAGGATGTGGTATATGAGCAGGAGCGGAAGCTCCTCGAAAGTCATGGCCATCAGGTTGTGACCTACGAGCGGAAGAACATCGAACTCCTCTCTTACTCCGCCTTCGAACGACTCTTCTTGCCGGCGAAAACCCTATGGGCACGGGACTCGTACGCCGACATTCTCGAGCTGATCCGTAGAGAGAGACCAACCATAGCTCACGTGCATAACACCTTTGTGCAAATCTCGCCTTCCGTTTTTGCGGCCTGCCGGGAAGAGGGGGTGCCGGTCGTCCAAACCCTTCATAACTTTCGCTTGATGTGCCCGGGGGGAAATCTCTTCCGAGAAGGCAAGGTCTGCGAGGACTGTCTGGAATCCGGCCTCTGGCAGAGCGTCCGCCACGCCTGTTACCGAGGATCGTACACCGCAACTGCTACCACTGCCCTTATGCTCGCCGTTCATAGGACGGCCCGCACCTGGTCCGAGAGGGTAACGGGCTATATTGCGCTGACGGAATTCTCCAGGCGGAAGTTCGTGGCCGCAGGCTTGCCCAGTGAAAGAATCCACGTGAAGCCCAACTTCGTGACTCCGGATCCCGGGCCAAAGGAAGAATTCGGAGATTTCGCTGTCTATGTGGGACGGCTTTCGCCCGAAAAGGGAGTGCAGACTCTCTTGCGCGCCTGGTGTCAACTTCGCACTCCAGTTCCCTTAGAGGTCATAGGCGATGGCCCGCTGCGGTCGGAGCTCGAACGGATGGTCTCTCAGGGCAATCGATCAAACGTAGTTTTTGCGGGCCGTTTAAGCCCTCAGGAGACGCGCACCAGAATTCGCAGGGCTCGCCTGTTGATCTTGCCGAGCCAGTGCTATGAAAACTTTCCCATGACGGTGGTCGAAGCATTCTCCTGTGGAACTCCGGTTATTTGCTCCCGCCTCGGAGCGATGCAGGAAATTGTCAGCGATCATCGCAACGGACTGCATTTTACGCCCGGAAATCCTGACGCGCTCGCCCGCACGTTGGAGTGGGCCTGGAATAATCCGGAGCAACTCCGAACCATGGGCGTCGCAGCACGCCGGGAGTACGAGCAAAAGTACACAGCCGAGCAGAACTATCGCATCCTGATGGCAATCTACCGCCAGGCTATGGGCTTGTCGATTGACGATTGTCGAGGGACGATTCCTGACTTTCGCTCACCGATCGTCTGTCGTCACCCCGCCATCGGCAATCCGCCAATCCGCAATCGTCAATAGAAAAGCCCCCTCTCGCTTGGAGATCAGTGGCTAAACGGGTGTGACATTGGACTCCGCGATTTACAATCCACAATCGTCAATCGACAATCGCCAGCCATCAAACACCAGCTCCTTCAGGGTGTTGGGTGTGCGTGTGGACGCGGTGCAAATACCGGATGTCATTTCCCGCATCACCGGCTGGATTGAGGAACGCTCCACGGGGAATTACGTTGCGGTTACGGGAATGCACGGGGTTGTGGAAGCTCGCCAGAATCGGCAATTCTTCTCGATCCTCAATCTTGCCAGCTTGGTGGTGGCGGATGGAATGCCCTTGGTCTGGATCGGAAGGCGCTATGGTTTCAAGCTTCGGCGCAGAGTCTACGGTCCGGAACTCTTGGAGACGTTTTGCCGGGCCACGGGTGATCGCTATTGTCACTTCTTTTTCGGTGGCGCACCCGGTGTGGCAGCGCAACTTGGCGAGGTGCTCCAACAACGCTTTGGCATCCGCGTGGGCGGCGTTTACTCACCTCCCTTTCGCCCTTTGAACGCCAGTGAAAAACGCCGTCTTGAACACCTCGTCCGAAGCGCTCGGCCCGATATCCTCTGGGTTGGCCTGAGCACTCCCAAACAGGAAACTTGGATGGCCGAATATAGCAACCTTCTCGGCGTTCCCGTCATGGTCGGTGTGGGTGCGGCGTTCGATTTTCTTACCGGGAGGACAAGCCAGGCGCCACGCTGGATGCGCGAGCATGGATTGGAATGGTTATTCCGGCTTCGAACGGAACCGCGACGGCTGTGGCGACGCTACTTGATTGGCGGTTCCAGGTTCATGTGGCACGTCGCACTGGAGATGACCAGAATCAGGAAGTATACGTAAGGAGGCTGCTTAATGAAAAAGAAGGCTGGAATTCCTACTAACGGTTCCGGAACCAAAGAGCGGCTGATTGTGATCACCGGAGCCGGCGGATTCATCGGCGGGGCACTGGTTCGGCACTTCCGCGACCAGGGCGTGGCGCAAATTCGTGCCGTCGATAAGAAGCCCTTGCCCGAGTGGCACCAGCGCCTCCCCGGAGTTGAGAGTCTTTGCTTGGACGTGAGCACAGAAGAAAACTGTGTCCGAGTGTGCGAGGGCGCGTTGGAGGTTTATAACCTTGCGGCGGACATGGGGGGCATGGGTTTCATTGAGAAGTTTCGGATCGAATGTCTTCGCAGTATCCTCATTAACACCCATATGATCGAGGCCGCGTGCCGTGCCGGGGCGGAAAGGTACTTCTTCTCTTCGTCCGCCTGCGCCTATAACGTCGAGCTACAGAAAGACCCCCATTCCCGGGCGCTGAAGGAATCTGATGCTTACCCCGCGATGGCTGAAAGAGGATACGGGTGAGAGAAGTTAATCTCGGAGATGTTTTGCCAGGAGTATTGGGCTGAGCGCGGCCTGAAAACGTTCATCGCGCGATTTCACAACGGCTATGGCCCCCATGGCACCTGGGACGGTGGCCGGGAAAAAGCCCCCGCAGCCATAGCGCGCAAGGTGATCGCGGCGAAATACGAGGGTACCGGGGAGATTGAGATTTGGGGTGACGGCAGCCAGGTGCGTAGTTTCATGTTTATCGATGACTGCGTAAGGGGGATCGACATGATCATGCATTGCGATCAGTTGATCGCCACACCCATTAACCTGGGGTCGCACGAGCTGATTTCAATCAACGACCTCGTCAGTATGGTCGAGGACATCGCGCAGGTGAAGCTCGAGCGTCGGTACGACCTGACTGCCCCGCGCGGAGTCGCGGGCCGGAATAGCAACAACATAATGATCAAGAGTGTCCTGGGATGGGAACCCAGCACGCCACTCCGCGAAGGCATGCGAAAAACCTACGAATGGATCGAAGAGCAGTATCGACTCCGGCAAGCTGCTACGAAAACAGAGTCCCGAGCTGAGACGGCGGACCTGGAGCCTTTGACCAACCTCAAGCCTGCCCAGGCAAGATCCATGGTAATGGCCCCAGAATCCTGAGGCCCTCAATGAATGCTGACGTAATTATTCCAAGTAGCCAGCGTCCAGGGCTGATTCAGCCAGAAGAAATAGTCGTAGATTGCCGGCTGCGCCAAATTGAAAGTGTTGCTCTGAAAGTGGTTGTTCCAACTCGTATAAACGGAGTTGTCGTATCCGCCGCCGACCATGATGCCGGCAGCAGTCCCGGTTGTTTGAGTGACCGTGTTGCTGATCACGTCCAGGTTCTGAAGCAGGTAAGGCTGGCCGCTCGGATTGTCGCCCCGGTTAGTCATGATGCCACCGATGCCGTTCATGCAGTCGACGACGGTGTTGCCCTGGACGGTTACATTGGAAGAGTTGCTGATGAGGATACCCGCGCCATACCAAAGGCTGGGGCCTGAGGGGGTGAATCCGTCGTCAAAGATGTAGTTCCCGGTTATATTCGCGTTGTAGCTTATTTCATGCAGGATTCCCGCCACCTTGTTGTTGCTGGCCTCGTTTTCGTCGTAGAGAACGTTTTGCGAGTCGAGATCGGTCCAGAAGCCGGGCCCCTGGTTATCGTGGGAGTAATTGTACTGGATGGTTAGATTCTGGACCCAGGCGAATTTTACTCCTCCGGCTTCCCAGCCATAGTCATAACCGGCGTAGTTGTTCAGGTAGATCTTGTTGCTTTGGACACAGATGTTTGAACCCCCACCTCCGAGCCCGAGCTGCCCGTTGTCGTGCACGAGGTTGTTGTGGATCCACATTCCGTTGCCGCTGCGAATTCCCATGCCGTGATTGTGCCTGACCTCGTTGCTCTCCACGTTCCAATAGAGGCTTCCCGCGGAGCCATCAACCGCACCGCTCCCCGCCTGGGTGGCATATTTCTCAATGATCAAGTCGCTGATCGTAACTGAGGATGCCGAGCCGCTGAAAGCATACCCCAGAATGCTGATTTCTACTGTATGACCCAGGGGGATGTCACCCATGTAGACCGTGCCCGTTTGGTAATTCAGATACCACTTCCCCGGGCCCACCGAGGCCAGGCTGGTGACCCGTGTCTTCGGAACGCTGTCGAAGAAAAGGTCTTCAGGGTAAATACAGGCCGGGTAGGCAGCCTGGCACTGACCCCGATAGGACGAGGCCTCCGACACTTGCACTTGCGAAGTCCAGGTTGATCCGCTTTGCCTGAAGTTGCCCAACAAAGCGGCGCCGCTCAGGATTGCTCCGGTCTCTCCGATGAACACATCGTTGTTCTTTGGAACGACCGACTGATAGCGGTGGAGTCCTGACGCCAACGTGAAAGTAGTGCCTGCCGGGTATTCATTGACCAGTGATTGGAGGTTCTCCCAAGGGGTCACTGTCACATTCTGCCCGGCCCATGCACTCGTGCCAAGCAGCGTCGCGCAACACGCCGAAAATACCGCGATCATCCTTGCTTTGTTTAGAATCTGCCCGTAAAGAGCAGAGATTGAATTCATAATATCCTCCGATATTTTCCCTGATGTTCAACGTCCCCGTTGCCCGGGCTTCGTGGCCGGGGCACGGCTTGGATTAAAAGGCGCGCGAGCACGATTTTTCCCGACGCCGGTCATCTGCGCGAAAACGTGGACCGGTGGGACACACGTAGCCTCTAGCCACAAAGAGCAGGCTGGTTCCGAGAGATGACTTGGCTAGGGATTTAAGGAGATTGCGCTTCCGGGGTCTTTAGAGCGGGGGATCTTTCCATAATGGAGGCGTATTCTTGTGCAGCAACGGGTTGATCGAGCCTGAACCACCGCGTCGTCAATAATTTCGAGTACCAACAACCAGGAATACAGCCACCAGAAGACAATCGGTATTTCGGTTTCCTTCTTCTTAGTCTGCTCGCCCTCCTCGCCGCGGGAACCCAGAATTCCCACACTTACTTGGCTTCGCTACGCCCGAATCGGGTGTGGCGAAATCTCGCACCTGGACTAAGACCAAGCACGTTTTAGTCCCATCAGGCACGAAGTGTGCCGAATTTCAATTGTCGTGAGGATCTATCGACTCACCCAGGCGCAGGATTCTATGGTTGAGTCTAGCGATAGTCAAGAAGTCTTTTGATCTACTGTGGGATTCTTCTCTGTCTTCGCACAACCGCGCTTACACGCGGCCCATGATCACTTCCCATCCACTGAGAACGCGAGCAGCACATTCCCGTCTACCGCGTTCGTGTACCCCGCGTTCACGTATAGCATCCCGTCCACGATGGCCGGTCCGGACTGGTTCATAGAGCCGCCGTGCGCCTTCGCCCCGTTCACGGTAGAGAAATCGTGCAGAGCATCGAAATCCCAAATGACTGCGCCATTGCTTGTGTCATAAGCCCGCAGGTGTCCATCGAGGGATCCTGAGAAGACCACCTCCGGAATCACAGTCACGGGCGCCATCTGGGCCGCGCTGCATCCTGGCGTCGCCGCGCAGGATGGTTTTGGCGGTGGGGCATACCAGACCTTCTCGCCCGTAGCCACCCTCAGCGCGTACAGACCGCCTCCCGCCTCCGGTCCGGAATCATCCCAATCGGACCTGGGGAAGTAAACAACTCGGTCGTCCGCGCCTCCCCCCCACTGAATCCCTCCCAAGGGTCCCCCGTGGCCGATTCGAACTTCCCACACAACTGCTCCATGATGGTCAGGATCAAGCGCATGCACGATCCCTGACTTCTGTCCGGCGATCAACAATCGCCGCCCGTCCGGCAGCGATTGCAAGATGGGAGGCGAGCCAAAATCGAAGTCGTTTCCCGGGTTCTGCGGGCAATTGGCCCTGTCGGGTGCGACACAAGCGATGTTCCATCTGTCCTTGGGGGTAAACTGCTTGGACCAGAGCATCTTTCCGGAATTCATGTCGAACGCCAGCACCGCGTCAGAATACTTGGAGTCCGGTTCCGAGTAGCTGTTTCCTGTTGCGACGTAGATCGCGTGCGCCTTCAAATCCACTGTCGGTGAGGACCAAACCGCAGCGCCTGACGGACCCCACAGTTTTGTGCCCGAGGAGTTGTGTTGGCCGGTAGGCTTGGCACTTTGGGGAATGGTGTAAGCTTTCCAGATTAACTTGCCGGACCCTGCGTCCAAAGCCACCACACTTCCGCGGAAGCTACAGCAGGGGTATTTTGGGTCCATGGCGGCGCCCTCTTCACCCGAGGAGATGGGAACGTAGAGCCGATCTGCGACCAGGACGGGCGAGCCCGTGATGCGCGCCGCGGGATAAGGATCAACATGTGATTTCCAGAGAAGCGAGCCGCTTTCTGCAAGCGTCGCGTACACGTTCCCGTTCGTGTCGCCGAAGAAGACCGCGCGGCCGGTGGAATCAACGGAGACTGCTGTCTTAACGGTCGTCTCTGCCTTGTAACTCCAGTAGGTGCAGCCGGTGTGGGCGTCCAAGGAGTATACGGTTCCATCTTCACTTCCCGCGAAGAGTCTGCCGCCGGCCACGGTTGGTTGGCCGTAAGTCGCCGAAGCGTTAGGGAAGCCAAAGGCCCATTTCAGCTTAAGCCGAGGGACCTCCGTGCGGCCGAGACCCGCGCTCGCGGAGGGTTGGAAGCGGCTATTGGTGAGGTCCACGCCCCAGCCGTTCCAACTGGGATCTCCGACGGTAGAGAAAGACTTCGCCGCACAAGGACTCAACCTTGGCCCCGACTGCGTGTTCTCCGGGTTTCCCAGGAATTCCGCGAGAGCCGTTCGCTCCTCTGACGTGAGTTGAGAACCCTGCGCTTTCATCCTGCCCGATTCGAGGGCGAGCAGAATGGAGCCCCTTGACATCTGGTGAAGCTGCTCGAGAGTCGGCGCAGCGTATCCGCTTCCAGTATGGTGGCAGCTATAACATGACGCTCGAAAAAGCTGAGGGCCGTCCGGCCGCTCGGCTCCTGGACCCGCCACGAGGCCCAGTAGCACAAGAAGGAACATCCGAGTGGCGAGTAAGATCATGTCCTGTTCGTCCCGCGATCCGGCTTACTGGCCTGAAGATGCCCGCGGAGCAGGAATCCGGTGAGTGAATTCGATCGAGGCGACACGCACAGTGTCCTCTGCCTCAATTACTCCCTTTACCTTTACATTTAGAGCCTTCCCGGGTTCAACGGCCGAGACGTTGATTGCCTCCTTTGCTTTAAAATCCCCCGCCGTGTCGAATTTCAAGACTTGTCCACTTGAGATAACTAACCCGTAGTGCATCGTCGGTGGGGTTGGTGCGCATGCCTGTACCACTTGCTCGATCACCTTCGCTCGCTTCAGTTGCGCCCTTTGCATCGCTATTTGTTGCTCGCTGGCTTCAGGCTCGCCGTCAGAATCCCTAGTCCACGCAGCTTTGCTTGGCGTCTGCGGTTGGCCTTCAGGCGACCGCCCTCCAGAATTCCGTTCCTGGTCAGCGCGTTGAGAATTCTGCAGAGTCTGCCAGAACTGTGATAAGGGGTCAGCGAATAGAGCCTCATCAAGCGGCGAAACCAGTCGCAAGGCGTTGTTCATACAACCCGCGTCTACGAGGCGCCCCGTCCATTTTCGGGTTTTCTGAGGCTTCTTCGGCAGAGCGGACTGCGGGGATTGAGGTCCGCCGCTCTGCGAAACCTCCTTGCTGGGGGAAGCAGAGCCCGCTGTCTGGCTGAAGGCTGGCTCCCGCGATACATAATCGGAGAGATTGCTCGGGGCTGCGGTGTTCAGGATAGCAACCAACATCGCCGTCAACAACGGTTGCGAGGCGAAAGAACATAATGTGTAACCATTCCCAACCGCCATCGCTCACCTTTCCGGGATCGCCCGAATGATAAGGAGAGCAATGATTCAGCCAAACTGTGGTGCGCTAACTTATTGAAAAACCAAGGGTTGGCTAACGCCAGTGATCCGGCGTCACTTCCAGAGAGGAGGAATTTACCTGTGAAAGCAAAGGATTACATCGTCAAGCTTTATCCTTACGACTCGTGCCAGGGCTACTTGTGTATGCCACTGAGAAGGTGTGAGGGAAATCGGAAAGTGTCAACCTGAGCGCCGCGAAGGATCTCCGCAGCTCCTCGTAAATCGCTGAACCATAAGCAACTACCGGGATGCTTCAGTGCGCTCAGGATGACAGGCGTCGGTTTTTTTACAGGTTCTGATTTCCCAGTCCTAAGCTCAAGGTAAATTCGGTGACGAGCCTGCTCCCGTGTATGTAAGTTTTGCCGGGGGTGGATCGCGCCAGGGCGCTAAAGTGTTGCATTCACGGACTTTTTGTCGTGGACCTCGACGTGCTACTAAGCTCCTCAGGGGGGCGGGATCTCTGAAATTCGGCAGTTACGTAAGTCGCCGGAGAGAGTCCGCCCTCCACCCCGGTAGGACAGACGTTTGGGAGGTGACTCTGATGCGTGCGGTACTGGTGGTCCTCGCGGTCCTGGCAGTCTTGGCAGCGATAAGTCTCTTTGGTTTGTTCGGAATCGGCGCGCCGCTGGCAGCGGCGGCTATAACACTAGTCCCCGCCACTTTCATGGTGAGTCTGGTGATCGGCTTCGCCTCCAGACGGCGAAGCTGGTTTGGGTAGCCATGGCCTTCGAAACTCCGTCAACTCAAAAACCCAATAACGCGTGGAACGAGCGGATACGGGCCATGAAGAACATCCCGCCCGTTCTGCGCATCGTTTGGGACTCAGGCCCATCAGTGGTCGTGTGGGGGTGTTCGTTGCGCGTGGCGGCGGGCTTGGTGCCGCTTTCCACGCTGGCTGTGACGCGCTGGATCATCGACGCTGTGGTCGCCCACGTGGAGAGAAAGCAGCCTCTCACCCATGTCTTTTGGTGGTACGTGGGATTGGAGTTCGGCCTGGCCAGCCTGGGGACCGTGCTGACGCGCGCTATCGTTTACTGCGACAGCCTGTTGGCCGACAAGTACATTCGTTACATCAGCGTGAAGGTGATGGAGCATGCCTCACGCGTGGACCTCCCCCAGTACGAAGACCCTTCCTTTCATGACCGCCTCGAGCGGGCCCGCGTCCAAGCCACAGACCGGCTGGTGATGATCCAGGCCATCGGCAACATCTTCCAGCAGGCGATCGTCACCGCTACCCTGGCGGCCAGCATTGTTTTCTTCTCACCCTGGCTTCTACTCATCCTGGTTGCATTTGTGATTCCGGCCTTCCTCGGAGACAGCCACTTCGCTTTCCTTGGCTATGCGCTGAACTTCCAACTTACTCCCACGCGCCGCGAGCTCGACTACTTGCGCACTCTGGGTGCAAGCAAGGAAAGCGCCAAGGAACTGAAGCTGTTTGGAATGAGTTCGTTTCTCACGGAGCGTTACAAGCACCTCTCCGATGAGGTTTACCACCGGAATGTCGACTTGGCGGGCCGCAAACTGCGGGTCGGAACGGTGCTCTCCGTAGTGACGACGGCCGGCTATTACTCGGCCTATGCGTATGTCATTTTCCGGACACTACAGGGAGCGATCAGCATCGGCACGTTGACCTTCCTCACGGGCGCGATCGCGGGAGCCAGCACCAACATCCAGATGATGTTTTCGACGTTTTCAGGGATTGCTGACCAGGCGCTTTTCCTCACCGACTTGCTGGCCTTCTTTGCCGTTCGACCGACCATCACTTCTCCCGCATCGCCTCGTCCCGCTCCCCGGCCGATCCGGCGAGGATTCCAGTTCGATAAGGTCTCGTTCGCCTACCCCGGCGCTTCCAGCCTGGTTTTGGACAAAATCGAACTGAACATTGAGCCCGGAGAACGAATCGCCTTGATCGGCGAGAACGGACAGGGCAAGACGACTTTGGTCAAGCTTCTCACGCGCCTCTACGACCCGACTTCCGGCAGGATTTTACTGGACGGAATCGATCTGCGCGAGTACGACCTCGAGGACTTCTATAGCCAAGTGGGCGTTATCTTTCAGGATTTCATGCGCTACGACATGACCGCCGAAGAGAATATCGCAGTCGGTAAGATCGATGAACTTCATAACTCCTCTCGAATTGCCACCGCTGCGGCCCAGAGTCATGCGGACGCGGTGATTCGAAAACTCCCGGGCGGATATAAGCAGATGCTGGGAAGGCGCTTCGATGGAGGGCTGGACCTGTCGGGCGGCGAGTGGCAGAAGATCGCGCTGGCTCGGGCCTACCTTCGCGACGCACAACTTCTCATTCTGGACGAACCCACAGCTTCCCTGGACGCGCGTTCGGAGAGCGAGATCTTCGAGCGGTTTGCGGAATTGACGGCAGGAAAGATGGCGCTGCTCATTTCTCACCGGTTCTCGACCGTGCGGATGGCGGACCGGATCCTCGTTCTCGAGGGGGGGCGCATCGCTGAACAGGGCAGCCATGATCAGTTGATGTCGCGGGGCGGGCGCTACTCGGAAATGTTCGAATTGCAGGCGGCGAACTACAGGTAGGGATTAGCGACTAGGGGTCAGGGGCTAACCTCTGGCCTTAACAGGGCATGGAAGACCAGTCAAACAACACTCAACCACAGGTTCCGCTGCGGGCAAGCGGAGTTGCCGCTTCTATGTTCGTTGCCCGCCCGGCGCCTGTTGAGCGGCCGGATTCTGCGGAGGACGCTTCCCGGCTGAAGACCGTCGCCGAAAACGAAACGCGCAGTTGGCGCCCCACCAGTGAGAAGGTAAGTCCCAAGGCCCTCAAGGAAAAATGGGCCGAAGCCTCTGAGATCATTAATGCTGCACTTGACCAATCGCGGGAACTCACGGAAGACGACGCCTCGACCAGGACCGACAGGAGCGACCTGCGGGCCAACGCAAGGCTGCTGGAAGCAGCCATCCTCGATGCCCGCGGTTTGCCCGCGGAGGCTCGGCAACTACCGGAAGTCGTGGCGGGAGATGGCCAGGTCATCACGCGCGCGTATGCCGCGGTGGCCGCGTACCTGCGCGCCGTGGATTCGAGGTTCCACGAAGAGACTTTCGTTGCCTTCATGTCCGGCGTTCAAGAAAGTCAACCCTTTCGGATTCGAGAACTGTGGGTGCTCAAGCCCCTGATGCAGCTTGTATTGTTGGAGGAGATTGGCCGTCTTCTGTCGGCGCAACGAAAAACCACCAATGTGCCGGGCGTGACTCCTCTCCTTGATAAGGAGGGGCCAGGGGTGGTTGACCAGCAGGGCAGCAACCCACCACCCCCTTCGCCTCCTCCCGGTGAGGAGGGGAGCCGAGATCAAAGCAGGTCTGCGCTGCGTGCTTCGCTCGACTGTATCCGGGCGCTCGAGGGCGCTGTCTGGAAGGCGATTCTTGAGCGCATTGGCTCCGTGGACAAAATCCTCCGCCAGGATCCCTCCGGAGCTTATCCGCGAATGGATGTTGAGAGCCGCAACCTCTACCTTCAGATTATCCAAAAACTCGGCGCTTCCTCGGACATTGAGGAGCCGGAGATCGCCCGCCGAGCGATTGCCCTGGCGAGTGCGGCGCGAGAAGAATGGGTCTCCCGCCCACACATCCGCGATCGGCGAAGCCACGTCGGATACTATCTCGTCGGCGACGGGCGCGCGCTGCTCGAAAAGCAACTCCACTTTCGCCCCACCTTCGCGGAGTCCGTTCAGCGCGCCATCCTTTCCTGGCCCGAGGCTTACTATTTCGTGGGGATCGAAGTCCTGACTTTCGTCGTTATCGCTTTCCTCCTGGTCGGCGTCCGTTCGCCGGTATCGGTGATCGCCGGGTTTATCCTTCTCGTCCTTCCTGCGACAGAAGCCGCCTGGGGAATAATGAACCAACTGACCTCATTCATCCTTCCCGCTACCGTATTGCCCAAGCTTGATTTCTCGGAGGGCATCCCGCCGGAGTGCGCCACCATGGTGGTGGTGCCCACGCTGGTGCTGAATGAGGCTTACGTCCGCCGCATGGTCAGAGAGCTGGAGATTCGGTTTCTGGCGAATCGCGACCCTCGCCTCTATTTCGCTTTGCTTACGGACGCTCCCGACTCACAATTTCCCTCTGACCAAAGTGACGAGCTGGTCTCCCTTTGTTCAGTCCTGATTGAAGAGTTGAACCGGAAGTATCGCGGCGAGGGAGCCTCGCCGTTCTTCCTCTTTCATCGCTTTCGATCGTTCAATCCCAGTGAGGGGGCGTGGATGGGTTGGGAGCGGAAGCGGGGAAAGCTCCTGGATTTAAATGAACTGCTGCGCGGAGGGGAAGACAATTTTCCGGTGAAGGTCGGGGACCTGTCGGTGCTCCCGGCCATCAACTACGTCATCACCCTGGACTCCGACACCCAACTTCCGCGCGGCACAGCCCGCCGGCTGGTCGGGACCTTAGCCCATCCTTTGAACCGTGCGGTCATCTCCACCAGGACCAACACCGTCACTGAAGGATACGGCATGCTGCAACCTCGCGTGGGAATCAGCGTCCAATCCGCCAGCCGCTCGCTGCTGGCCAGTATCTACTCAGGGCAGACGGGGCTGGATCTCTACGCCCACGCAATCTCGGATGTCTACCAGGATCTCTTTGGCGAGGGGAACTTCGCCGGCAAGGGGATCTACGAGGTCGACGTGTTCCGCAAGGTTCTCAAGCACAGATTCCCGCGCAATGCGATTCTCAGCCACGATCTCATCGAAGGAACTTACACGCGGGCCGGACTTGTGTCGGACGTCGAAGTCATTGACGATTACCCCACTCACTTCAGCGCTTACAGCCGGCGCCAGTACCGCTGGGTGCGCGGTGACTGGCAGATCATGTTGTGGCTGCTTCCGCGCGTGCCGGACGCCTCGGGTCACAAGAGCGCCAACCCTTTGTCGCTGCTTTCCCGTTGGAAGATCTTTGACAACCTCCGGCGCAGCCTCATCGAGGCCTCCACCTTTGTTCTCCTCTTGGCCGGCTGGTTGTCGCTGCCCGGCAGTCCGGTGCGGTGGACATTCGCCGCCCTTGTTCTTCTTCTGATCCCCGTCTATCTTCAACTGCTTCTTTCCTTGCTCAGGCTTCAGCCGGGGCAATCCTTCGCGCCCAACTTGGCACGGATCGCGGATGCCTTCTTCACCGGGCAGATCAACATCTTCCTTACGCTGGCGTTTCTCAGCCACCGCACCCTGGTGACGCTCGACGCGATTTTCCGCACCATCGTACGCGTGACCATCACACGCAAGCGGCTGCTGGAGTGGGAGACGGCCGCCCAGGCCGAGGTTGAGGAGAGAAAGACCCCGGTGGATGTCTACCTGGGCTGGACTCCCTGGGTTTCCTTAGTCGTCGGCGCCGCGGTGGCCCTGCTCCGCCCTTCAGCTTTACCCATTGCTGCGCCTTTCTTAGTTTTGTGGGCGTCGGCGGGCCCCCTGGCGCTTTTGCTGAATCGGCCGCTACGCGCCCGAAGAACCAAAGCCACTGCCAAAGAAGAGGAGTTTTTGAGAGGCGTCTGCTTGCGCACCTGGCGGTTCTTCCGCCAGGCGAGTAAAGATGCCGGCAACGGCCTGGCGCCGGACAACGTTCAAAAGGACCCGCCGGACGTGGCGCAGCGCATCTCGCCCACCAATCTCGGATTGCTGCTGAACGCACAGCTCGCCGCCTACCAACTTGGCTATCTGACCTTGCCGGAGTTTGTCGCCGAAGTGGAGAAAATACTCGAGACCATGAAGAAGCTGACGCGGTATCGCGGCCATTTCCTGAATTGGTACGACACGGAAACGCTCCAGCCTCTGGAGCCGCGGTTTGTTTCCACCGTCGATAGCGGGAATCTGGTGTGCAGCTTGTGGACATTGAAGCAAGGCTGCTTGAAAGCCATCGAGGACCCTCTGCTTCGACCCGCGGCCTGGCAAGGTTTGTATGACCACATCAGCCTCCTGGACGAACTGGCGTCGCGGGCCGTGGCCAATTCGAGTGCTGCTCGTTCCCTGCGGAAAATGAACGCGCAGCTCGAATTGTTGCGCGAACACGGCCCCGCCTGGGCGCACGCGCTGCCGGGGCTCGAACAGGACTTGCGCCAGATCGCGGGCAGCCTCATGGAGCAATCCGGACCTGTCGAGGAATTGCGCTGGTGGGCGGCTGAGACCACGCGCCGGGCAAAGGCCCTGCGCGAAATGATCGAGCGCCTGGCTCCCTGGTTGTCGCCCGAGAACCGGAACTTGCTGAATCAAATCTCCGACGAAGTGCCGAGAGCCTTGTCGGAATTGACCCTTGCTTCGCTTTGGGCAGCTTCCGCAGACATCGACGCGCAGCTCGTGAACTATCTCGAAAACCAGGCTGCGGACCCTGTCTTGAGCGAAACGGCCCGCGCCCTGCGCCGGCAGCTTTCCGCTTCACTGCCCGGGGCCGACGAACTGGTGAGGAAACTCACGGCAGTGGTCGATGAGGTCGACCGCCTGGTCCAGGCCATGGACTTTCGTTTCCTTTACGACCGGTCAAGGAAGCTGCTCTCGATCGGTTGCGACGCCGGGCGCGAGTCCGGAATGGCGGGTTGCTACGATTTGCTGGCCTCAGAAGCGCGTTCCGCAATTTTCGCGGCCATTGCCAAGGGCGACATACCGCAGGAAACCTGGTTCCATCTGGGGCGAGCGCAGGTTCTGTGGCGCGGGCAGGGAGTTCTGCTCTCCTGGAGTGGAACCATGTTCGAATACCTCATGCCTGCCCTGTGGTTCAAGCACTACCCTCGCACGCTTCTAGAGCAAACCGTGCGCGTGGCAGTGCAGTGCCAGAAGGATTGGGCGGGGGAAAGGGGGATGCCTTGGGGTATTTCTGAAGCCGCGTATAACGTGCAGGACCCGGCCGGACATTACCAATATCGGGCTTTTGGCGTCCCTGCTTTGGCCATCAATCCGAACTCCGAGGACGACGTTGTGGTTTCTCCTTACGCTACGTTTCTGGCTCTCGGCTTGGACCCCCGCCAGGCCGTACGCAACCTTCAGCGCATGACGGAACTCGGCTGGTTGGGGGAATTGGGCTTTTACGACTCGATCGATTTTGCTCCGGCGCGAGTGGAGCCTGGACAGCAATATAAAGTGGTGCCGTGCTGGATGGCTCACCATTCGGGCATGAGCTTGTTGGCCGCCTGCAACCTGCTTACGGACGGCGCCATTCAGAAACTGTTCCACTCCGAGCCCGCGATCTGCGCCACAGAATTGTTGCTGCACGAAAAGCTCTTGCCTGTAAACAACCCCATCGACCGCGCAAAGAGCAGACCTGTCCGCGGGATGCCAACAAGACTCAGGCAAAGAAGTCGGCTAGCGCAAGGGGCCCCCAAAGAGCCTGTCTGCTAGTCCCTATGCGGCGCTCTACAGGTTACATAGGGTCGTGCCGTGGCCGGCAGGACGGCTGGCGTGGCGTGCGAGCGAGGCGGATTGCCCTGTAGATCGCAGGGCCAACTCTACGCCAAGAGCTTCCGGGCGACCTCGCCCGAGATGTCGGTCAGCCGGAAATCGCGCCCCTGAAACTTGTAAGTCAGTTTGGTGTGATCGATGCCCATCAGGTGAAGCAGGGTCGCATGCAAATCGTGGATGTCGAGAGGATCCTCGACGACGTTATAGCCGAGCTCGTCGGTCTTTCCCAAAGTGACGCCCGGTTTGATGCCTCCACCCGCCAACCACATTGTGAAAGCGCGCGGGTGATGGTCGCGCCCTAGGAACTTGGATTGCGCGCGAGCTTCGTTCATCGGCGTGCGTCCGAACTCTCCGCCCCAGATGATCAGGGTAGAATCGAGCAAGCCGCGCTGCTTCAAATCCTTAACAAGCGCCGCTGAAGCCTGATCGGTCTCCTGACAAAGTTTGGGCAGGCGGTTGATGATGTCGTCGTGCGCGGAGGTGCCGTGATGGTCCCACCCGCGATGATAGAGCTGCACGAAGCGAACTCCGCGTTCCACGAGGCGCCGCGCCAGCAGGCAGTTATTCGCAAACGACGCCTTGCCCGGCTCGGTTCCGTACATCTTATGAATGTGCTCCGGTTCTTTCGCGATGTCCTCAAGGTCAGGAACACTGGTTTGCATCTTGTAGGCCATTTCATAGGATGCAATGCGCGTGAGGATTTCCGGGTCGCCCGCCGCCTTCAGGTGCATTTCGTTCAAATCCTTCAAAGCGTCCAGGGAATCGCGCCGGTCTTCTGGCCGAACACCTTCGGGGTTGGTGAGGAACAATACGGGGTCGCCCTTGGAGCGAAATTCCACACCTTGATAGACCGTCGGAAGGAATCCGCTTCCCCAGCAGGACTTGCCGCCGTCCGGTTGGTTTTCGCCGGAAAGCAACACCACAAACCCCGGCAGGTCGCTGCACTCGCTGCCCAGCCCGTAAGTAAGCCACGAGCCCATGCTCGGGCGGCCGATGATCTGGAAACCGCAATTCATGAAGATCTGCGCGGGCGCGTGGTTGAACTGAGAGGTCCCGATGGATTTCACGATCGCGATGTCATCGACGATTTCCTGCAGGTGAGGCAGCAGCTCGGAAACTTGCGCCCCGGATGTACCGTACTTCTGGAAACGATAGGGCGAACCCAGCAGTCGCGGCACGCCTTTGATGAACGCAAAGCGCTGCCCCTTCAGAAATTCCTCTGGAATCTGCTGGCCGTTATATTGCTGGAGCACCGGTTTGTAATCGAGTAAATCGAGATGCGAGGGGGCGCCCGCCATGAAGAGATAAATGATGCTCTTCGCTTTGGCGGGATACATCGGCGGCTTGGTAGCCAGGGGATTGGGCGCGGGCCGGCCGGGAGTGGTGATGCCGGCTGCCATCAGGTCTCGATTCAGCAGAAGCGAAAGAGCGGTGGCCCCGACGCCCATTCCTGCCGTCTTGAAGAAGTAACGGCGAGTGACGGCTTTGACCAGATCTTTCATGTCCGGAGGGTAGTCATTGGTCATCGGTCACTCCTTCGTTATGGTTTCATCCAGGTTGAGCAACACATTCGAAACCATGGTCCAGGCGGCCAGTTCGGGAAGAGTCGAATTCGGTCCAACTTTGGCGCCGGCAACTTTGCTTGCGGCTTTCGGGTCAGCTTGAAAATGCTCTAGCTCGAGCTTGTAGTAGCTGAGGATTCGTTCCACTTCCGAAGCAGAGGGCCGCCGGGTCAAACAGAGGCGAAATCCGTAGGCGGCGCGGCTCGCGGGATCAGGACTAGCGTCCCGCGTTATCCTGACGGCAAGAGCCTGTGCCGCCTCGAAGAACACAGGATCGTTGAGCGTCGTCAAAGCTTGGAGTGGCGTATTGGTGCGAACCCGCCGTACGGTGCAAAACTCGCGGGTGGGCGCGTCAAACGTTGACCAACTGGGATAAGGGGACGTGCGGCGAATGAAGGTGTAGAGAGAACGGCGGTAGCGGTCTTCGCCGGTATTCTCAACCCACTTCTCGTCGTTGTAGGGCCGGTCCCAAATGCCGTCGGGTTGGTAGGGGAAGACGCTGGGTCCTCCGATCTTCGAGCTGAGGAGGCCGCTCGCCGCGAGGGCCGAGTCACGGATCGTCTCCGCCGGGACGCGGAAACGCGGGCCGCGCGCCAGCAGCTTGTTATAGGGATCGCGCTCCTCGAGTGCCGGCGCAACGTCTGAAGATTGACGATAGGTCGCGGAAGTAACCATCAAGCGCAGCATCTTCTTAACGCTCCAGCCCTCCCGCGGGAATTCCGTGGCCAGCCAGTCCAGAAGTTCCGGGTGCGTGGGTGGAGTGCCTTGAGTGCCGAAGTCCTCACTTGTCTCCACGATGCCGCGGCCAAACAGTTGTTCCCAGAGGCGATTGACCTCGACGCGGGCGGTGAGGGGGTTATCTTCCGACACCAGCCACTCCGCCAGGCCCAGACGGTTGGGCATTTGATCATTCGCCATAGGATTGAGCGTCGAGGGCACGCCCGCGCACACCTTGTCGCCGAGGCTAGTAAAGGCGCCACGAACGTGCATGAACGCGCATGGCCTTTCGAAGGACGGCTTCTCGCGCATCACTAGGGTCGTGACAATGCCCAGCTTTTCATCTTTCTTCCTGATTTCCGCAATCTTGTCCCGGGTCGGCTGCAGGGAAGAAGCGATGGCGCGGTAAGCGGCGGCAAGATCCTCCTGCTGGGTTTCGGTGCGCTGCGCTGGGGGAAGGTCGAGCACCGCGTGCAACCGCGCCGGAACCGTCGTCACTCGCAGCGGATCGGCCATCGTGGTAACAGAAATCCGGAACCGGCCTATCGCGATCTGCGAGTGCGGCATGTCGTGCTTCAAGTGAAACGTAAGCACGGTGCCCGCAGGGAATCCAAAGGGCTTCTCCGGGACCAGCACGCCGCGGCGGACGACGAGTGACTTATCCGTGCTGAGTTGGATTGACCAACCCTTAGGCTGCGGCTTGTCGTTCACGAGGTTCTTGAAACTGTAGCCCGCAGCATCCTCGTCTCCGGAATCCCGCTGAGAATCATCCGCGGCGGCTTGCTTGAAACGGATCTTCTGCGCATCCGCCGGCTTGTCCGCAGCAGCGGTTTCGGCCTCGAAGTCAGTCAAGAAGAAATTGCCGTCGGGGGCGCGGCCTGGTCCCGTCGCCGGCAAGCTCGGGTCGTTCATCACTTCCAGGCGGACACCGGTGATCCCGGTGAGATCTGTTCGGGCCGTAACATCGTAGGCGTCGGCGTCCGGATTTTTGCCGCCGGCCAGAAGCGATCCATCCGGCAGCAGCGTCAGCTTAGCGCCGCCCTTCGAGGTATAGTCGCTGGGGCGCAACACCGTCCACTGCGGTTCCGCGGTTTTGATATCGTGTTCCCACTTCTCTTGCGCGGCGGCTAGCTCCGGAGTGGGAGTATTCAAGACTGCCTGGAGCCGCGTGACTTCATCGCGCAATTCCTTGCTCTTGGCAGCCTGCTCGGAAGTTGGCAGCTCGAGGACAGCCTCGCGCACGTACTGATCGCCACTACCGTCGTCGGCGACGTGATAATCCTCGTCGGCGAAAAAGGCCAGGAAGCGGTAGTAATCCTTCTGGGTGAAGGGATCAAACTTGTGGTTGTGGCACTCGGCGCAACCCAGTGTCAACCCTAGCCAAACCGTCGCAGTGGTATTCACGCGATCAACCTGTGAGTACCAGTAGTACTCTTCCGGATCAACGCCGCCTTCCATGTTCGTCATCGTGTTGCGATTGAATCCGGAGGCGATGAGCTGACTTGTCGTGGGTTGGGGCAACATATCGCCCGCGATCTGCTCGATCGTAAACTCGCGGAACGACATGTCGTCGTTCAAGGCGTTAACTACCCAGTCGCGGTACTTCCACATGGTGCGAATGTGGTCGGCTTCGTACCCGTGGGTGTCGCCGTAACGTGCTAAATCCAGCCAGGGCGCCGCCCAACGCTCTCCATAACTCGGTGACGCGAGCAAGCGGTCGACTACTTTTTCATAAGCGTCCGGGCTCTTGTCCGCCAGGAAGGCGTCGACCTCCTGAAGGGTCGGCGGAAGTCCGATTAAATCAAGGGTGACACGTCGAATCAACGTCTCTTTCGCGGCGTCAGGGGAAGGCGAGAGCCCTTCCTTCTCGAGCCGGGCGAGAACGAATTTATCTATGGGATTGCGGCACCATCCGGGGTTCTTCACCTCCGGAACTTCCGGCCTCACCGGCCTGATGTATGCCCAGTGTTTAAGCGGTGTCGCCGCGACGACCGGCGCCAACGAATCCGGACCGTTCGCGCCCTGGTCGATCCACTTGCGAATGAGAGCCACCTCTTCGGCATCGAGCGGGGGCGCGCCATAAGGCATCTGAGGGCGATCCAGCGCCAGCAAACGGCGAACCAAGGGGCTCTTACCACTATCGCCGGGAATGACTACGCGGCCATTGTCGCTGCCCTTCAAGATCGCGGCGAGCGAATCTAATCGCAATCCGTTTTGCTGCACATCCGGACCGTGACATGTGTAGCATCGCGCGGCGAGAATGGGGCGAATGCGGGTCGCGAACAATCCTGAGGAGTCTGTCGCAACGTGGCTCGCGACCAGCGTGATTTGCGCCGGCGGCGCACCTTCCGCGACCGCGAAAGTATTCTGGTCAATCCAGGCGCGAATCAGTTTGATCTGTGCCGCGGGAAGCGGGTTCGCGCCCATCGGCATGCGGGCCTCTTCACCCTCGCCGATGAGACGCTTTACTAATGGGCTCTTCGCGCTATCGCCCGGGGTAATCGCCTTGCCGGATTGGCCTCCCTTGAGGACGTTGGCTTCAGTGTCGAGCCGCAAACCCCCTTGTGGTTTCTCACCACTGTGGCAAGGGAGACAACTTTTTTGAAAGATAGGGGCGATGTCCCGAGCAAAATCGACAGCGGCCCTCGGCTTTGGGAGGGCGGGGGAAGACTGGCCTGCAATTCTCAGGCCGCTGGCAACTAACGTTATGGCGAATGCGGCGACCCCTCCCGCCAGCAGCCACCAACGGTCAGTTACTCGCCGAGGATTTGCAAAGAAACCCATGGAATTGGCCTGTGCAATTGCTCGTCGGCGGAACTGGTATCAGAATCCGACGCCACGGACCCTATGCTGGCAGCATCTCCCCGATCCTGTCAAGCAACCTTTCCATGCTCCACCGATCGCGGATACTGTAAGGGCATTCAATCCGCCGGTGCCGATCCGGCTGTATCTAGCGAGCTCTGCGTAATCGTTCGCCGGCGGCGGCCATTGTTTCCGGCTTCTTAGCGAAGGCAAATCTTACAGAACGCTTGCCGAATCCGGGGGTTCCATAGAAACTCGATCCCGGCACCACGGCGACAGCGTGTTTCACTGCGAGGTAGCGGGCAAACGCCATATCGTCGCCGTCGAATTTCCAAGCGCCGAAATCCGCCATCACGTAATAAGCGCCCTCGGGCGGTTGCGCCTCGAAGCCCGTCTCATCCAGGATCGACATCATTGTGTCGCGGCGCTCCCGGTACTCGCGCTTCAGCTGATCGTAGTAGGTCGCAGGCAATTCGAGTGCGGCAACGCAGGCCGCCTGGAGAGGACTGGGTGCGCAAATCGTCGCAAAATCATGGACCGTGCGCAGGGCCGTGCTCAATGGGTCCAGTGCGCAGACGTACCCGATGCGCCAGCCCGTCACGGCAAAGGTCTTGCCGAAGCCCCCGACGGTTATAGTGCGTTCGCGCATGCCGGGCAGGGAAGCAATCGGGATGTGGGGAAGATCGCAATGAATAATGTGCTCATAAATCTCGTCGGTGACCGCAATGGAATCGAACTCCTGGCAAAGGCGCGCTATTCCCGAAAGCTCCGAGTGCGTGAACACCCGCCCTGTCGGGTTATGGGGCGTATTGACCAGTATGGCACGCGTCCGCGAGCTGAACGAAGCGCGTAAACGGTCGAGATCCAAACTGTAGTTCGGAGGGTCGAGCGCTACAAATCGCGGCGTTGCTCCTGCGAAGGAAGCTGCCGGCAGATAACTTTCGTGGAACGGTTCGAAAATAACGACTTCATCTCCGGGGTCGACGATGGCCATGAGCGCCGCTGAAATCGCTTCGGTCACACCGCAGGTCACAGTGATGTGTTCATCGGGATTGTATTCGAGGTTGTACCAGCGCTTCATCTTGGCCGCGATGGCCTGGCGCAGCGCCGGTATGCCCCAGGTGATGGTGTATTGATCGGTTCCCGAATCGAGGGCACGATGGGCCGCTTCAATGATTTCGCGCGGAGGATCGAAATCGGGAAAACCTTGAGCAAGATTGATCGCTTGGCACGATATTGCCAGACGCGTCATCTCCCGGATGAACGATTCCCGAATGCCGTCGAGTCGTCGAGCTGGCACAAGCATGAAAACATCCTTCAATGGTAGTGCAAGTGACGAACCAGATACAGTTTCACTTTGCCGAATTTGGATTGAAATTGTCAATCCAGAGAAACCACTTGGGTGATCCTAAGAAAGAAGCGGGGCGGGCACGGGAGGAGTACAAGTTCTCATCGAAGCGCCCGCCCCACGACGAAGTGTTATTTACTGGCCATCAGGATCGGCACGCGGCGCTTGAGCGTCGGCGCTTGCGCAAGTACGAAGCGCTCTGACTTGGGTTGGGCAAAATAGAGGGTCACGCCGAGTTCCTCGAGGTGCAGCGTTGTGATTCTGTAGCCTCCTCTGGTTGGCACAGCTAGTATAGTGCTGGCACCGGACTTCGTGTCCTCCGAAACGCCGCGCGTCAGCACAAATCCCATACCACGATTTCCCTGCATCACCTTGATAGCGGATCGCGCGGCGGGGTCGAGCGCGATGGTGGAGTCACCGGCCGGTAGCGTAATGCCTTCCCAGTGTGCCTCGAACGGCATTGTGAACTTTCCCTTAATCTCTTGAGCGTTCGCCAAGGTGGCGTTGATTCCTGCCAGCAGAACGCCCAGACTCAGGATCCTCGCGAGATTCGAACTTCGGACCAAATTCATATCTCACCTCCACGTTGAGTTCGGCGATTGCTCGCCGTGAGGCTCGCATTGTGCGGCTCTCATCTTGTAAAGCGAGAAGGATGAGCAAAAAGGGACAAGAATCCGCGACAGTTGGTCGGCGTTCTTGGGCCAGAAAACTGCGCGTACCTGCTTATGTCGTGAGGTGAAACGTCGAACCGGATCGCTCAAGCCCGGCGGATCTCAGAACGCGTTGAACGCGGGCGAATAGCACTCAATTGCGGAGGGTTGTCGAGGCGTTATAAATCAGGGGTATTCAACGAACTTCTGGGACACGACACGACGCATCGCGTGTGATTCCTTCATGCCGTCGCCGGTTTTCTTCCATCCCACAGCGTGATGAGCAGTGTGCTTCCCAGCACGAGCACGCCGCCCACGATGGCCATGAGCGTCAGTCTCTCCCCCAGCCAGATCGCGGCAATGGGCACTCCGAAAAAGGTGATGAGGTAGTTCGAAAGGGCGGCTTGAATGGCGTCGAGAACCTTCAGTGCCTTCAGGAACAGGACCATGGACAAATAATTGTGGAAGAAGGTCAGCAGGGCAAGTCCGATCCAGGTGCGCAAAGTGAACTGCGGAATGTGGCTGAAGACGCTGCGTTCCTGCGCCAGAACGAGTGGAGTCATCAGCACGAACATGGCGGCGTAAGTGTAAAAACGCATCTCCATGGGAGAGTAGCGTTCCAGCACTTTCTTGCCATAGGAATTGTAAAAGGCGCTCCCCAGCGTGCCGAGGAGAATCAGGAGGTTTCCGAAAACGTAACTCGTCCCGAAATGGAGAGTGCGCAAGTCGAGGCCCGAGCACATCAGCACGCCGACGATGGCCAGCGAGAAGCTCACCCAGCGCAACCAATTCATGCGTTCGTGGAGGAAAATGATGGCGAGAATGGCGGTCGAGACCGGCAGCGTCAACATCAAGAGCGCTGCGTTGCTCGCGAGTGACATCCGCGTGCCCCAAGTGATGAGCACCTGGCCGGGAAAGATTCCCACCAGCGCCAGCATGAAGAAAAGCAGAATGTCTTTTGGCGAACGTTCCTTCCCCTTGTAGGAGTCGCGATTCTCGGCTCGGATCAGCGGAAAGAGCATGAGCGTTGCCAAGGTCATCGGACCCCACACCGTCACCCAGGGGCCCACCTGATCCTGCACTAGCTTGACGCAGGTGAATTGCAGCGCCCACATCAAATTGCAACTGAAGAGCAGCAGCCAGGAACGCATGTTTGATTTACCCGATTATGGGCGCTTTCTGACAAAGCTGATGGCCTTTAGAATAACGCCATTATCCGGAATAGTAGGACCGAAATCATTAATCCAGCCGGGATCGCCGCCGCGGAAACCCGTCGTCCCTTTCAAGCGGACCTCCTTGATCACCTTGCCTAGCCTGGGATTGACCCACTCGAACGCAAAGAACGTAACGGGATTGCTCTCTGATCCGCCGACGGACACGGCATCGGCCTGGTACGCGTAGTCGTGCGAAGAATCGCGCCGCTCCCAGTTCCATTCGGAGATATTCACACCGTAGCGAATGGGTACGGTTGTGACGAAGCCGTCTTCGTATACGATTTCGTACCAGCCGAGCATGTCGGCCGTGTCCTGCGGGTCGTAGATCAACCGGAACGTCTCCTTATTGGTCGCAGGCTTGGCGGCGGCGTGCAGAAAGATCAGGCTGGTTGCGTCCTCGCCAATCTTGATGTCCGCCTCCTTCGCGAGGCCGCTGCTTCCTTCCTTGCTCTCTGCAGCCACCAGAATCGCCTTCTTTCCTCCCGACTCGCTAAGGTCAAACGGAACGTTGCCGAGCTCAACCTGGCCACTCTTCATGCCGCTCAGGTCAACACCCAGTTTCGGCTCCGTAGCTCCCATGTTGAAGCTCGCTTGGATGTCGACCGGCGCAAGCGAGGTTTCGGTGCGGCTGGGCGGCAGTTCTCCTTCGAGCCTCGTGCGAATATCCGGGAGCATCGACTGGATCAGGCCCGAAAGTTCTTTGCCGTCGATGACCTTGCCTGCCCAAAGAATGTTGCTGCAGCCGAGAAAGTCCGCCATGAGTTCCTTGCCGAAGCCGGTTTCGTTAGTGGCAAACCATGCGGACGGCGCCCCGCCGATAATCGTAGCGCGCTTGCTTCGCTGCGCATAATCCTTAATCTCGGGAGTGAAGTTTCCATAAATCTGTTTGAATCCCATCTGGTCGAGTTGTGCTTCGCTCTCGAGCGCCTTTGACTCGTCCCAGAACCAGTTGAAGATCAGGATATCTTTCGGAACGAGGCGCTCCACCTGTTCGCGCGTCATGCCGCCGGCCGCGTTGAACTTCCAGCCGTCGGCGGTGTGGTCCGGCTGCAAGCCCACGCCGCGAACGCTTTGCAGCAGCATGTCGCCCCAGATGGCAAGTTGAATGCCCTTGGCCGCCAGGTGATCGTGAATCATCCTCACATCCTCGCCGTAGCGCTCGCCGATGTCCTTGCTTCCGCACCGCGGACAGAGACCGATGGGGCAAAACAATTCGTCGTGCCCAGCGTGAATCATCTTGGGCTTCAAGAGATCGATGTACTCATCATAGACTTCGAACAACAGTTTGTAGCTCCCCGGATTTGAAGGGCAATAAGTGTCCGGCCACTTCTCGCCCGGCACCTCTGCGAGGTCTTTGTGCATGCTCAGAAGATAGTAACTATGAGTAAAGCAGGGAAGCTCGGAAACCAATTCGATGTGGTTCTGCCTCACCCAGCGCGCCAGATCCGCCACTTCATCTTTTTCGAGAAAGCCCCCATCCGCCGTGTCTTGATGGGATGAATTGGGTGTCCGCCCATGGAGCGTGCCGGCAGGGTAGTTCCGGCGTCCGTAATTCGCGTCGCGGACGAATTCCGCCCAGCCGGAGTTCAACTCGGGGTGGCTTTCGAGCCGCATGCCCGCGTTCATCTCCATGATCAGCGTGTTGTATTTATAGAGAGCCATGAAATCGCGGACGAACCGTTTGAAGAAAGGAATGTGGTCGCGTCCGGGAAGATATAGTTTGATGCCGCGAAATGGCTTGTCGGGCCAATCGCGGATGCGCACGCCGGGGACGCGCAGTTGCCCACCTTCCTTGGCAATCAACTGCCGTAACGATTGCAAACCGTAAAATGCACCGCGATCGTCGCTGCCGCCAATGAAAACAGCGCTGTCGGTCACCTGGAGGACATAGCCTTCAGCGCCGGGGTTTTGGGCGCTCAAGTCGATGTGGTTCTGCGCGCAGTAGGCCTTCACCAGCGGGTTGGCGATTGATCCCATAAGGATCATCCGCTGCTTCGCGTCGAGTTGTTTTATCCGTTCGGTTTTGAGATGCAGGGCAAAGCGATCGCCAAGTTCATCGGTGAGAAAGCGCGCCAGATCCAAGTCCTCCTGTGAAGGACTGGAGGGAACGGCAATCGCCACCTGATCGTTCAGAGCGAACGCTCCTCCTGAATCAGTGATCTCTCGCGGCGTTGGAAAGATCAACGAGGCGACGCCCTCAGGAGACGCCGGACATTGAGTGACGTGTGCAGCCACAAAAATGACGGCCAGTGTAAGATAGCGGGTGGTTCTCATTTCAGTACTATCCTTGATCTCCTCGCTTGTCATTCTGAGCGAAGAATCTGAGCACGAGCCGCGGAGCGGCGGTAGAAAGTAGCCCACGGCGTGAGAAGGTGTGAAAAAATCCGGAAGTGTCATCCTGAGCGAGGCGAAGGATCCCCGTAGTTGTTCGTAAATCGCTGAGCCATAAGAAACTGCCGGGATCCTTCGCTTCGCTCAGGATGACAGGCGTCGATTTTTTCCCAGCTTCTGAGCCGTGGGACACTGTGCGGCGATAATCTTCGCAGCCCCGGAAGGGGCGACAGGCACGTGCGAGAGTCTCTGCCGCCCCTCCGGGGCTGAGGCAATCCAGGCATTTCCTCAATCCCACGGCTTACGCCATGGGCTACTCTCTGCCGGCCCTCCGGGCCTCTGCAAGAAGCCATTGAGATTAACGCTATCGCCAGTTGAGTCATCAAGGTTAACGCCTATGGGACTTGCGCCGTGGGCTCTGCACCGCGGAGTCCTATTGCGGACCCTCAGGCGGCGTTATCACGGGCCAATTTGAAAATCCTCCGGGCATTATCTCCGTATACTTTCTTCAGGACGTCATCCGGCAGGCCCAATCCATAGAGCGGCCAATGGTAAGAGAAACCGCCGCTCGAGCCGTCGAGGCCCATCTCCCACCCGTAGAAGTGCTCGTCCTGGCTTTCGAGAATGCGGAAGGTGATGCGGAACATTTCGCGGGTGTAAGCCATGTCTGTCCCGTAGAGCACGCGGTCGGGATAGCGTTCGATGAAGCGGCCCGCGGCCCGGGCAATTGGAGCGATCTCTCCGAACCGTGCGGCCACGTCCACATTAAGGTTCGGGTTGCGGTCCAGCATTTGTCCCAGGCGCGTCAGGTCGTATTCGAGATTGGCGATGTGGCAGGCAATGAATGTGGTCTTGGGATGCTTCGAGACGGCGTGCTCGAGACTCTCGATCAATTCGTTGTGCCCGAGGAGGCCCGGACCCACGGTGATCCGCCACCTGTAGCAGTTCATGAGTCCGTCATTGGTGTTGTCCATGGGCTCGTACGCCCAGATGGGATCGGAGACGTGCATGTTGATGGGCATCCCGAGGCGCGCGCAATGATTGTAGAGAAAGTCCAGGCGCACATCGTCGGGGTGAAGGTTCGATCCCTTGGGAGCGCCCCAGATGCCCGTGCCTTTGTCGCCGATTTCTCCCACGCCCAGGGCGCCCAGCCGATGGCAATCCTCGAGCGCCTTCACCGCGCTTGGTTCGAACCCCGGCTGGGTGCAGCCCGAAAGGTCGAAGCCGCACCAGAAATCAAAACGCTCACGGTACTTCGAAAACCGTTTGCTCAACTCGGCGAATTTATCGGGAGAGCCAGTCCTGATGAAGGTGACGGTCCTCTCGATGCCGGCCTCGTCCATCAGTTTGACCATCTCATCCAGGTCTTCCGGCGACTTCACCCATTCGGCATGATAATGCGCGTCGACCACGGGATGCCTGGCCCTGGCAATTTCAGTCTTGGGGATTTTATAAATCGAGCGGGGGCGGTAGTCCTTCAGCAGAATCTTGTCCGGTGGGGTCGGGACTTCGCTCGTGGAACTGCCGGTTTCCTGGGCACGCGCCAAACGTTGCGGCCTCACGGCAGCGGCTCCGGAAAGCATTATCCATTGTCTGCGGTTCATAGGTATTCCTCGGCTAGTGCCCAGAGTCGGAAGTGCGTCCCTCGCATGCGCGCTGGTTCTTTGGTCAACCTAAGGATGCGAGGGCCACGACAGCCGCGGAGCGGCGCCAGAAAGTAGCCCACGGCGTTAGCCGTGGGGCCCCGTGCGGCGTTCATATCCACAGCCCCGGAGAGGCGACAGAGAAGGCTCCGAAATATCTGCCGCCCCTTTGGGGCTGAGACAACCAGGGGGACCGTCCTCGATCCCACGGCTTACGCCATGGGCTACTCTCTGTCGGCCCTCCGGGCCTCTGGACACCGGCTATACCTTGTCCGGCAGGGCATACGGGCTTCGGTGTACGCCTTTCAACATCTGATCGGCTTCCGCATCGTTGATAAACCGTTCTGCCTCCGGGTTGAAGGCCAACTTCCTGCCAAGACGATACGAAATGTTACCCAGCAAACCAAACCCGGTTGAAAGAAAGGTCTCATTCACGTCGGCGTGCAGGATTTCCGGCTTCCCGGCGCGAACGGCGTCAAAGAAGTTCTCGAAATGGGCCGACTGCATGTCACGGCCGTCTCCGTCACTTCCCAGGTCCGGCTGCGGCTGTTTGCTGCCGTCCAGGAAAACCGTGCATTTGCCCTCCTGGTCGGGGCTGACCGTCATGTACCCTTTCGACCCATAGAAAAACACGCCGGACGACATGCCGGCCTCATCGTTGCTGAAGCGGCCACGGATTTCCGTGACCAATTGCGTGCCATCACGGAACTCGTAAGTGACGACTTGTGTGTTGGGAGTCTGCCCCTGGTCTTTGTAGCCGTAGCGCCCACCCACGGAATGGATGCGGTCCGGCAGGCCCCGCTTGAGGCCCCAACGCGCCACATCCAGGTAGTGGACTCCGTTGTTCCCAAGTTCGCCGTTGCCGAAATCCCAGAACCAATGCCAGTTGTAATGAACCAGGTTGCGGTGGAACGGTTGACTGGGCCCCGGACCGAGCCACAAATCCCAATGAAGATAAGAGGGCGGAGCTTCCGGCTGCTTGAACCCCAGCGAGTCTCGCTGCTGGAAGTGAATACACCGCGCCATATAAACGTCGCCGATGATTCCTTCGTCGAGCGCCTGGACGGCCTTGCGGATGCGCCCGTTGGAACGGCGTTGAGTGCCGCCCTGAACCACACGCTGGTGCTTCCGCGCGGCCTCAACCATCATGCGCCCAGCCACCATATCGTGCGCAACGGGCTTCTCAACGTAAACGTGCTTCCCCGCCTGGCAGGCCCAAATCGTCGCCAAAGCATGCCAGTGATTGGGAGCAGCAATGGTGACCACATCGATGTCCCGGTCGTCGAGGACGCGGCGAAGGTCAGGCTCGAGTTTGGGTTTCTTGCCGCCATGCGACTCGAATTCAGACGCCTTCTCCTGCATGCGGTGTTCGTCCGGGTCGCAGAACGTTGCGATCTCGACGCCCTCCATGCGCGAAAGGAATTCCACGTGGTCCCGGCCGCGATCGCCCATGCCGATAACAGCGGCGCGAATCCGGTCGTTCGCTCCGGCCCGTCCGCCCAGAGCAAAGGCCAGGGGAGCGGCGCCTGCGGTCATAAGGAAAGTCCGTCTCGGAATTTTTTGCATATTCAAATGTCCTAAGAAGGGTGGTCGGCGCAGCGCAGAGGTACGCGCACTTTGCGTTCCTCTGCGGTTTGCCCCCCGGGCGGTCCCGAATTCAGAGGAAGAGCCGCAGAGGAGGGCAAAATGCGCCCACCTCTGCGCTACCGCCTAACCCTTCCGCGCGACTGCGTCGATCTCGACTTTGATTCCGCCCCCAAGTACGCTCTGTACGGTTGTGCGCGCGGGGAGTACGCCCGAAAAGAAGCTGCGATAGACGGCGTTGAAACGACCGAAGTCGTTAATGTCTGAGAGGTGGCAAGTGCACTTCACGACATCATTGAAGGCCATTCCTGCCGCCTCGAGGATCTTCCCGATATGTTCCATGGTCAGGCGGGTTTCTTCCTCGATGTTCCCCCGTATTACCTCGCCGCTGGCAAGGTTAAGCGGACCCTGGCCGCTGATGTACAGCCAGCCGTCGATTAACACTCCGGCCGAATAGGCGCCGGTAGAGACTTTCTTTTCGGGATGGAAAATCTCGGTTTTGGGCATCTTGGTACTCCTCGTTGATGTGGACGCGAGAACGAATTTCGTTGCCGAGTGCGGCTCTGTTGCCCTCAAACCGTCGATAACCGCCGTAGGGGGACGGCTTGCCGTCCCCTCGTTTCTGTTGGTCCCGACGAGGGCAGGACAAGCCCTGCCCCTACGCCGCTCGACAATTCGGAGGGCCTCACGCTGGGTCTACGCTCCACTTTTGCCGTGCTTGGCCGCTTTGACCGTCGCGGGGCAACGCGGCATTTCCAGGCGATCGAGCAAAGCCAGAATGTTTGCGTTCAGGAAATCGATGTGCGCGCGGGTCAGGGCGTCTAAATCGCGTCTTGGTTCACGAACGTGTGTTTCGGTGATCACGCCGCGCGCGGCGAGCAGACTTTTCTCAGCGTAATGATAGAGCTCCATGTTCTGTAAACTGAAAACGATTTGCGGAAGCGTACCTGTGAAGACTTCGTAAGCTTCCTGTTGGCGCCCGCTCTTGGCCAACCCGAAGATACGCGCCAACAGATCCGCCAATGATAGCGAGGGCATAACGCCGCAGATGCCCGCGGCTACGAGCTCGAGCAGGTACATACCGCCCCAACCTTCGAGCACTCCGACTTCGGCGGAAGTGGCATCCAGAATCGACCCGATTCGGGCGGCCATCAAGGGCTCCTCCAGTTTTACCCAACGAAAATGGGGGTGCTGCCCGTGAAGCTTGGTGATGAAACCCGTGCTGACCGTAGGCCCGCCGGGATTGAAGTCCTGCAACACTAAAGGAATGTCGATTGCCGATAAGATCTTGTCGAAATGCCGCAGCAGGTCTTTCTCTTCGACGGGAAAGAGGCGCGGCGCAGCCACGGACACCGCCGCCGCACCCGTTTCCTGCGCAAATCGCGCCAGTGCTACGGTCTGGATGGCGGAGCCGGCGTTCGCCTGTGCGACTACGGGTTTTCGGTCGCCGCAGCACTGGACCGCCTTGGCGATGATCTCGCGGCGCTCGGCGTCGGAGAGTTTGTAGAACTCGCTCGCGTATGCCGGCAGGCAGACAGCGCAGACATCGATCCCGCAGGCGAAATCGAGCAGCCGCTCGAAAGCGCTCCACTCGATCCGGTCCTTTCCGTCAAAAGGCGTCGGGATTATCGGAATGATGCCATCTACGGTCATTTCTCGTCGGTTGATCATAACGAAGCGTTCCAGTTTATCTTAGGCAAAAAGTCTGTCAACTGCATTGCAACTTGCAGGCAGGGATTTTCCAACAGGCTGGAACATTCTTTGCTTTCGAGGTGTAGTAGCGGCCGAAAAGCGCGCTCCCCGATTACGCCGGAATGAAGATCATCCTTGAACTCAGCACGACACCTCATGCGCATTGAGAAGTCTTACAGATTCCCCGACCCTTCTAGAAGCCTACTGTCCTAGTTTGGGCTGTAACGCCGGCTTCCAACCGGCAATGGAGCCGCCAAGATGGCAGTGCTACGGCTCAATTAGGACAGCATCGACGAGAAGCGTGTGGTTGACGGACGCTGTTTGGCTGAGGTATCAATAGATTCCCCGGTAATGGCTTCGGTGGCACGGGACGGGTCACTATGGCGTCTGTGTTGGGATAATCCGGAGTTATCGAGGGCGAGGTGCAGGATGGCCATCGGCAGGAGAGGATTTCTGGATCGGAGTATCAAGGGTGGGCTAGGCGCCGCCCTCGGAGTGGCCTCAATGCGGACTCCATTGAGGGCGGTTGCGCCAAGCGACAAGGTTGTTGTGGGTATCATGGGGGTGGGAGCTCGCGGGGCTTACTTAACACAACTGTTTGCCCAGAGACCGGACGTTGAAATCGCCTACGTTTGTGATGTTGACGATAGGAAGGCGGCGCTGGCGGCGAAGGCCGTCCAGAATACGAAGGGAAAGGCGCCGGCTTTGGTGGGCAGTTTCGAGCATATCCTGGAAGACAACGAGGTCAATGCTTTAGTCTGCGCCACTCCGGACCATTGGCATTCCCTGGCGACAGTATTGGCCTGCCAGGTGGGCAAAGACGTTTACGTGGAAAGCCCAGCCTCCCACAATATTTGGGAAGGCCGGAAGATGGTCCAGGCCGCGCGTAAGTACAACCGAGTTGTGCAAGTCGGCATGCAAGACAGGAGCGCTTCGTATGCTGCCACGGCGCGCCGACTGATCCAGTCCGGCGAACTAGGCACGATTCATCTGGCGTCCGTTTACAATATGATGAGCCGGGCGCCGCTCCAGAAAACGCCGGATTCCTTGCCGCCGGCAGGGTTCGATTGGGCGATGTGGTTAGGTCCTGCGGCAAAACGACCCTACAACCCCAAGTATTTCCACTGGGTCTACTGGGACTTTAGCGGCGGGAACTTGACCGAAGAAGGGGTTCATCAACTGGACCTGGCTCGCTGGGTCATGGGCGCGTCCTATCCAAACTCCGTTCATCATACGGGCGGGAAGTTCTTCTTTAAGGATGGAGCGGAGACACCCGACACCTCACTCGTCACGTATGCTTACGACGGCCTGACGTTGAATTTCCAGCAGGCGTGGTGGACGCCTTATATGGCGAAGTCGCCTGACAATGTCAGGGAAAGCATGACCAGGTTCCCTGATTGGTATCCCTTCAGCGGAACCAGAACTGAAATTTATGGGAGCGACGGGATGATGATCCTGGGCCGCGACGGAGGGGGATGGCAACAATTCGACCGGGAAGGCCGCAAGGTGGCTAGCGACAAGCAGACTTTTGCCGCAATGCAGGCGGCCCATGTAGACAATTTTATTAGTTGCGTCCGCAGCCGGAAACGCCCCAACGCCGATGTTGAGGACGGTCATATTTCCGCAGCCCTTTGTCACATGGCCAACATCTCCTACCGGGTGGGAGACCGGAAATTGGTATTCGACAGTGCGAGCGAGACGTTTGGCCGGGACAACGAAGCCAACCACTACTTGAGGCGGACTTATCGCGAGCCTTGGGTGGTCCCCGAAAACGTATAGCCTCTCGCAACGATTTACTGACTTTCTCCCGTTACTGCGCTCGAAGCTCCCACCGCGTTGGAGAGCGTCACGGCAACACTGCCCCCGCCGATCACACTGGTGTCACCACTATAGTTGAAGTGCACAGTCAGGCCGAAGTTGCCGCCGTTCATTAAACCTGTGCTGCCTGCAAAATAGCTGGCGGCTGCGGAGCTATATGAAACCTGGAACGAGGTTTGTCCGTTCAGCGTGCTTCCGGAAGCTCCCGTGAACACGAAGGTGGTCTCCTGTAAGTCTCGAGAAGTGGAAAAAGCATTCAGCTCCACGTCGAAGCCCGTCGAGGTGAGGTTTTCGATCTTCACGGAACCTGCCTCGATAACCGGGGCGAGCAGAGGCACTTGTATGGTAAATGTCGGGGCCGGTTGGGGAAGGACATCCGCAGTACCGGCAAGCAGGCTCGTCATGGTCACCGTTATGGTTCCGGCCACCGTCCCTTGCTGTAGGTTACCCAGCGTGGCCGTTGTGGCCCCGTTTGGGATGGTGAAGGGCATCGTCGTGGTGCCGGTTGATACAAAGACCATATTCGGGTCCTGATAGCCCGAAGGCGTGTTGGCATCTCCGGAATCGGCCTCGAAAGAGATCTCGAGCGTTCCAGTCAACTGCGTCGTGACGGCTGGATTTAACGTCACGCTGACAACCGCGTTCTGGGTCGGCGAGGTGGTGGACGGAGCACTGAGGCTTAGCGCCGGAACGATTGTAAATGGCTCAGCCGGAGACGTCGTGCCTGCCATCATCGCCGTGATACTGGCGCTTCCTGGCGTAATAATCAAACTCGCCGGAACCGCTGCCGTTAGCTGGGTGGTGCTTACATAGGTTGTGATCAACGCCGTACTGTTCCATTCCACCACCGCGCCGGAGGCAAAGCCCGTGCCGTTGACCGTCAGCGTTAAGGCAGGGCCGCCGGCGGTCGCCGAACTCGGGCTGAGCGACGTGATCACTTGTCCGGCGGCAATGGTGAAGGTTGCGCCAGCGGAGGTCACCCCGTTCTCAGTTACAGTGATGGTTGCCGAGCCCGTGGTGGCAACGAGGCTGGCGGCCACCGTAGCGGTCAATTGCGTAGCGCTCACAAACGTCGTCGCGAGCGCGGTCGAATTCCATTGCACGACAGCGCCGGAGGCAAAGCCCGTGCCGTTGACGGTCAGCGTGAAGGCAGGGCCGCCGGCGGTCGCTACATTCGGGCTGAGAGACGTGATTACCTGCATAGCGGCAATGGTGAAGGTGGCGCCGGCAGATGTCACTCCATTCTCAACCACGGTCACGTTCGCAGTGCCTACGGCGGCGATGAGACTGGCCGGCACCTGGGCGGTCAACTGCGAGGCGCTCGCGAAGCTCGTGGTCAGCGCCGTTCCGTTCCATTGCACTATGGCGCTGGAGACAAAGCCCGTGCCGTTGACGGTCAGCGTGAAAGCCGCCGCGCCCGCTGTTGCCGTGTTCGGGCTGAGAGACGTGATGACGGGTCCCGCAGCGATGGTGAATGTAGCTCCTGCGGATGTCACCCCGTTCTCCACCACGGTCACTGTCACCGTGCCCGGCGAAGCGATGAGATTCGCCGGCACTTGGGCGGTCAATTGGTTGGAGTTCACAAAGGTCGTCGTCAGTGCGGTGCTGTTCCATTGGACTATCGCGCCGGAAAGAAAGCCCGTGCCGTTCACGGTGAGAACGAAAGCTGGCCCTCCCGCGGTTGCCGCGGGGGGACTGAGGGAGTTGATCACCGGTCCCGTAACAATGGTGAATGTCGCTGCGGCAGATGTCACTCCGTTCTCGGCCACTGTCACGGAAGCGCTGCCGGGCGTGCTGATGAGGCTGGCTGCCACCGTAGCGGTCAACTGGGTGGCGCTCACGAAGGTCGTGCTGAGTGCTGTTCCGTTCCATTGCACGACGGCCGTGGAAACAAAGCCCGTGCCGTTCACAGTCAAGGCGAAAGCTGCACCGCCGGCGCTCGCCGTGTTGGGACTGAGCGAAGTAATCGCCGGCCCTGCATTGATGGTGAAGGTTGCGCCGGCGGATGTCACCCCGTTCTCAATTACAGTGATGGCCACCGAGCCCGCCGTGGCAACGAGGCTGGCGGCAACCGGGGCGGTCAATTGCGTAGCGCTCACAAAGGTCGTGGCGAGCGCCGTCGAGTTCCATTGCACCACCGCGCCCGAGACGAATCCTGTGCCGTTGACCGTCAGCGTGAAGCCGCCCTGGCCCGCCGTGGTGCTGCTGGGACTAAGCGAGGTGATCGCCGGCCCTGCATTAATGGTGAAAGCAGCGCCGGCGGAGGACACCCCGTTCTCAGTTACAGTGATGGTCACCGAGCCCGCGGTGGCGACGAGGCCGGCAGCAACCGGGGCGGTCAATTGCGTAGCGCTCACAAAAGTCGTGGTGAGCGCGGTCGAATTCCATTGCACCACTGCGCCTGAGACGAATCCCGTGCCGTTGACCGTCAGCGTGAAGCTGGCCTGGCCCACCGTGGCGCTGCTGGGAATAAGCGAGGTAATCGCCGGCCCTGTATTGATGGTGAAGGTCGCGTTAGCGGAGGTCACCCCGTTCTCAGTTACAGTGATGGTCGCCGAGCCCGCGGCGGCAACGAGGCTGGCGGCAACCGGGGCGGTCAATTGCGTGGCGCTCACGAACGTCGTGGTGAGCGCCGTCGAGTTCCATTGCACCACTGCGCCCGAGACGAATCCTGTGCCGTTGACCGTTAGCGTGAAGCCAGGCTGGCCCGCCGTCGCGGTGTTGGGACTGAGCGAGGTAATTGTCAGCGCAGCGATGGTGAAGGTAGCGCCGTTGGAGGTCACACCGTCTTCAGTCACCGTGACGGTCGCCGAGCCCGGATTGGCAACCGCGCTGGCGGCGACCGGAGCGGTCAACTGCGCAGCGCTCACGAACGTCGTGGTGAGCGCCGTCGAGTTCCATTGCACCACCGCGCCCGAGACGAATCCTGAGCCATTGACCGTTAGCGTGAAGCCAGCCTGGCCCGCTGTGGCGGGATTGGGGCTGAGGAAGGTGATCGCCGGCACCGGTGCAATGGTGAACGTGGCGCTATTCGACGTCGCCCCGTTGTCAGACACCGACACCAAAGCCGTACCCGGTGATGCGATCAGAATGGGCGCCACCGTTGCGGTCAATTGCGTGTTGGTTACGAAGTTCGTGGGAAGCGGCGAGCCATTCCATAGCACCGTCCCCATAGAGTCGAAGCCTGTGCCGACGACGGTCAGGGTGAAAACCGGTCCGCCCGCTGACGTCGCGCTCGGGCTTATCGAGGTAATAGTGGGGGGCGCGATGATCGTGAAAGTGGCGACGTTCGAAGTCTGCCCGTTGTCGGCCACTGTAACCGTCGCCGCGCCCGCCGAGGCGATGAGATCGGCGGTTACGGTTGCGGTCAACTGACCGGCACTCATGTAGGACGTGCTCAAGCCTGTGCCGTTCCATTGTACCGATGCTGATGAGTCAAAGTTTGAGCCATTGACGGTGAGCGTGAAGCCATTCCCTCCCGCTACCGTTGAGCTCGGGTTCAAAGAAGAAATCACGGGAGCTGGCGGGACGATGTTAAAGGTAACTCCGCTTGATGTCGCGCCGTTGTCCGACACGGTCACCGTCGCCATGCCCGCGGTGGCAATAAGGTCAGCCGTCACCGTTGCCTTCAACAGTGTGGCGCTCTCGACCAGCGTACTCAACGGCGCGCCGTTCCAATCCACCACTGCTGCGCTGTCAAACCCGGTGCCGTTGACGTTAAGCGTGAATGGCGGCCCACCTGCCGTCGTCGAAGTCGGGTTGATCGAGATAATTGACGGTTGCCCGGAGGAATTCGCCGGTGCGGCTAAGAGCACCGCAACCACCGCGCACATCGTTGCAATCAGGGACCGATTCCGCAGGCCGGCCGATTCCCGACGCATCCTGGGCCGGTTAGCATTTTCGTCGCACCATCTTCTGATTCGTCTCAACATAAGAAGCCCAACAAATGAACTCGAGCTCAGTACGTTGGCCGGGGCTAGGGTTTCGGCGCCGGAATTGGTTCTGCAACGTCAGTGCAGCCGGCCCCGAAACCGGGTTGGCTAAGCAAGTCCGGCTGCTCGGTCTGATCGCCTTCGACACCGCGAATTGTAGGGAGTGAAATCAGCTTGGGACGTCTTCGCGGGGCGGCGCCGGCAGGCACGAACGAGATGCTTCCCCGAGCGCCATTCGAGTCCAGAATCCAGGCGGGGAAGCCGATTCGGTAGAAGAGCAGATAGTCTCCGGATATTCGCAGAGGTTGCAGCGTCTGAGGCATGCCCGGTAAATGGATGCTCTCGACCTCGAGGGACTGCAGGCTGATCTTCCAAAGAGTATTGCTATTCGTGCTGGCGACGACAGCGCCGGCGCGGCTGGTTTCGAATAACACGTTCCCATCCAGGCCGGTCAAGCCATCAGCAAGCAAAAGGTAAGAGCTCGCGCCGTCGACATTCTGCAACAGGAAGACTGTGCTTCGAGCGCGATCAAAGGCTACAAGGTCGCTCGAGCGAGGGGCGAGGGCCATGCCCTGCAAGTCTCCCGCTGTGTAAAGTAATCGCGGTGAGCCAACTTGCGGGAGCAGGTACACTGCACTCTGGACCGTCCCTTCGACGAGCGTCACTCCGTCATCGGCGATCGCCAGGAACCGCACCTCATCCGGCAGATCGCTTCCGGGGATAACACGCGCCAATTGCGGCGAGTCGGGAAGTCCTGTAACCACCTGAAGCCGTCCCTCTGTCTTTGAATAGAGAGCCGCGGTAGAGGCGCCGGGACTGAATGCGACGATATCGGGTTGCCGAATAGCCCCACAGACCGGGACGACGGCTTGCTCATCCACCCCCTGAAAAGTCATGAGGCCAAGAGAATTGCCAGTTTTTGGCGCGAGGAGGGCATAACTCTGACCCGGTGCGAAGTAAACGCTCAAAACACCGGTGGGAACCGCCAGGGGCTCACCGAGAGCCGAGGCGCCCGGAATGCCGACGAGCGACCGCAACTCACCTGTGCCCGCGCTACTGACGAAGCCCAGCACCGGTGTTTGCATCCCCGCGGTCAAACTATCTGCATCGTCCGTTCTCGGAGCCGGTTCGGGACGTACAACCGCCTGCCCCTGCTCCGGGTAGCGTTGAGCGTCGGTTTCTTGGGCGGCAGGGAGCAGGCCCAGCCCCAGGCAAACTGGGGCGAATAGCAGAATGCATGTGCCAGAACGCATGAGCTTCCCCTTCTACGTTTACCAGTAGCGCTGACCTTTAGGTCAGCACTTGCCGACCTAAAGGTCGGCGCTACATGCAGCACTAGTGAGGAGGCCCGATTGTCGACGAACCCGTGCCCCCGATAGTTCCGGAGGGGGATGACGAAGGCGGGGATGTACTCGATCCGCCTCCCCCCTTTCCTAACGCCACCGCCGCGCCCGCACCGGCTGCGACCCCAGCGATGATGACACCAATCAGCGTTTTCGAGATGCCGTGCGATCCTGGCGTGGCCGCTCCAGATCTCGCCGCGCCGGGCGTTGCAGCGCCACCTGTCGCGGCGTTCGCCGCCGTGACCGTCAGGTAATTCGTTTGGGAGATGACGGCAGTGGCGGTCTCGCCCTGAAATGTTGCGCTGACGCTGATCTTGAATTCACCCTGACCCACAGGCGTCATGGCGGATACCGTGGCGCGCCCATCGCTGTCAGTGACCGTACTGTAGGTCGAACTGCCTTGCGCAAACGTGACGTGGGGCCCGCTGGTGGGAGCAGTGAAGGTGACGGAGAGACCGGGCACGGTGCGTCGCTCCTGGTCCCGCACTTCGACCACAGGCATAACCGCCTTTTTCGCCTTAACGATGTTGACGCCACCGTCGCCCGCCAGAACGGTGAGGTCGAGCCGAGGCACCTTATCGGCTTGCGGGATGGCGCTCTGCGCGAGCAAAGCGGGAAAAGACTGCTGCCAGATAAAGGCAATCGCTACGATCATCACGCTAAAGCACCGCGAACAGGTTTTTGCCGGCTGGAAAGGTCGCATGAGCCCACTCCCCTCGATCGGAATTCAACGGCGCGCGAGTGGCGCCAGAGCCCTGGTATCCGCCCATCTTATTCGCCATTCGCACGATGTCAAGAGAATTATTGGCGTCGTGGGCAACATGAAATTGCTTGGTTGGTTTTGTAAGCGCAGCTTCGAGGGGCCCTCGGAAGGGCGGGGATTCAGCCCCGCCGTCTATGGGCGCAGGGTTAGAAGGGCCTTTAGGCCCTGAAGTCGAGCCGCTTCAGGGGCTAAAGCCCCTAAACTCTGGCCGAAATTAGTCATCGTTGACCGCCCTCTCCCTTGGGGAGAGGGTGCGCCGCCTATGCCACTCCGTGGGCGGTTATCTCCCGCTTTTCAAGTCCTGTACTGCGGCGCGCACTTTGGGAATCAGGGCGCTGTATTCCTTCGCCGAAGCCTTGGTGAGGAATTGCTGGTAATAGCCTAGTGCCTGAGTTTTGTTCCCCGCCTTGTCGTAGAGCACTCCGAGGTTCAAGAGCGGCTCGACTTCGGCGGAGTTCAGCTCGATGGCCTTCTCGAAGTCGTGCCGCGCGGCGTCGGCGTCACCGCGCTGGATGGCCACCAGGCCCAGGCCGTTATAGGCGCCGCTGAAATGATCGTCCTGAAGGACGATAGCTTTGAAGGCCCTCTCCGCCTCGTCCACGCGGCCCACCTGAAGTTCCGCGGTGCCGAGGTTGCGCAGGTTGTCGAGGTTCGTGGGATCGGTCTGCCGGGCCTGGGTCATGGCGTCCAATGCCTTATCGAGCTTGTGGAGACGCAGGTAGAGCTTACCCAGTCGTGCATAAAACGTCTCGGTGAGCATGTGCAGCTTGATCCCGTCCTCGTAAGCCTTGACAGCCTGGTCGAGCTGGCCTGCGCGCTCATACGCTGCGCCGAGCTCAATGCGAGCCCGGGGATTACCGGGGTCGAGGCGGACCGCTTGCTCCATGGTCTGCGCGGCGCGTGCGTTGTCACCCGCCTCAAGGAAGGCCTCCGCTCGCTGGGTGAGCTCGAGAACCGGGATGCGGTCTTTGGGGTCAGCGGCGTCCGAGCCCAGTTGGATCTCACGCGATCCACCCCCTCCGACGTACCCCAGTGACTCCAGTTCCCTGCGCGTCTTCTCATCCAGGGGGACCGTCGTGAGGTTTTCCGCCTTGCCTTCGGTGCCGGCGATTTTCCAGATGAGCTTTTGGAACTGGCCGGCGTCCACTGGATGCTGCGCGATCAAGTTCTTGAGTTCGCCGGGGTCCCGGCGCAAGTCATAGAGCTCGGGGTGCGGCGCCAGGATGTACTTCCACCCGTCTGTCCGCATGGCACGAAGTTCCGACCATCCCATGTATGTTCGTGGATAAAGCGTTTCGCCGTAAGAGTAACCCGACCGCACGTGCGTTCCCTGGCCGAGGAGCGGCCAGAGGCTGACGCCCTGAGCTTCCGGCGACGGCGCCAGGTGCAGGAATTCCATCACCGTGGGATGGATGTCGATCGACCGCACCTGGTCTTCGATCACTTTGCCCTGCGGAACGTCAGGACCGGCTATCATGAGCGGAATGTGGAGGGTCGCGTCATAGAGGAAAATGCCATGCGCGGCTTCGCCATGCTCGCCCAGGCTTTCCCCGTGATCCGCCATGGCGATGATCAGGGTGCGCGAGGCGAGCCCCATCTGGTCGAGGCCATCGAGCAGGCGCCCGACCTGCTCGTCCATGTAGGCAATCTCCCCGTCGTAAGGGCTTTTCGCATACTGGCGCTTATAAGGCTCCGGGGGGTCGTACGGCGCGTGCGGGTCGTAGTAGTGCGCCCAGAGGAAGAACTTCCTCTGGCCATTCTGCTTGAGCCAGTCGAGGGCGCGATCTGTGACCACGGTGGCCCGCCGCTCCGCAAAAACGCCGGGCAGTTTTCCCTCCTCGGTTTGCGGCCCCATGTCATCGTCATAGGTGTCAAAACCCTGCGAGAGGCCGAATAGCCTCGCGACGGCGCGCGAGCCCACAAAGGCTGCGGTGGCAGACCCCGCAGCATGGGCCAGAGACGCGATGGTGGGATGAGATGGGTTGAGAACAAAACCACCCATGTCGCGCAAGCCATGTACGGGTGGATAGGCGCCCGTCATGATGCAGGCGTGAGAAGGCAAGGTGAGGGGTACTTGCGCTGTAGCGTGCGCGAACCGCACGCCCCGCGCAGCCAGCGCATCCAGGTGGGGAGTCTTGGCTTTTCCGGGATGGTAACAGCTCAGGTGGTCGGCGCGAGTCGTGTCAAGAGTGATAAGCAAAACGTTGGCGTCGCGTGGCTCGAGGCGGGCTAGTTCCGGCGCATGGCGGCAAGCGCCGAGGAATACCAGAAGCCCCGCCACAGCCGCCAAGCCCAAGGGGGGAGTTCGATAGGGCAACGCCTTGGTCCTTTGCCGACGCATAATCGCCCTTCATATTACACCGAATGAGGCGGTTCCGCGCCGTAGCAAGACTGTACGGTAGTGTCTCAGTTTGATTTTTCTCCCCCTTGACTGATTGCGAACGCCTGCCATAATCGACGGGCCGGACAGGAAAGGCATCAAATGATTTACATGGTGAGTGCTTGGAGTTTCTAGTTGTGACCAATCCGTGTTATGCCACTTCCGAACTGAAGCCATATTACAGTGTCGTTCGGATCGCCTTGGCCCGGGTATAGTGGAACTTTCGTATCCATGGGCTTATAACTTCTCTTGAAGATGAATTCACCCTGAAGGTTTATGGCTAAGTTGTTCGCCGCCCTGTTTTCTCTATCCGCATGCAAAATGACGACGCCGGAGATCGCGCCTTTTGTAATCACCTCGTCAATGTCGGGATTCCCTTCTTCCCAATGCCCAAAGTCTCTACAGCCAGACACAGCGCCTGCCAGCGAATGTAACGCCGAAGCGATAGATGCGCTATCCGGTGGTGCGGTAATTAGGATGGTGCATGGTTTGCCTTGTTTCTTGGCTCCGACCTCAAAGCCGTAAACCCCAAACTCGTGGGCTATATGTTTCATCGCTCCCCAAGCTGGGTCGTCTGCAAGTATGAATTCTTTTCTTCTAGCTAATTCAGAGGAGAGTTTGTTGTTATCGGCTTCCAATTTTCGGAGTTGGTCTGCCATCGACATGTGGTCATCATAAATAGTAGAACCAGTGAAAATGCAATACACAATGAATACCAGCACTCCGACAAAGATGACCGATAATAAGCCCGTTAACAGCGCCTCATTGCGGTATTCCCGAAAGTGCTTTTTCTGTGTGTAATGTCTGCACCTAAACCAATTGGCCGCGATGCCAGCCATCCATACGACGACGGTTACGCATAAAGTCCATACAAAGAATCCGAGAGTAGTCGTGCCGGTAGCTCTTACCAGGTTACGCCAGGAAGCGCCTAGAAGATTTGAGAGATGGGGCCACATGGAAAGTACCTTTTCCCAAGGAATTTCCAGAACGTAGTGACCCCGATTTTATCAGGATTCTACGCATAACGACCGCAATTTTGTTGTCAAGGAAAGGCTTTGAAATTTCAAACTGAGACACTGCCCAGGACATCACTGGCTGTACTCTGCGTCCGCTGGCGGAGTATGCTATCGGAGGTTGCCTCGGCTTTCTCGTCCACACCCCAAAGGGAGAGGACCCGCGGCGATCAGGTCCTGGAGGTGAACGGCAGGTGAAGGCTCGAGCCCTTGCCATGGTGCTCGTTTGGCTTTGCGCAGCGGCGTACCTCGCCGGGCAAGCCGGTGCTCCGCCTGGGCCCGGAACCTCGCGGATGACTCCCCCTGAGCCTCTCCTGGCCCAGGCGAGCTCGCTCACGCGCGAAGGGAAACTGGATGAGGCGCTTCCCGTCATCCACCGGTTCCTCGACGAGCGTCCAGACTCCCCGGACGGACATGCCGTGCTCGGGTTTATCCTCTTCAAACAGTCCCGGCCTGCCGAGGCGCTCCGCGAGTATGGGGAAACCGCGAAGTTACGCCCGCCCTCTGCATTCGAGTGGAAAATCATGGGCCTGAGCGCGGCGATGCTCAAGGACTATGCGAACGCCGACCTGTGGCTCTCGCGATCCTTTCATCTGGATCCCCATGATCTCGAGACCTGCAATGATCTGGGGCAGGGCAAGTTCCTGCGGGAGAAATACAGCGAGTCCGTGAATGTTTTTCGCGAATGTTTGAAGCTGGACGCGAAGAACGACTATGCGGAGAATGGCCTGGGCAGCGCCTATGAGCGCCTGGGCCGTTGGGATGAGGCAGCGGCAGCCTATCGGAAGGTCATGGCGTGGCAATCGTCGAAGGCGGCGCCGGACGCCACACCCTATTGGAATCTCGGCCGCGTCCTCCAGAAGCAGAACAAACCCCAGGAGGCCGTGAAGTACCTGACGCGCGCCGTCGAACTCGCGCCAGACCAAGCTGAGGTGCGGGCACGGCAGTTCCTCGAGACCACCGGGGATGCCGGGAACGGCCATGCCTTGCTGGGATTCATCCGCTACACCGAGCAGCGCTGGCAGGAGTCGCGCGCCGAATTCGAAGAGGCGGCCAAATACCGTGATCTCTCCGCCGTTGAGCTCAAGATGCTGGGGCTTGATTGCCTGGCGCTCGACCTTTACGGCGACGCCGATAAGTGGCTCACTCGCTCCCTGGAAATGGAGCCTGACGATGCCGGCGCCTGGCAAGCACTGGGAGAGGTCAGGACGAACGAGCAACAATTCGCGGCGGCTATGCAGGCCTATCAGCGTTCTCTCGCGCTCGTCCCGCGGGTTGTTACCGCCGAAACCAGCATGGGGTGGTGCGCGGAGTTGTTGAGCCGGTTGGAGGACGCCGCGACCGCATACAGAACCGCCATAGGCTGGGAAGTGTCGAAGCCGGACGATCCCACGCCGTACCTCGGCCTCGGCCGCGTGCTGCTGAAACAGAACCGGCCGGCAGAGGCTTTGCCTTATCTTCGGCAGGCGGTTCAGATGGAGCCGGCCTCAGCCGAGGTGCATGAAGAGCTGGGGAAAGCCTACTCGCTTCTGAATCAGCTCGCCGCCGCTCAACAGGAGATCGAGAAAGCAATGGAGCTTGCTCCCAAGGTGGTGCGTCTGCACTTCATGCTGGGACAACTCTACCGCCGAACTGGCCAAATGGAGAAGGCCAAGGCGGAACTCGATTCCTACGCGGCCAGCGTGGGCGCGCATTCGACTCCCGATCAGGACCCGAGGTGATATGAGCTTCCGGCACGGCGCGACCGCTGCCGCACTCTTTGCGCTTTGTCTCTGGTTTCTGGCCGCGAGGGCGAAGCCCGGCTCGCCGGATCAGCGAACGGATATCGTGCCGGCGAATTTAGTGGACGTGACCGCCTCGAGCGGCGTCGAGTTCCACCATTACGCCTCCCAGACCGCCAAGAAATACATGCTGGAGATCATGGGCTCCGGTGTGGCCCTGTTCGACTTCGACAATGACGGCCGGCTGG
>Ga0209517_10000358_pt1 | contig 80581 bp, 53 predicted proteins | sample PeaSoiMetSII2010_FD_187695 | JGI IMG/M metagenome (GOLD analysis project Ga0209517, IMG submission 187695) | Peat soil microbial communities from Weissenstadt, Germany - SII-2010 (SPAdes) (version 2) | ecosystem: Environmental > Terrestrial > Soil > Wetlands > Peat | place: Germany...
CGTGGGCGACATCGAGGATTTCGACGTGCTCTTCCACTTGGCGGCCTATGTGCGCACGGAAGATGATTCTTCCGACGTGCGCATTAATGACAATGGAACCCGATGGCTCTTGGAGGAGCTCGGAGAACGCCTCCGAAACAAGCACATGGTCTTTACGAGCTCGATTTCGGCGGTGGACACGACACGCGCCAAAGGCGGATGGATGGATGCTGGAACCGACTGCTGTCCTCGAACGGAGTATGGGCGCAGCAAGCTGAACGCCGAGGAAATCATTAAGGCGGAGTCTGTCCGCCTTGGCTTCACCTACTCTATTCTGCGGCTTCCAATTGTCTATGGTCCTGGCTACCGGCCGGGGGGTATGTTCGGGTTTTTCCGCGAGCAGTTGCCCAAGAAAACTCTGGGTAGCAGACTTCCCTGGCCAGGAAGGGTATCCATCGTGGAGGTTTCCGACGTAGCGGACATCCTCGCGGAGGCAGCAGTGCGAGACGAGATGCGCGGTAAGACGTTCTTTGTGTCCTCCGCAGAAGACCCCGCCATGGCAGATATGTCCAGAGTCGCCGCCGATTGTCTTGGAATCAATTACAAACCTTTGCCCGTCGGGAAGCTGCTGTTTGGTTTGATGGGGACCGCCGGCAGAGCGTTATCCGGTGCAACCTTTCTACCCCACTCCCTGCAAATTTTAGGATGGCGCGTTTCGCTGGTTGTGGACGGCTTCTGTTGCGATGGGACGGAAATCACCGAGTTGCTCGACATGCAGTATTTGCCTTGGAAGGATTCCTTCCATCGTATGTTTGAACTCCCACCTCATATATCCTAGTCTGCCGGAAGCAGATACCGTTCCGTCTCTCCCCATTCAACATCACCTCGATGATCCGGTTCGGTCCCACACAAATCCGATACGCATTAGAACTCCCCTACCGTAAGAATCTGCAAAAACCAGTATTTCCTCCTTTATTGCCGTCTGTCTGCCTTTCTAGTGAACGAAGTCACGCATCTGTGTGATAAGCGAAGAAACATGCATTGGTTCTTAAATTGCTCGCCTAAAATTGAATGAGTTGTATAGGCAATTAGAAAACAGATTCCGAAAAAGGCGAAGCTACCCACCGATCTGACTTCATATGCCGGAGTTAAGACGAAGGCATTACTCAGTTCTTTTCGCGCTTGCGACCATCTGCTTCTGGCTCGCTAAGCCGGTGACTGCGCAAATTTCACCCGGCCCGCTTTCCCATGCCCATCAATCCTTATCCGGTTCCACCAATTGCGCGACTTGTCATAAGTTGGGAGGCCAGAGAACATTCAAGTGTCTCGAATGCCACACCGAGATCGCGACCCGGATTGCGGCGCACAAAGGCTTACATGCCACTTATCACATCGAGCCGGGCTCCAGCCAGGATTGTGCACGTTGCCACTCCGAACATAACGGCGAAGATTTTCCGCTGATCGAGTGGGACCCCAAAACATTCGACCACAAACAGACCGGCTATGCCCTGGAAGGAAAGCACGCAGGGCTCGCCTGCAATCGCTGCCACACGGCCGACAAGGTTTCTGCATCTGAGCGAACTACAATTCGGACCAAAGACCTGAACAAGACCTTTCTCGGGCTTTCCCAGGCCTGCGTCCCTTGCCATCAGGACGAACATAAAGGCCGGTTGGCGCCGAACTGTTCGCATTGCCACAACTTTGAAGACTGGAAGACGGTCACTGTCGGCCAGTTCGACCACTCGAAAACGCGCTATCCGTTAACCGGATTGCACGCCCAAGTTGCCTGCCAGAAGTGCCATACACCCGGCCCGGACAACAAACCACGATATGTCGGAATTCCCTTTGGCAAATGTGCCGATTGCCACACCGATCCGCATCGCGGGAGCTTCGTGCAGGGCTGCGAATCTTGCCATAACACCAGTGGCTGGAAGAAGATTTCCGTGTCTGCGGTGAACGAGCGCTTCGATCATTCCAAGACCAAGTATCCGCTGCTGGGCAAACACGCCGAGGTCGACTGCCTGCAATGTCATCGCAGCGGTGACTTCAAGAAGCCTCTCCCATTCCAGAAGTGCATGGATTGCCACATGCCCGATCCGCACAACGGTCAATTTGCCAAGCGGCCAGATGGCGGAGAGTGCGCGTCCTGTCACGGTGTTGAGGGTTGGAAGCCGTCGAAGTTTACCGTGAAAGACCACGCTTCGACCGCCTATCCCCTCCAAGGTGGACACGCCAAGCTGGAATGCGCGCAATGCCATATTCCCAAGGGAAAAGACACACTATTCAAAGTCAAGTTTCAGCGTTGCACCGACTGCCATAGCGACCAGCACGCCGGTCAGTTCGCCGCGGCACCCTACGCCAACGCCTGCGACCGCTGCCACAACCTCGAGGGATACAAGCCCTCCACGTTCACTCTGGCCCGCCACAAAGAAACTCATTTCTTGCTAACCGGCGGACATATCGCAGTTCCCTGCGGCGATTGCCACAAGGAGTCCGCCGATTTCAAGCCGAGGCCAACAGCCCTTTATCGCTGGAAAGAACTGTCCTGCACCAGTTGTCACTCTGACCCGCACAAGGGGCAGTTCAAGGAACGCATGCAAGTGCTGCGATCGAACGGGACTGCTGTAGGCTGCGAGGCGTGCCACTCGACGAAATCCTGGAGGGAACTGTCCGGGTTTGATCATTCCAAAACCTCTTTTCCGTTGCTGGGAACGCATCGGGCCACGGCGTGCATTGACTGTCACAAGCCGACCAACATGGAGACCCGGCTGATCAATGTGGATTTCAAGGCTGCCCCCACCAAGTGTGAGGATTGCCACGAAGATGTCCACGGCAGGCAATTCGCCAAGGGCAACACAACGCCCTGCGCAGGTTGTCACAACAGCACCAAATGGAAGCCATCGCTTTTTGATCACGATAAGCGGAGCGCATTTTCGCTGCAGGGGGCCCACCGCAACGTGAAGTGTGGGGCCTGCCACAGGCTGACGCGTTTGGTTGCCGGAAAAACTGTTCTCTTCTACAAGCCCACCCCCAAAGACTGTGCTGCTTGTCACGGCACATCGACACCAACTGCCAAATCGACGAACTGAAAGCTCTTCCGGTGTGGACTGGCCAGAGTCCTTAGAAACGACAAAATCTTGAACGACGTAAAGTTTTTTGAACACAGAAAACACAAACGTAAGAATTCCGATATGCGCGAAGGAACTTACATTTCAATGCGGTGTTAGTTCACAAACAAGAGAAGTTAGACGCAATGGACGAATTGGCCGATGAATCGCGACTTTCGTCACCTTTTCCCTGAGTACGCAACCATCTACTCTGAAAGGGCGTCGAATTGCATAACGTATTGGCAACTTTCCCCTTCGTCTTCTTTCTATAAACAATTTGCGGCGGGTCTCCCTAAACGGCGGGCGATGAGGTCAGGGCTTCTAATTGGGTTGGTAACATCGGTGCTGTTACTTTTTTCAGCGCCTCGCAGCAGTGCGCAGTCGCAGGAGCCTTATGCCCAGACGCGCTCTCCGCACGGCCCCTTGAATGTTCCCTGTCAAAACTGCCACACCCTGAGCGGATGGAAACCCATCCGCGGGATTCCGGAGTTCGACCACAACCAGACCCGCTATCCACTGCGCGGCATGCACCAGAACGTAACCTGCACCCAATGCCATGTCAAGCCGGTCTTCACGAATGTTGGCTTAAAGTGCGCCGACTGCCACGCCGACATGCACAAACGCCAGTTCGGCGCCTATTGCGAGCAATGCCACACCGTGAAGGGCTGGCAGGTCTCGATACAGCAAGTGCAGCAACACACCAACCGGTTCCCGTTGCTGGGTGCGCACGCCGCCCAGGATTGTGACTCTTGCCACAAAAGTGCGGCGGTCGGACAATTCCAGGGACTGTCCACACAATGCTATTCCTGCCATGCAGCCGACTATCAAGGAACGACTGGTCCGAGTCACGTTACCGCCGGATTTTCCATCACCTGCGACCAGTGTCACAACTTTGATAACTGGTTCGGCGTGAAATTCGATCACCTGAAGTACACCGGATTTGCGCTGACCGGCATGCACGCCACGCTGGAGTGCACCGCGTGCCACATCGGCAACAAGTTCAAAGGAACGCCCGCCGACTGCGTGGGCTGTCATTTACCTGATTATCAGAAGACTACGAATCCCAAGCACGTAGCCTTTGCTTTTCCGCAGACCTGTCAAACCTGCCACAGCACCAGCGCGTGGTCTCCCGCGACTTTCAACCACAACACCGTCGGATTTGCGCTGACCGGCGCGCACACCAGTTTGCAATGCACGCAATGTCACATCAACGGGAACTACAACCTTACCAGTAATCTTTGCTCAAGTTGTCACATGAAGGACTACAACGGCACGACCAATCCGAACCACGTGCAGTCGGCGTTCCCGACGACCTGCGACTCCTGCCACTCGACGGTCTCATGGGCGGGCGCAACCTTCAATCACAACAGCACGGGATTCCCGCTGACCGGTGCGCACACCACGCTGCAGTGTTCGCAGTGTCACATCAACGGAAACTACAAGTTGAACAGCACGCTGTGCTCCTCGTGTCACATGGCCGACTTTAACAAGACGACGAATCCGAACCACGTCCAGTCAGGTTACCCGACGACTTGCGACGTTTGCCACAACACTACGGCATGGATTCCATCGAGCTTCAATCACAACAACACTGCCTTCCCCTTGACTGGCACACACGTGACCACCCCTTGTGCAAGTTGCCACGTCAATAACAACTACACGACGCTGCCTACCGCCTGTTACGGCTGCCATCAGAAGGATTATCAGAACACTACGAACCCTAACCATACGGCTGCCGGTTTTCCCACGACTTGCCAGACTTGTCACAGCACGACCTCGTGGTCAGGAGCGGTTTTCAACCACACCTATTTCCCGACGAACCACGGCAATGCAAACGGAGTGTGTTCTACGTGTCATACGAATCCGTCAAACTATGCCGTGTTCACGTGCACGAATTGCCATACCAAGAGCCAGACCGATCAGCAGCATCAGGGGGTCGGAGGCTATGTCTACAACAGCACGAATTGTTATCAATGCCACCCCTCTGGACAAGGTGGAGGGTAGGAGGATCACCCAGGGTGCAGCGGAAAGTGGAGCGGCACAGTGATAGGTAGAAATGAGAGTGGTACTGAAGCAATTAGCAATCACGATACTACTGTTGTCTTCGTCCTTGGGTCAGAACACCGGCGGTGGAGTGGCGACCCTGCAGGACATTGTCGTCTCGCGGGAAGATGGAGACCTGCGAGTTGAAGTTATTCTCAGTTCGCCCGTGAAAGCGGCGGTGACGGCAGCACATCATCCTGACCGACTTCTTCTGCAACTGCCCAATACCACGGATGGAAGCAAGCGCCAGAAAATCAAGATCAACACAGACGGCGTCCGCTCAATTCATACGGTTTTGGGATACGAAGATGTCCAGACCACAGACGTTGTGGTGGAACTGGATCAGGCGCGTCCGTACGCCTTGAGTTCCGAAGGCAACAAGATCGTGCTGACGTTTAGCACGAACGCCGGAAGCCACGCGCGTCACTCGGAGGGCGCTGCTGCGGCCGCGGCTACTAGCAGTCTGGGAGGAATTTTCCACCGGCGCCCTGATTCCACGCCCACCGATGTCACTCAGAGCTCGCAGTCGGTTGAGCCGGCCGTCAGTTCCGGAGTGTTCAGTGGAGCGCCAGTAAAACAAACTCCACAGCCCTCCTCCGATGCAATCTCTGCAGTTTTTCCTGCGGCGCAGAGCACGGCTGTCGCACAGAGCTCGCCCGTAAGCCCGACGCAGGCACAAAGTGCTGGTTCCGACGATCATCCCGGCACGACTCCGCCTTCGCAGACGGCAGAGGTTCCCGCTGCCGACACTCCGGCATTGGCGGTTCGCACGGCGGATCCTGCTCTGCGAACCGCCTTCAAGGTGAAGTACGTGGCCGAGGGGGTCGCTTACCTGGACGGCGGGCGCAGCGCGGGCCTGAAAGAAGGTGTGAAGCTCCTGATCCAGGAAAGCGACTTGCCCACACACGAAGGGGCTTCGGTTGACCCGTCAGATCCTCGCGTTGTGGCTGAATTAGAGGTCACGGCGGTTGCGGAAACTTCTGCTGTGACGGACGTCCACTCTCCCAAGCGTCCGGTAAAACCAGGAGACCTTGCATACCTTTCAATGAGCGATGCCGAGGCGCTGGTTCAGCAAACCTCGCTGAGTGCCACCAGAAAATATCCGGCGGTCGTGACCTTCACCGATGATGACACTCCAGATGAAGAAGTTCGCGAAGAAGTGCCGCGCCCGCCGCAGCCCTCCGTGAACCGCGCCCGCGGCCGCATCGGATTCGATTACATGGGCACGATCAGCCACGGAACATATGGCATGAGCAGTTCTGATGTCGGCATGGTTTTTCGCGGCGACATCACCCGCATCAACGGCACCTATTGGAACCTGAGTGGCTTCTGGCGCGGCCGCTTCACCTCGGAAGCCCCTGCCGGGCAGCAGACGCTGCAGGACCTGATCAACCGGACGTATCACCTCAACATGACTTATGACAACCCGAATTCGGCGTGGGTCGCGGGATTCGGGCGGCTGTATTTGCCTTGGGCAAGCAGTCTCGACACCATTGACGGCGGCTACTTCGGGCGCAAGCTTTCCCAGGGAACGACGCTGGGCATCTTTGGTGGGTCGACGCCTGACCCGACCTCGTACGACTACAGCCCCGACCGGGTCATCGGTGGAAGCTTCATCAATTTCACCGGCGGCGACTACACCAGACTGCACTACAGCAGCACATGGGGCGCGGGAGTCAGTATGTTGAACTGGCAGCTCGACAAACCGTTCGGCTTTGCCGAAAACGTGATTTCATTTACTCAGCGTCTTTCCATCTACGACGCGCTGCAGGTCGACAGCCCGAGCGGGAATCCTGCCGTGCCGGCCCCGGGCGTCGGACTGAGCCGCAACTTTCTTACTCTCCGAGTCCAGCCCCATCCCCGTTTGGAGTTGGATTTCAACTACACCTATTTCCGTGATATCCCGACGTTCGATCCGCAATTGATCGGCACGGGATTGCTCGACAAGTATCTTTTCCAGGGCTTCAGTGTGGGAGCGCGGGTCGAAGTCAAGAAGCAGATCTTTGTGTATACCCAGCTCGGCAGAAGCAACCGCACCGGAGATACCCAGAACTCTCTGAACCAGCTGTACGGCCTAACCTTCAACCGTCTGCCGCTGTGGGGACTGCGAGCCGACTTTCACTACGCCCGATTCAACAGTTCGTTCGGTAGCGGCAACTACAAGGCGCTCTCCGTCTCCCGCAGCTTTACTGACAGCCTGCGGCTGGAAGTGTTGGCCGGACAGCAGAATTTCAGCTCCACATTTACCAACAACGCGACCTACCGATTCGTCACTTCGAACGTTGAGATCAACATTGGCTCTCACTATTTCCTGCAGGGTGGTTACACCCTCAATCGCGGCGACTTGAGCTATGACCAGTGGATGGTCACACTCGGCTACCGCTTCGATTCAAAAGCGAGGCATCACGAATGAAGTACAGTACACAATTCGTACGGTGGTTAGGGAAACTCTGCATCTTCTTTTTGATAGCTGGGACCAGCTGGGGCGCGCCTTCCGGTTCTGCAAGCCCCAATCTGGATGACGTTCTCTCCCGCACCAGTTCCCAGGTAGTGGGCTTTCTGGATCTGTTTTCGGACGTGAAATGCACCGAGCAGGTTGAGCAGCAAAAAATCGGGCAGGACGGCAAGGTCGAACTAAGGGAAGAGTCCACCTACGATTACCTGGTCATTCTGAGCAACAACGGCGGCGATCTTACTCTGGACGAGTCCCGCCTGGCGGTGCACGCGGCCAAACCTGACAAGAAGAACCGTCCTTTGCTGGTAAGCAACGGTTTCGCCACACTCTTTCTCGTGTTCCATCCTTATTACCTGGACAGTTTCCACTTCGCATTGGCCGGGCAAGCCGTGCTCGACGGCCGCTCGCTCGTCAAAATCAGTTTCGTCCACATCCCCGGATCGAGGTCCCCCGCCGCCCTCGCGCTTCGCGGCCGGATCTATCCGCTGGAGCTTTCCGGAGTGGCCTGGATTGATCCGCAGACCGGCGTCATCACTCGTATCGAGGCTGGAATTGAAAACAGTCTGGAAGACGTGGGTCTGAAATCCCTGCAATCCGAGGTGGATTTTGCTCCGGCACCATTCAAGGACATGAAGGCGCCCTACTGGTTTCCTAATGTGGCTACCGTGGAAGTGGAAACACCACGCCAGCACTGGCGCAACACACATCGCTTCACCGACTACAAGCAGTTCTCGGTGAGCACAGAGGAGCAAGTCGCAAGCAAATGAGCGCAAACGCAACCATCGCAACTGCAGTCATCTCGACCAAGGTTAATGAAGACCGCGGCCACCGCATTCGGTTGTTCACCGGCTACGTGCTCGCGGTCGCGTTGATCGTGGCTCTGGCTGTTTACGGATTCAGCTACTACACGCTGAGTTCGGCGGACCGGCCTTTTTCGCCCAAGCATGCGCTCCTGAAGCCTAGCGGCGTAATCGGCCTGAAGCTCGGTTTTCTGGGTCTCGGGATGTTCCTGGCCATCTTCCTTTATCCGCTGCGCAAGCGCTGGGCTTGGCTTTCCCGGCAAGGCAGCGCCCGGCACTGGCTCGATATCCACGTCTTGCTGGGACTGGCCGCCCCGTTTGTCATTGCCTTCCATTCATCGTTCAAGTTCGCCGGCTTTGCCGGCATGGCCTTCTGGATCATGCTGGCGGTTTCCTTGAGCGGAATTGTCGGACGTTACCTTTACGCCCAGATCCCGCGCAGCTTGAATGCGGCGGAGATTTCCATGAAGGAGTTGCAGGAGATTCAGGCGGGACTGGCGCAACGACTCACCCAGCAAGAATTGCTGCCGCAGGCGGACTTGCATTCGCTTTTGCGGTTACCCGCGCGGCAGCAAGTCGAGCGCCTGCCGATGTTCGTCGCACTGGTGTACATGATGGTGCTCGATATCGTCCGCGTCTTCCGCATTGCCGGGCTTCGCCGTCACGCTCTCCCTTTGAGCCGCAAGATGACCACTCTGGCTGGCTTCTTGCCGACTCGCTACCTCGATCTGGAAAAGGCCATCCACCTGGCGCGAGAGGAGGCGTCCACCGCAAAGCGCGTTCTCTTCCTCTCCCGGTCTCAGCAGGTTTTTCACCTTTGGCACGTGGTGCACAAACCGTTCAGCTATTCCTTCGCCGTGCTGGCGCTGATCCACATCGTCGTGGTGTTCATGATGGGGTACTTCTGAGGCTACGATGGAGACACTAGTTACATTCCTGATTGCCGCAGTGATTTGCATCTTCTTTCTGAGGAGCTACCTGAAGAGTCTGAAACTCCGGGAAGAGAAAGCTCGCCGGGCGGCAGAAAAAGGAAAACTGTTCTCCGAAGGACCCAAGGCTCAGCATCCGCACATTGACACAACATACTGCATCGGCTGCCAGACTTGCACGACGGTTTGCCCGGAGGGAGACGTGCTCGCCATGCTGGGCGGCAAGGCCGTCATCGTGAATGGTTACAAGTGCATCGGACACAGCCTCTGCGCAGAGGCTTGCCCCGTCGGCGCGATCACCATGGTCATGGCAAGCCCCAGCATGAGTGCTGATATGCCACGCTTGACGCCGGAATTCGAGACCAGCATTTCCAATCTGTTTATTGTTGGAGAACTGGGGGGCCTCGCTCTAATCAAGAATGCTGTGAATCAGGGTCGTGAATGCATTGACGTCATCGCCAACAGAATGAAGCCCAGAGGAACAAACGGAAACGGCTCTGATGTCTACGACGTCCTCATCGTCGGAGCAGGGCCAGCCGGCATCAGCGCATCCCTGCGCGCAATTGAGAAGAAGCTCAGCTATATCACCCTTGAGCGCGACGAGATTGGCGGCACTGTAGCCAAGTACCCACGCCAAAAATTGGTAATGACCAGCCCGGTGGAATTCCCGATGTACGGGAAGTGGAAGAAAACAGAATTGTCCAAGGAGAATCTGCTTGCGTTCTGGGACACGGTTCTGAATCGCGCGGATTTCAATGTTGCGACTGGCGAAAAGGTCGAAGATATTAGGACGGGCGAGGACAGTGTTTTTAGCGTTAGGACCGCCAACAATCAATATCGGGCACACGCTGTGGTACTGGCGCTTGGACGCGCCGGCGAACCACGGAAGCTCGGTGTCAAGGGTGAGGAACTGTCCAAAGTCATGTATCGCTTGATAGAAGCCGACCACTATGTGAACAAGAAAATACTGGTGGTCGGCGGTGGTGACAGCGCGGTCGAAGCAGCCATGGGACTGGCGTACCAGGTCGGCAACGAGGTCACGTTGTCTTATCGGCAAGAGCGCTTCAGCCGTATCAAGGAACGGAACGTGAAGCGCATCGACGAATGTATCCGATCAGGAAAGATAAAGGCGCTGTTCAACTCAACTCCGGTGGAGTTTAAACCCGAGACTGTTGTGTTGAACATTCAGGGCCGCCTGCAGGAAATTCCTAATGATTTTGTCTGGATCTTTGCAGGCGGTAGTCCACCCAACGACTTCCTCAAAAAAGTTGGGGTTGAATTCGGGATGAAGGACGTAACTCTGGAGTCTAGTGCCGAAGCAAAGCAGGGGCAGGGTTGACCCTCGGCCAATATCAAGTGCAACTGACTATCGGAGTGCTGAGGTCCAGAGAAACGCACGATTTCTGGACTGGAGGCTCCTGGCGTGAAACGGTGGTTGCCGGAGCGCTCGTGGTCCCCCTTTACAGGCTGCGACAAGAAACGAGTTTCCCTCCGCATCATCGCAGTGTTTGAAAACCATGTGGTTTTGAACCGCATACGAACGGCGATACCAGGATTGAAAATTCAATCGTTTGCGTGTCGCATGCGCAGAGATTTTTGAACCGCCCTTGCGCCCGTGATGAAGAGGCGAACAGACGGCGCACACTTGTGCAATCGCCTGTTCTCGCCAACCGACGGTGCCAAAACTCTTTAGTTTGCGTCGATGATAGGGCGAAAAAAGATGGCCTTTTGCGATTGCAGGCCTCTCCGGCTCCATAGTATACTCCGCAACTAACGGGGCATTCCGCAAGCGCCTTCCGTGTAGTGATCTCAGAAAGACATCTTGTAAAAAGGGAATTTACATGAAGCGAGTTTGTCTCCTATTCTTGCTCGCGGTCGTGTCCGCGATGCTCCAGCCAGTTTCCGCTCAGGTCCAAGGCCAATGGGCAAGTATCGGGACGATGCAATCAGCTCGTGAGCTACACACGCTGGTGCGCCTATCGGGTGGGAAGGCCCTCACGATGGGAGGAGTGGACGGCAATGGCAATATTCTCGCCTCAGCAGAGGTCTATAGCTCCAGCACCGGCAAGTGGACCCTCACGGGCAGCATGGCTGAGGCGCGGGAGTCGTTCCCCGCGGTCGTGCTCAAGAACGGAAACGTTCTGGTCTCCGGTGGATTGGGTACCAGCAGCGTTGTGCTGGCAGGCGCCGAGTTGTATGACCCGACGACGGGAGCGTGGAGTTCAGCCGGCTTGCTTTCGGTGGCTCGCTTTGGGCATACGGCTAGCCTGCTGCCGAATGGAAAAGTGTTAGTGACCGGCGGCTGTACCGCGAGCGATTGCAGCACGGATACGGCGGTAAGCGAACTCTACGATCCAACCTCCAACACCTGGTCAACAACCGGCAGCCTGAACACGGCCCGCTCTTACCAAACTGCTGTCCTGCTGAAGACCGGGAAGGTGTTGGCCATTGGAGGGTCCGGCTCCATCACTTCCTGTGAGCTCTACGATGCTTCGAAAGGCACATGGAGTAATGCTGCCAGCACCAACACAGGGCGCTACCAGAACACCGCCACGCTTCTTACGGATGGCAAGGTACTGGTCACAGGCGGCGCCAACGGCAGGTACCCGATCAATTCGGCGGAACTCTACGACCCCACTGCCAACACCTGGACGCTAACCGGGAATATGAAGATCGGGCGTTACGCTCATACCGCCTCACTGCTGGGGGATGGCACAGTGCTGGTGGCGGGAGGAATTGGGGTGGCGATCAGCTGTGGCAAGGATTGTACGAGTTACATCCCCACCAACCAGGTGGACATCTACAGCGAAGCCACAGGCACCTTCACCGCCGCGGCAAACCTGAGCCAGTCGCTGGCGTATCACACCATGGCAGTTCTGACGACGGGACGGGCGTTGGAGAACGGCGGCGAGGCGACCACCTCGACTTGTTGTGTGGTGGTGAATACCGCGTCGGTGTATACGCCGCTGACCCTGACGTTTTCTGCTTCCAGCCTGAATTTCGGGCTCCTGCAGCTCGGACTCAGCAGCTCTCCGCAAGAGGTAACGGTGACCAATGTCAGCAATCACTCGGTGAATTTCAGCTCCATTGCGAGCAGCGGCGACTTTTCCCAGACCAATACCTGTCCAGCCACGCTCACAAGCGGACAGAACTGCACGATTTCGGTCATCTTTACCCCCACCGCAAGTGGAACCCGCAATGGAGCGGTGACCCTGAAGGACAACTGTCCGGGGAGTGCGACACAAACCATCACTCTGACCGGAACCGGGGAGACGCTAGCGTTGGGGTTCACGCCGGCGTCGATCAATTTCGGCAACGTGGTAGTCGGCTCTAACAGCACGCAGATCGCGACCTTAACCAATGACGGCGCAGCGCCAGTGAACATCACCGGAATTAACATTTCACCGAAGAACAGCACCTTTACGCAAACTAACAACTGCCCGAGCACTCTCGGCGTGCAGCAAACGTGCACGTTCCAGATCACGTTCACACCGCCGGATGTCTTCACGTACAAAGCGACATTATCGATCACCAACAGTGCGGGCGCCGCGGCGAACCTACCGTTGGTGGGCACTGGGCTGGGCAATTAGGAAAAGTGGAGACTGTCGGATATGCGATAAGGAAGCAGCAGGGGTTTCCACCCTTCGAAAACGCGAAGAGCGCCGCCGCGCCCGGACACCGGTGACGAAGCCCCACAGTTCATTATCAGCCACTATCGACCAGGGTCCCCCGGAGCGAGCGGTTTGTGTTCGTTTGGGGAGCCTCAATTTGGCAAAAAGGGAGCAGCGAATGCACATCAGGCAAGTGACCAGCGAGGCGGGAGCCAAACATCAGCACTGCGGATGGAAGGCCGCTTGCGCATTAGCAATCTTGTTGATCGCAACTGCGGTTTCGTCCGCGCAGAGTTTCAAAACGCTGTATAACTTCACAGGCGGCGCAGACGGATCCTATCCGGTAGCCCCCCTTATCCAGGGACTCAACGGGAATTTCTTTGGGGCAACCAACGGAGCCACTGGCGGCACAATTTTCGACGTCACCGCGCAGGGTACGCTTACCACGCTTGCCATCCTCCCCGGCAACAGTGGGCCAGCCAGTTTGGTGCTCGGCAGCGACGGAAACTACTATGGAACAGAACTTACCGCCGGCGGTGAATTCAGCGGTGATGTGTTTCAGCTAGCTCCCGGCGGTCAGTTCAGCGTGCTGTACACCTTCAGCGGCGGAACCGATGGCTACTGGCCCTGGTCACTCGTCCAAGGTACCAACGGAATTCTCTATGGGACGACATTCGGCGGCGGAAATTTTGCATGCAATGCCCCACACGGTTGTGGCACGGTCTTTGAAGTCATCAACCGCACTGTCGTCACACTGTATTCATTCGGAACAAAGGATCCCGGCGTGTCTCCAGAGGCTGGGCTGGTCTTAGGCCCGGACGGCAACTTATACGGCACAACCAGTTCTCCACAACCAGGATTGAGCGGAGGCGGAACCGTTTTTCGGATTACGCCCAACGGTAAGCTCACCACTCTGTACCGGTTCTGTTTGCAGTCCGGTTGCCCTGATGGAAATAACCCGAGCTCGACGCTGGCTCTGGGCGCCGACGAAAACCTCTACGGCACTACCCAATTCGGCGGCGACAATACCTGCAGGACCGGTGGGTGCGGCACGATTTTCAAGATCGCCCCGGGCGGTAAACTGACCACGCTGTACACGTTCCATGGCAGTTGGCCCCTCGGAGTCGCCCCGTCCGCGTTGATTCAGGCTACCGACGGAAACCTCTACGGAGCGACCTTGCAAGGGGGGAACCCAAATTGCGGCCAGGGCAATGGGTGTGGCACCCTCTTCAAGATTACGAGGGGCGGCAAGGTTACCCTGCTGCACACGTTTGAGCTTACGGATGGGGAAAATCCGGGAGCGTTAGTGCAAGGAACAAACGGAATACTCTATGGTGCAACGGTGCTCGGCGGCCTCAACAACTACGGCACACTGTTTACGTTAAATCTGGGCGCTGGGCTGTTCGTCGAAACTGTGCCCGCGGCCGGCAAGGTAGCCGCCAACGTCATTGTCTTGGGGAACAATCTCACCGGAGCGAGCAGCGTCAGCTTCAATGGGACGGCGGCGCAGTTCAGTGTGATATCGCCGACCCAGATTAACGCGACTGTTCCCGCAGGCGCAACCACCGGCTTTGTCACCGTGACCACGCCCACCGCCACGCTGACCAGCAACGTGCCGTTCCACGTGCTGCCGTAGATTGCTCAGCCGCGCGTATCTGCGTCAGTTGGTTAAAAATCGCGATAGCGCTCATTGAGCTGGCCCGAAGGGTGTAACTGCCGTTTTTCGGCTGTATCCTAACGTGCCAAAAACCTCTCCGATGCTGGTCTTCCAAATCCTTGATTCGTGACATGGGTGATGGCTGCAGTTGATCCGGTCCCAAACCACAGGGTTTAAACCCGGCCCCCTCTGTTCGGCCGTGTGCCCAGTTCGAGATCTGAGCGTCGCCTGAGTGAAGAAAAAGCCCGCAAGCTGAAACAAGAGAGGTACACCTGAACCTGACCGCTTCAACACCGACTTAGTGTGTTGTCCCGGTGCCCGGGTAGACACCCATGAAGCTCAGAGTGTCGCCGCTGAGAATGAACGTCTGTAGTTGCGCCTGAGTGTACACGGTGCCGGTGTCGGTGATGTAGTTCTGCTGAGCGGGCTGGTAAAGCAGTCCGTGGACCTGTCCTTGAATTGTGCCTCGTGCAATGAGGTCGATATTAGCGGCAGCCGCCTGCGACTGCAGCGTCGCCCAGTCGCTTTGCTGCTTCTGACCATCGACATTGGCAGCGTTAAGCGTGATGGTGTATCCGACCGCCGGGGCGGTTCCCGTATCGAAGCAGAGCAGGTAGGAAGTCATGTCGATTTTTTCCTGGCTGGTGTAGCGAAAGAAAATCGACTCGGCGAAAAGATCCGCAGGAGTAGAGACGTTGCCGTCATGCTCCATCCCGAACCCGTCGATGCTGGTCGGGTTGTGCCGCGTGTACAACTGCTTCTGGTAGATGCTCCGGAGTTGCACGTCCTTCATGGGCTGAGGCTGGAAAAATTGCAGCACCAACCGATTTGAGCCCGGTCCGGGGTCCGCGGTATGGCAATCCTGGCACCTCTGGGGAGGATTACCGGTGCCGAATATGGTGTGGAAGTCCGTTTGTCCCTGGACGGGATTCCCGCCGGCCAGCGAAGTCGGCAAAGTGCGGTCGAGGTTCTGGTAGGGGTTGGGCAGGAACAGAATGCTGTTCGCAAACGTAGTGAAGGTGATGGTTTCGTCAGAGGCGATCGTCGGACTTCCCATCAAGGTAGAGAAAAGAACGTTAAAGGCCGCAAAATTGATTCGGTCGCCTCTCCAGTGGTACGGAGACAAGTTAAGCAGGCCACGCAGTGTCTGCGTCACCATTGGGCCTTTCATTGGGTGAAACTTGATGACCTTGCCGTTCTGAATGATTTCACCCATGTTGGCATTTGGATCGCCGAGATTCCACGCCAGATGGTCATTGTCGGCGTCCACGTGGCAGGAGGCACACGACCCCGTGCCGTTTCCGGAAAGTTTAGCGTCGTAGAGGAAACCGCGCCCTTGCTTGATCGGCGTGGGCGTCTTGTCAGTTCCGACCGCGATCTCGCTCGACACCTCCATCTTCGACGTATCAATGATTGAGATCGTGTCGGCGATCCGGTTCAACGAATACAACGTCTGTGCGGTTGCGTTGAGGGCCAGCCCGCGGGGCCCGCGCTTGTTCGTGGGATCCGCTTTTGAACCCGATCCGCTGGGCAGGGAAACCTCGACAAAACCCAACACGTTTCCGTTGGTGTCGACTTGGGCCACGCGGTCGGTCCCGAACGCCGCCACCCACATGAAATTGCCGGTCGGATCAAAGATCACACCGGCGGGCTGCGACAGAGCCGTGCTCAACGCCTGCGGGTTGGGAAGTATCCCGTAATTGATATTGGGGTTGAGATCAAAGGGCGTGACCTGACCGCTTGCCACCTGGATGCGCGTGATGCGGCTGTTGATCCAGTGTCCACGCAGGTTCTCCACGAAAAAGGTGAGGTTGAGCGCATCGGTGTTCGACACGAACAGGTCGCCGGTCGTGGGATTCACTGCCAGACCCAGGTTGATGGTACCGACCCCGGAGTAGTAGCCGGTCACTGTGGGAGACGAACCGGTGCTGATGATCGCCACGTCATTGTCGGGCATCTTGAACGTAACGTACTGCGTCCAATTCGGGTCGGTGGCGGCCACGATGAGCGCTACCTGTGGCGGCGGAGGCAGCTTCTTGTTCTTAGGCGGGGGCTGCGGCGGCGCCAGACTGGCCGGGATGATCGTTGTTGCGTTACCGGATATCGCGAAGGCCGCATAAACCGTGCTTCCGTCCGGACTGACTGCCAGCGCCCGCGGACTGCCTCCATACACCGGCAGCGTGCTGATCAGAGCATGTGAGCCGGTATCGTAAACCGCGATGGTGTTGTTCCGAGAGCAACTGACGTAGGCCTGGTTAGCGCCGGCAAACGCCACGTCCATGGGCTCGGTTCCGGCCCCGGTGAAAATCGTGTCAGTCACGATGCCCTGCGACACCGAGACTACACTGACGCTGTTGGAAACTTGATTGACCACCCAAAGTTCGTCGCTCGTCCGCGAGTTCACCGAAACCGGTCCGACGCCCACCGGAATCTCAGAGAGCAACACGGGGCTACCCGGCTCAGTCACGTCGAACACGGACACGGAATTGTTCGCCGAGTTCACGGCGTATAGGCGGGTTGCATCGGCGGAAAGCCGGATCGGGTTGGTCTGGGCGGGCTCGAGATTTGCGAAGGCAGGCGAGCTCTTATCGGCCGTTGTGCCAGGCACGAAGAGAAGCAGGGTAAGGGCGACAGCCAGAAAGGTAACAACTGCTACGAGTCGTCTTGCGCGGGTCATAACTTTCCTCCAGTGCGAACATGTCTAGGCCAGAGAAATTCCCCAGAGTGGACGCCTTGGACCCGCCATCGGACGTTCAACAACTTCGCTGCTGCCCCGCATCGTGCAAGCGACTCCGCTCACCGAGCCTCACAAATACCACGGCCTCGCAAGGGCTCGGACATCGCCGCCTACCCAAAGACAAACGAAAGTGAAAGTGTCCGAGGCAAATCTTCACGTTCGTAAAGAAACGGCTCGCTTTATATACACCCGGAGGGTCTTTCTGTATAGAGGCCTCCGGTGCTTTTTTTTGTTCACTACAGTCAATTTGGAACGACCATCTCTCGATCCGACCCCAGGAGATCCGCGGAGAAAGGCGTGCAAACGGTTGCATTTGAGGGAGTTACGAGAGTCTCCCGGCCACAGCCCCAATCACCAACCTGGCTTCTATTGCTCCTCTATCCTCGGTTGCCCTAATGTGTGCCGTAGTTCAACTTAAGATTCACCAGGATGGGCTCGTCCTGGCTGGCATTCACGCGGTAGATGGTTTGCGGTCCGGGATCGTCCTGGGTCAGCAGGCGCGAAGCATCGGCTCCGGCTTCCTGCTCAGCTTTGGTCCAGGTTTTTCCGCTGCCGCTCACCATTTCAAATCGTTCAACCTTCTTGCCCCACTCTTTTTCCCACTGCGCGACCTGCTCCTCGGAGAGCACCAGCGCTTTTGCGCTTATATTCAGCCCCTCGGTGGGTTTATCTGTGACCAGCAGCATGAGCTGCTCGCCGATCTGGCCGGAACGCGTCGGCCGCAGCGTGAAGTAACTCGGCCGATCGTCTTGCGCAGGAATCTCGATCAGGTGGCCGGCGCTGACGTGGTTATCGCCATTGTGGGTTCGCGTGGTGGGAAAAATCAGGTTCGGCTCACCCAGCTTGTTCTGCGCGTACTGCTCGCGATCGATGACGTACAGGTAGCCCGTCTGAGGCGACTCGATGCTGAGCCGGACGCGATCGGAAGTGTGCAGCGCGGTTCCGGAGGTGACTCGTTCCGGCGTCCAACTCACGGTGTCCGCTCCTTCCTGCACAAGGATCCTCGCGCCCCGGTCCGCACTGACCGAAGCACGCAGCCTCCAGATGGTGACTCCAAGTTCACGCGAAGCCGCGCTCTGCGTGCGCAAACTTGCCAGCGAACTCTTGGAGGACGATCCGACTTCTTTATAGACGGGCGCTTTGGCAGTGGTCCCGGTCTTCGCCGGACGAGTTTTCAGAAACTCCTCCGGAATGACGGCACGGCTGCTGTCGTCCTGCCCTACGCAAATCGGTGCAGTTAAAGTTGCGACCAGCAGCGCCGTGCCCAGAGCAGCAGCCGTCCTTAGAGTCAGGTTCGCAATTCGGTTTTTCATGTTGCCTGTTACCTCCATTCGCCTTGTTGTACGAAGGCCGCCCAATAATATGGGTTCGCCCATTGTTTCTTCTGATGCATTTCGATCTGAGCTTCACGCAGGGCCGCCGCCGGCGTCATTTTTTCTTGCAGGAGTTTTTCGTAGAAGACGGCCATCAGCTCTTCTGTAGCCTTGTCATTTACACTCCACAGGCTCACGTCGACGCGGGCTGCTCCAGCGTACATGAAGCCGCGAGTCAGTCCCACTATTCCTTCACCGCGAATCTCTTTTCCCAAGCCTGTCTGGCAGGCGCTGAGCACCACCAATTCCGCCGGCAGTTTCAGGTTGTAGATATCGCTGGCGCGCAAGAATCCGGGTTCGGAATTGCCGTTCTGGTCCACCAACGACAGCACAATCGCAGATAACTCTGGATGCTCGCTGTCCAGGTATCCGTGAGTCGCGAAATGGAGATAGCGATAGCGGCCCAGCTCCGCGCTGGTGGCAGTGGCCAGACTGGCGCGAAAATCGAGGGCTTCGAAATCTTCACTCCCGCGCGCCGCCTGCAAGATCCGTTCCGCCTCCTGGCGAGTGTAAGGCAAGCGCGGAATCACCAAGCGGGCCGCGGCGACATGGAGAGTTGAGTCGTCCGCGAGGTGCTCCAGAATCCGCGCTCCGTCACCGCGAGCCGCAGTTGTTTGGGGACGAGTTTTCGCAGTGTCTCTGGACTTCGCCTTGACGCGCGGATCCTCGGCATCGAACACCGGATCGGCAATAACCGCCAGGAGGCGCGGCGCAGGCTCGCGGCCTTGCAACTCCTGGCGCAGCGCAGCAATTGTGGAAGCGGATGGCAACTCGACAATCTCGTGCGCCACCACCAGCGGAACGGTGGCGGAATTCTCTCCGGCAACCGGCAGCATGGAAAACGGCACATGCTGCAGCGAACCATCCGCGACGATCACCAGACGTTTGCTCTTCAGTTCGGATGCCGCCGGCCCAAGCACCATCTCGCTCAGCGCTTGCGCGGCTGCAGGCAATTCCGCATCCGCCTGTGCAATTCGCGTGGCTCGCTGATCGGGCAGTTCGCCCCGTGGATGAGAACTTCTGGCCGTGACTCGCTCGTAGAGCTGACGCACAGCATTCTCGATCTCAGATCTCTTCGGCAGCTCATAGCTCTTCAACTCGGAAGCTGTCAGCATCCAGAGATAGCCGCGATCCGTCCCGATCGCGTATTCCAGCAGAGCTGTGTCACTGTCCAGTGTTTGTTGCAGGTCGTGCCAGGAAAGTGGCTGCGGCTGGGTGAGGGCAGCATAGCGCGGACTCTTCTCACGGATTTCCCCTTCCAGTTGCTGATACTGCATTTCCAGATCGCCAATCTGCTTTTTCAGATCGGCGGCTTCATCTTGCGTCAGTCCACCTTCAGCGCTTAACAAGCGGTTCGCCTTGGCATCAATCGAATTGGCCAGTTCATGCTCACGCTGCAGCAGAGCGGGATCGACGCCCGCGCGGAAGTCCACATGGGCCTCAGAGAGCATTTCGAGGAGACTTCGCGCCCGGGCCCGCTCGCTCGCTTCGAGCGCCCTCGCGCCATAACCCTGGTTGGGGTTTTGATGGTGCAGAAGCATCAGCAGATCAACATCCAATTCGTATGCACTTTGCTGGGTCGCGAAGTACGAAGCGCGTTGCTGCTGGCTGCCCGCTCCCGATCGTATCTGCTCAATCAAGCTCAGGCTTTCTTCAATGTGGTGGCACGCCTCGCTCAGTTGGTTGCGGCTGGCTTCTGCCCGGGACAGATCTTGCAACGCTCCTGCGGCGCCGTCCCGGTCTCCGATGGTTTTGAAAATCGACAGCGCCTGATTTTGGTAGTTAATGTCTTGTTCCGGTTCGCCAAGCACGGCGTAGGCCCGGCCGAGGTTGCGCAGCACCACAGCTTCGTCGCGGCGGTCCCCAACGTCTTTGTAGATCTGCAGCGCCTGCTGATGGTATGGCAGCGCTTTCTGAGGTTGGCTGAGCGAGGCATAGGCAACGCCGAGATGATCCAGCGTCTGGGCTTGCCCCCAGTGGTTTTCCGCCGCCTGCCTCAGAGGCAAGGCCTGATCGTAATATGCGATCGCTTTCTGCGCATCGCCCAGTTTGCTGTAGGTGTAACCGATTTCGGTAAGCGTCTCCGCCTCGCCGTCCTTGTCGCCCGCTGTCCGCCGCAAGGGAAGGGCCTTCTGAAAATACTGCAGGCCTTCGTCCAACTCACCCAGCAAGTCGTAGGTCACGCCGATATTGTGGATAGTGACCGCTTGCCGGCTCACGTCACCCAAGGCTTCCAGAAGCGGCAGAGCTTCCTGGTAGTAATCGATACTTTTCTGCCAGTCCCCCAGATCGCCGTAGATTTTGCCAATGTTGTTAAGCACGCTGGCCTGTGTGGACACTTCTTTGATGGAGCGCAACATGGGCAAAGCCTGGTTGTAATCCTGCAGCGCTTCCTGCAAATCGCCCAACACGTCCTTGGCGCCGCCCATGAAATTCAGTGTGGCACTTTCCATGCGCACGTCGCCAAGCGAGTGGAACAAGGGAACAGCCGGGGCACAGTATTCGAGCGCACTGCGAAACTCGCTCGATTGCGCATAGGTTACGCCGATGGAATACAACGCCAGGGCTTCGCGGTAGTGATCTCCGTCGGCGTGATAAAAGGCCAGAGCCAGCTGGTAATGTTCGATGGCCGCGGCAAACGAAGCTGCGGTGTGCTGGACGAATTGGTCGTCGCCTTCCTGAAAATTGCGGGCCGCAGTTACGCGCTCGCTGTCCCTGGCAATGGCTTCACGCAGAGCAGCGATCCGGATCTCATACCGGCCGGGCGGATCGTCTTTCGATTCCGACCGTACTTCAACTCCGTAGGTTCCGCCCGCAGCAGCAATAACCAGCAGCAGTTCTGGTCCCCAACTGCTATTTTGGCTGTCGGAGTGAGCAATCTCCTTACCGTCAGGGCCGAGAAGAGTGGCCCGCACATCAATGCCGTCCTGTTCTACGATCACGTAAAGAAACTGCCCCGCGTCCACACGCACCTGGAAGCGCTGGGCCTCGCCGCCGTTCAGATGCTTTTCAAGAGTGACTCCGGGCTGGAGTAGAGGGACATCGTCCGCCGCGAAAGCGGCACAGCAGGCAAGAGCAAGCAGCGCACCGGACAGGATTCCGCTCAACCGTCCGCTTGCCGGGCGGCGCGAGACAATCCCGTCAGAAATGGCGCGCTGCACTAACACCGGCGAAACTACAGTACAGTTGACTCAGGCCGCCTCGTGCTTATGGGCTGCCGCCTTCTTTGTAGCCGTCCAGGTGGTGGTAATCTCCTTGGCCAGCGGGTAGTTCACGGTGCCTCTCCACTCAGTGCCGGGCGTGATCTCCCTGCCGGCTCCGAACAGATAATCGTTGTTGGCGCCCATAACGAACGCACTGGTGAAAGCGAAACCTGTCGGAAAACTTCCGACTTGGGTTTGTCCGTTGCGGGTGAGCGTCCATGACCAGTTGAGTTGGTCGTCCTGGGAGACCGTGGCCGTAAACCCGTTATCGACAAGCGCAATCGTGTAAGTTGAAGCCATAAGCCCTCCGTCTGTTCTGGGTTCTGACGCATGGTCAGCATACGCCAACCAACCCTTATCCATTACGGCTAACTCAGGCGGCCTCGGGCCGGCGGACTCCCGACTTCTTTGTAGCCGTCCAAGTGGTTGTAACCGCAGCAGCCGACGGGTAAGTTACACTTCCGGTGTAAGATTCGCCCGATGCCGTGCCCGCTCCGAACTCGTACTCGTCGTTGGCGCCCATCTTGAATGCACTAGTGAAGGCGAAAGTGTTTGGGAAACTTCCCGAACGTCCGTTGGGTGGATTGAGCTGCCATGACCAGCTGCCATCGTCGTTGTGGACAACCGTAGCTGTAAACGCACTCGTGGTAACCGCAATGTCCCAAGTTGCAGCCATAAAGCCCTCCTGTTTGCGTGCTGGGTTTCCGGCGCATGAGAGCATACACCAGAAAACCGCCTGACCCCTATATCAAAGCACCAGGAAATATGCAAGGCAAAAGCAGTATTTCCAGCCCCGATTGAACGCCTGTCGTAGCCATATTGGGTAGAAATCGGCCCGCGTCAGCGGTGTTCCAGTTCCAGATCATTGATCAATACCTCACCCTGGCCGCGCACCGTGGTCTGCTTCAAGTCCTGGTCCATAGTGACCTGCAGCTTCGATGCCGGGAATTTTGCCAGCAGGCCGGTGATCGCGGCGATTCTGCCGGGATCGCGAATGATGCCCATCTGCTGCGGATTGGAAACCGCGCGCAGGGTGTCGTCCAACTCCGGCAGCGGGTTGGCCGACCAGATGATCCAGAATTGCTCGCGTCCAGCCTGTCCCTGGAAGCGCGCCCAGTCCGTTTCCACGCGTTGCCCGGCGGCGACCTGCGCCAGGCCGTTGTTGGTTCCGGGGAGCGGGAAAAACAGGCTGAATTCCGTAGCTGGCACTTGTCCCTGATCCAGAACATAAAGCGATCCCGCCTCGGGAGAGCTGAAGTCGAGCCGGATTCTCCAGTTGCTGTCGAATACCTGCTGGCCCGTGGCCGGAAACTCCTCGCCGTACGGTTTGCCGTCGCGGAGTTTCTGCGCACGTAACCGGTATGAGATCTCTCTCTGCGGCAACGGAAGCGCGGTGACCACTCTCGCTCGCGAATGTCGCATCCACCAGATGGCGGTGATGACTAAGGCGAGTAGGATTACGGCTCCCGCGGCAATTCGCAGACTTGTCGAGGCCGCTTTTCGCGCGGAAGCTTTCCTCGCCGAAACCGTTGCAACATGCCCGCTTCGTTCCGACTCCCATTTTCGAGCCAACTCTCGCAAGTCCAGTTCCAAATCTTTGATGTTCTGGTAACGCTCGCTGCGCTCCTTGGCCAGGGCGCGGCTGATGATGCGGTGCAGTTCCGGCGGCGCGCCGCTGCTCACCTCGGTCACTGGCGCGGGTTCGCGCTCCAGAATACGCGCGAGTGTGTCGGTTGCGGTGGGCGCCGCGAAGGGAGCGGTTCCGGTCACCATTTCGTAGAGCACTGTGCCGAAACTCCAGATATCGCTGCGCGCATCCACTTCCAAACCGCGTGCCTGCTCCGGCGACATGTATCGCCACGTCCCGATCACCTGGCCCGGCTGGGTTAAAGCGGCGGTCATGGTGGGATCGTCATTACTCAGACCGGCCGTCTGCGTCGGTGACTCCATCAGCTTGGCCAGCCCGAAATCGAGCACCTTCACGTATCCGTCCGGCCTCACCATGATGTTTTCCGGCTTGATGTCGCGGTGCACGATGCCTTCGGCATGTGCGGCTGCCAGCGCCCCGGCAATCTGAACGGCGATTTCCAACGCACGGGGCAAAGGAATGTCAGATTTCAGCAGGGATCGGAGCGTCTGTCCTTCGACGTACTCGGTGGCCATGAAGTGGATGCCATCGTGCTCGCCGATTTCGTAAACCGTGAGGATGTTGGGATGGTTCAAGGCGGATGCGGCTCGCGCTTCGTGCTCAAATCGCTTTACCCGTTGCGGGCGCGCCATGGATTCCGGGGGCAGAATCTTCAGGGCGACTTTGCGGCCCAGGCGGTTGTCCTTGGCGGCAAAGACTTGTCCCATTCCCCCAGCACCAATGGGGAACAGAATGTCGTATGCCCCGAAGTGGCTACCCGAGAGCAGTTGGATCATGGAGCTTCGTTAGCCTGAGTATACTCCGGGGGATGCGGTCGCTCGACTAGAACTGGCCGCAGTCTGAGTTGAGGGGATCATCGCCTGCCGGTGCGCGTAGGAGACGACTCCGGCAGGCGACCACACGATCAGGAACTCTTCATGTCCCGACGCACCAGTGCGGCATCGAGGAAGAAGCCAACGCCCAAGCTCAGCGGGATAACGCCGAAAGCGCCCGCAATCCAGGCGTCAGGTTCGACCCGCGCAATCAGCGCGAACGTGGTCATGTAACCGAGCGACGCCGCAACCAGCAAAATTCCCGAGCGTCGCGATTGCGCCGCCGGGGACAGCTCCGCGGCCATGGGAACGTCTACGCCGCGGGCGATTGCCGCCAGGCGTTCCTCGGTGCGCAGCTTGCGCACGCGATAGTAGGTGTACATAAACATTGCTCCCAGTGGGATCCCCAGGAACATGACGACCGCTACCAAACCAGTCATGTCTTCCATAACTCATCTCCTTACCGGCACGTGCGTGCGCGGTTACGTTTGAAATCGTTGCCACCCTTAGCTACGCAGGCTCCGCCGCGAAAGTTCCGTTCGAGAGCGGTTAAGTGGTACCATCGCGCGTCATGGACACAAAACATCGTTATATGGCGGCGCTTGCTCTTTTCTTAAGCCTGATTTCCAGCGGATTTGCTCAACCGTCGCCCGCCCACGCCGTGGTGCTTCATGCGGCACGCCTTCTGGATATCGAGACGGGAAAAATGATCACGCCGGGCGAAGTGCTGGTGCAGGGTGAGCGCATCGTCGAGGCAGGTTCTTCGGTCAAACATCCTGCTGGCGCAGAAACCATCGATCTGGGAGACAGCACTCTACTACCCGGACTGATCGATGCCCACGTCCATCTGTTTCTTCACCCCGGCCCTGAAGACTTGCAGACGGTTGAGGAGTCAGTTCCCCAGCGTACGATCCTGGCCACTCTCGCCGCCCGCGACGACCTGATGGCTGGCTTCACCGCAGAGCGCGACCTCGGAACCGAGGGCGCAGGTTCAGCCGATACTGCGGTGCGAAATGCCATCGATCAGGGTCTGGTTCCCGGACCGCGGCTGCGCATCAGCGGCAATGCGATCGACATCCTGGGCGGCCACGAAGATGCCAATCATTTCAATCCGGCGCAGCACGTCCTTTCCAATGCCACCTACGCGAACAATAAAGATGAATTGGTCGCGGTGATCCGTGAGCAGCTCAAGGAAGGCGCCGATTTCATCAAGATCTATCAAACCGGTCCAGACTCAGTCCGCGACGGCAAACTTGCGACGAATTATCAGTACACGGAAGCCGAACTTGCGGCAGCGGTGCAGGAAACCGCGCGGGTCGGCAAGCACGTCGCGGTCCACGCCACCGGCGAGCCTGGAACGCTCTATGCCGCACAAGCTGGCGTCGTCTCCATCGAACATGCTGTGCAACTCAGCGACGAGACCATGCGGCTGATGCGGGAGAAAAACATCTTTGCCGTTCCGACGTTGACCATCTTCGAGTATTTTGCCGACCATGCGGCCTCGCCGGCACAGGCCGCACGTGACCGCGAGTTATTAGACTTGCACGCCAAGGAATTTCCCCGGCAGCTTGCCGCGGGCGTGCCTTTCGCAGTGGGATCCGATGTCGGCCCGTTTCCTCATGGCACGCAGGCGCGTGAATTCGTGCTGATGGTCAAGTACGGCATGACGCCGTTAGCCGCTTTGCAAGCCGATCTGCTGAACGGGGCAAAGTTGCTGGGCTGGGAAGGACAAATCGGCGCGCTTAAGCCGGGATACTTCGCTGATGTGATTGCCGTTCCCGGCGATCCGCTGAAAGATGTCAGCGTGCTGCAGAATGTGAAGTTCGTGATGAAGGGCGGGGTGGTGTACCGGAAGTGACGAATTGACCACAAATGAGGCGTCGAACTATGGAACCTTGCCGGCCATCTCAACGTAACATTCGATAGTCGTATTGAGAAGCTAGAGGTCTGCATGGAACTTCGCATCGAAAATCTGTCAAAGCGGTATCCAAACGGCGTACAAGCGCTGCAAGACGTTTCTCTCAATATTCCCCAGGGCATGTTCGGTCTCCTGGGGCCGAATGGCGCTGGAAAATCTACGCTGATGCGTACTCTCGCCACGCTGCAGGAAGCTGACAGCGGACGCGCCTCGCTGGATGGCATCGATGTTCTGCGGCAAAAGGATGAAGTCCGCAAGGTGCTGGGTTATCTGCCGCAGGAATTCGGTCTGTATCCGAAGGTTTCTGCGGAAACTCTGCTTTCGCATTTTGCGGAACTGAAGGGAATCGCCAATGCCAAGGAGCGGCGCGAACTGGTGAATGCGCTTTTGCAGCAAACTAATCTTTGGGAGCATCGCCGCAAACCTTTGGGGAGTTTTTCCGGAGGCATGAAGCAGCGCTTCGGCATCGCGCAGGCGCTGCTGGGCAATCCACGTTTAATCATCGTGGATGAACCGACCGCCGGCCTCGACCCTGAAGAACGCGTCCGTTTCCACAATCTCTTGAGCGCCATCGGGCAGAACATCATCGTTATTCTCTCTACCCACATCGTCTCCGACGTTAGTGACCTGTGTGGCCGCATGGCGATCATTCATCAGGGACGCGTCATGGTTACCGGAGAACCAACCGCGCTGGTGAACGATTTGCAAGGCCGGGTGTGGAAGAAAGCGATCGACGCCTCGGAACTGCCGGCTCACCGCGAACGATATCAAGTGGTCCTGGCCCGTTTGTTCGCGGGTAAAACCATAATTCACGTACTCAGCGATCAACGGCCGGACGCCGGCTTTGAGCCGGTCACTCCCGATCTGGAAGACTTGTATTTCGCAACCATTCGCGGCTTTGTTCAAGAACCGGAGCTGGCCGGACAGGTGAATTGATCCCATGGTTCTTACCATTGCTGGTTTTGAATTTGGCCAGAGGCTGCGTCGCATGTCGACCTACGTATATTTCCTGGTCTTCTGCGGCCTGGGATATCTGTTCACTCTGATGTCAGGCGGCGGGCTGCCGGGTGCGAGCGTGGATTTCGGCACCGGTGGCAAGGTCCTGGTCAACTCGCCATTTGCGCTGGCCCTGATCATTTCTTATATGACCTTTTTCGGCGTGGTGGTCACGGCCGCCATCGCCGGGCAGGCGACCTATCAAGACGTAGACAATCATGCGACAGATTTTTTCTTCACGTCGCCCATCAGCAAATTCGACTATTTGGCGGGCCGGTTCCTCGGCGCGCTCGCTATTCAAATCGTGATCTTTGCCAGCGTCGGGCTGGGGGCATGGATCGGCACGCTCATGCCCTGGCTTGATCCCACACGGCTCGGCCCCCAAAGATTGGCCGCTTACATTCAACCGTACTTTGCCATGGTTCTGCCGAACCTGATTTTGCTGACTGCGATTTTCTTCGCCTTGGCCGCACTGGGAAAGAAGATGCTTCCGGTCTATGCCGGCAGCGTCATTTTGTTGATCGGTTATTTTGTGGCCCAGCAGTTGTCTGGCAGCGTGACTGCGAGTGTGCCTGCGGCCCTGGCTGATCCGTTCGGTGGTAACGCGATGGATCGCCTGACCAAGTACTGGACTCCCTTCGAGCGCAATGCCAACCTGATTCCACTGGCCGGAGTCATGTTGTGGAACCGGCTCCTCTGGCTTGGCGTGGGCGCGGCTTTCCTGGCCTTCACCTACTCCAGGTTTTCGTTTTCCTATGCTTCGATGGGCGGCAAGCGCCGCATTCAGATTGCCGCAGAGGAAGAGATTGCTCCCGTTCCTGCCCAAGCCTTGCCGGTTGCTCATCCGACATTTTCTTCCGGCGAATCGCTGAGACAATTCCTCGTACTGACTCGCATCCAGTTCAGCGAGACAGTCAAGAATGTTTTCTTCATCGTGCTTTTGCTCGCAGGCGGACTGTTTGCCATGTTCAGCGCCAACGGGATCAACAACCCGTTCTCGACACGAACTTACCCAGTCACGGCTCAAATGCTCGAGTTGGCGAGCGCAGGGTTCTTTGTCTTCGCACTGGCCATCATTACGTTCTACGCGGGGGAACTGGTTTGGCGGGAGCGCGATGCCGGTCTCAATCAGATTGTGGACGCTTTGCCGGTCCAGCGCTGGGTGTTGTTCGCATCCAAACTGGTGGCTTTGATGCTGGTGCAGGTGCTGATCCTGCTCGTCACCATGGGGTCGGGCCTCATCGTTCAGATCGCTCACAATTACTACCGCTTTCAGTTCGGCCTCTACTTCACTGATCTTTTCGGCGTTCGCCTCGTCCAGTTCTGGATCCTGTGTGCGCTGGCGCTGCTGATTCACACCATCGTGGACAACAAATATGTTGGACACTTTGTGATGGTGTTGTATTTCATCGCCACCATCGCCGTCCCAAACATGGGCCTGCAGAACTACCTGTACCGGTTCGGCCAGGCGCCACCGTACACCTATTCCGACATGAACGGCTACGGGCCGTTCGGCGCGACGTTGTTCTGGTACCACCTTTATTGGGCAATTGCCGCGGTCGGCCTGGCAATACTGACAAATCTCCTGTGGGTGCGTTCGACCGAGGGCAGTTTGCATACTCGCCTTAAGCAAGCCGCAGACCGCTTCTCCGGCCCGGCGCGTGCCGCTTTCGCGGTGTGTTGCGTTCTCTTCCTTGGAGTAGGCAGTTACATTTTCTATAACACCGACATCCTCAATTCCTATCGCACTACCTGGCGCGTGGACGACGAGCGCGCGCAATACGAAAAGAAATACCGGCAATATCTCAATCTGCCCCAGCCGCGGATCACCGACGTCAACACGCACATTGATCTGTACCCGGATCGCGGTGTCGCCGACATGCGGGGAACGATGATGCTGGAAAACAAGACCTCGACAGCGATGGATCGGATTCTCCTGACTGTCTGGCCGGCGGACCTCGCGCCGCTGCCGCGGTCGTATGTTGGAACCACCAAGTTGACACTCGCTGACGGACAAACTGCCATCGTCAACGACGACAGCCTGGGTTTCTACATCTACCAGCTTGCGACGCCGCTGCCGCCGCACGGTCGCATTGCCCTGGACTTCGCCTTACGATTTGAAAACAAGGGCTTCGTAAATTCGCGCCCCAATACCGACATTGCGGGCAATGGCAGCTTCTTGAACAGCGCTTACGCACCCGCGGTGGGTTACCAGCCGGAAGTCGAACTGACCGACGACAATACGCGGCACAAGCACGGGTTATCTAAAACCAAGCGAATGCCGTCGCTCGATGACGTTGCCGCGCGCAATGACAACGGCGTCACCAATGACGCAGACTGGATCAACTTCGAAGGCACGGTGAGCACCAGTCCCGACCAGATCGCGATTCTGCCCGGATACTTGCAAAAAGAATGGGTGGAGGACGGACGTCGCTACTTCCATTACAAGATGGACGCGCCCATGCTGGCGATCGCGTCGATGAACTCCGCGCGCTACGCCGTGCGTCGCGATCGCTGGAACGACGTGAACCTGGAAATCTACTACCAGCCGGGCCACGAGTTCGATCTCGACGCAATGATGGACAGCATGAAGGCGACGCTGACGTACGCCAGTAAGAACTTTAGTCCGTTTCAGTTTCACCAGGAACGCATCATCGAGTTTCCGGGCTACGGCACCTTTGCGGAATCGTTTCCCAATACCATCCCGTTCTCGGAGTCGATTGGTTTCATTACCTATGTCGATCGCAAGGATCCGGAGACCATCGACATTCCTTTCTACGTCACAGCGCACGAAGTTGGACATCAGTGGTGGGCGCACCAAGTGATCAGCGCCCAGGTGGAAGGCGGAACGTCCATCGTGGAGACCCTAGCCCAGTACACAGCGCTCATGGTCATGAAGCACCGGTATGGCGATGCTTCCATGCGGAAATTCTTGCGCTATGAATTAGAGAATTATCTCCGTGGCCGTGCGCAGGAGCGCAACGAAGAGGAGCCGCTTTACAAAGTTGATGAGAACCAGGGCTACATTCACTACGGCAAGGGAGCAGTGGTGATGTATGCGCTGCAGGATTACATCGGCGAGGACAACGTGAATAAAGGTCTGGCTGAGCTGATCAAGGAATATGGGTTCAAAGGCCCGCCGTATCCGGTGTCCCTCGATCTGATCCGCTGTCTGAAAATGTATACGCCGCCTGAGTATCAGTATCTCTACGACGATCTCTTTGAGAACATCACGCTCTACGATAACCGGGCGCGTTCCGCCAGCTATGTTGTCCAGCCGGACGGCAAGTACCAGGTCAGTCTTGATGTCGAAGCAAGAAAAGTTCGCGCCGATGGCAAAGGGGAAGAACACACCGTTCCCATCCATGACTGGATCGACATCGGCGTTCTCGACGCGAACGGGAACTATCTCTATCTGCAGAAGCAGAAGATCGAGAAGGAACGAACTAACATCACCCTGGTGGTTGACAGACTGCCGGCTAAGGCCGGGATCGATCCGCTCAACAAGCTGATCGACCGCGATCCGGAAGACAACATGGTGAAAGTAGAGAAGAAGTAAAATCTCCTCTCAGACTGTCATTTCGAGCGGAGAGAGATTGGCCGCTTGCGGACAACTTCGCGTAGTCCTGAAACCTGCTTTTTGATATCAATTCACAACATTCGGCCCCGACCCCTTAGCAAACTCGCCTGCTTCCTCTAAACTAGACTCACCTCGAAATGTGGAGACTCTTGATTGCATAAGCTCGCTCGCCGTTTCGCCCAGATTTTTTTACTTGTTCTGTGCATCGCAGCCTCAGCCGCCGCGCAAACCGTTTCTCCCGATCTCTACTCCGGCCTCAAATGGCGATTGATCGGGCCGTTTCGCGGAGGCCGCGCGGTCGCCGTCGCCGGAGTTCCGGGCACGAACACCTTTTACTTTGGCGCGGTCAACGGCGGCATTTGGCAGACCACCGACACCGGCGTTGTCTGGAAGCCGATTTTTGACGGCCAACACGTGGCGTCAATCGGTGCACTGGCGGTGGCAGCATCCGACCCAAGAGTGATCTATGCCGGCACCGGAGAATCCGACATCCGCTCCACCCTGTCGTCGGGCGACGGAGTTTACAAATCTACCGACGGAGGCCAGACCTGGGCCAACGTCGGTCTGCGCGACTCGCGGCAAATTAGCCGCATTGTCATTGATCCCACGAACGCAAACGTCGTGTACGTTGCCGCCCTGGGACACGCCTACGCCCCGAACGCCGAGCGTGGCGTGTACAAGTCGACCGACGGTGGCGTTACGTGGGTCAAGGTCCTGGATCAGGGGCCCGAGATCGGCGCTTCCGATCTGGCCATTGCCATGGAAAATCCGAACATACTTTTTGCCACGATGTGGCATGCGCGGCGTCCGCCGTGGAGCACTTACGCGCCGCTGGATGGGCCGGGCAGCGGTTTGTTTCGCTCACTTGATAGTGGACAATCCTGGTCGCACCTGACCGGCGGCGGGTTGCCTGCAGGTGACTGGGAGCGCTGCGCCGTGGCCGTTTCACCCAACGGGAAGCGAGTCTATGCACTGATCGATGCCAAGCAAGGCGGACTCTACCGCTCCGATGACGGCGGCAATACCTGGGTCCTGGCAAATTCTGACCGCCGGCTCACCAGCCGTTCATGGTATTTCGGCAATCTCACTATCGATCCGCAGAACCCCGATATCGTTTATGTCCCGAGCGTCGCTCTTTACTGCTCGGAAGATGGCGGCAAAACAATCTCCATTGTCCGCGGCGCGCCCGGCGGCGATGACTATCACCAGATCTGGGTCGATCCGAAGGATTCCGCTCGCATGGTGCTGGGCACCGACCAGGGCACGACCATCAGCGTTGACTACGGCAAGACCTGGACCTCGTGGTTCAACCAGCCCACGGCGCAGCTTTACCATGTCATCACCGATGACAAGTTTCCTTACTCGGTTTACGGAAATCAGCAGGACAGCGGCGCGATCGCCGTGCGCAGCCGCAGCGACTACGGACTGATCACCGCGCGGGATGTGTTCTCTGCCAGCGGCAGCGAGGCCGGATATATCGCGCCCGACCCAAGCGATCCCAACATTCTCTATGTCACCGGCACTTATGGCGAAGTAGCTCGCTTCAATCTGCGAACGTCCTTCAGTCAGGACGTTACTCCCTGGCCTTTGCCAAACTGGCAAACGGAAGTCAGCCAACGCAAATACCGCGCTCCGTGGGCGCCAGTGTTGCTGTTCTCGCCCTTCGACAAGAAAACGCTTTACCTCGGCACACAGTTTGTCATGAAGACGGCCGATGGCGGCCTGCACTGGCAAGTCATCAGCCCTGATCTGACCGGCTCAACCCGCAAGCCAGACGACAAAAAACCCGAGGGCCCACCGACCGTCGAGAACGCCAAGCAGCGCGGCTACGGCGTCGTATTTACCATCGCGCTCTCCAGTCTTCGCGGCGACTTGATCTGGGCGGGCAGCGATACTGGCCTGATTCACCTCACGCGAGACGGCGGGAAAACATGGAAGGATGTCACGCCCAAAGGGATCACTGACTGGAGCAAGATTGCCTTCATCGAGGCTTCGCATTTCGACCCCGCCGAAGCCTACGCGGCAGTGGATCGCCATCGTCTCGACGATCAGGCGCCTTATCTCTATCGCACGCGTGACTACGGCGCAACCTGGCAGCCGATTACCGACGGCTTCAGGGTGCCTTCGTTTCTGCGGGTAGTTCGCGAGGATCCACAGAAGCGAGGTCTCCTTTTTGCCGGTACGGAACTTGGCATCTACGTTTCGTTCGATGACGGCGATCACTGGCAGTCGTTGCAAGTGAATCTTCCTGCAACTTCCGTGCAGGACATGGTCATCCACGGCGACGACTTGGTCATTGCCACTTTCGGGCGTTCGTTCTGGATTCTCGACGACCTGACGCCGTTGCGGCAGACGGGTGATGCTGTGAAGGCTACGGGCGATTGGCTCTATCGGCCGGCCACAGCGGTTCGCGTGGACAACGACACGTTCCTCGGCTCGCCGCTGCCACCTGAGGAGACAACCGCTGACAATCCGCCCAATGGCGCGATCTTCGATTATTTCCTCAACACTGCAGCAAGCCACGTCAAGCTGGAGATTCTGGATGCAAAGCAAAATCCGGTCTGCACTTTTTCTTCCGACGACCGCCTGCCCGGGAAGCGTCGGTCAGTCGCGGTGGCCGATCGATGGTTTCCTCCGCCGCAGGTTGTAGAAAAGACTGCGGGCATGCATCGCTTCGTTTGGGACCTGACCTGGAAAGAGATCATTGATCCGGCGGAACTGCCGAGCGACGACGAGTTTTACACCACCCGTGGTCCGCGCGTTGCGCCCGGAACTTATCAGGTGCGTCTTACGGTCAACGGCAAGAGTTGGACACAGCCTTTCCAGGTAGCAATCGACCCGAGGTCGCAAGTGACTCAGGACGAACTGCAGCGGCAGCTTCAACTCGGCCGCCAAATTTATGCCGAGGTCCTCCGTGGCCAGCGCAGCGTAAGCGCAATCCACGCGGTGCAGAAACAACTGACCGATATTGAGCCCAAGTTGGATGCACAACCTGAGATCAAATCCAGCGTTTCGCAACTACAAGCTGACATTCGAAAGATTCTGACGGATGATGACACTCCGGGCAATATGGGGTTGGAAACCGCGCACAGCGGACTCGCCGCTGCCTTGCGCGTGGTCGAGAGCGGCGATCGGGCGGTGCCCTCGCAGGCGATTGCGTTGTTTGAAGAATCAGAACATGCTATGAAGCAACACATCGAAGATTGGAACGCAGTGAAAACGCGCTTGCTGCAGCTCAATGAGCAGCTAAAGCAGGCCAATCTGCCGGTGATTACTGTCGCCCAGAGCGAGCCGGTCGAGAAGAAGTAGCGCCGCTGCACTCACTCCTGCCACTTCGAGCGCAGCAGAATTGCCCGCGTGCGGGCAATTCTGCGAAGTCGAGGAACCTGCTTTCGGTTCGCAGCGCCCATCAGCGCGGTTAGGGCTACTGCTCATCCGCCTGATCTCTGCCCGCGTGCGGATGTTCCTCCAACTTGATTTCCTCAAGCTGCGCACCACGCAGCTTGGCATTCAACGAGGGAATATCCTTCGACTTGAATTCCTCCCACTGCTTCATCATCGTGCCAGCGTCGCGCTCGATTGTGGCGACAGCGTCAACCTGGGCTACGGTCGGAGCTGCATCGGCCCTGTCCACATCGCCGTAGAGTGTGCCGGCCGCCATGTTGACGCGTATAAGGGTACCTGCCGCTGGTGTAGCGTCCTCTGCCGGTACGCCTCCCAGAAGGGCCTTCAGCTTCGCACCAAATGCCTGAATTGCTTCTGCCGTGGAACCGGTTTGACCCGTGAGCTCCTTGAGTTGTTCTTGCACTGAGCGCGCCTGCAGCACCGCTTCCGATGTGCTGCTCAGCAGGGAAGACAGGTGCATCTGCAAATCCGCCATCTGCTGGATTCCAGTCGCTGGCGTCCGCACACGCGGATCCATCTTCACGGTCAGTGGTGCGCTGTAGCTGTGGCCATTGACCGTGAGTCGCACTGTGTAGGTTGCGGGCACGACCAGTGGTCCCTGTGGCGATCTCGGCGTGTCATGGGGCACAGCCGAGATCGGATACTCGTGCCGCGTAGAAGCCGGCGCGGGATAGCGCAGGTCCCACACCCAGCGATGCATGCCGGCGCTCGTCGCCGGGGTTTTCGGCATGCGAATCCAGTACAGCGGGATCAGTTGCTTGCTGAGTTCGGCTTCCGTCTGTTCGGGCCGGTCCGTGCTCGAAAATTTGCGTACCAGATTGTCCTTCGCATCGAGAATTTCAATCGTCAACGGACCAGAAGCCCCCCGCGCAAGGAAGTAATCGATGACAGCTCCGTCGGGAGGATTCTCGGCCATCGGTTCGTCGGGTGGGATCGGAGTGTCGGGGTAAGTGCTACGCCGGACGCGATACGCCAATCCTGGCTTGAAAAGATAAGCGTCGGAACTGATCACTGATTCGTTGATCTGCCGCAGTGCAGTAATGTCATCCAGAATCCAGAATGATCGCCCATGCGTGGCCACAATTAAGTCGTTGTCCTTGAGCCAGAGATCGCGCATGGAAGTGTGGGGCAGATTCAGTTGCAACGACTGCCAGTGATCACCGTCATCGAATGAAACCCAAACCGCCTTTTCTGTTCCGGCAAAAAGCAGGCCTTTGCGCTCGGGGTCTTCTCGGGCCGTGTCAACCGGAGCGTCAGTGGGCAGTCCGTTGACGATCAACTGCCAGCTCTTTCCGCCATCATGCGTGCGATAGATATAGGGACGTAGATCGTCGATGCGGAACCGGCTGACCGATGCGTAGGCGGACTGCTCATTGAAATGCGAAGCCTCAATCTGCGTGACCTTGCTCCAGGCGGTGAGTTTGAGCGGCGTGATGTTGTTCCAGCTCTTGCCGCCGTCGCGAGTGGTCCAGATCAGGCCGTCGTCGGTCCCAGCCCACAGCGTGTTGACGTCCTTGAAAGACGGGCCCAGAGCATAGATCACGCCGCGTTGTTTGGCCGCGTCAGGGTTCTTGGACAACATGGAGCCAATGCTGGCCGGAGCGCCCGGGTCGGGCCGCGAGAGATCGGGGCTGATCGTCTGCCAGGTGTTTCCGCCGTCAATGGTTTTGAAGAGCACATTGGTAGCGTAGTAAAGAATGTGCGGATCGACAGGCGAGAAGCGGACCGGCTCGGTGCGATCGCCGCGATACTTCTCGCTGCGCACCGGAATCGGCGTGACGTTCTGAATCTGGCCCGTCGACCAGTGGAACTTCGAAATTTCCATGCGTCCGCCACCATAAATTACGTCGGGATCGAGCGGATCGGGCGCGGCGTATCCGTACTCGATCACTCCCACCGGCCGCCAGTCACGTTCCGTGACTTCCCCGTAATTGCCACGGCTGGAAATGCACACCGAACCGCTTTCCTGCTGCCCGCTGCAAACTTTGTACGGAAACGTGTTTGTCACTGAAGCGTGGTAAAGCTGCGCCGTGGGCTGGTTGTACCACGAACTCCAAGTCTGGCCGCCGTTCACCGTGACGTTCGCGCCCTGGTCGCTGACCAGCAGGATGATCCTGGGATCGTTGGGATTGATCCAGAGGTTCTGATAGTCATCGCCGCCCGGTGCACCCCTTAGGCTAGCCCAGGTCTTGCCGCCGTCGATCGACTTCACAGTGACGATGCTCGCGCTGTAAACAATGTCGGGATTCTTGGGATCAACCTTGGGCACGGGCAAATCGCCGCCGCCTATCCGCATCGCCGGAGGAGGATCGGTCGTGGCCCGGTACCAATTCTCTCCCGCATCATCCGAGCGGTAAACGCCGAGACCGGCGCCCGAACCATACGCTCCTCTCTCTGTGGTTCCAACCGTCGCATAAATTCGGCTGGGCTGGCTGGGTGCGATGGCCACATCGACCTGGACTAAATTTTTCGGAAGCCCGTTAGTGAGTTGTTTCCATGTGTTGCCACCGTCGGTAGATTTGAACAGGCCTCCGCCAGTTCCGTTGAAGAAATTGTTGTCCTCCCAAGGTCCTTGTCGTACTTCCCAGAGCGACGCATAGATCACATCGGGATTCGACGGATCGATGGCCACCTCGGAGCCACCGGTGTTCTCGCCTTTGTAAAGAACTTTTTGCCAGGTTACGCCGCCGTCGGTCGAGCGATAGATGCCGCGTTCGTCGCTGGGACCGTAGGGATGTCCTAGGACCGCGGCGAACAATCGGTTCGGATCGCGGGGATCAATCGCCAGCGACGGAATCTGCTGACCACCGCGCAGTCCGAGGTGGTTCCAGGTTTTTCCCGCATCTGTGGACTTGTAAATTCCGTTTCCCACCGATAAGTCGGGGCGGTGCAGGCCTTCGCCACTGCCGACGTAAATGATGTTCGAATCGGATGGCGCCACGGCAATGTCGCCGATCGATTGCGTAGGCTGCGCGTCAAAAATCGGCGTCCAGGTGCGGCCATAATCGTCGGTTTTCCACACCCCGCCATTCACCTGCCCGATGTAGAACACATTCGGCTGGCTGGGCACGCCGGCCGCGGCCCTCGTCCGCCCGCCGCGAAACGGCCCGATCATTCGCCAATGCAGTTCCTGATATGTGCTCTCCGGATATTGCTCCGCATTGCAGGGAATCGTTGCCCACAGCAGAAAACCGCATGAAAGTAGAAACCAAGAAAAACGATGAACCTGAGTCACCCTTCCCCCTTTCTTGGAATCCGTGCAAAGGATAAATGAATTCTCGGCCAAAAAACGAACTAGCTTCGCGCGAGATGTCACTCTTTTTGACCCGCGGTCCGAATGGAGCGCAATTTCTTTTGCAGCCATTGCTGTGAAAGTCTGATAGCACTCATGTGTGATGGGATAGCCCGCTTGGGCCATTTACGTTTTTGCGCGATCAAACTATCTTCCCAATTGAGCAGTTCTGGGGGAGGGCTGTTCAGGCGCCCTGCGATTCGAAAGAATCCAGGGCGTCTTTAATTTTTGGCCGCCGGCTGCTGCTACCTGGCTCCGCGCGCTCTGCGGAAGTCTCAGTGCCCTCTGCGTCTTAAGATTTTGAACCAATCTGCATCACGGCACGATCACAGCCGCGCCATCGATCGCATCGTTCTTCACCGCTGCCAGCGCTTCATTAGAGTGATCGAGTGGGAAAGTTGTCACCTGAGGGCGCAGCCCAATCTCCGACGCAATCCGCAGAAAATCCCGCGCATCCGAGCGCGTCATATTGGTCACGCTGCGAATCTGGCGTTCGCCCCACAGGAGTCGGTCGTAGTCGAATTGTGGAATGCGGTCGAGATGAATCGCATTGATCGCCACCACGCCGCCCTTGCGCAGACTGGAAAGCGCCGCAACTACCACGTCGCCGCTGGGCGCAAACGTGATGGTACGGTCGAGTTCGATCGGCGGGCGATCGTTCTCGCTTCCGACCCATGTGGCCCCGAGGGCAGTCGCCAGCCGGCGATGCGAAGCTCCACGAGTTGAAACGTAAACTCGGCAATCCCACGCCTTCAAGACTTCGATGGCCAAATGGGCCGAAGCGCCAAAGCCGAACAAACCCACGCGCTCGCCGCGCTGCACTCCCGCCACACGCAGGCTGCGGAATCCGATGATGCCCGCACACAGAAGTGGCGCGGCATGAAAGTCGTCCAACGACGGCGGCAGCGGAAATACGAAGTCGGCGCGCGCCAGCGCGAACTCGGCATATCCGCCGTTTACCGAATACCCGGTAAAAGTCGGAGCATCGCACAAATTCTCCTGCTGGTGCTGGCAATACCAGCAAGTGCCGTCGGTGCCGCCGATCCAGGAAACGCCTACACGAGCGCCGAGCGCCAACTGCGGCGTTGCTCCGGCCACAACTTCGCCCACAATCTGATGGCCGGGAATCACTCCTTCAATAAGGACCGGCAGTTCGCCCTCAACAATGTGCAGATCGGTTCGGCAAACGCCGCAGGCGCGGACGCGGAGCAGCACGCGGCCGGGGCTGAGTGCGGGTTCGGCGACTTCGACGACCTGCAGAGGATGTTTGGAAATATCCTGCGGCGAATAGAGGACAGCAGCCTTCATTGTGAAATCTCCTCTGTGGTTCTCTGTGTCCTCTCTGGTTTGATTTTCCAACCACGCAGCGTCGCAGCTGGAACCTAGTGTCCCACGCTTATTCCCTTCTTACCTACCGACTTCTTCAGGAAGAGAACAATGGGGATACAACCGAAGCAAACCAGCGCCATGTAGCGGAAGTCATCTACATACGACCACAGCAGCGCCTGCCCATTCAGCGTCCGATCGATCAATGCGTAAGCTTGGTGCAGAGCCAGCGTACTGGATGCACCTTGGGCGCTCAGGAATTGCTGCATCCCGTGCAACTGATTCTGAACGCCTACATTCTCCGGCGAGACAGCATGGGCCAGTTCATTGCGGTGCAACTGCGAGTGCCGTACCACGATGGTATTGACAACCGCAATCCCAATGCTGCCGCCAATGTTACGCAGCAGATTGTACAGGCCGCTCGCGTTGCCGATTTCTTCGTTGGCCAGGAAAGCCACGGCAGTAGTCGAAAGCGGAACGAAAATAAAGCCCGAGCCGATTCCGCTGATGATGATCGCCCACAGAAACGTCCACTGCGAAATCGACAGGTTGGCTTCGCCAAGCCACAAGCTGCTGATCCCGAATAGTATGAACCCGCAGATGATCAGCCACCGGTTATCTATCTTGGTGGTCAGGATGCCGATGAGGGGCATGGCGAGAATCGCTCCGATGCCGCGCGGGCTCACCGCCCAGCCGGCGGCAAGAGCGGTGTAGCCCATGAGTTCCTGGTAGAAAAGCGGCAGCAGTGTCACCAATCCGTACAGAGCCGCCCCGAAGATTCCGATCAGCAGACTGCCGATCGCGAAATTGCGGTGGCGAAAGACGCGCAGGTCCACCAGCGGCTTCTTGTGCCGGAACTCACGAATGAGAAACGATACGAACGAGGTCAGCAGCATCGCGGTTGCCCAGCGGATCCAGGTGGCGCCAAACCAGTCGTCTTCCTGACCCTTGTCGAGAATAATCTGCAGGCAGGCCAGCCAGATCGCCAGCAAGCCCAATCCGATGGCATCGATTCCGCCCGGCTTGGCGTTCTTGATGTAGGGCGGATCTTCCACGTACCGCGTGATCATGAAGATGGCAAAAATTCCGATCGGGATATTGATGTAGAACGCCCAACGCCAGGAATAGGTGTCGGTCAGCCAGCCGCCCAAGGTTGGCCCCAGCACGGGTGCGACGACCACGCCGAGCGCGAACACGGCCAACGCTAGCCCGCGTTTGTCGGCGGGAAAACTTTCCAGCAGGATGGATTGCGAAAGTGGCTGCAGCGCTCCTCCGCCCGCTCCCTGCACCGCCCGTGCGATCAAAATGAGCGCCAGGCTTGTGGCCGCGCCGCACAGGAACGACGAAACCGTAAAAATGATGATGCAAGTGATGAGGAAGCGTTTGCGGCCGAACTTCAGCGAAAACCAACTACTGGCGGGCAGCACAATGGCGTTCGCCACGAGATAGCTGGTCAGCACCCAGGTCGCTTCGTCGTTCGAAGCCGAGAGACTGCCGGCAATGTACGGCAAGGCCACAGCTGCGATGGAAGTATCGAGCACCTCCATGAACGTCGCCAGCATCACCGAGATGGCGATCAACCACGGGTTCGGGCTCGGACGGGCTCGTTCAGCGGCCATTAGATTGATTGGACGATCTTGCGAAATTGATCTCGGATAATAGCTCTCAAAGATGCGTACGGACAACTGTGGGTTTCAGCGTTTTGTAGAAAACGTTGTCCCGGCTTGACACCAACTGCTCTCCGACAGCAGAATTCGACCTGCTCCTTGCGAGCAAAAACTTATGCGTCTCCTTTTCTGCACGTTAATCATTCTTATGGTCTATCGCTCCGCCTTTGCTCAGGACCGCTCTCAGGCGCGTTCCATGGTGATTTCGCGCTACGGCATTGTCGCCACCAGTCATGCTCAGGCTTCGGTGGCTGGCGCACAAATCCTGGCCCGTGGAGGCTCCGCTGTCGATGCAGCCATCGCCGCGAATGCCGTTCTTGGCGTGACCGAGCCCATGATGAACGGCATGGGTGGCGACCTGTTCGCCATTTATTGGGAGGCAAAAACCGGCAAGCTTTATGGGCTGAATTCCAGCGGCTGGGCGCCGCAAGGTCTCACCCTCGAGCACCTGAAAAAAAAGGGAACGACCTCGATGCCGGACTCCGGGGTCGACACCGTCACCGTGCCCGGCGCAGTGGCCGGCTGGAACGCCTTGCACGAGCGTTTCGGACGACTGCCGTGGAAAGACCTGTTCCAAACCGCCATTTTTTATGCGGAGCAGGGATATCCGGTGCCGGAAATCATTCACGCATATTGGCAAGACGCGGCCGATTGGATCGCCAGCGATGCCGAGAGCCGCCGCGTATTTCTTCCTGATGGCAAAAGTCCAGAGATTGGGCAGATATTCCGCAATCCTGATATGGCCAAAGCACTGCGGTCAGTGGCGCAGGACGGAGCCAACGCTTTCTACAAAGGCGACATCGCGCGTGCAATTCTCAGCACCTCTCAAAGCTTGGGTGGAACGATGTCGGCCGACGACTTGGCCCAGTTTTTGCCGGAGTGGGTGTCTCCGATCTCTACGACCTACCGCGATTGGACGATCTATGAACTTCCACCCAACGGCCAGGGCATGGCCGCGCTGGAAATGCTGAATATTATGGAAACCTCGCCGGCTTCTTCCGAGGGACCACTCAGCGTTGTCGAACTGCACAAGAAAATTGAGGCCATGAAGCTGGCCTACGCTGATCTCTATCGCTACAACGCTGATCCGCGCTTCGCCAAAGTTCCGGTTGGCGGATTGTTGTCTAAGAACTATGCGCAGCAACGCACTCAGCTGATTGATCCTTCGAAGGCCAATTGCAACGTGCTGTCGGGCAAGCCGCAGGGCAGCGACACGACTTATCTTTCCGTAGTCGATCGTGACGGCAACATCGTTTCGCTGATTCAGAGCAACTACGACGCCTTCGGCTCCGGCATCACGGTGCGCGGCATGGGATTCGTTTTGCAAAGCCGTGGAGCACTCTTCTCAATGGACCTGGCATCGCCCAACGTGCTGGCGCCGCGCAAGCGTCCGTTTCACACCATCATTCCTGCGTTCATGGAGCGCGGCGATGTGCACATGGCATTCGGAATCATGGGCGGGCCGAATCAGCCGCTGGCGCACGCGCAGTTCGTATCCAACGTTGTGGACTACGGCATGAACATTCAGGCGGCGCTGGAAAATGCGCGCTTCACCGTAAGCCCAAACAGCGGATGCAACATCGTCATTGAGTCGCGGGTGAAGCCGGAGGTGCTGCAGAAGCTCTCAGCGATGGGACACCTGTTGCGAGTCGAACCGGAATATTCGACCGCCATGGGGCGTGGTCAGGCGGTCATGCACGACAGCAAGACCAACATCAACTACGGAGCATCCGACCCGCGGGCGGACGGATCGGCCGAGCCGGAGCCGCCGCCGTTGTGAAGTCGCGGTGGCCCAGGTTCCGCGAGCGCCGCGCGAGCGAGCAACCTGGGCGCTCCCCGTTTTCCTCCGATGCTCGTAACAAATGTTCGCAGCAGGCTTTACTCCCTGGGGTCATTCGACTCTATCCGTGATTTACCTGGAATGCTATGCTGCGTCGCTCAGTGGGGTGCAGCATGAATCGAACTACCCTCCGCGTTTCGACCCTTCTTGTCACTTTTATTGTGGCGGCCACAGCAATCGCATCCTCTGCACAGACCCTTAAGGTTCTGGACGATTTTGAGGGCGCCAGCGGCGCTTATCCAGGGTTAGTCGCGCTAGCTCAGGGGCTGGATGGGAACCTGTACGGTACAACCCAAAGCCGTGGGGCCTTTAGTGGAGGGACAGTCTTTCAGCTGAACCCACAGGACAGCGCGCTGACGACCATTCACGCTTTTTGCGGCAGTTGTCCTGGTAACTTCCCGAGCCAGGGGGTGATCCTGGCCACCGACGGCAACTTCTACGGAGTAACCGCCTCAACGGTTTATCGGATAACGTCCGAAGGCGTGCTCACCACGCTGTACACTTTTTGCTCTGAGCCCTGCAGCGCCGGCATGTCTCCCCGTGGGGCCTTGGTGCAGGGCGTTGACACTAACCTTTACGGGACAACAACGAAGGGCGGAGGCAGCACGAATTGCTCTGAAGGCTGTGGCACAGTGTTCAAGATCACCTTACAGGGCAGGCTGACGACGCTACACAGCTTCGATTCAACTGACGGCTCTTCCCCCCAGGCTCCCCTGGTTCAAGGCAGCGACGGGAGCTTCTACGGCACAGCATATTCCGGTGGACACTCTTGCAACTGCGGCACAGTGTTCAAGATCACTTCCCAAGGAAAGTTCACGACACTGTACGAATTCAGCGGCACCGACGGTGCCAATCCTGGTGGCCTGGTCCAGTCACCCAGCGGCAACTTCTATGGGACAACCGCCAGCGGCGGTAGCGCGCCGGCACAAGCCGGTACGGTTTTTGAAATCACTCCCCAGGAAACTCTCACGACGTTATACAGCTTCACGGGCGGTACCGACGGTGAGGGTCCGTCCGTTCTATTCCTGGGCACCGACGGAAACTTCTACGGAACGAGCCTGGGGGGAGGAGCCATTGGCATTTGCCCTGAGAGTTTCAATGGCTGTGGCACGATATTCAGCATCACTACCAATGGCAGCCTGACGACGCTCACCCACTTCAGTTTCAGTGACGGGGATGGGCCTTGCGGTCTGGTTCAGACTACGAGTGGCGTCTTCTACGGAGTGTCGAACCTGGGTGGTGATAACGTTCACTGCGGCGGTATCTATGGTTGCGGCACGATCTGGTCCTTCAACATGGGTCTCGGTCCGTTTGTGAGTCTCGTGCAGGCCGCCGGAGGGGTGGGCACCAAGGTGGGCATACTCGGCCAGGGATTCTCCGGCGCTTCCAGCGTGTCTTTTAACGGCACCGCGGCAAAATTCTCGGTGCTGACGGACACAGCTATAAAGGCCACAGTCCCTGCGGGCGCAACCAGCGGTTCGGTAACGGTGGTCACGTCCAGCGGCACCTTGACGAGCAACAAGCCGTTCACGGTAATACCGTGACGGAGATCCCGCCTGGGGGTAGGAAGGTGCCCCAGGTTCCGCGAGCGCCACGCGCGAGCTAACCTGGGAGGTCGCCTCACTATACCGCCGCGACCAAGGCCGGTTTCTCGGCGCCCAAATCAGCCTCAGCTTCGCGCCTCACATAAAACGCAACCGCCGTCGCGCGCTGCCAAAAACGCGTGCCGAGCAGCAGCAACAAAGTGATCTGACTGATTAGAAAAGCCCCAAACACGCTGCTGGGTGGCACGATCGCGTGCCAGAGCCAAATCCCCGCCACCAGAATCGCCAGCGCGACGAGCGCGATCACAACGTAGCTACCAAGCAGCCGCCACAGATTGTGTCTGGCCATACGAAATCCTGCCGCCACCGATTTCCGTACCACTCCCTGATCGCGCAGGACTACGTCGGTCTGGGCCAGGTCGAACCAGACGCGGATCGCAGTCAGCATCAGGAAAATAATGGTCCACCCGCCAAGCTGAATGAAAAAAGGCAGGCGCTCATTCTCGGTCTGGTCGGCGGCATTGACGAGCGCAGCTTGAATGCCGGCCAGAATGCTTCCGACGATCCCAGCGACAATGAGGAAGATCAAAACCAGCCGCACGAATCGCCACATGTTCTGACTGCAGGCACGGAAGAATTCGTTCTTCGAGATGCGATGGTCGGAGGAATATCCCAGCAGCACGCCGGGCATCAACACCATGCTGGCGAGAAAAAAGAGAACTGCGAAAATCGTTGCCGGTACGGTCGAACTCTGGGCCGGCCCCATCTCGGGGCGAAACAGCATCTCAAGAAATGTCGAGACGTCGAAACCATGAAGCATTTTATCGGCGTACAGGCTGTGGTCGAGGACGCCATGCGCTTTGGTACTGAATCCTGACGCTCCCCACCAGGCAAACAGCAGGTTCAGAATGTAGAACCAAACAACGTAGCGCCTGTTGCGGCCGGCGATCTCGGCGCCACTCGATATCAGATTTCTTTTCCTGTTCATTGGAATATTCCCTAAACCAGCCACCAGGCCAGAAGTTGCGCGCAGAACTGGGCCGCAAACTCGAAGTAATTCGCCAGCTTTCGCGCGGGCGTCCCGTTGGCCTCCACGATGAAACTGTTATTGAAATTATTACGATCAAGAAAAATCTTGTGGTCGGGATCGATCTCCACCGACTCCACTTTCGCCTTCTTCTGGTAGGCATACCTCACCCAGCGGTCCCGTCCGTCCCAGTGCTCGCAAACTTTTTCTCCGTTGTCGAACTTGATCTCGACATCGATGGGAAAAACGAAGCTCTCCTTCCGCTGAATCCAGACGTTAGAAACGTACTCCGTGACGCCTTTCTTCTCTTCCAGATCCGGCTTGTACCACTCCACCGGGACCGAACTCACCGCGATCACCTGGTAATCGAGAACCTCAGTGCCATAGATCGCTTGATTGAAGTACCAGCGCAGGTCTTTGCCGGAAACTTCTTCAATCGTCTTCAGGAAGTCTTCTTTCGTCGGATGCGTGAACCGGTAACGCATGAAATAGGTGTGCATCGCCCGCCGCATGGTGTCCTCCCCGACCACACCTTCCAGCGTGAACAATACCAGGGCAGTCTTACCGTAAGAGATCCCTCCATAAGAGAAGGAGCCTGCATATTGCCAGCCGTTACGGGCAATGGGATCGAGGTCCGCAACCCCTATATAGCCAATCCTGTGGCGGCCGAGAATCCCCGAGGTGACTCCCCACAAGTTGACCCAGGAGGTACTCGGCCCAAAGACTGAGTCCATGATTTTGAGGTCGCTGTAACTGTTGATGCCCTCGTCCATCCAGGCATCCTCAAATTCGTTGGTTGCGACCATGCCATACCAATACTGATGGCCAAATTCGTGTTCTATTGTATAGTCCGGTTCTTCGAGCAATCCCTGCGGCACAAGCCAGTCTGTGCCGGCGGTTATGAATGTCGGGTACTCCATGCCGAACGAAGGCGAATCATGTTCGGGGTCCACCACGGTGATCGTCTTGTACGGATAAGCGCCGTACCAGCGTTCGCAACGGTCCATCGTCGCCTTCAATATCCGCAGATGCCGCTCCAACTGGGCGGTGTGCGCAGGCTGCATCATGATGCGGATTTTGACCGGCCCCATGCTGCCCTGGAATGTGTCGAAATAATCTTTGTAGTGCGGGCTGGCGGTCCAGGCGAAGTCGTGGATATCGTCGCCGTGGTAGGTCACGGTCTTGGTGCCATCGGGGTTGTTCACATTGCTGACTTCGAGCCCGCCACCGCCGACCACTTCGTACTGCGGGACAGTGATCCGAACGTCATAGACGCCGAAATCCGCGAAGAATTCAGTGTAAGCATGGAACTGATGGCAATTCCATGCTCCGTGCCACCACACTCCGATCTTCGGGAACCACTGGCCCGCAACCAAGGCGTCGCGGTCCCAGCCGGTGCGATGTACCGTCTTGGGGAATTGATCGTGCCACTTGATGTTGAACTGAACATAACCGTCCGGCGGAATCGGCTTGGGCAGGTGCACCTGGACGAGGGTCTTGTCGTCTTTGTTGTCGTCGTCGGGATGGATGAACTGCAGTTGCCTGGTGAAATCGCCTTGATCGACGACTTCAAAACTCTTGATTTCTTCTGCGCCGTAGCTCTGCGGGTCCCACTTCTCGAAGTCCTGGCCACGCGTGCCCTCGCGCTTGCCTTCGCGCACCCAGGTGGAGGTGGGCTGAAAGCCGTTCAAATACAGGTGAAACGGAAATGTGTCCTGCGGCTGTCCGGTGAGATTGTGGTAGGTGAGCGTCTCGGTGGCGTCGAGGGCGTGGGTTTTGGGGTCGTATTTCGCGTCGATGCCATAGTGCACCACGCGCTGCGACATGGGCGTCGGCGAGTTGATGGCCGAGGTCGTGCTCGGGATACTCAAGCCGGCAATCTGCCCGAATGCGGGTGAGGCTAGCGAGCCGACGATCAGGCATAAAAGGGAAAAAATTCTGAGGGACATGGGTCAGCCTTATGAGATGCGGAAAGCGAAAATCATATCACCCTCAGATACGCACCGACGGGTGCGGCGGTTCCATCGCTCGCGGGCGAGAACCCCTTTGACTCCGCCCAGGGCAGGTCCGCGCCACACCGGCAGCCGCGCCGCACGCACAGGTTGACTACGACAACCCAGCGTCATAAGATTCCCCACTTGTCAGTGCATTCCATCCGGAGGTCTCATGCCGCTTCATCTCGATAGCCGGCCCATCGGCGATGTGCTGCTGGTGCAATGTAACGGGCGCATCGTTGCGGGGAGCGAGGTCTTTAACCTGCACTCTTTCATCGGCGACTCGCTGTACAAGTACCCCGATGTCATCCTGCAATTAGAGCAGGTTGGTTTCATCGACAGCAGCGGATTGGGAGCGCTGGTGCGCCTGGTGCAAACGGCGCGATCGAAGGGCGGCGATCTCAAGCTGTGCGGCCTGCAAGGGCAGGTGCGCAAGACGCTCGAGATGACCAACATCATCACGCAATTCGAGGCTTATGAGTCGGTGGCGGAAGCGATCACCGCGGCCTATCTGGGATCGCGTTATTCCAAAGACAAATCCGGCGATGCCCGCTCGCGAATCCTGTGTGTGTACGATAGCAACGATGTGAGGACTTTTCTGCGGGAGGTGCTGTGCACGGCCGGCTACAATGCGCTGACCGCGGCGACCGTGGAAGATGCGAAGATTCTGATGAAGGCGACGCGGGCGAAGGTGATTGTTCTCGGCGCCAACCTGCAGTCAGTCCATGGCAAGTCAACCCGTCAAATGATTATGGAGATCGACCCGGAGGCTACGCTGCTGGTTCTGGACGAGCAGTTCTCCAAACAGGACCCGGGCGAGGCCGCGGTGAAACTTCTGGAGACGATTCGGCTCAGTCTGGAGAGGCCGGCGTAGGTCGAACCTGGGACGGGCTGGGACGCCCGTCCTCCATCCATTATCCCTTCGTAGATCGCGGGCGAGGCTCCGGTTGCCGGGCATCCTATGCTCCTGGAAGTGCAACTAAATATTTAGTTGACGTTTGGGATTCTGCTGCGTCTAACGAAGAAAAGGGAGGGTGAGCTTTGCCGCCGACCAAATCCGCAACTTTGACCGAAGCTGAGCTGCGGCTTATGGATGTGCTTTGGGACAAAGGCCCTTCCACCGTGCAGCACGTCCTGGAGGCGCTGCCCAAGAAGCCGGCCCTGGCCTATAACTCCGTGCTCACCACCATCCGCATTCTGGAGAAAAAGGGATACGTAAAGCACGTAAAGGATGGCCGCGCTCACATTTATATGCCAGTAGTTGAGCGGCAGGAGGCCACGCGGTCCGCGATCAGTCACCTGGTGCATCGTTTCTTCGGCAACTCGCGTGAACTGCTGGTGCTGAATATTCTGGAAGACCAGAGCATCGATCGCGAGGAACTAAAGAGTCTGCGGCAACTGTTGGCAACGACTGCGCGGGAGGCGAGCCGCAAATGACGACCCTCGCGCTGCAGGGACTGGCGGGCTTGCTGGCTGAGCGGATGCTGAACGGTTTGGCGGAGGGAATCGCGCTGGCGCTGTTGGCGTGGGTTTTGTTGCGGGTGACTGGCCGGCCGAATTCCAGCACCCGATTCGCGGTGTGGTTCTTCACTTTACTGGCGGTGCCGGTGGCCCCGTGGTTGCATGGCTTCGGCGCAGGCCCGAATCCTGCGCAAGCAAGTTCCTCCGTTCCTGCGTTCATTGTGCCGGCCGCATGGGCGACGAGGCTTTTCGTGGGGTGGGTCGCGATCGCGATGGTTGGGTTGTCGCGAGTGATGCTGGGTTTGTGGCAACTGCGCAAGCTAAGGGCGCGCAGTTCGGTGATCGATGTGGCGAGTCTTGACCCTGAGCTGCGAACGGCTTGGGAGGAATTTCAGCCAGCGCGGGCAGTGAAACTGGCAGTGTCCGACGAACTGCGTGTCCCCACCGCCATAGGTTTCTTCCGGCCAATGATTGTTCTGCCGGCGTGGGCGATGGATGAGTTGTCCGGCCAAGAGCTGAAGTCGGTTCTGATCCACGAACTCGCTCACCTGCGGCGGCGCGATGATTGGACCAATTTGACGCAGAAAGTTTTGCGGGCGATTTTGTTCTTTCATCCGGCCGTGTGGTGGGTGGAGCGGCAGCTTTCGCTGGAACGCGAAATGGCGTGCGATGACGTGGTTTTGGCGCGAACTGCGAATCCACGAAGCTACGCCCAGTGCCTGGTGACGCTGGCGGAAAAAAGTTTCCTGCGCCGGGGGTTGGCGTTGGCGCAAGCCGCGGTGAGTCAGATGCGGCAGACTTCGCAGCGGGTGGCGCAGATCCTGAATGGAGAGCGTTCAGGCGCTACCGGCGTCTGGAAACCGGCGATTGGTGTGGTGGTGGCTGCGATGGTGGTTTCGCTCGTGGGCTTGTCGCGCACGCCGGAACTGGTCGCGTTTCAGGATCGGGCGCCAAGCCTTGCGGTAGCGGGTCTGGCTCCGCAGGTCATTGTGGCGAGTTCGGAGCAGACGGCAAAAGGAGCAACAGCTTCGGCGAAGCCCAAGCCTAGGGTGATTCCGGCGAGCAGGCAAGTTAAAACGAAGGTCGAAGCAACAGCAGTGCAGGCCAAGCTGACGGCGCCGCAAGCGAGTGGGACGTCAGCGCTCGGCCATGGTGCGCGTGAGGTCACCGTCGAGGCGCCGACCGCGGTGCTAGTGGTCATGCAAACCGAGCAGGCCGGAACGCCGGGAATGATGCGCTGGACGGTGTACATCTGGCGCGTCGAAGTCCTCGATCCCAGCCGCATTCCGACTGGGCCGAAGGTTCCCGCGAAATCGATTTAAGAAGATTTGTCTGAGCAAATTTTTTTGCAATTAGAAACTAAACAATTAGTTACACACAGGAGAGACCGATGAAAAGCTGGATCAAGAAAGTTGGAAATATGATTGGCCGGCGCGCACTGGTGGCAGCACTTGCTGTGGCTACCCTGGCGTCGCTGGTCACTTACGAAACCATCAGGCCGACTGCCGCGAGTGCAGCGATTGCCGCTCCGGCGGCCGCGGCACTCCCCGACGATAGTGTGAACCCGCTGCTTTCACTCGATCGCGCCATGGAAGCCCTGGCAGCGCGGGTGACGCCCGCCATCGTCAACGTGGCAGTCACGTCGAAAACCAAAACCGACGCGTCAGACGCGCAAATACCGGAGGACATGCGTCAGTTCTTCAGTCCTTTCTTTGGACCCGGAGGACCGAGGATGCAAATCATGCCGCAGAGACCGCAGATTGAACGCGGCATTGGCAGCGGCGTCATTGTTTCGCCCGACGGTTACATCGTCACCAATAACCACGTGATCGATGGAGCGGTGGATATTCGTGTCACCATGAGTAACAAGAAGATTCTTCCGGCCAAGCTGATCGGCGCCGACCCGGTGACCGATCTCGCAGTCATCAAAATTGACGGCAAGGACTTTCCCAGCGTTCCCTGGGGAGATTCGACCGCGCTGCATCCCGGCCAAACGGTGCTGGCATTCGGCAATCCCTTCGGATTTCGCTTTACGGTGACGCGCGGCATTGTGAGCGCGTTGAATCGCCCGAATCCGTTCGCCGACGACCGGCGCAAGCCGGGCGAGTTCATCCAGACCGATGCCGCCATCAATCCTGGAAATTCCGGTGGGCCGCTGGTGGACGCTCGGGGTGAAGTCGTCGGTATCAACACGTTCTTAATTTCCTCGTCGGGATCGTTTGCCGGCATGGGATTCGCCATTCCCACGCAGATCGTGCGTCCCACGGTGGAAACCCTGATTCGCGACGGCAAGGTCAGTCACGGATACATTGGCATTGGCATCTCTGACGTGACTCCGGAAAACTCGAAGTTCTTCAACCTGACCGATGCCAACGGCGCACTGGTCACGCAGGTGGAATCGGGTTCGCCGGGTGATAAAGCCGGGTTGAAGATCGGCGATGTGATCACCGAACTCGACGGGAAAAAAGTCGCGGACGCCGGCGAACTGCAAGTTGAAGTTGGGCAGAAGCGTCCGGGCACGACCATTAAAGTCGGGCTACTGCGCAATGGCAAAGACATGACGCTGCCGGTCACGCTCGAAGCCATGGGTAGCCGTGACAAACAAGGGAATGAAGTTGAAACCGGGCAAGGCAAGATGCGCTGGGGCCTGGGGCTGTCTGACCTCACCCCGGATCTTCGCGACCAATTGCAGGCACCGACCGACATTCATGGCGCGGTCGTTGAGCAGGTGCAGCCGGGAAGCTCCGCCGACGATGCCGGATTGCAACGCGGCGACGTGATTATGCAGGTGAACCGGAAAGACATGCAGAGCGCGGACGACGTCAAAGCCGCACTGGCGAACGTGGCCAAAGACCAGGACGCGTTGGTGCTGGTGTGGTCGAACGGCGGCAACACGTTCCGCGTGCTGCACGCGCCCCAAGGGTAAGCCGTAGGCATAAGGGGCGGCCGGAGTCCGGCCGCCTTTTCTGACTGCGCGAGGGCTGGTGTGCGCCCATCCCGTCCGTTTCCACCCGAAAAGCCCAATGTGCGTTTACAATCGACAGGACAACGGAATTTCCCTTAAACACCATGAAGACTTTTTCTCGAACATGCGCCCCCAGCCTCTTGTTGTTTATGATTCTGACAGCCGACACTTTCGCGATGAATTCTCCCAAAACTACGCAAACCGCAACCGAGACCTTTGGCCCTTCCAATCCTTTTTATGCGCCCAGCACGCTGCCGTTCCAATCGCCGCCCTTCGACAAGATTCACGACGAAGATTTTCAGCCGGCGATCGAAGCCGGCATGGAGCAGCAGAAGAAAGAAATAGAGAGCATCGCCACTAATCCAGTCGCGCCCACATTCGAGAACACGATCGTGGCTCTGGAAAAGAGCGGCCAGTTGCTGGACCGCGTCCAGGCGGCCTTCGGCGGGATTACGGGCGCCAATACCAATCCCACGCTGCAGAAGCTGAAGACCCTCGAGGCCCCGAAACTGGCCGCTCACCACGACTTCATTTTTCTGAACACGGAACTTTTCGAGCGCGTAAAGACGATTTACAACCAGCGCGCCGCCCTCAAACTCGATTCCGAATCTCTCCGCCTGGTGGAGCGCTACTACGACCGGTTTGTGCACGACGGCGCCAATCTTTCCGAAGCCGACAAAACCAAACTGAAGAAGCTGAACGAAGAGCGGTCTTCGCTCTCGGCCGATTTTTCCAACCGGCTTCTGGCTGCCAACAAAGAAGGCGCGTACGTCACCAACGATAAAACTGCTCTGGCTGGGCTATCCGATGCTCAGTTCGCTGCCGCGGCGCAAGCCGCCAAGAGCCGCAATGTGGAAGGTTACGTCATCCCGCTGCAGAACACCACGCAACAGCCCGATCTTGATTCGCTGAGCAATCGCGCCACGCGCCAGGCCCTGTTTGAGCACTCATGGAACCGGACCGAGCATGGCGATACCAACGATACCCGTGAGATTATTTCGCGGCTTGCGCAGTTGCGCGCGGACAAGGCGAAACTGCTCGGTTTTCCGAACTTCGCATCATGGAAGCTGGAAGATCAAATGGCCAAGACGCCCGACGCCGCTTTGAAATTCATGGATGCCCTGGTGCCGGCGGCTACGGCCAAGGCCGCACGCGAAGCGCAGGACAACCAGGAAGTCATTGACGCGCAGCATGGCGGCTTCCAGGTGCAGCCGTGGGACTGGAATTTCTATGCGGAGCAGGTGCGCAAAGCCCGTTACGAACTGGACGACGACCAGGTAAAGCCCTATTTCGAGCTCAACAACGTTCTTGAAAACGGCGTGTTCTACGCTGCCAATCAACTTTATGGATTGACCTTCAAAGAGCGCCACGATCTGCCGGTCTATCAGCCGGATGTGCGCGTCTTTGAAGTGTTCGGCGCTGACGGCAAGCACCTCGCGCTTTTCTATTGCGACTACTTCAAGCGCGACAACAAGAACGGGGGAGCGTGGATGTCGGCATTCGTCGAACAGTCTCGGCTGCTGGCGAATCAGCCGGTAGTTTACAACGTGGCCAACCTTCCCAAGCCCGCGGAAGGAGAACCTGCCCTGATCAGCTTCACCGATGTCATTACGATGTTCCACGAGTTTGGCCATGCCTTGAACGGGATGTTTTCGGACGCAAAATATCCGATGCTTGCGGGAACACCATCGGAACGAGACTTCGTCGAATTTCCTTCCCAGTTCAACGAGCACTGGGCGCTCTATCCCTCGGTCTTCAGCCACTACGCCAAGCATTACAAAACCGGCGAGCCGATGCCGGAAGAGCTGGCGGCGCGGATCCGTAAAGCTGAGACTTTCCACAAGGGCTACGACATGACAGAACTGCTGGCCGCGGCCGAACTCGACATGCAGTGGCACCTGCTTTCGCCCGACAGGCCGCCGCAAAAGCCGGATGAGTTCGAGGAACAGGCACTGGAGAAAACGCACCTTAAGGTCAGTTATGTGCCGCCGCGGTACCGTTCCAGTTATTTCAGCCACATCTGGTCAAGCGATGGCTACGCCGCCGGATACTATGCCTATCTCTGGACGCAAATGCTGGCGGATGACGCCTATCAATGGTTCCTCGATCACGGTGGGCTCACGCGGGCCAACGGCGACCGCTTCCGTCAGATGGTCCTCTCGCGCGGCGATACTGAAGACCTGGAGAAAATGTACGAGAACTGGCGCGGTGGCCCGCCCAACACAAAGGCGATGCTAAAGTATCGCGGGCTGGACTAATCTCTAGAACGCGGACCCGGAGCCGAGCAGGCTGTAAAGAAGAATGACCAGCACGACCCCGGTAAAAATCATGTACATGCGGTCGTGCTCCTCGGCAAATCCCCAGATAGAAAAAGCGACGCGGGCCACAGGAGTCGCGATCAGCAAAACTAATCCCAGTTGAATAATGCTCCGGGCGTCCAGCGTGAAAACACCGCGCACGATTCCGCGCAGTCCCCTGAGATCGGAAGGTTCTCCGCGAAACACGGCGTAATGGGCAGAAGACAGTCCTTGCTGTGCCAGGTAGATTAACCCCCCGGCCAGGACCACTACCGCCGAGAGCATCACTCCGGCACGCAGAAGATTGCCGACAATTTCTTCAATGCGGTGATCGTCCCAGTTCCGAGTCATTTTCAGATCGTTCCCGTCAATCCCTTGTAGATCATTTGTACGCCGAGCGTCACAATGACCAGACTGAATACCAGACGCAGGATTTTCGTCTCCGCCTGCATGAGAATGCGGGCGCCAAAGAGGGACCCAGCCAGCACGCCGAGCATGACCGGCATAGCGAGGCCGGGATCGACGTAGCCGCGGTTCAGATAAACACCGGCGCTGGCGGCCGCGGTCACTCCGATCATGAAGTTGCTGGTGGTGGTGGAGACCTTGAAGGGAATTTTCATCGCCTGATCCATCGCCAAAACTTTGACGGCGCCCGAGCCGATGCCAAGGAGTCCGGAAAGCGCACCGGCGCCGAACATCAAACCGAAGCCGGTGGGCACACTCTGCACGTTGTACTGGCGCAGTCCTCCTTCTTCGGAAGGAAAGCTGCCGTTCATCTTGAGCTTGGTGGCGAGAGGATCGGGAGGGAGATTGCGCTGTTCGCGGGGCCGCGGCTTGCGCGAAAGATAGGCGGAGTACAGCAGCACAAGTCCGAAAATAATGGCCAGATCCTTAGTGGAAACGAAGGCAGCGAGAAACGCGCCGCTCAGCGCGCCCAGCGTGGTGGCAATCTCGAGGAACATGCCGATGCGGATGTTGGAAAAGCCCTCCTTAACATAGGCTGCAGCGGCGCCGGAGGAAGTTGCGATGACGGAGACGAGCGAGGCGCCGATGGCGTAGCGAATATCAACTTTGAAAAAAATAGTCAGAAGAGGGACCAGCACCACGCCGCCGCCCAAACCGGTCAACGCTCCCAGCAAGCCGGCGACAAACGACCCCATCGCCACCAACAGCGTAAATTCGAGAATGTTCATCCTGAAGCCCGAAAAAAGAGTTTGCCACATTTGAGGAGCGCAGAGGGCGCGCAAGTTGGCGGCGCAGGTTCTTTGCTGACTTCCGCGGTCAAGCTACCGGCAAGGTGAAATAAAACACCGAGCCGTGGCCGAGTTGGCTGGTGACGCCAATTTCGCCGCCGTGGGCATCGACGATAGCCTTAGCGATGGCCAACCCCATGCCTGTGCCTTGCACCTGCAATCGTTGATTCCGGCCGCGGTAAAATTTCTCGAAGATCAGTCCCTGATCAAAGTCATCAATCCCTGGACCGCGGTCGGCAATGCTGGTCATGACCATGCGATTCCTGAGTTCGCCGGTGATGTGAATGGGAGCGTCGGGCGGCGAGTATTTCGCCGCGTTCTCCAGCAATTGGGCGACGACTTCGGAGATGCGCTCGACGTCCATGCGCACGGCAGGCAGAGTTTCCGGCAGGACGACATTGACCGGGTGCTGCCCCAGCACGGTTCTAGTTTTGCTGATGGCATCTTGGACAGCTTCGTGGATGCGGTGGGTGCCGAGGCGCAACTCGAACCGGCCTGCGTCGAGTTGCGCCATCTCGGCCGCCTCGCCTACCAGCCGGTTCAGCCGGTCGCTTTCCTCGTTGATGACCGTCAGCAGTTCCTGGCGCTGGCCTTCATTCATGGCGGGACTGCCCAGTAAGGAAGTGGCTGAGGCCTTGATGGCAGTCAGCGGAGTGCGGAATTCGTGGGTGACGGAGTCCAGGAGAGCAGAGCGCAGTTGTTCATTCTCGCGGGCGGCTTCGGCTTTGCTCAGCTTTTCGACCGCGCCGGCGCGCTCAATGGCGGTGGCAATCAGGCTGCCGACGGCGTCCAGAGTTTCGCGAGACAGCATCGTGCCGGAAAGGCCCATGCTGCCGACCACTCGCACCCCCATGCGCAAGGGCATGAAAACGACTTTTCGGTCGGGATCTACCTTGGGCTCGCCGCGCATGGCGACCAGTTGCAAGTCGTGCATGTCGAGAACGTCTCGGGCAGAATTGGAGCGGTAAATGTCAGGCCGGTTGGGCAAGGAGATGGCGGCCGCTTGCACGCCAAAGCACTCGACGATGTATCGGGGGACCGCGTTGAGAAGTTCGGCGATATTGTCGCTGGAGAGAAGCTGCTGGCTGAATTTGTACAGGCGTTCGGTTTCTCTCTGGCGTTCAAGGGCGGAGTTCGCCTCGCGGCGGGCGCGTTCAGCAAGCTGGCTGGCGATCAAGGCAGTGACCAGAAACGCGAACAGGGCAATCCAATTTTGGGGATCGGCTATGGTCAGAGTGCCGATGGGCGGGAGAAAATAATAGTTGAAGGCCAAGGTGGCCAACACCGCCATGAAAATAGCTGGTCGCAGACCCCAATTTGCAGAGACGATGAGCACGCCAATAAGGAAGGTAAGGGCGGCAGTGGTCGGGTTCACCGTGATCACGACGTGATAGGCAAAGACGATGATCGCCACCGCGACGACTGTGGCCGCGCAGCGGAGGACCAGTTTGATGAGGGGCCGATTCACGCAGGCGATTGTAGCTGACATCGACAAATTCGGCCTACTCGACGAAAATAACCGCGATGCCTAAGACTCCCGAACAGTGGTTGGAAGAAGCCGCTCCCTCCACCAAAAGTGGTGCGTTCAAGCTGTTTCTTGGCTATGCGCCTGGCGTGGGTAAGACCTACACCATGTTGAGCGAGGCCATTCGCCGGCACAGCCGCGGTCAGGATGTTGTTGTTGGCGTGATCGAATCTCATGGTCGCAAAGCCACCGCCGAGCTGGCAGCACAACTCGAGTCCGTTCCCCGAAGAAAGCTGGAGTACAAGGGCACAATCTTCGAAGAGATGGATGTCGATGCCGTGTTGGCGCGAAAACCGCGCGTGGCCCTGGTGGACGAACTGGCCCACACCAACGTCGAGGGCAGCAAGCACCGCAAGCGTTATCAGGATGTGCTGGAGTTGCTGGACGCCGGGATTGAGGTGCTCTCCACCATGAACATCCAGCATTTGGAGAGTGTCACGCCCCTGGTGCAGAGCATTACCGGGGTCACGGTGCGGGAAACCGTGCCCGACTGGGTGCTCAAACGCGTGGACGAAGTGGTCATGTCGGACCTGACCCCGGAAGCGCTGCAGAACCGCATGCGGCGCGGAGATATTTATCCGCTGGAGCGGGTGGGGCAGGCGCTGGGGAATTTTTTTCGTCCGGGAAATCTCATTGCGTTGCGCGAGCTGGCCTTGCGGCAGGTGGCGCAAGCCGTGGACCGCAGTCTGGAATCGTTGCGGGCCAAGGAAGAAAGCGGCGGCGCGGAAAGCAGCGCAACGGCGCCGGTGCGGGAGCGGATCGGAGTCGCCATCAGCTCCAATCCTGCAGCGCAGTACCTGATTTCGCGCGGGGCGCGCATGGCCCAGGCCATGGATGGGGAACTCCACGTCTTCTACATTGACATGGGTCAGGACACGGCCGAAACGAACCAGAAGTCGCTGGCGGCCAATCTGCAGTTTGCGGAAAACGTGGGTGCGCAGATCGAAAAAGTCAAAGGCACCAACGTGGCCGCGACGGTGGCTGAACTGGTGCGCAAGAAGCACATCACGCAGATGGTGTTTGGACGTTCGGCGACGACGGGATTGAAAAAATACCTTTATCTCTCGGTCATCAACCGGTTCTTGCGGGATGCGCCTCCGATCGATGTTCACATCGTGACGCAGCAACCCCATTGATCTTCCCATGAACGATCACCACCGCATTCTCGTGGTGGACGACGAACCCCAGATCACGCGGGTGCTGCGCACCACTCTCTCCAGCCAGGGATACGACATTCGTGTGGCCAACAATGGCGAGACCGCGCTCGAGATCATGAAAGACTGGACGCCGGAGCTGGTGATTACCGATCTCGCCATGCCGCAGATGGATGGAGTGGAATTGTGCCGGCGGCTGCGCGCCTCGAGCCGGATTCCGATCATCGTGTTGTCGGTGCGCGGCGAGGAGCGGACCAAGGTCAGCGCTCTCGATGCCGGCGCCGACGATTATGTGACCAAGCCGTTCGGGATGGAAGAATTGCTGGCACGGGTGCGAGCCAGCCTGCGCCGGAGTCCTGCGGTTGAAGAGCAAGTCTCGCTCATTGAGACTGGCGACTTCCGCATCGACCTCGCCGCGCACAAAGTGACGGTGCGGCGGCGCGAGGTCCATCTGACGCCCAAGGAGTTTGACTTGCTGGTTTATTTGGCGCGACGGCCGGGCAAAGTGGTGACGCATCGCGCGCTGCTGGCTGCGATCTGGGGCGGGCAAAGCACGGAGCAGGTCGAGTATCTGCGCGTGTTCGTCGGACAATTGCGCAAGAAGCTAGAATCGGAAGCTGCCTCGCCGCGCTACATCGTGACCGAACCCTGGGTGGGCTACAGGTTCGAATCGGGGAAGGAAAAGTGATCTGGTCAGCGGGACCCGGAGAATCCACGGTTGACCCTTCATCGCTGAACGGCGCGAGCAAAGACAACTGGGCCACCGGATCGGCAGTTGGCCGCCCCATCAAGTATCCTTGGACCTCGTTGCCGCCGAGCTTGCGGATCGATTCCAACTGCTCCGGGGTCTCGACGCCTTCGACAATGACCCTCATGCCGATGTTGTGGGCCAATCCGACCAAGGAACGGACCATGGCCATGATTTCCGGCCGGGAGTTCAATTCGCGGACAAAGCTGCGGTCCACTTTCAGCGCGTCAAAGGGCAGGCTGGGCAGATAACTCAGGCAGGAATAACCAGTACCAAAATCGTCGATCACCAGGCTGACGCCGAGGTCCTTGAGGCGCTTCATGGTCTCAGCCGAACGCGCAACTCCGTTCAACATCACCGATTCCGTAAGTTCGATCTGCAGAAGCTCTGGCGGCAGACCGGTGTGCTGCAGAGTGCTGACGACTTCGTCGATGAAACTGTCACGACCGAATTGCAGGCTGGAAACGTTCACCGCAACCTGAACGGGATGAGGTGTGATGGTCTGCCATTTGAGAGCTTCGGTGCAGGCCATCTCCATGATGTAAGCGCCCAGAGGAACGATCAACCCGCTCTCCTCGGCCACCGGGATGAACTTGGCGGGAGTTATCACGCCGAGCGTGGGATGGGTCCAGCGGGCCAAAGCCTCGAAGCGAAGCAGGCGATGGGAGGCGACATCGTATTCCGGCTGATACTGCACGTGAATCTCGCCTCGCGCAATGGCGTTGCGCAACTGATTTTCCAGATTCAAGCGTTCGCGCACCAGCGAGCCAAGCTCCGGAGTAAAGTACATGGCGCGGTTTTTGCCATTGCGCTTGGCGGCATACATGGCGCTGTCGGCCTGCTGCAGCAGGTCGGCGTAATCGGTGGCGTTGTCGGGGAAAATACTGATGCCGACGCTGGCGCCGATGGTGATTTCGTGGTCCCTAATCTGAAAAGGAGCAGCCAGAACATCCAGCAAACTCTGGGAAACTCGGTGCGCGTCTTCCCTGGCGCTGATGTTGGCCAAAACCACCGAGAACTCGTCGCCTCCGAGGCGGGCGAGGGTATCAGACTGGCGAACCCGGGTGCGCAAACGGGCCGCAACTTGAACCAGAAGGAGATCGCCGACCGAGTGACCGAGACTGTCGTTGACCAGCTTGAAACCATCCAGATCGATGTACACGAGCGCGACCAGCTGGCGTTCGCGTCTGGCCATGGCCAGAACCTGGGAGAGACGGTCGGCAAACAGCCGGCGATTGGGTAATCCTGTGAGTTCGTCGTTGAGCGCCTGGTACTGCAGTTTGGCCTCAGCCTTCCTTTTTTCTGCTTCACGGCGCTCAAGCTCGCAAAGCATGCAGTTGAAGCCCATGCCCAGTTGCTCGACTTCGTCGCTGCCGGCAGGCGTGACCCGGGCAGAGAAGTCCTGTTCGGTAGTTACCGCCTGCATGGCCTGCGCCAAATCGAAGATGGGCTGAGAAATCCTGCGCTGCAGGAGGGACCCGGAGACTCCGCCCACGGTCAAGGCCAGCACAGCGAGGCAGCCGGCCACCAGCAGCAACCGCCGCCATATTGCTTTCAGCTCCTGCAAGTCCGAAGTCATGAGCAGAGTTCCCGCTAATTCACCATCGCGCTGTACCGGCCGGATGACGCGAGGGTAGGCGCGATCGGGAGGAGAAAGCCCTGCGAATTGCGAAAGACAAGTTTTGACTCCGGGTTGCCGGTAATATTGCGCGAACAAGCGCCCCGACAAGTCGTACAAGCAAGCGGAGATGACCGGAGGCTCCGCACGCAGTGCGGCAAGAACCTCTGTAGCGGCGGGCGGATCATTGAACAGCAGCGCTGCGGCCGAATTCTGTCCGATCACGTCGGCCAGGGTGAAAAGGCGGCTTTGCAGCAGAGCGCGCGAGCTGATGCTGTCGAACGTCAGCAGGGCAGCCGTCAGGGTGCCTAACGCCATGCTGCTGGCAAGCAGCACGGTAAGCGTCATCTTGCGAGCGAGACTGTTGCCGGCAAAAACCCGCATGTCAGTTTTGTTTCCTCAACGCCGGCTGCTCAACGGCTATGCTCGGCAGGAAGACAAACGAAGGCATGAACTGAGTTCATCGGCAGATTGGACGGAAAGAATGAGTCGCTGCTGAGAGCCAGAATAGCGAGTCGGTGCCAGCGGCCCGGTTACTTTGGTGCTCAAGCAGGCGTAGGGTGCGGGCCGGCCATGGGGTGGGTAAAGAGTTGAAGGCCAAGCAGTTATCTGGGCTGCAACTTTCTTACGAACATTCTACGAACTCTTTATTCAATCTTTACGGCTTTGATTATCCAATCTATCGAAGACGGGGGAGGAGCTAAAGTAGCCCCGCGATGGTGAACATGTTTCTGTTGCTACTGGGGTTCTTGCTGAGGCTACGGAGGAAGGCACGGCGCAATCGCGCCAGGACGAATCTCGCGTGGCAGCAAGTTCTCGAATCACAGAAAGGCTAAGGAGTGTATGTCGTCAATTCAGGATATACCTGCGGAAGAACTGGCAAGACTCTTTCACCACTACCAGGAAGCTCTGGCGCATGACTTCGACTGCCAGAGCCGAAAGAAAGCTGCATCGTCCTGGGACCGGACACCGTCGAAAGAACGCAACTTGATGGTCGCTGCAGCCCGTTTGGCGCTGCAGGAATTGGCTGTGACCTCGGAGCAGAGCAACCCGAGCCGCAGGTATTTCGCCAAGCCGGGCGAAGCAGATTGGGGCTGCTGAACGGCGCAGTGTGGATTTCGATAGGGGGTTGAGATGGCGAGTTGGTCGAGCGTGAGCGAAGCAGCGGCCGGCCTGCGAACACTGGTCGGCGCGGTGGGTGCAGCATCCTCAGAGGATGAGAGCATCATCGCGGTCGGCGATTTTCGAATCGATTATGCCGCTCGCCGCGCCACGGTTCGAGGCCAACAGCTACAGTTGAGTGGGGAAGAGTTCGAGATGCTGGTTTTTCTGATTGGACACCCCAGGAGCATCATCACGCCGCAGACTCGCCTGAGCACGCGCTGGGGACGCAACCAGGTCCATCAGGCTGATTTTTTGCGGGTGCTGGCCCAGTTACGGAAAAAGCTGGACTCTGTAGAGGGTTGCTCCCACTACCTCCGCACCGAGCCTTGGGTCGTCTATCGCTTCGATCCGCACAACTAGGACGAAGCACGACTGAGCTGCTCGTCTTGTCTGCATTACCAAAACGCTAATCCTTACGAATTCCTTATGAACTATTAACCCCACTTTTACGCGCGCCGCGGTTAAATCTTGCTGGAATCCTTTTAGGAAAAGTGTGCCCGTGACGTTAGCAATCCGACCGGCGATGGCAATTTTGTGCGTCGGCGCAGTGACGTTTTTGTTGCGCGTGCTGGTCGCTCTGGTGAAAGAGGAAAAGAGTTTACCGACTCGAGCGGTGCAAGTTTATTTTGCGAAGTTTATTCCGTCCAAGAAACAACGAGGAGAACTTATTGTGATGAATCCTGAGACTGCGAAACGCAAACTTCCGATACAAGCCGGCAAGCGGATCGCCCTGGTCGCCCTGGTTGCGACTTTGCTGGCGCTTCCGCTTCATAGTCAACAAGCCAGCGATGGCGCTGCCAACGCGAGTCCAACCGGCCAGCAGGCGAGCGCGAGCAATCAGCAGGTGCCGCAGGAGATCCTGCAAGAGCTGGATGCGATGAAAAAACGCATCGAGCAGCTGGAAACCGAACTGAGGAAGCATGAGTCGGCCGAACAACCAGACACCGTAGTTCACAGCGCCAAGGCAACCGCGCCGATGTCGGTTCCACCGGCCACAAGCGCGCCGCAGACTATTTCCGAAGCTTTACCCTCTGAGGGCGCTCCACCACCCGCAAAGAAGCAAAAGGCTGAGCCCTTTGCCTTCGCCGACTTTACCTGGTTGAACGGCAATAGCCGGGTGAAGGAACCTCCGCTCGATACGAAATTCTTCACGCCGGAGGTGCAGGCCGACGTGGATTACATCGTCGACTTCAATCATCCGGCGGACGACTCGATTGGCGGATCGAGCGAGGTCTTTCGGGCGGGCGAAGTCCAGCTCACGCAACTCGGCGTCGGTGGCGACTTCCATTATGACAACGTGCGCGGCCGTCTGATGACGCAGTTTGGCATGTATTCCTTCACTACACCGCGCAACGACGCCAGTCCGGCGCGTGGCCAATGGGACCTCGACACCGCGTATCGCTACATCTCCGAAGCCTACGGCGGGTACCACATCAACGCGTTGCACGGAATCAACGTGGATGCCGGAATCTTCATGTCGTATATCGGCCTGTTCAGCTACTACAACGCGGATAACTGGGCGTATCAGCCATCGTATGTTTCGTCGAACACGCCGTGGTTTTTCAATGGCGTGCGGGTACAGATTTTTCCCACGGAACACTTAAAAATCGAGCCGTGGTTCATTAACGGGTGGCAATCTTACGGAAGGTTCAATCATCGGCCGGGAGTTGGCGGACAGATTCTGTGGCGGCCGAATGGCAAGCTCGAGATTCTCGGCAATCAATACGCGTTGGGTGCGGATACTCTCGGCGTTGCGGGTCGCATCCGCTATCACACCGACGACAGCATGGAGTACAAGTATTACGACAATCCCGAAACTTGGATAAGCAAGGCGGCTTTTTCGCTCACCGGCGACGCTGGGTGCGAGCATGGCGGCGATCCCGTGGCTGGAACGGCCGTCAGTTGCGACACGGATTCTATAAAGATAGTCAACGGGACACGGTACCTCGCGCCCAAGCAGGACTTTCTCGGTTTCATGCTCTACAACCGGCTGTGGTTCCACAAGGATTTGTACGGGTTTACGCTGGGCGGCGGGAGGATCAACAATCCGGGTCGCTACTTAGTTCTGTTACCGCCGATCAATGGCGCAACCGCCATCACGGGAACGCCGTACTTTCCCGAGAACCCCGGAGATCCCTACAAAGCGTGGGACGCGTCGGCAACATTTGATTACATGCCCAGCCAGTACATTACCTTCCGCTGGGAATACGATCATCGCGCGGCGAGTGTCCCGTATTTTACGGGACGAGGCGGAATCACGCCGCCGGGTGGCAACAATGGCAGTCCGGCTGCAACCGTGGCTGGCTGGTCTCCAGACCTGGTGAAGGATGAGAACCGCTTGGATCTGGCGATATTGGTGAAGTTTTAGAAGTTTGTCGAAATGCAAGTTGTTGGCATTCCGAGGAACGAGAGTGACGAGGAATCTGCAGTTGGCGGCCGGCTCTAGTGCGAACTGCAGATCCCTCACTTCGCTCGGGATGACAACAAGAACAGCATCCTCGTTTTGGAGTGAGGACGTTTTTCTCAGGGAGATTGAACTATGCAGGATGTGATGTGGATTGCGGTCACAATCGTGTTCTTCCTGATTTCAATTGCGTACGTGCGCTTTTGTGATCGGGTGAAGTGAGGTCAACGTTATGAACCTGGAATCGATCATCATGCTTGTTGTCAGCGTTCTGGTGATGGTGTACCTGTTCTACGCATTGTTGCGTCCGGAGAAGTTCTGACATGACGATCAATGGATGGATTCAAATCTTCGTTTTTCTCGCCTTGATCTTCGTGGTCACGAAGCCAATGGGCGTGTTCATGGCGCGCGTGTTCAACCGCGAGAAAACTTTCCTGGATCCGGTGCTGCGGCCGCTTGAGCGGCTGCTCTATCGGGTCACGGGCGTGGATGAAAACCACGAAATGCCCTGGACGGAGTACGCGATTGCAATGCTCTTGTTCAGCCTGGTCTCCATGATCGTGTTGTATTTGATGCAGCGGTTGCAGGGCTATCTGCCGTTCAATCCACAGAAGTTTGGTGCGGTAAGCCCGACGCACGTGGCGTTCAACACGGCTGCATCCTTCACCACGAACACGAACTGGCAAGCCTATGCGGGTGAAACGACCATGAGCTATTTCACCCAGATGGCGGGCCTGGCCTACCACAATTTTGTGTCGGCCGCCGTGGGGATTTCTCTGGCGATTGCTTTCATTCGGGGAATCGCGCGCCGCGAGAAAGGAAGCATCGGCAACTTCTGGGTCGATATGACCAGATCCATCCTTTGGGTGCTTCTGCCCTGGTCCGTTGTCGGTGCGCTCGTCCTGGTGTCGCAGGGAGTGGTGCAGAACCTTCGTCCCTATGACACCGTCAAGCTGGTCGAGCCGCAGCAGGTGCAAAGAGTCGGCTCCGACGGCAAACCGGTTGTGGATGCCGGCGGCAAACCGGTAATGGATACCGTCGCCACGCAGACCATCGCGCAGGGGCCGGTGGCCTCGCAGGAGATCATCAAAGAATGGGGAACGAATGGCGGCGGCTTTTTCAATGCCAACAGCGCTCATCCGTTTGAGAATCCGACTCCGTTCAGCAACCTGCTTGAGCTGTTTGCCATATTTGCTGTCTCTGCCGGCCTGACCTACACGCTCGGTCGCATGACCGGATCGCAGCGGCACGGTTGGGCGGTCTGGGGGGCGATGGCGATCCTGTTTCTGGCGGGGGTGGCCACAGCCTATTGGGCTGAGTCGCGCGGGAATCCTCTGCTGGCCGGAGTGAATCAGCAGGTGACTGCAACCCAGTCCGGCGGCAACATGGAGGGCAAGGAAGTCCGCTTCGGCATTGCCGATTCCACCCTGTTTGCCACCGTCACGACTGACGCCAGTTGCGGCGCCATCAACGGCTGGCACGATTCCTACATGCCGCTCGGTGGAATGGTTCCGCTGGTCAACATGATGCTGAGCGAAGTGATTTTCGGCGGCGTCGGGGCTGGAATGTACGGCATGTTGATCTACATCGTTCTGGCGGTATTCATCGCTGGTCTCATGGTCGGTCGCACGCCGGAATATCTGGGCAAGAAGATCGAAGCCTACGACGTGAAGATGGCGATGCTGGTCGCGTTGGTGTTTCCGCTGGTGATTCTCAGCCTCGCTGGAATTTCTGCGGTCAAGCCGTTCGGGACTATCGGCATCTCCAACCCGGGGCCGCACGGATTCAGCCAGATTCTTTACGCCTTCGTTTCCGGCGCCGCCAACAATGGGTCGGCGTTCGGCGGATTGACGATCAACACACCCTGGTACGACACCGCCATCGGATTCGACATGTTGCTGGGGCGCTTTTTCATGATCATTCCAATGCTAGCCATCGCCGGCAATCTGGCGAAAAAGAAATATGTCCCGCCTTCGCTGGGTACGTTTCCAGTGACCACGCCGCTTTTCAGCGTGCTTTTGATCGGCGTAATCCTCATCGTGGGGGCCTTGACGTTTTTCCCCGCGCTGAGCCTGGGACCGATTCTTGAGCACCTGCTTCTGGCAGCAGGCAAAACTTTCTAAGGAATTTCTATGCCAACGACAAGTCAAGCCGCACCCGTAACAGAAACGCCGACGGTTCGTCTCGGACGCTCGCCGAAGAGATCCGGGAAAAGGGCGATTTGGGAATGGAAGATCGTGCGCCGCGCGATCCTCGACTGCCTGGTCAAGCTCGATCCGCGCCACATGATGGGCAATCCGGTCATGTTCGTGGTCGAGATCGGCAGCGTGATTACGACGGCCTTGCTGTTCAAGGGCGGCAGCGCTTTCAAGTTCAATCTGCAGATCACGCTCTGGCTGTGGTTCACCGTGCTGTTCGCAAATTTTGCAGAAGCGATGGCCGAGGGGCGCGGCAAGGCCCAAGCGGACGCTCTGCGCAAAGCGCGCTCGGAAACCATTGCCAACCGTCTGCTGCCCGATGGCAACACGGAGCAGGTTGCGAGCTCTAAGTTGCGCTCCGGTGACATGGTCATGGTTTCTGCGATGCAATTCATTCCCAGTGACGGAGAAATTACTGAAGGAGTGGCGTCGGTGGACGAGTCCGCTATCACTGGAGAATCCGCGCCGGTGATTCGCGAGGCCGGCGGCGACCGCTCTGCGGTGACCGGCGGCACGCGCGTCCTCTCGGATTGGCTGAAAATCAAAATCACTTCCAATCCCGGCGAAACTTTTCTGGATCGAATGATCGCTCTGGTCGAAGGCGCCGAGCGCCAGAAGACGCCCAATGAAATCGCGTTGAATATTTTGCTGGCGGGATTGACCATCATCTTTCTGCTGGCGGTGGTGACGTTGCAACCGTTCGCAATTTACTCCGGTTCGCCGCAAACGGTGTTCGTGCTGGTTTCGCTGCTGGTTTGCCTGATTCCCACGACCATCGGCGGACTGCTCTCCGCCATCGGCATTGCGGGCATGGACCGCCTGGTGCAACACAATGTTCTGGCCATGTCGGGACGCGCGGTGGAAGCTGCAGGCGACGTGAACACCCTTCTCCTGGACAAGACTGGAACCATCACGTTGGGCAACCGGCAAGCGGCGGAGTTTGTTCCGGCACCCGGCATCACCGAAGCGCAAATGGCGGATGCAGCGCAGCTTTCGTCGTTGGCAGATGAAACGCCTGAAGGACGTTCCATCGTCGTGCTCGCCAAAGAGCGCTATGGACTGCGGGGCAGGGAATTGGCTTCTCAGGAAGCGGAGTTCATTCCGTTTACAGCGCAGACTCGCATGTCAGGCGTGAACCTCGACGGCCGCGAGATTCGCAAAGGCGCGGTGGATGCCATCGCCAAGTACCTCACCCAGCATGGAACAACATTGCCTAAGGAAATTCAGTCAGCTGTAGAAGTCATTGCCCGCTCAGGCGGGACACCGTTAGTGGTTGCCGAGAACCGGCGCGCGCTGGGCGTGATCCATCTCAAGGACATTGTGAAAGGCGGCATGCGCGAACGCTTCGATCATCTCCGGGCCATGGGAATCAAGACGGTGATGATCACGGGCGACAATCCGCTCACCGCCGCGGCGATTGCGCGCGAAGCCGGCGTGGACGATTTCCTCGCCGAAGCCACCCCGAAAGACAAGATGGACCTGATTCGCGGCGAGCAGAAGCAAGGCAAACTGGTGGCGATGACCGGTGACGGCACCAACGACGCGCCGGCGCTGGCCCAGGCCGATGTCGGCGTGGCCATGAATACCGGCACGCAGGCGGCGAAAGAAGCGGGGAATATGGTCGATCTCGATTCCAATCCTACCAAGCTCATCGAGATCGTGGAAATCGGCAAACAGTTGCTGATGACGCGCGGCGCGCTGACCACATTTTCGATCGCCAACGACGTGGCCAAGTATTTCGCAATCATTCCGGCGATGTTCGCGGGGACTTTTCCGGTGTTGAACGCGCTGAACATCATGCGGCTGCAGACTCCGCAGTCGGCAGTTTTATCGGCGGTGATTTTCAACGCGCTGATCATCATTGCTCTGATCCCACTGGCGCTGCGCGGCGTGAAGTACCGGCCGATGGGAGCTGCGGCGCTGTTGCGGCGCAATCTGTGGATCTACGGCGTAGGCGGGATTCTGGTGCCATTCGTCGGAATCAAGCTGATCGACATGGTGATTACGCGGGTGGGAATGGCGTGATGGACCGGCCGCAAGACGCTTTTGTTGTCATCCCGAGCGGCCTTGTCGAGGCCTTCAGGCCGAGCCCCGAGCGAAGTCGAGGGGGAGGGATCTGCAGTTGAGCGAACGACAGATTCCTCGTCGCTCCGCTCCTCGGAATGACAAATTATTGAGGGAGCCGCTTCGAACGATAGGAACGTTTTAAGGGAGTCGCTATGAAAAAGAATCTCGTAATCTCGGTACTGATGACGATCGCGACCACGATTCTGCTCGGTATCATCTACCCCCTGGTCGTCACGGGGCTGGCGCAAGTTTTTTTCAAGGACAAAGCCAACGGCCAACTCATCGTGAAGAACGGCCAGGTCGTGGGATCGCGAATTATCGGGCAAGGATTTACCGGCCCAGCTTACTTCCATTCACGGCCTTCGAATGCAGGGACCGGCTATGACGCCGCGAATTCCAATGGCTCACAGCTCGGACCGACCAATCACGCCCTGATCGACCGGGTGAAAGCCGACGTGGCTACCAACCAGGCAGACAACCCCGGCCAACCTGTGCCGGTTGACCTGGTGACATCGTCGGCTTCAGGCCTTGATCCTCACATAACGCCCGCAGCGGCAGAGTTTCAGATTCCGCGTGTCGCCCGGGAGCGGGGAATCAGCCCACAAGAGCTGCAGCAGTTGATCACTAGGCACACGGAAGGCCGACAACTGGGATTTCTGGGTGAGCCGCGAGTGAATGTGTTGGAACTCAATCTCGAACTCGACCAGCGATTTCCGATGAGAAAGCAGGCCGAAGCCAGGTAGGCACTGCGCCCGGGGGCCCGGGCTAAGGCTTAAGAAGGAGTAATGGATCTTTACAGTGCGCTGCAATATGCCCTGTTTGTGGCCATCGTCACCGCCTTGCTGCTGCCGCTGGGCGGATACCTGGAGCGGGTTTTTTCCAGAAAACCGACTGCGCTCGACCGATTATGCCTTCCGCTGGAACGGCTCATCTATCGCATCACCAAAGTCGATCCCGAAATAGAAATGGCCAGCACGGAGTACACGATGTGTTTTGTGTTCTTCGGTCTGGCCGGCACACTGCTGCTGTATCTGATTCTTCGCCTGCAAACTTTTCTTCCCTGGTTCTTCCCCCAGTACCACACCACGCCGATGACCGCGAATCTGGCGATGAATACGGCGATCAGCTTCTCGACGACTACCACGTGGCAGGCCTATGGCGGCGAGAATACGATGAGCTACTTCAGCCAAATGGCTGGTCTCTGCGCGCAGAATTTCTTGGCAGGCGCTGCCGGACTGGCCATTGGCATTGCCTTCATCCGAGGTCTGGCCAGGCAATGCTCAGAAACGATTGGGAACTTCTGGGTCGATCTCACGCGGGCATTGCTCTGGGTCCTCTTGCCGGGGGCGTTGATTGGCGCGGCGCTGCTCGTCTGGCAGGGAGTTCCGATGAACTTCCACGACTACGCGGTTGCCACTTCGGTCGAGCACTCGCGGCAGGTCATTGCGCAAGGGCCGGTGGCCGCGCTTGAGGTCATCAAGAATCTTGGCACGAATGGAGGCGGTTTCTTCAACGCCAATGGCGCGCATCCCTACGAAAATCCCACACCACTTACAAATTTTCTGGAAATGCTGGCCATCGCGCTTCTGCCGGCAGCCTTGACCAACACCTTCGGCAGAATGGTTGGCCGTCCTCGCCAAGGCTGGATGCTTTACGGGGTGATGGTCGTTCTTTTCGCGCTCGGCTTGCTGTTTGTGCACTCCTCGGAGCAGCGGGGAAATCCGCTGCTCGGCGGCGTTCACACAGGCCTGTCCCAGTCTGGCGGGAACATGGAAGGGAAAGAGGTGCGCTTCGGGATTGGCGGATCCACGCTGACTGCGGTCGTGACTTCCAACACATCTACGGGATCGAACAACGCGATGCACGATAGTTTCACGTCGCTGGGCGGAATGGTCCTGCTGGTGAACTTTCTTCTCGGAGAGCTGGTTTTCGGAGGACTGGGCACGGGAATGGTCAGCATGGTGATGGCCGCCGCCATCGCGGTGTTTCTGGCCGGGCTGATGGTTGGCCGCACGCCGGAATATCTCGGCAAGAAAATCGGCCCGACCGAAAACAAAATGGTGATGTTGTATGCCCTGGCTGCGCCATTGTTGGTGCTGCCACTCACTGCGATCGCAGTCAGCAGTCGCGTGGGACTTTCCGGCCTGACGACCAACACCGGGCCTCACGGCTTCACGGAAATTCTGTTTGCATACGCGTCCTGCTTCGCCAATAACGGACAAAGCTTTGCCGGCCTCAGCGCCAACACGGTCTTGTACAACCTGACCACGGCGTTAGCGATGATGGCCGGCAGGTTTGGCCTGGCGATTCCCGCGCTGGCGTTCGCAGGATTATTCGCTCGACAGAAAACTACCCCGACCTCGTCAGGAACTCTTCCCACAGATTCTCTTTCGTTTGGCGTTTTGCTCACGGCCTCGCTGGTCACGGTGACGGCGTTGAGTTACCTTCCAGCGCTGGCTCTGGGCCCGGTGTTGGAAAGGCTGGTGTTTGGAGGGTAAGGGAGCGAGCGCAGCCTCGATAGAACTCATTTCATAAGCAGTGCGCTTTGAGGATCCGAGAAAACGTTAGCCCCGCGTCCGTCTTTACGCGCCTTCCGCCTTCCAAAGGCATTCGGTGAGATATGCTCTTGGTGGGACATTCCCCAGGGACATGAGTGAAGGCGTCCACATGACGAGCGGGAGTTGGTGGAGAACCTGGCTGTTAGATCGCGTGGCTGAACTGCGGAAACGTGAGGAACAGATATTTCTGGTTTTGGCGCTGGTGATCGGCGCATTGACCGGGCTGGCCGTCGTCGCGTTCATCTTGCTCACGGAACGACTGGGGATGCGGCTGTATCCGGTGGGGGGGGCGCCGTGGCGGCGTCTGCTGTTTCCGGTCGTGGGCTCGTTGGGTATCGGTTACCTGCTGTATCGCTACTTTCCCGATGCGCGAGGCAGCGGAGTGCCGCAGACTAAGGCTGCGCTGTTCGCGCGCGAAGGGCGCATCACGCTGCGCACCGTGCTTGGCAAGTTTCTCTGCACGTCGGCAACGCTTGCCAGCGGAATCCCGCTGGGACGCGAGGGACCCTCGGTGCAAGTTGGCGGGGGCATTGCTTCCGTGCTCGGACGGTTCCTCGGACTGCGCACCGAGCAAGTAAAGAAGCTTATCCCGGTGGGAGCGGCTGCCGCCATTGCAGCTGCATTTAATACGCCTCTGGCAGCGGTGCTGTTTTCGCTTGAGGAGATCATGGGTGATCTCCACGCACCAGTGATGGGCGCGGTGGTGCTGGCCTCGGCGACTTCGTGGATGGTCCTGCGCGTGGCACTCGGCAATCATCCACTCTTCAAGGTTCCGCAATATCAACTGGTTCATCCGGTGGAGTTTGCGGTGTATGCCGTGCTCGGTGTGGTTGGCGGTGTGGTTTCGGTGACGTTCACGAAGCTCTTGCTGAGCATGCGGGCGCGCTTCCTGCGGCTCCCGCAGAAGACGGTCTGGTTCCAACCAGTAGCGGGCGGGTTGCTGGTCGGACTGATGGGCTGGTATGTGCCGCAGGTTCTGGGCGTTGGTTATGGGTTTGTCGGCGAGGCTTTGAACGGAAGGATGGCATTCCAGTTGATGATGCTGCTGGTAGTTCTGAAGCTCTTCGCCGTTACCACCAGTTATGCTTCCGGCAACGCGGGCGGTATCTTCGGCCCCGCGCTGTTCATCGGTGCCATGTTGGGAGGCACGGTGGGGACGGTGGCGCATCATTTGTTGCCGGCTTACACCGCGACGCCCGGCGCCTACGCCCTGGTTGGGATGGGCGCGGTTTTCGCGGGGATCGTGCGCGCTCCCATGACCTCGGTGCTGATGATCTTCGAGATGACGCAGGACTACGCGGTGATCGTTCCGCTGATGATTGCCAATCTGGTGAGCCTTTTCATCGCTTCACGATTGCAGCGGGAGCCCATCTACGAAGCCCTGGCTGTGCAGGATGGCATACACCTGCCGTCGGCGGAGACGCGCCAACGACACGGTCGGCGTCAGGTAATAAGAGTCATGAAGACTGCTAGCCAGGTGCTGCCAGCCGAGATCACGGTTCGGGAGGCACTGGAACGGGTTCGCTCAAGTGAATTCCGAACGTGCCTAGTGACGGATCGACGAGGTGTGATTGGCGTTATCAGCCTTTCGTGGCTAGAGCGCGAGTTGGCGGAAGGTGCGGATAAGAAGATCGGCGAGTTGGTCGATGCGCTGGTTTTTCCGCATGTCCACACCGACCAGGGGCTTGAGTTGGCGCTGGAACGCATGGGCGCAAATCAGATCGAAATCCTGCCCGTCGTGAACCGTGCAGATGTGCACAAGTTGGAAGGCATTGTGACGCTTCGGGATGTGCTGGATGCATACGGCGTGAGCCGCGCCTGATCGGACCAGATTTACGGGTGGATTACGGGCTACTCGGAAGTGGATTATTGTTGAAATGCCACGGGCGTTTACACTCAACCTGGCCATCGCCAGATGTAAAATTCCTTTGTGGCCCGCATCGCCTATCTCGAATGCACGAAGTGCGGCCAGCAGATCAGCGCCGATCAGCCGCAGACCGTCTGCCCGAAAGATGGCGGCGTGCTCTACGTCCGCTACGACCTGCAAGCGCTGAAGCCGACTTTCACTGCGGCCTCGCTATTTGGGCGAACTCCGTCCATGTGGCGATATGCGGAAGTTTTGCCGGAAGCGGAGCCGGTCACGCTGGGCGAAGGTTTCACTCCGATGTTGCCCAGCCGCGAATATCCCAGCGTCTACATAAAAGAGGAAGGGCTGAATCCCACTGGATCGTTCAAAGCGCGCGGCATGTCGGCTGCGGTCACCATGGCCAAGGCTTACGGCCTCAAGAAACTCGCGGCGCCTTCGGCCGGAAACGCGGCTAGCGCGCTTGCAGCCTACTGCGCGGCGGCTGAACTGGAAGCGCACATCTTCATGCCGAAAGACGCGCCGCTGGCCAATCGCGTAGAGTGCGAAAGCTACGGCGCCCACGTCACGCTGGTCGACGGACTGATCAGCGATTGCGCGCGCATGGTCGGCGAGAACAAAGAAAAAGAAGGCTGGTTTGATGTTTCTACGCTGAAGGAACCGTTCCGCGTGGAAGGCAAGAAAACCATGGGCTACGAAGTGGCGGAACAACTGGGCTGGCAGATGCCGCAGGGCATCATCTATCCCACCGGCGGCGGAGTTGGGCTGATCGGGATGTGGAAGGCGTTCGACGAGATGCAGCAACTGGGCTGGATTGGTCCGGAGCGGCCGCAGATGGTTGCGGTGCAGGCTTCCGGTTGCGCTCCGGTGGCGAAAGCCTGGGATGAAGGGCGAAACCACACTCAGTTCTGGCCGAATGCCTCGACGCTGGCGGCGGGGCTGCGCGTTCCCAAGGCTTATGGAGATTACCTGATTCTCGACATTCTGAAAAAAAGCGGCGGCGTAGCTCTGGCCGTGACCGACGAAGAAATCATGAACGCGCTTCGGCACTGGGCGCGGGTCGAAGGAATTTTTGCCGCGCCGGAGGGAGCGGCGGTGCTGGCAGCGTATCGCAAACTGCGGGCCAGCGAGTTCTTCGGCGCGGATGACGCGGTGGTGTTGTTCAATACCGGCTCAGGGCTGAAGTATCTCGATGTGATTGACGCGCAGAAGAAACAGGCTGAGCCGCAACAACCGGCGTCGCGGCAGATTGCAGGAATTATTGGGCCGTATTGAGCCAGCGGTTCTCGGCTTAGCTCTTAGCTTTGTCATTCCGAACGCGCTTCAGCGCTGAGGAATCTGCTGTTCGGTCGATCAAAAGCAGATTCCTCGACTCACCCTCGCCACGCCAGCGTGGCTGCGGGCGGCTCGGAATGACAAATTTGAAAAGGTCTGGAGGGCTGCCACCTCGCGCCGGACAAGCTAAAATCAAATCGTGACTGAACGTCTCTACTATCACGATTCTTTCCTCCACGAATTCGACGCGCAGGTTGAGGAGGTTGTCTCAGCGGACTCACGTCAAGCGATCGTTCTCGATCGCACCGCGTTCTATCCCACCAGTGGAGGCCAGGTCTTCGATACGGGATGGATTCTTTCCGGCGCCAACAAGCTCCGCGTCACCGAAGTGGTGGAAAAAGACGATGGAACGATTTTGCACGTCTTCGAGGCCCCGCCGCAGCTTGAGAAGGGAAGCCGGGTTCATGGACAAATCGACATAGACCGGCGGCGCGATCACATGCAGCAGCACTCTGGTCAGCATGTGCTATCGGCGGCGCTCATCCAGTTGTTCAACATGCCGACGGTTTCGTTTCACATGGGAGATGAATCCTGCTCCATCGATCTGGACACTAAGAACCTGACTAGCAATCAAGTTGAGCAGGCCGAGACGTTGGCGAACGAGGTCGTCATGCAGACTCGGACGGTCGCCATTCGCTTCGTAACCCAGCAGGAAGCGCAAGGACTGGGCCTGAGGAAGTTGCCGCCGGTGGAACGCGACAAGCTGCGGCTGATTGACATCAGCGATTTTGATCTGACCGCGTGCGGTGGGACACACGTGGCGTCCACTGGGCAGATCGGCTGCATTCTCTTGCGCAAGACAGAAAAAGTCCGCCAGGGATGGCGCGTGGAGTTTGTCTGCGGAAAGCGTGCGGTTGTCACCGCTCGCCGCGATTACGCAACGCTGGTCGAATCTGCGGGATTGTTCTCGAGTCACATCTGGGAGGTCCCGCAACAGGTTCGCAAGGCGCAGGAGGAAGTACGCGCGTTGCGAAAGTCACGCGAACAGGTACTGGAGGAATTGGCCGAGGCGCAGGCAGCGAAGCTGTTGGCCGAAACTCTGGAGGCCGGCGGCCGCAAGATCGTGGCTCGGGTTTTCGCCGATCGTGATGTGGCGTTCATCAAACTTCTCGCGCAAAAACTTACCCGGCAGAGCGCCCCTGCGATTGCTCTGCTCGGGACTAGCCTTGGCCAGGCGACCTTGGTGTTTGCCCAGTCTGCCGGGCAACCGTTCGACATGGGAGCTCTCATGAAAGAAGCCCTGGCGGGACTCGGCGGACGGGGTGGCGGCAGCAAAGACATGGCTCAGGGCGGGCCAGTCCGCGCGGAAGGGCTGGATGCGGCTCTGCAGGCGTTGGCTGCCAAGCTACGTGGGTAGTCTGCGGATCTTCGCTCCGCCGGGCAGATGAGGACATCCTTCGGCTTCGCTCAGGACAGGTTCTGCCCCTACGCAAACACGGGCGAGGGCCGCTCAGGGCAGGTTCGCGCCACACACCCAAATCCAACTGCAAAATCCACATGTCGAAGATCACGTCGCTCGGGTACATGGGTCACAGCGCCCCGGTAGTACGAGGTTTATAAGTAAAGACAGCAGCAGGGAGGTATTCCATGATTCGGAGCGCGGTGGCAGTTTGGAAGGGAAGCCCGGCAGCCGGCGAGGGGTCAGTTTCGACCACCAGCGGCATTATGTCGAAGGCCTTGTATTCATTTGGTTCAAGCACGGGGAACGAGCCGTGCACCAGCCCGTCGGAGATGCTGGCGGCGGCGGTGGCTTCGTGCATGTCGCTGATGTTGGCGCAGGAACTGGCCAAAGTCGGCATCCGCAGCGAGTTCGTAAGAACCGAGTCGGAGCTGACGCTCGAAGAGCACCGTGGACGCTGGCAGATTACCGGCATAGAGTTACATGCGACGTCGAACCTGCCGGAGCGGGACGCGGAGAAGTTCCATCAGGCTTGCAAGACGGCGAAGACAAGATGCCCGATTTCACATGCGCTGAATGTTCCGATCAAGCTGACGGCAACGCTCGTGCCCGAGACACACGCAGTGATGGCCTGAGCGGCGAGATTCAAGCTGCGTCCTGGCCGGCCTGTAGGCCGTGGGAAGTTGAGAGGTGGAAGTATGAGAGCCCCGAAAAAACCGGCGGCGAAGGCAGCCGAGAAACTGAAACCAGGTTCAGTGTGCCGGATCTGCGGCAAGCCGGCCACGCGGCTGGTGGACGGCGATCCCAGTTGTGAAGCTCACGCCGAGCTGGTCTACGAAGATCAGGTAGAAAAGTACACGCAAGAGCATTTGGCCAACGGGTGGCTGGAAAAGGTTTGAGTTCTGAGGCTGGCAGCGCGCCGCTGAGAACGTAGCTGGTACTTCGTGCTACATTTTTCTCAGCGGCCCTGATGGAACAGCGCCTCATCCTCGTTAATCTGCTGATCAAGCTGGGCGTAGCCGCGGCTGTGGCCAGCGCCCTGGTGCGGTCGGTCGAGTTCAAGTCCCTGCTGTTTCGCGAAGAGCGATCGCTGCGGCAACGCCTTTACCTGATCCTGTGGATCGGGTTCCCCATCTTTCTCGGCGTCTGGATCCGTTTCACGGCGACCAGTTTTCTCGCCGGTGATCTCTCTTTTGAAACCACGATCCTGCTGGGTTTGATTGGCGGCCGCTTTACCGGAATCGTGGGCGGGGCTTTCATCGCAGTCCCGGCCTTGCTGCACGGCGAGTGGGCGACATTGCCGTTCAATGTGCTGTGCGGTTTCATCGCCGGGCAGCTACGGATTCTGGCCGGGGACAACGAGGAAATCTGGTCCTTTTCTCCCTTTATTGATCTGAGCATCTATCGCTGGATTCGCCGCAACCTGCCCGCGCCCCGCCGCTTCGACTGGCAGATCATGTTTTTTGTGACCATTGTAGGATTGCGCTTTGTGCACACTGAGTTGTTCCGTATTCTGCCGCATTCTACCTACACCATGGAGAGCCCGACTCTTTGGGTGGAATTGCTGATCTATGCCACTTCGATCATGGTGATCGGCACGGAGCTGAAGATCTGGAACAGCGTGCGCATCCAGATCAAGCTGGAAGAGCAGGAGCGCCTGCTGCTGCAGGCGCGCATGGAGGCGCTGCAGAATCAGATCAACCCGCACTTTTTGTTCAACACGCTCAATTCGGTGTCGTCGCTGGTCCGCTTCGATCCCGACACCGCGCGCGAAATCATCATTAAACTGGCCACCATTCTGCGACGACTGCTGAGCAGCGGCGATTCGTTCGTTCCGCTGCGAGAAGAGCTGGAGTTTATCGACAATTACCTCGACATCGAAGTCGTGCGCTTTGGCCACGACAAGTTGCAAGTGGTGAAGGAACTGGAGCCGGCATCGCTCGAAGTGATGGTGCCCAGCATGTTGCTGCAACCGCTGGTGGAGAATTCGATCAAGCACGGGCTGGCGCCGAAAATCGAAGGCGGAAGTATTTTCCTGCGCAGCCGGCTTAGCGATTCGCGGCTGATCATCGAAGTGGAAGATGACGGCGTGGGGATGGGTGCGGCACATCTATTGGAAAGGCCGACCGGCCTGGGTGGCACGGGAATCGGAATGGCCAACGTCGCCGAGCGTCTCAAGGTGCTCTACGGCGACACCGCGCGCATGACCATCGACAGCCACGAGGGCAAGGGAACGCTCGTTCGCCTGCGCCTGCCCATTCTGCAAACCGAGGGCTCACTCCCGGAGGCGCTTTACGAAGGCCGCTCCAGCGTGCGCCGGTAAAACTCTTCATATTGTGGGATGATTTTCGACGCGCAAAATTTGGATTGCGCTGCTGCGCGGCTCGCCTTGCCCATCGCCCGGAGCCTGCTTTCATCGCCGAGTAACTCGGTCGCGTAGCGCGCCATCGTCTCCACGTCGCCCACATCGGCGAGGAAACCGCTCTTACCGTGTTCGATGACCTCCGGCACTCCGCCCACGCGAGTGGCGATGGGCACAACTTCGCAGGCCATCGCTTCCAGCGCCGCCAGCCCGAAAGACTCCAGTTCGCTCGGCATCAACATGACGTCGGCCACGGCAAGCTTTTCGCTGATCTGGTTCTGCTTGCCGAGGAACAAAACATCGTTGTGGATGCCTTTCTGCACCGCCAGCCACTCGGCTTGCGAACGATCCGGGCCGTCGCCAATCAACAGCAACTTCGAGGGGATTTTCTTGCGCACCCGGTCGAAAATTTCAATCGTGTCGGTGACCCGTTTCACCGGCCGAAAGTTGGAAAGATGCACCAGAATCCGCTCGTCATCGCGGGCATATTCGGTGCGCAGTTGCGCCGATTCTGCCGAGCGGTGGTAAACATCGCAATTCACGAAGTTGTAAATCACCTCGATGGGATTGCGCACGTCGAATTCTCGCAGCGTACGCTCGCGCAGGTACTTGGAGATGGCGGTCACGCCATCGCTCTGTTCGATGGAAAAACGCGTGATCGGCAAATAGGAGCGGTCCAGCCCGACCAGCGTGATGTCGGTGCCGTGCAGCGTGGTCACAAAAGGCAGCCGCTGCCCTTTGGGCTTGGCGGCCAGCATCTGGCGCGCCAGCAGCGCACTCACAGAGTGCGGGATCGCGTAATGAACGTGAAGAAGGTCAAGCGCGTACAGCTCCGAAACCTCGGCCATGCGTGTGGCCAGGGCGAGGTCGTAGGGAGGGTAGTCGAATAGCGGGTAACGGGAAACATCCACCTCGTGGTAGTGAATGTTGGGATTGAGCTCGGTCAGCCGGATCGGCTGCGCGTACGAGATGAAGTGAATTTCGTGTCCGCGGTGCGCCAGCTCCAGCCCGAGTTCCGTCGCTACCACGCCACTGCCGCCATAGGTGGGATAGCAGGTGATCCCAATCTTCATGCCGGTCCTTTTCCACGCAGCGTGCGTGGCTCATTGATTCGATTGTAACCGGGCTGTCGGGATTCAGATTTTGCCGAAGGGCGCGTAGAACTAGGAGGTCGCGCCGGTCGCGCCTTTGGCCGTGTCATTGCTGGCGAATGAATCATCCAGCTTCTCAAGATGGGCCTGCAAGCGTTGCTGAACAGTATCGTCCAGTGCGGTAAACTCGATGCCCATACCCACGCCTGGGTCGCTGGCTCGGACGATGCCACTGTTGTTGACTTTCTCCGAGTCCATCCAGAAAGTGATATTGACTTTGGTGCCGAGCGATAGCGGCAGCAACGTCTCAACATAACAGCCCCGGCCGCCAATGTCAGTCGCGCTGGTGTTCATGTGTGACCGGCGGGAATCCTCAAAACTGATTTCGATGGGAAACAGAATTTTGTGGCGGGTAAATCGCCGTTTGTTCTTGCCTTCGGCGTAATCGCGGCGTTCCCAGGCAGCCAGGTCCTGCCATGGGCTGCGCTGATTAGGAAGGAGCTGGACTCCAGCTTCGATCTTGCGGGCATGGCCGCCATCCACTACCCATACAACCTTGAAACGCGCCTTCTTTTCGCCGTGCTGGACCCCGATGATATCCCCGGATTTCAAGGGGTGAGCGATGCCGTTAAGCTGCGCGCCTTCGCTGCTCATATTGCTGGCGTTGGCGTTTTGAAAGAAGGGGCGGCCGTCGGCGTCCATACCCCACACCCGCACGTGGATCTGGATAGCAACGCGCTCTTCGGGTCTGTTGTCCATGAACTCCTGTCCTTGCTGTATGAACAGCTTTCCTATGATAGCTGTCGGCAGTGGCCTTGTGAGGTTACTAACGTAAGGGGTCTGCGATACCCAAGGGCCGTGTCCGGCCGGATGGAACAGAAGCAGAGTTCGAGTTCAGAGCAGGAGGCGATAAGAAATGAGCTGGACGTGGTTCTTGGCCAGCAGTTCGCGGCTTCTCGGGGAGGTCAGCAGCTGCAATTCGATCTCCCGTGACTGGCGCAGCCGCGTGTGCACAGTTTGAAGGTCAGCATCGTTGTAGCCGGGATGGCAAACGAACTCCCAGGTGCCGTCGGGCAGGGTTTCGAAGAGGCGGCGAATTAGCTGATCGTCCAGCGCGCCGGTGGCGGCGACCCCAATGCTGCCGTCGGAGGTGATCATTCCTGCTGCGGCGACGGAATGGCGGAACCTGGCCGACAGAGCGTTGAGCACGTTGAGTTGGCTATAGCGCTTCCACAACTTGGGACGGCTCGCAATCGCCGAGAATGCAATCCAGCCAAACGGGTTGCGGATGGCGCGCACTCCGCAGGCGCGAGCGGCACGCAGCAAGGGTCTCAGAATTTGCGGGAACAGGTGAGTGTGCTTGTGCGTGTCCAAGTGAGAAACGGTGATGCCGGCGGACTGCAGCTTGCGAATCTGAGCAGTGACCTCGGCCTCGACGTGATCAGAGTTGATGCGGCCGCTTATCGCCCGCAGCGAGAAGCGACCGATACCGCGCACAAACTGGTGATCGCGGGCATCGCCGATAAGCGTAGAGACTTGGCGAGCGTCGAGCAACGGCGTGCCATCAACGAGCATCGTATGACAACCGACTGCCAGACTGGCATGGGCTTGGGAGAGACGCACGGCATCGTCGAACGCCGCGGAGTTGGCCATCAGCGTGGTCGAAGTCACAATGCCGTTGCTGTGGGCCTCGGCGATGGCGCGGTTCACACCCGCGGTCAGACCAAAGTCGTCTGCGTTCACGATCAAACGGCGCACGGGACAGGATAGAAGAAGCAATCAGCATTCAGCAATTGGCACTTAGCAATTGGCATCTGGCCGCCCAGGATTGTGGAGGAACCGGCAGAACCCTGTACTGGCTAAGTGCCAAATGCTAATTGCTGAAAGCTGCTTTCGCGTTTGCCCCGTTTTCTCTGCTCACGTATACTCGAGTTGTTGGCCGTGTGGATGCCCCTCATCTTTCGCAAAGCTTCCAGGCTGGGATAACATCGGGAGCGAGGGGGCGGTTAGCTCAGCTGGTTAGAGCGCCTGCCTTACAAGCAGGAGGTCGCAGGTTCGAGTCCTGCACTGCCCACCAGATTGGCGATTCCGGTTGCACACCGGGGACGTAGTTCAGTTGGTTAGAACGCTGCCCTGTCACGGCAGAGGCCGCGGGTTCGAGTCCCGTCGTCCCCG
>Ga0209517_10000359_pt1 | contig 80181 bp, 59 predicted proteins | sample PeaSoiMetSII2010_FD_187695 | JGI IMG/M metagenome (GOLD analysis project Ga0209517, IMG submission 187695) | Peat soil microbial communities from Weissenstadt, Germany - SII-2010 (SPAdes) (version 2) | ecosystem: Environmental > Terrestrial > Soil > Wetlands > Peat | place: Germany...
GGTCTCACGCCTGGGCGGGCAATATTTCGCGTTTGTCGCCGAGCCGCAGAACGGGGGAACGTACCTGGCGCGCCAGAAGCCGCTGAAGATCGGCCAAACCGTGGGCAACGATTACGAGGTGCAGGATGGCCTGAAGAGTGGGGACAAGGTAATTGTCTCGGGCACGCAATTCTTGCAGGACGGCGCTCCCGTGATTCCACAGAGCTAAGAGCGGGCTTCAGCCTTCGGGCTTCGGCTCAAGTCGCAGTTTTCACACAATGAGCAGATAGTGCGTGGCAATTAGCCTGGCGAGTGTCGTCTGGCGCCCGGCAAGGTTCTGGACCGGCCAACCGCTGAGTGCCAAGTGCTGGGGCCGAAGCCCGAAGGCTGAAGCCCGATAGCTGCATTCTATGTTCGTTAACTTCTTCATCCGGCGTCCGGTGTTTGCCACGGTTTGCGCGCTGCTGATTATTCTGGCAGGCGCGGCCGTCATCCCGACTTTACCCGTCGCCCAATTTCCCGACCTGGCACCGCCCCAGGTCGGCGTCTCCAGCTTCTACATCGGGGCAAGCGCGCAGACGGTGGAGAGCGCAGTGACGATTCCGCTGGAACAGCAGATCAACGGCGCGGAGGGGATGAAATACATCACCTCCACCAGCGGCAATGACGGCTCGAGCAACATCACCGTCACTTTCGATCTGACTCGCAATCCCGACCTGGCGACCGTCGACATCCAGAACCGCGTCAACACGGCGCAGGGACGCCTGCCCAGCGCGGTGAAAGCGGTAGGCATCACCACCCAGAAAACTTCGCAGAACTTCGTATTTGGTGCGGCCGTCGTCGCCGACAACAACAAGTATTCCACGCTGTTCATGAGCAATTACCTCGACGTCTACGTCAAGGATGCGATCAAGCGGATTCCCGGAGTCGCCGACGCGATTATTTTCGGCGAACGCAAGTATTCCATGCGGTTGTGGCTGGACCCGGTGCGCATGGCGGGCCGCGGTTTGACTGCACCTGATGTGGTGAATGCGCTGAGCGAACAGAACGTCGAAGTAGCGGCCGGCCAGGTTGGCCAACAGCCCGCCCAGGCCGGCCAGCAGTATCAAGTCAGTGTGCGCGCGGTGGGAAGGTTGAGCGAGCCGACCCAGTTCGACAACATAATTCTGAAGACCAACAACGACGGAACGCTGGTCCGATTGAAGGATGTCGGCCGGGCCGAACTGGGCGCCGAAGATTACGCTTCGGATCTGCAATTCAACGGGCAGGATTCAGTTGGCATAGGGGTAACACAGCTTTCCACCGCGAACGCGCTCGATGTCGACCGGCGAGCCATCGCAGAACTGGACCGGCTTTCCAAAAACTTTCCCCCGGGCATGCATTACAAGCTGGCGTTCGACACCACGGATGCGGTCGGCGAGTCCATCCGCGACGTGTTGAGCACGCTGGGCACGGCGATTGTGCTCGTCATCCTTGTGATTTTTGTTTTTCTGGAGGACTGGCGGAGCACGTTGATTCCGGCGGTAACGATTCCGGTTTCGCTGATCGGAACTTTCGCCTTCGTCAAACTGCTGGGGTTTTCCGTCAACACGCTGACGCTGTTCGGCATAACGCTGGCGACGGGACTGGTGGTTGATGACGCCATCGTGGTGATCGAAAACATTGAGCGCCACATTCAGGAAGGCCAGCGGGACGCGCGCAAGGCCGCTTCGGAAGCCATGGGCGAAGTGACCGGCGCGGTCATCGCCACGTCGCTGGTGCTGGTTGCCGTGTTCGTGCCCGTGGCGTTCTTCCCCGGCACAACCGGAATTCTGTTCCGGCAGTTCGCTCTGACCATCGCGTTCTCCATCACCATCTCCGCTTTCAACGCATTGACACTGACCCCGGCACTGTCGGCGCTGCTTTTGGGACGGGAGCACGGTGAGAAAATCTGGCTGTTCAAGCAAGTCGACAAGCTCATCGCAGCCACGACCAATGGCTATCGCAGCCTGCTGCACCACTTCCTCAACTACAAAATCACTGCCGCCGTGCTCTTCTTCGCGGGACTGGGGCTGACTTTCTTTGTGTTCACACGGGTGCCTACCGGCTTCGTCCCGGATGAAGACCAGGGTTACTTCATCATCGTCATCCAGGCGCCCCCCGGAGCTTCACTTGCGTACACGAAGGCGATCGGAAAACAGGTTTCCGATCTGCTGGGTAAGGTCCCCGAGGCGGAAGGGACGTTTTCCGTGGCCGGTTTCAGTTTTGCCGGGGCGGCAGCCAACCAGGGACTGATCTTTGTTCCACTGAAGCCTTATTCCCAGCGCAAGGGGGAGGAACACGCGGCCACGGCGATTGTGAACCGGGTTCGGCCGCAGCTATTTGGGGTTTCCGGGGCCATCGTGTTCGCGACGCTGCCACCCGCGATCAATGGTCTCGGAGAGTTCGGCGGGTTTCAGTTTATCGTCCAGGATCAGGCAGCCCACAAACTGGAGGAACTGGCGGGTACGACGCAGGACATGATCCGGCGATCGCAAGGGCGCAAAGACGTGGTCTCGCTATACACGCCATTCACCGCGAATGATCCGCAATATCTCGTGACCATCGACCGCGAGAAAGCCAAGAGCCTGCACGTCCCGCTGTCGCAGATCACCGACACGCTGGGGGTCTACATGGGGTCGGCGTATGTGAACGATTTCGATTTCAACAACCGTTCCTATCGTGTGTATGTGCAGGCGGACCAGCAGTTCCGCTCGGCAGCCAAGGACATGCAGCAGTTTTATGTGCGCTCCGACAACGGAGCGATGGTGCCGCTGGAGAACCTGATCACAGTTTCGCAGACCACCACCCCGCAGGTGATCAGCCACTACAACCTGTTCCGCTCCGCCGAAATCGATGGCTCGGCAGCTCCCGGATATAGCTCCGGACAGGCGATTGCCGCGATGGACGAGTTGGCCAGCAAAATGCCTCAAGGCTTTACCTACAGTTGGACGGGGCTCTCGCTGGAGGAATTGCAAGCAGGTGGGACATCGCTGATTCTGTTCGGGCTGGGCACGCTGGTGGTGTACCTGACGCTTTCGGCGCAGTACGAAAGCTTCGTGCTGCCGTTTATCGTTCTACTCGCGGTGCCCATGGCGCTGCTGGGCGCGCTGGGGGCGCAGTGGATGCGGGGCTTGCAAAACGATGTGTTCTGCCAGGTCGGACTGGTGATGCTGGTCGGCCTGTCCAGCAAGAACGCAATTCTGATCGTGGAGTTTGCCGAGCAGTTGCGACAGCGCGGCATCCCGCTGGTCGAGGCCGCGGTGCAAGCCGCGACTATCCGCCTGCGTCCGATTCTGATGACTTCGATGGCGTTTATTCTGGGCGTGGTGCCGCTGGTGCTGGCAACCGGTGCCGGGGAAAATGGCCGTCACTCGGTGGGCACGACGGTATTCGGCGGAATGATCATGTCGACTGTTCTGAATCTGTTTTTCATCCCAGTGCTCTATCTGATTATTGAAGGATGGCGCGAGCGCGGGAAAGCGCCGGAACCCGCCTAGGAATTGGCCTGTCCGCCGGCGGCATGTTTGCGGGCTTGGCGGCGGCGCAGCTTTTGCATCCATTCCCGGGAATACATGGTGCCACGGCACTTGCGAGCTCCGCAGTAGCACGGGGCCGGCACTTCGTCGTCGTAGAGGTTGTAATCCCACACCAACTCTTCTCCCGGATCGATGTTGCGCAAGGCAAAGAGCCACACCCGCCCCTTGATTTCGTCCACTTCGCAATTCGGTTCGCAGGAATGATTCAGGTACGCGCCCAGACCCTCGCCATCGATGATGGTCTTGCCGTCTTCCAGGCCGTAGAGGTAAGTACGGGATGATCCGTCGTACAGGCGGTCGGCCTCCTCCGGGGTCAGACGGGGCCCAGCGTACTCCACCACCCGAGCTCCCTTGCGGATGGGCGTGGTCGTGAAGACGCCAACGGAGTGGATGCGGGATGGGCGAACCACCAAGGGCATGCAACTAATTTCGCACGGATCCGCAATAGGAAGAAAGACAGAAAATGTCACGGGAAGGAAGAGCTAAGAAAAACCGCCGCTGTGGAGATTCGCACAGCGGCGGCATTGTCTCTTTGGACGCCGTCAAAGTCTACGGGTCGTAGACCGAGCTGCCGTAGCCTTGTTGACGGGCCGATTCCTGCATATCCTCGAGCCGCTTTTTCTGTTCTTCCACCTGAGAGCGCAGGCGCTCGACCTCCTGTTGCTTTTCTTTCTGGCGCTCGTTCCATTGCACGCAGTTCTCGACACAATTGCCCGGGGCAAATTGAATCGATTCATTCAGTGTGTCGGCCTGCTGTTGCAGAGCAGCAACCTGACTTTTTTGTGCCTGGATCAGCGACTTCCAATGTTCCGGGGAGGACTTCCCTGCCTCGGCGGACGGCTTCTCGGCGTTGCCTGAGGAAGGTGCCGCGGAAGAGTTCCCTCCGCCGCTCGCGATAGAGCCGGATGCCGGACCGGAATGTTCAGGGAGCTCCTCGTTGGTAATTACCTTCGATGGCTTTGCAGTCTTGGTCTGGATGGTTTTCGTCTGTTGTTTTTGCTGGCGTGCCTGCCGCGCCGCATCACCCAGAGACTGCGAGTCTGAATCTTGTCCGGCGGCACCCAGGCTGCACAACAGGATTGCACTGGCAAATAGCAGAGAAAAACCGCACCTTGTACGCATGGAACCCTCGTGGCCACCGCCGCCGCAGCGACGGAGGCTCGAACCATGCTATTCGCAAACCGCTCTCCAGCCAGCATTACGAACGTCGCATGCAGGTTGGGTACGAAAGATTGAGTTGCCGGCCGGGGGCTAACGCGAGGCGTACCCGGCAATGAGAGTGTCGAGCTTCGCCAACAGAGCGCCATTGCCTTGCCGGGGATAGTCTGCCAGTTTTTCGCGATAGAGCGGCAGATTGTAGAGGAATGATTCGACGCGCTCCTTGTTCAACTCTTCCCAATAAGCGCCGTAACCCATTTTCTGCAGCCAGTGGGCATTAAAGATCTGTTCGAACTGGTGCTTCACGGGAACAGCAAGGTAAGGCTTGCCGAGATGCAGGGCCTCCGTAACCAGAGAAAATCCGGCGTTGGCCACGATGGCCTTGGCGCTGGTGAGATCGCGAAAGAATCCATCCAGCGACGGTTTCTTATAGACAATGTTTCCCTCGGCGCCATCCCGGCCAAAACCGTAGGCGACAAACCGGCCGCGCACCGAACTCAATACCTTAGCCAGTGACGGCGCGGGTGAGGTCACGTACACCAGCACATGGTCGCCCTGGGCCGGAGCGGCTTCCAGAATCTCCTGCCGGAGCAAAGGTGGAAACAGAAAGGTGTTTCGCTTTTTCACCGGCGCGGTGAAGAAAGAAATGACCAGGTAGGCATCGGCGTGCGGAGTCATCAGCCGCGTTACCAGCTTCGCGGCTGCGGCATCGCGGCGGTACTGCCGGGGATAGGAGACCACCGCGTTGGTCAGGCAATGCTGGTTGTCGATCGAGATTACGGGCAGACCCATCCTGTGTCCTAAGTGGCAAGTCAGCGGCTCAAAGTCGGTGATCACCACATCGACCTTCCATTGCTCGATGAGTTCTCTGAGCCGCCTCACGCTCTTTGTTGCCTGGGGCATAGTCACAAGGTTCTTCGCCAGAGTGCGCTTGTAGCGCACACGATTGTTCACATAGGCAAAGCGAAAGCCGAAAATCTCCGTGACTTCAAACTGATCGCCGAGGTTACGCAGTCCGCGGTCGAAGGAAGCGACGTGGAGCGTATGCCCCTGATCCCGCAGATGATGGAGGACTTCCTTCGCCCGCGTGGAATGGCCGGCGCCTTCGCCGTTGACTCCGTAGAGAATGTTGGCCATGAGTCGAAGCAGAGTATAGCGCGGCGGGGATAGGCGTGGAGTGAGGCGTCGCTAGGATGCTACGGCACTGGCGGGACTTTCGATGACAGACAGCCTGCTGTTTGTAATCGCGGGCAGAATCTGGACGGGCAGCGTCTGGATTTGCACCAGGCGCGGCGCGGAGGCGTTCTCCTTTTTCGTCAGCAGATTGGCAGACGGAATGCCGGTGCGAGCAAAGGATTTTTCACAATCCGCCGTCGAAGGACCGCGCATGTCTCCTTCCATGAAGGCCAGCCCGGGGCAGCGCGTGCAAGTCGAGCCGTGCGCGCACTTCGAACAGCCTGGGAGATCTTTCAGGCGAATCGAGCGCACTTCCTTCAACTGTTCGGAGTTGCGCCAGATGTCGATGAAGCGTTGCTGCCGCACATTGCCACAGGACAACGGAAATTGCACGCAGGGATAAAAATCACCGTAAGGAGAAACGTAGCAGGCGGAGTGGCCGGCGCCGCAAGGCAACGACAGCATGCTGTCTTCATCGGGAGCGGGCGGCAGCGCGCAAAATTCATCCGCATTGCCGACGAAACTTTCGTCGCGGAACAGGCGGCGCAGAGACTCCTCGCCCGTATTCAACTTCAGGATGGAGCGGTCGCCATCCATCTTGGGTGTGACGGTCGGGTCCAGGGTACTTTCGACGCCCAGCTCGTCGGCCAGCGCGCGCACGCCATGATAGTCGTGCATATTCTCGGTCATCAGCACGTTGGCGATGACCACCTTCAGTCCCTGCGACTTCAGAAAGCGAATGGCAGTGAGCGAGCGCCGCAGCGAGCCGGGAATCATGGTGATCGCGTCATGCACCTCCGGCCGGTGCGAATAAATGCTGACCTGGATGGACTCCACGCCCAGGTCGCGGATGCGCGCTGCTTCGCGCTCACGAATGAGCACAGCGTTGGTCTTGAGCTTGACGCAAAACGTAAGTTCGCGCGCGTATTCGAGAATCTCGAAGAAATCCCGGCGCAGAAAAATCTCGCCGCCGCTGAAGGTGAGGATGAATACGCCCGCATCCGCCATCTCGCGCAGCAGACGCTTGATTTCGGCGGTGGTCATCTCGCCGTGGTCGTCGTGGTCGAGGTAACAATGCACGCAGCGCTCGTTGCAGCGATAAGTGAGGTCCACTTGAACGCTCAGCGGCACGCCGAGTTGCAGCGCCCGCTCGCTGATTTCCTGCATGAGGACGCTCATCGCGGCTCCTGTGCCGGAGCGTTTCCAGCGATGGGTTGTTCCGAGAGCAGCAGGATGCCGTGCTGCGCCAGACCTTCAGCGAGTTCCTCGGCATCGCGCAGCGCTTGCGCGGGTTCGACATCGAACTGAGGGCAGATGCGGCGTTCCACAATTTCGTCCAGCGACGTGGCGCCGTCGGCGGCCTGCCATAGAATGGTCGCGGTTTGGTTCAGGGTGAAAAGGGTCGAACCCTGGCTCGACATCACCAGCATCTCGTCGCCCAGCATGCGGGCGGCAATACGCGAACTGCGCGCCACGTAAAGTTTACGGCTCATATCGATTAAACTCCGTCGATTAGACCCCGTCGATTAGACCCCGATCATCTCCCACACGCGCGCATCGGGCACGAAAGTCAGGCGGTGCACCGGCACGCGGTCCACAAAGTCGCAGGCGGATTGAAACGCACAACGCACCAACTCGGAATCTTCGGCGAAGAAGAGCATATTGGCCAGCAACTCGCGTCCGGCGTCAGCGACTGCCACCGGCTCGATGCGATTTTCCGGGCCCTTGGCCAGCAAATAGAGCGCGGCCACCGGCGCCGAAGTATTCTCGCCGAGCTTCGCCAGTTCTCCGGTAAAGGGCGTGCCGAAGGCGACGTAGCGGTCGTCCACCTTGCGCACGTAGGAGATTTCGTCGGTGAGCAAGGTTGCGTCCGGAGGAGTGAGCCGGGAAATCGTCGTCTTCCCCGCGCCTGAGACTCCGGCGAACAAAAATGCTTTGCCGTTGCGAATCGCGCTGGCGGAGTGCAGGAGAAATCCACCCTGCCTGGCCAGCACCAGCGTGTGCACGATGCGGAGCACTGCATCGATCGAGTATGGATTCGCCGACTGGCGAATCCAGCCGCGGCGCGAGGCTGGTTCCCACTCGGCACGGAAATCACCGCGTTCTAGCAGCCAGCGGCCGGCATGCAGCGTGACGCGCACATCGGCATCGGGATCCACCGCCGCCGGGGTAACCAGATCCACATCGAACTCGAACTCGGCGGGCTCTTCCCTACTGACTTCGCTGCTGACAAAGCCGGCGTACCGGTTCTGCAACATTTTCAGGAATGACGGGTCGCTGGTGTTCACGCGCACCGGCACGCCGCCGATGGCGATCACCAGGCTGCAGAGGTCGAGTTGTGCGGCTAGCTCGGGCACGGAATGCTTGGTTCGGATGACAATGGGCGCTTGTCGCGCAAATAAGCTTGCTGCAAATAAACCAGCGCGCGAGCCGCGGGGGTGGATCGCCGGACAACTTTGGCGAGCAGCCGTTCCACCACAGACAACTTCGCGGGCACTGCGAGCAACCGTCCCGCGCGGATCAGGTATGCCACGCGGCCCAGCAATTCGTTCTCCGCCACGGGAGGATCGGGGGCGGGCATGCCGTCACCCTGCGTGATCCAATGCCGCGTCTCAGGATTGCCCGCGGCGACGACGCGGTGCGCGCAAAGCCGGCCTTTGCGGCCGACCAGCACGATGTCGCCCACGCGAATCTGGCCGCCGTGGACGCGCTCGATCACGAGCGTGTCGCCGGGCCAGACTGCGGGCAGCATGCTCCATCCGGTGGCGGCAAAGCGCAGCGTGCCAAACGAGCGCAGAACTTCGCCGGCAAGGTCACACTTGAGCGCTGTTGCGGAGTCCACGCTGGCGTTCTCCAACTGCGTCATGACACCTTTGTGTTGAGGCCGCACGAGCCTTCCGACTGAATCTTGCCGCAGGATAGGGCCGAGGTCACGAAGACCTGCTCGTAGCGAAAAGCCGGCTTCTCATACGGCTTCTTGACGGATTCCGCGGTGCGCGGCTGATCGGAGGACGAATCGTTCATACTCATAGACTTTCTAACCCCACTTATTTCAAAGCCGATTGGGACGCCTGCACGGCGCAGCCGCCGGTGCCCGACGTTCCGCAAGACTGGTCGCTCAGAGTGGAAAAGTATACCTGAGAGCCGCCGACTATCGTGCCCGAGCCCACGGTGTTGTCGATGATAATGCCGCTCGTGCCTCCGGCTTCCTTAAGGGCGGCGGTCGCGATCGCGCCCACGTTGGTCCAGCGAATTGTGTTGTCGATCGTTACAGCCCCCGCCGTCGTCTTCCAAGAAGGCGTGCTTCCTCCCGTGGTGCTGCCCGCGCTCGAAGTCGTCACCAACTCAATGTTGCCGTTACTGTCCAGAATCTCGGTGCCCTTCGCAAAGTGGTGACTTGCCAGCCAAGACGCGGGCGTGATGGCGGAGATTGATCCCTGATTTTGCCAGTGAACGGTGCTGGCGCCTGTGCCATCGAGCGTGATCTGTCCCACGGCGGTCGTCCAGCTGGGTGGCCCCACACCGGATTCGCCGCCGCTGGCGGGGGACACGACGACCTGGATGTGGAGATTGCTGTCCAACACCTCCTGACCCACGGCATACACCGTCAAGGGCTTCCAGGGGGTGTCGTTGAAATTGAAGATGCATCCACCGGAGGTGCACGCAGACGAAGTCCCGTTATCCTGGGCGCTGGCGAAAATAAATTCGGTCGGTCCCCCGGTGGTGTTGGCATTGTAAATGTCCGTTACCGGCGAGCAGGGCGGGGTGGTGCCGGTTGTAGAAAGAACTGGACCGGCAGTCACGGTGCCGAGCGCTCCCGCGTTAATCGCAACCTGGTAGATGGTTGGCTGTCCGCCCGTGTTTCCGCAAACATAGAGGTTGCCGGTGGCGTTGGTCGAATTTTCGTAAGTGCTATCGAAGGCGCCGATGTACATGGGACTGGGAGTTGCTGGAGGGATTGTGCTGTTTCCAACTACCGTCTCTGCTCCGAAGTCCCCAGCAAAGAAGCCCGTGCTGAGCACGTAGACGCCGGTGCAGTCCGCTCCCCCGGTGCAGCCTCCGCTGCCGTCGCTGGAGGCAAACGCGTAGAGAAATCCTGATGTCGAATCGACTACTGGGCCCTCCACGATGCCTACACCAAAGTCCAACTCACCTGACTGCGTAACTCCACCGCCCGAGGCGTCGACTGCATACACAAATCCGCCGGCGTCGCCCACAAAGACCCTGCCAGACGCAAAGTCATGCACCGGGCTGGTGAGCGCGTTGCCAGAGGTCATCTGCGCCGGGAATCCGCCACTTCGTATTTCCGTTGGGGCTCCCGCGAAAACGGGGTGGAACTGATGCAGAAGGCCGATCTGGTCCCCGACCCAAGCGGTGTCGTTGGTCAAATCCAGGAACACGGACGAGGTCGTGTCGTGGGTAGCAGCTCCCCCGGTATCCCTGAGGGGTATCGTGGTCATGCAGGGGGCGGTGCAAGAGTGGTACGCCGCGTTGCTTACTGGGGTGAGCGTGTCCGGGCTGCTGACGGTTTCTGTTGTTGACGAGGCCCATTTCAAGAGCACGAGGTTCGACGCACTAAGGTCGTCTTGCACGAACGCGACCTGTTTTCCGTCACGAGAGAAAGCGGGCGAAGTCAGGATCCTGGCGGTAGAGCCTGTGTTGTACGCCCAATAGACCGTGGGCACGGTGCCGGTGCAGCCGGTGTAGAGGTTGGTATAGGCGACGATGGTGGCCTGCCCGATCGCGCCCGCAAGACCGGTGCTGTAAACCACGAAATCAGCCTTGCTGGTGCCGCCACAGACGGCGTTTCCGCCGGAGAAAGAATATTTCGCGGGGAAGTTTCCGGCGCCCACGCTCCCACTGGTCCCGAGATCCTCCGACCAGTCGCGATGAGTCTTTATGTGCGGCGGGGGCGAAGTTTTTCCACCACTACCGCCGACGCGGCTCAGTTCGCGAAAGATTTCCGAATCCGCTACCGCCGCAGGCTTGCGCAGCTGGTTGCGCTGTTGCTGCTGCCAGTAGCGAGGATCCTGTTCCACACGCCGCGCCTGCTCCGCGGTGGCGGGCCTGGAGAAGATCAGATGGTGGTGGCTCCAGTCGGTGGGGATTCCCTCTTCGGCTGGCTGAGAATTCTGAGCCAACAAGGCAGGCAAAGCCAGCAGGCCAAAGAATACGACACCCAACCAAATTGAATGTGCCTGGTTCCTTCTCATTGTTCTCCCTAATGCGTGAGGATGCGGGCAACTCGAACCAAGCATTGCGCGCCCATCCCCGCGCTTTCATGCATTTGGCCCATCGGCTGGCTCAATTGGAAAATCATCATACACCCGGAGGTTTTGCCCGCGTTCCGAAAATTTGGCGGAAAGGCGAAGTTTTCCACAGGCGATCCGCAGGGGTGGGGTTTATTGCCGCAGGGCGGAAACCACCGGCTCTGCGACCAGTTCGGAGAATTTGCTGAGATCGATGTTTCCGCCGCTCACCACGCAGACGATCTTGCCGCGTCCGGCCTTGCCGCTGAGTCCGGCGGCGACGGCGCAGGCCGCGGCCCCCTCGCAGACCAGATGATTGCGGGCGGCGACAATCGCCAGGGCCCGGCGCGTCTCTTCCAGCGAGGTGACGATGGACCCGGCAAGCAGGCGGCGAGCGAGCGTCCACATGCCGGGCAAGACGGTCTTGCCGCCGCAGCCATCCACCCAGCTGGTTTTCCAGTCGGGAAATTTCTGCGCCGAGCCCTTCTGGAACGACAAGTGGAGGGGCGCAGCCGTCTCCGGTTCGGCAGCGTACACCTTGACATCCGGCTTCAACGCGGCTAGGGCGGATGCGATCCCGCAGCTGAGTCCGCCTCCGCCAAATCCGGCGACAACCGTGGTGACATCCGGCAGGTCTTCGAGGATTTCCAGGCCGATGGTGGCGTTGCCGGCGATGAAGTCGTCGTCGTCAAAGGGATGGACAAAGACTCCCTGAAACGCTGGATGCTTGCGCTCGGTGACTGCGGCCCAGCATTCGTCCATGGGGGCCTGCAGGATGCCCGCACCCAGACGGCGGATGGCTTCCAGTTTCGTGGCCGGAGCGGTGTTCATGACCAGGACGTCGCAACGCACCCCCATGATTTTGGCGGCAAGACCCACCCCTTGTGCGGCATTGCCCGCGCTCACCGTCCAGACGCCCCGTGCCCGGTCGGCCGGACTGAGCAGGGAGATGGCGTTGAAGGCTCCGCGAATCTTGAAGGAGCCGATGGGCTGCAGCGATTCCAGCTTGAGATAGATCTCGCCGGGAACGTCGTCATAGTGCAGGCGGACGAGCGGAGTGCGGATCGCCGCCTGGTAGACGCGCTGGCGAGCCGCCAGGATCGCCTGCAGCGGGATAGTTCGCTCTGTCTGCGGTGGGCGCGGAGAGGTGGCCATTTCTGCGGGGAGGATTGTACACCGCGCGGGGCGGGGAGTAGCGGGTCAATTCGCCGCGCTTAACAAGCCGAGCTTAACAAGCCGAGCTTAACAAGCCGAGCTAACAACAGGCGAGCTTTAACCACGAAGGACACAAAGTTGCACGAAGGGAAAAAAGACTTCGTGTCCTTCGTGGTTCAGTGGCTTTTCTGTGTGGCCGGTTTGACAGACCCGGCGAACCGCGGCGTAAAATCTTCGGCATCGCAGGACGCCTGTTGCAAATCTATAAGGATCTGTAAGAGGAGGATGACGTGTCTTTACGTATTAATGATACTGCGCCGAATTTCACCGCTGACACTACTCAGGGGACGATTAACTTTCATGAATGGATCGGCGATGGCTGGGCCATTCTGTTTTCCCACCCGAAAGACTTCACTCCCGTGTGCACCACCGAACTTGGCTATATGGCGGGGCTGCAGCCGGAGTTTGCCAAGCGGAATTGCAAGATTCTCGGGCTGAGCGTCGACCCGGTGACCAACCACGCCAAATGGGCAGCGGACATCGAGGAGACGCAGGGTCACAAGGTGAACTACCCCATGATCGGGGACCCTGAGCTCAAGATTGCCAAGCTTTACAACATGTTGCCCGCCGAGAGCGGGGCCACGTCCGAGGGCCGCACCGCGGCCGACAATGCCACCGTGCGCACGGTGTTTATCGTCGGCCCGGACAAGAAGATCAAGCTGATGCTGGTTTATCCGATGACTACCGGCCGCAACTTCGACGAGGTATTGCGGGTGCTCGACTCCATGCAACTGACCTCCAAACACAAGGTTGCGACGCCGGTTAACTGGAAGCAGGGCGATGATGTCATCATCGTGCCCGCAGTGTCGAACGAAGAAGCCCAGAAGAAATATCCGGGCGGATGGAAGACGCTGAAGCCATATCTGAGGGTGGTGGCACAGCCGAAGTAGCGTTGGAGCGGGATTTTTCTCTGGCGGGTGCGCGGGGCCAGGACAACGGGGGGTGGCCGACCTTTGTACCACGACGGCTGAGGCTGCCCCACGCTTCGCGATTTTCGAAGCGTGGGCACCACCGACGATGGTATCAGGGGGGTCGCTGAATGCGCCTCAGCCTTCATCCCGACTCTTGACGCCGGTGATGACGAACGAACAAGAGGTGGGGGTTCGTGACGTCCACTATCCGGGGCTATCGGGTTTCGAAGAGCATTGCGCCTACCGACAAAATCTCTGCAGGTCGGGCGGCGGCGGACTTGGAATTGCGTTGAACTCCCCCGGCCATCCGGTACAGCCGTGAGCCACCGCGCTGCGGCTCATAGTGCCCTCAAGCTCGCGTGCTTTGCTCTTGGCTTGCTCCACCTGAGTGCTATTGAGTTCTGCTTCGAGTGCTTGCAAGTCAGTCATGGCATCCCGTAAACCGCCGTCGTAACTCACGAGCAACCAAACGTACGCTTCAAAATAATCCGGAGGCACTCCATGTCCTTCACGAAGCAATTGAGCAAGTGCTCGCTGTGCCTGCGGCAATCCTTGCTCAGCCGCACGGCGAAATTCACTTGCAGATCGAGCATAGTCGCTGCGCTCCAGCGCAATCTTACCGAGTAAGTAATCGGCAAATGGATCGCCGTGCGCACTAGACTTTTCCAGCCACTTTTGAGCCTCGTTCAGATCTCGAGGTGGGACCAGACCGGCATAGACTACGCGGCCAACGAGCCATTGCGCGAGGGGGTCATCCTGCTGACCTGCTTTTTTGTACCATTCTAGAGCTTCGCGAGGATCGGCCGTCACCGCACGCCCGGTGTCGTAGAAATATCCCAGGACAACCTGTGCGGGGCCAAATCCAAGCTCAGCGGAACGGCGGAAAAAATCGACAGCGTTAGGAACACTGCGCGTAGCACTGCTGCCCCGCAGGGCATTCATCCCTTTTTCAAACAATTCTGGAGCATTCTGTCCAAGTCCGACGGATTGCGCGTTGCCATTCACGCAGGCGAACGACCACGACAGAATCAGAACCGCAAATCGAACGTTTCGCACGAGTGGTACACCTCGTTGATAATCATGGTGCTCGCTTTCTCGCGCGTCAACACTCCCCGGACGATGCACAATAGTAACTTCTCTCGGACGATTTGAAGCTACACCTTGCAGAATGATAAAGACGCGCCGATGCCTCGGGACCAAGGAGCCTACTGCACATCAACTGTTGCAGTAACAGGACTGACGGTCTCTCCGCCTGGCGGTGTCACTATAACGATGACCTGGGGCGGGTGGCCTACCTTTGTTTTTTGTTTTTGTGGACACCACCACGACTGAGGGCGCCCCATCCTTGCGTTCTTTGCAAGGGTGGGAACTTCGGACCCATATTTCTTGAGATTTCGGGGTTCTGGTCGGTCGCCGCACGAATTGTGGGGCACGGCTGAAATCCCCGCCCAAGCGAAGCTTGAGCGGGGCACCCTCGGATATTTTGCCTGCGCCGCCCGCCGCAGCCGAAGTAGGGCAGGAGCTGGATTTTTCTCTGGCGGATGCGCGGAGCCAGGATAGCCGACAATGTGGCGGAAGCGAGTGGGAGTCGAACCCACCGGTGACGGGAAACCCGCCGCCCGCCGGTTTTGAAGACCGGGACGATCACCGGACCGCATGCGCTTCCGCTGCCGCTGCGCCTCCATGTTAGCGGTATCCCTGATTTGCTGCATGATCTGGGCACGAAATGGTAGTGTCTCAGCCTCGTCAAATTAGAGGATCCCTCAGGGGCGATTTGCTGTCTTCGCGCACTCTGCGGCTGTTCTCAGCGGTCTCCGCGTCCTTTGCAAGAGACTCGACAAAGACAAAACCTGAATCGCGGAGGTCACAGAGAACCGCCGCAGAGTGCGGGGAGAAACCCGACAACGAGATTAGCGGGACGCTATTGAGAAAACGGCCGTCGTCCGGCGCCAAACTTAATCAACCGAACATCCACCCGCCTTTCTGCACCGGAGACGCAGCTTCCCGCATCTGTTGCTTGTCGCTGGGAAATTCTCAACGTAGGGATAGGACATTATGAGCAAACAATCGCGGCGTCTGGCGATGGCGCAGTGGGATGTGTTCTCCTCGCAACCGCTGGAAGGAAATTCCGTGGCTGTCTTCTTCGACGGGCGGGCACTCAGCGACGACGAGATGCAGGCCATCGCAAAGGAGATGAACCTGTCGGAGACAACGTTCATCCTTCCGCGGGATGAGGCTATGGAGCGCGAGCGCGGGATTCGCGTGCGAATCTTCACCGTGCAGGAAGAGTTGCCCTTTGCTGGTCATCCGACGCTGGGCACGGCGTTCGCGCTGCGAGGAACAAGCGGCGCGGAAAAAGTGGCGCTCGACCTGAATGTGGGAACGGTGCCGGTGAGGTTTGAAGACGCTGACGGCCAGCCTTCGTTTGGAGAGATGACGCAAGTTGATCCGACGTTTGGCGTGCAGCACGAGCGGGAAGCGGTGGCGCGGGCAACCGGCCTGCACATCGAGGACTTCGACAGCACGCTGCCGATTCAGACGGTGTCTACAGGACTCGCATTCACCGTAACGCCGCTGAAGTCGCTGGCCGTGATCCAGGATTTGCGGGTGAACCTCAGCCAGGCCTCCGCCTACCTGGAAAAATCGGGCGGCAAGTTCTTTTATTTCGTGACGCGCGAGACAGTGGATCGCGAGGCTCGCCTCCACGCCCGCATGCTGTTCTACAACGGCGAGGATCCGGCCACGGGTTCGGCCGCAGGCTGTGCGGCCTCGTGGATGGTGGCGCACGGCGTGGCAAAGTCCGAGGAGCGCGTGCTGATCGAGCAGGGGATGGAAATGCGCCGACCCAGCCGGATTTTCGTTCGAGCGTCCCTGGACAATAACCGGGTAGTTAACGTGCGCGTCGGCGGGCACGCGGTGGAAGTTATGCGCGGCGAAGTTTTTCTCTGAACGAAGAGGCGCAAGCATGGCAAAATCGCACCTTCCACACGCGCGCAGAAAGATCAATGGCCAGAACTTACCATTTGCTTCGATGCTACTTTACAGCGCTCACCGCTTGCCGTTAGCATCAGGTCGCTTCACATTCTTCGCGACAGAGAGAAAGATTTCCGTTGCTTCGCGCACCAGCCAGGGCCGGCAAACGGATGGCGGACGGTGAATGAAACCAAAGCGCACGATTCTGTGTGTTGACGACAACGAGCAATCGCTTTCCCACCGCAAGATCATGCTGGAAACCCGAGGCTACCGCGTGGCCAGCTACTCCCGCGGCGCGGAAGCGCTGGAGCGGTTCAGGCAAGGCGGCATCGATCTGGTGGTCACAGACATGGCGATGCCCGGAATGGACGGCCCGCAGTTAATCGCTGCGGTAAAAAATCTTTCGCCGCATACGCCGGCGATTCTCATTTCCAGCCGGGCGCGGATTTACGACCACGAATCGCTAGCCGACGTTTGCCTTGCCCGGGGAATGTATGCCCCGGTGGACCTGCTGGAGCGGATCCGCCTGCTGCTGGTCCGCAAGCGGGGGCCAAAGCGGCCGCTGCACCGCACCACACAAGTGCCGCACCAAATCGGAGCAGCCTGAGATTCTGCGGCCGGGTTTCGGCTCCTTGAGCACCCCTCCGGATGGTCTCGCCATCCGTTTCCTGAGCCTGGGGACGGGCTCGTCCCGCGTCATCTCGCTCGTGTTCTGATCGTGTAAGATCGTCACAGACCATGGCGGCATTCATTGAGGCGATCGACCTCTACAGAACTTACCGCGTCGGAAAGATCGACGTGCCCGCGCTGCGCGGCGTCTCCTTCAGCGTGCAAAAGGGGGAGTTCGTTACTGTCGTGGGCCCTTCGGGAAGCGGCAAATCCACGTTGTTTTACCTGCTGGGCGGGCTGACGCAGGCGGATTCCGGCAAGGTGATTCTGGATGGCGACGACTTTGCCACCCTCTCCGATGCCGAACGCACACGCATGCGCAAGCGCAAAATCGGATTCGTATTCCAGAAGTTCAACCTGCTGCCGACCCTCGACGCGCGCTCCAATATCGCGATCGCGCAGGAGATTTCGGGGAACGGCAACGGCGATCCAACGTACTTCCAGCGAATTTGCGACCTGCTGGGACTGACCAAGCGGCTGCATCATCGGCCGTCGGAACTTTCCGGCGGCGAACAGCAGCGGGTGGCCCTGGCTCGGGCCCTGATCAACAAGCCGGCAGTGGTGCTGGCGGACGAGCCGACCGGAAACCTCGATTCCAAGAACTCCGAGATTGTACTGGGCATGCTGCGGCAGTCCAACCGCGAGCTCGGGCAAACCGTGCTGATGATCACGCACAATCCCGAAGCGGCCAAATATGGCGATCGCATCATCCATATGCGCGATGGTCACATCGTAAAGCCGGAGGAAGATCCCCAGTGGGCGGTACACTGATGGCTGAGCCGCCAAAACGCCCCTTCCGAACGAGCGTTGCTCGTGCGGAACCCCTCGTTTATAATCAAGCGAGCCGAGCGGGAGTAACTCAGTGGTAGAGTGCGACCTTGCCAAGGTCGAAGTCGCGGGTTCAAATCCCGTCTCCCGCTCCAGAATCTTGAGTCAGGCGCGTTTGTTCCCCGCAAACGGACTTTTTCCAACGGAACGTGAGTACTTGAGCAGGGGCGCGGTACCCAAGTGGTAAGGGAGAGGTCTGCAAAACCTTTATGCGTCGGTTCGATTCCGACCCGCGCCTCCAATCTTTCGCTTCTCGGTAGTTCCTTCGCCCGCGGTGTAGTTCTCTCCGATTCAGATCTGCCGTCCCGATGCACCCCAACGCGTCAAAGCTTGGGCGGGTTGAAGGTCCCTGGGTAAGCCTGAATAGGGCTTCCGATAGGGATTCCGCTGTATTGTGTAAAGCCGCGGGTCCGCTTACGCTGCCCTCAGTCGTTCGGGGATTCATGTTGGTCCGCAATTGTCGGATTGAATCGTGGTTGTGCCGGTAGGAACTTCGTCTTGATCGTCGACGTTTTTGTGCAGGCGAAAACCCGCAGAATCGACTGGTGGATGGTCGGGCTATGTCTCGTTTCGTTGCTCAGCTTCGCTGGAGCAACGTTTCTGTGGTTGCATCCGGGATGAGAATGGGAACCATGCGGCATCGCGCTGCCCGGCTGGAGGCTGGCCCGGAAGCCCGGCCGAAGGATCTGAGGGCCGCCCCGGCAATCCGATGACACTCGCTGGATAAGGATTTGTGGAAACCGGGATCGGTCAGTCTACCGGCGTCAACAGAAATGCACGGTTGCGTCCGCCCTTGGTCCCGTAGCCGGTGATCTGGCCCAGATCATTGATCGCGTTCGCGTTGATCAGCACCCAACCTGAGCCCGCTGGAATCAGCTTATTGAGATCGTGCATGCCACGCGCAGACGTCCACAGAAACGCGTGGGTCGAACCGTTCGCGGTGTCCCCGTACCCCACGATCTGGCTGTTTCCATTGATCCCGAACGCGACGCTGTAGGTCCCGCCCAGCAGCGTCCCAAGATCCTGAATCTTCTTGGTCACGCCCCACTTCACGGCGTGCCACTCGGTCAGGAAATTCTTTGCATTGGACTGCCCGACGATCACACCGCCAGAATTGATGGCGTTCGCCAGGCTGGTCGTGCCCCCGGTGAGTGTTCCCAGGTCTTTCATGCCGCCGGACGGAGTGTAGTCGAAGGCACGAGACAGAAACGGGGGACCGTAGCTGAACACCGATTCACCGACAATCTCGCCATCATCGTTGATGGCCAGGGCGGCCGTGAAAATGCTCTTCGGAAGGGACTGGAGATTGTGAATCTTCCCGTTGGCCCATCTCGCCGCGTTTACGGTAGTGCCGTTGATAAATGAGTCGCCGGCAATCACGCCCGAGCTATTTGCCTGGAACGCCGCGCTGGAACTCCCCCCGGATAGCGTTCCGAGATCAGTCATTCCCTTGCCTTGAATCCAGGAAAAGGCGTGGAAGCTGGTTCCAGGCGCGCCTTTCGCGTTGGAGTATCCCACCACCAGCCCCAGATCATTAATGCCGATGGCTCCGCTGATGTTGCCACCGGGCAGGGTTCCAAGATTCTCCAACCCTCCGCTCGCACTCCATAGAAAGGCATGTTGGCCCGGGCCAGTTCCGGTGCAAGGATATCCTTCACTATTCGCCACGTCGGAGCAGCCCACCACCTGGCCGCTGTTGTTAATGAAGAAGCCGCTGCTTTCGTTATCGCCCTTCAGTACACCGAGATCGGTGACGGTGTAGCTTTGGGCCATCCCCAGAGCAGCCGTCCCGGCAAGGAAGGCCGCGCAAAGCGCAATTCGTCCGAGTGTCCCCATATTCGCTCCACCAGGAGTATCTCAGTATGCCAAGACAGCGGAAGGTAGGAAAGTCCCACTAGTACCACCCGTGGGCCCGTTCCCTAGGTGCAATCCGGCATCAGCTCCACGCTCACACGCGCACTGTCGAAGGACCTCTTCCTTCATTGCCCGCGATTCGGCCTCGAGGGGTAGGAAGCCCCGGAGATTGGGTCTCTACACGGTGACTTCACTAAATCACTTCCTCCGTAACCGGCAATTTCGATGTGGTATGGTTACGCCCCATGGGCTTTACCTGGATGGATTGGTCAGCGGTGGTCGCTTATCTGGCGATCACACTTTTGCTGGGGCTGTATTTTCGCTCCCGCTCCGGCAAAAGCATGGACGACTACTTCGTCTCGGGCCGAAACGTGTCGTGGTGGCTGGCCGGCACCTCGATGGTGGCAACCACATTCGCCGCCGATACTCCGTTGGTGGTGACCGGGCTCGTCTATACGCAGGGTGTCGCTGGCAACTGGATCTGGTGGTCGTTTCTGCTCTCCGGGATGATGACGGTGTTTCTGTTTGCCCGGCTGTGGCGCCGCTCGGGGCTGATCACCGACGTGCAGTTTGCCGAGATGCGTTACGCCGGCAAGCCGGCGGCCTTTCTGCGCGGTTTCCGGGCGCTTTACTTAGGGCTATTGATGAACTGCCTCATCCTGGGCTGGGTAACGAAGGCGATGACCTCGATTGTTGCCGTAACGCTGGGGGTGAGCGATCAGCGGGCGCTGGCGATCTGCGTCTTCTTCCTGATTCCGTTCACCGGTTTATACGTCGCTCTCGGCGGCTTGTGGGGGGTGCTGTGGACGGACCTGTTTCAATTCGCGCTCAAGATGTCGATCGTGATCGGAGTCGCCTGGTACGCCGTGGCCGCCTGCGGGGGTATGGGCGCGATGCTGGCCAAGCTGGCTGCGGCGCGGGCGGCTGCGCCGGGGTCGGCAGATGCGACCGGACTGTTTCCGGATTTTTCGCGGCCCTGGACAGCAGAGACATTATGGACGCTGCCAGCGCTCACGTTCGTCGTCTACCTCGGCCTGCAGTGGTGGGCGTTCTGGTATCCCGGCGCTGAACCCGGAGGCGGTGGTTACATTGCGCAACGCATCTTCAGCGCGCGCGACGAAAAGAATGGACTGCTCTCCGTACTTTGGTTCAACGTGGCGCACTATGCCGTGCGGCCGTGGCCATGGATTCTGACAGCCCTGGCCGCCGTAGTTCTCTATCCCCACCTGGAGCACCCGGAAAGCGGATACATGCTGGTGGTCAGCCAGCACGTGCCGCCCGCGCTGCGAGGAATCGTAGTGGCCGGATTCATGGCCGCTTTTATGTCCACGTACGCCACGCAGTTGAATTGGGGCGCTTCCTATCTGGTGGCTGATTTCTACCGCCGCTTCATGAAGGCGAGCGAAAGCGAGCATCACTATGTGGTCATCTCGCGCCTGGCCACGGTGTTGTTGGTGATCGTCTCGGCATTGGTCTCGATGCAGTTGCATTCGATCCGATCTGGCTGGGAATTTGTTCTCGAGGCCGGCGCCGGCACCGGCGGGGTTTACTTGCTGCGTTGGTACTGGTGGCGGATCAATGCGTGGAGCGAAATTTCCGCGATGGCTACGGCCATGGTGACTTCGCTGACGCTGCACTGGGTTGCGCCGTTTGGCAGCACCGGGCCGGTAGCCTTCGCGAAGAACGCGGTCGCCACCACGGTAATCACCACGGTGGTCTGGGTCGTCATCACGTTGATCACGTCGCCCGAGCCCGAGCCGGTGCTGGTAAGCTTTTACCGCAAGGTGCATCCCGATGCCCGAGGATGGAAGCCGATAGCGGCCTTGGTCCGGGAAATCACACCTGCCCGGGACATCGGTACTAACCTTATCTCCTGGCTATTGGGATGCGCCATGGTCTACCTGGCTTTGTTTGGCGTAGGCCGATTTGTTCTGCAAGCCTATGGGCAGGGCGTCATACTGCTTGTCCTCGCCGCTCTTTGCGGGGTTGGCCTGGGGGTCAATCTGCAACGGAACTGGAACTCCGTCGACGCCCATTCGTGACCATGCAGGGCCTCGATCTCGCTCGAGCAGCCGTTTCCGCCATCGGCTTTCCTCTGACCCGCGTGGTAACACCCTTCATTCCTTGACACCTGGTTTCAGCCAATCTTCAGACGCAGCTGGATAAATGGAAGTGAGCGGGTGAGTGTGGTACAAGGAAATCCTGTGAAGCTGCTTGTCGTCGAAGACGAACCGCGCATGCTGGAACTGTTGCGGCGCGGGTTGAGCGAAGAAGGACACACCGTAATGTGTGCTTCTGACGGGAACGAGGGATGGCAACTGGCGCGCGGTTACGAGTTCGACGCGATCGTGCTCGACATCATGCTGCCCGGCATGAACGGTTTCGAGATCACCAGGCGGCTCCGAGAAGCGAAAATTCCCACCCCGGTTCTGATGCTCACGGCCAAGGATTCCGTTCCGGACATCGTGCGCGGACTGGACGCCGGCGCCGACGACTATCTCACCAAGCCGTTTGCCTTCCACGAAGTGCTGGCACGGTTGCGTGCCTTGCAGCGCCGAGCCACGGCGCAGCCGCAGAGCCGGTTGCAGGTGGGGGATCTGGTGCTCGATCCGGCATCCCGCGAGGTATCGCGCGCCGGAACGAACATCATCCTGACGCGCACCGAATATAACCTGCTGGAACGCCTGATGTACCGCGCTGGCAAGGTAGTGCCCCGGAATGCTCTGATCGAATCCGTGTGGGGGTTCGACCGGGAGATCGAGGACAACACGCTGGACGCCTTCGTACGGCTGCTGCGGCACAAGATAGACTCAGACGGAAGGACCAAGCTGATCCACACCGTGCGTGGCGTCGGCTACATGATTCGCGAGGAGCCGGCCGGGTGAAGAAACTTTCGATCGGCCTGCGATTGACGCTCTGGTACCTGGCGATCTTCCTGCTCGCCGAATTCGTCTTTGGCGCAGGCATGTGGCTTATCCTGCGCAAGAACCTGTACGACATTGCCGACGGGGTGCTGGAAGGTCAGGCGGCAGACTTGCAGCGGTTCCTGGAAGCCCGCCAGAATGAAACCCGGGTTCGACTCCAACAAGAAATCAGCGAAGACTATCGGATCGAACGGTCGGAAGATTATCTGCAGATCAGCGATTCCGACGGAAACTGGATCTACCGTTCGCAGTTTTTTGAGGAGCATCCCCTGCCCCCGCTCTCGATCGATCAGCTGCGGAAACCCCATTACCAGAATCGCAGGCTGGGGAAGGAGCCCTTTCGCATCCTGAGCGAGAGAATGAACGTCGGCGGACACGTTTTCGTGGTGCAAATCGCGAGTACGCTGGACGAGGAAATCGAGACGCTCGACGCGTTCCGAGGATACTTGCTGATGTTCGCGCCAGTGTTGCTTCTGCTGGCGTCGGCTGTTGGCTATTGGTTGAGCCGCAAGGCTCTGGCGCCGGTGGACGCTTTGGCGCAGACCGCGCGCACAATCTCCGGCCATAATCTCGGCAGCCGCCTGGAGGAGTTGCACACGGGGGACGAACTCCAGAGATTGTCAGATACCTTGAACGAAATGCTGGCGCGCATCGAGTCGGCGTTTCTTCGCGTGACTCAATTTACCGCCGACGCCTCCCACGAACTGCGCACTCCGGTCGCGCTCATCCGCACCGAGGCGGAACTGGCGCTGCGCAGGTCGCGGGATGAGTCGGAATATCGCGAGGCCCTGCAGCACATTCTTCGAGAGGCCGACCGCACTACCAAATTGATCGAAGAACTCCTGGCCCTGGCGCGCGCGGACTCAGGCCGCGAAGCACTCGACATTCGTCCCATGGATCTGGGCGCGAGCTTGCACGAGTCTTTCGCGAACTGGCGCCAGGTGGCTGCGTTGCGCGACCTGCAATTCGAGGAGCGCATTGACGTCCAGCAATTGTCCGTGATGGGCGACGAAACCGCGTTGCGTCGCGTGCTGAATATTCTGCTGGACAACGCCTTCAAGTACACGCCTCTGCCCGGGAAGGTAGTTCTGCGGGCCGAGGAGAAGGATGGGCGAGCGGTGGTGAGCGTGGAGGACACCGGCGTCGGAATTGCGCGTGAGGACCAGGCCAGAATTTTCGAGCGCTTCTACCGGGTCGACAAGGCGCGAAGCCGCGAAATGGGCGGAACCGGTCTGGGGTTGGCCATCGCGCAGTGGATTGTGCAATTGCACCAGGGTTCCATCGCCGTGGAGAGTGCACCGGGCAACGGTTCGGTCTTCCGGATCGAGTTGCCCATGATCGCTCAGGATGCTCCGAAAAGTCCGGATAGAGCGCCCGCGTGAAAGATTGGCGAAGCCCTCAATCGCGGTTCTGTGGGCGGGCCCGGCGCCGCTCCTGCGGGCGCGGCCCTGCATTTGCAGATTCTGGAGGACGGTCCAACTTCCGGCAGTTGGCGCACAAGCATTTGAAGGCGGGCTCGCGCGGGTGAGCCAAGTGATGGCACCTCGTGCAAAAAGATGGCCCGTCTGGAAGATCGGTCAAGTCGAGCATGAATCGGAAATCGTTGCCTTCGACACAGTATGGGCAGCGCAGCGCAGCCCGCTGCCATGACCCGGAAGGCTTACTGTCCTCCATGCTCGTCCCCCTCGACGACAGCCGGACTATACATTTTCATTGTTAAGCGTGAATGAAATTGGGGAATTCTCCCGAGAGGTGGAGACCTTGCTGCGAGCGGGCATGGAACGGTAGACTTCAATCGGCGTCGAGAAAGTCCATCCGTACCTAAAACCATCGAAATGAAGCCTCACCACCAACGCTCCTTAGGAGCTGCCCGGATTGTGGTTTTGGCTACAGTCTGCTTGGGGGTCTACCGCCCACCAGCCCAATCCCTCGGTGCAACCGGCGACGCCGTTGCGGAGTACGTCCAGAGCGAAATGCAGCGGCAGCATATCCCCGGCCTGGCGTTGCTTGTCCGCCAACGCGGAGAGATTGTCAGAGCCGAGGGCTATGGACTGGCGAACGTGGAATTGCAGGTTCCGGTAAAGCCGGAGACCATATTTCAGTCAGGATCCGTGGGCAAGCAGTTCACCGCGACCGCAGTCATGATGTTGGTGGAAGAAGGCAAGATTGGTCTGGAGGATCCGCTCACAAAGTTTTTCTCCGACGCTCCGGCCAGCTGGAAGGATATTACCGTGCGCGAACTCCTGAGCCACACTGCAGGATTCGGCGACTATCCGGAGAAGTTTGATTTCCGCAGAGACTGGACGGAAGCGGAACTGCTGAAGCTGGTGGAAGGCATCCCGCTGGCGTACCCACCGGGAACCAAGTGGGAGTACAGCAATCTGGGCTATCTCACCCTCGGCCTGATGATCCACAAAGTAACGGGCGAATTCTACGGTGACTTCCTGCAGGAGCGCATTTTCAAACCGCTGGGGATGCAGACCACGCGCATCATCAGCGAGGCTGATATCGTCCCCAATCGCGCCGCCGGATACCGCCTGGTCAAGGGTGAGCTGAAGAACCAGGAATGGGTTGCGCCGATGGTCAATACCACGGCTGATGGGAGCTTGTACTTTTCGATTCTGGATCTGGCAAAGTGGGATGCCGCGTTGTACACGGATAAATTGCTCAAGGCGTCGAGCCTGCAGGAGATGTGGACGCCGGTGAAACTGAAAAATGGGCAGCTTAACCAAGGTAATTACGGATTCGGGTGGTTTGTTACTGACCACCACGCGCATCGGCTGATCGGCCACGACGGCGCGTGGCAGGGATTCAAGACGTCAATCATGCGCTATGTCGACGACCAGCTCACGGTGGTTGTGCTGGCCAACCTGGCCGAGGGAAAGCCAGAAAAGATCGCCGAGCACGTCGCGGAAATGTATCTCGCCGGAAAGCCGTAAGCGGGCAAGGCGCCGAAAGCCGAAGAACTATGGCTTCTGCAGCCGGTCGAGTTCAGCGAGAACCTCTTCGCTGTGCCGGTTGGGGTCAACTCCGGGGTAGACCTTGGCGATCTTCCCTTGAGGGTCAATGAGGAACGTATGCCGCGCTGCGAACTTTACGACCCCGAGATTCTTGAGCGACCCGTAATCGCCGGTGACCTTCCCACCGGTGTCGGCCAGGAGTTTGAAGTTCAGCCCTTCCTTCGCGCAGAACTTCTTGTGAGAGTCCACGCTGTCCACGCTCACCCCTAATACCACGGCGTGGCGCGCGGAATACTTGGGCTGGTCGACCTGGAAATTGTGGGCCTCGCGAGTGCAACCGGGCGTCTGATCTTTGGGGTAGAAATAAAGGACGACCCACTGGCCTCGGTAGTCGTGCAAGGTGACTGGCGAGCCTTCTTGCGAGGGCAATGTGAAACTGGGCGCCGCGCTCCCCACGGTGGGCATAGAGGCCGAGCCGCGGGAAAGCAGGCGTGGGACCAGCAACACAATCGCGACCACCACGACCAGCAACAGCACGATCCGCACCATGCATCCTCCTGGACGGTAGACTCTCCGGACAGATTCTAAATCAGGAGCAAAAGAGTCCGGCTTTCGCTCTGCAAAAATCCCTGCGATTGAATATGATGGATCATTGCGCATCTTCCTACGGAGACATCAGACGTGGCTCAACCGGTAACTGACGGCATCGAGGTTTTGGAAACGCGGGAGTGGGTTGACTCGCTCGATTATGTTCTGGAACACGGCGGCCCGAATCGGGCGGGACGGCTGTTGCAGCAACTCGCGCTGCATGCGCGCCGCGAAGCGGGCATCAATCTTCCCTTCTCGGCAACCACTCCCTACCAGAACACAATCGCCTCGACGCAGCAGCCTCCGTTTCCGGGAAGTCAGGAGATGGAGCGCCGCATCAAGAGCCTGGTGCGCTGGAACGCGCTGGCCATGGTGGTACGGGCCAACAAGATTCAGGAAGGCATCGGCGGGCACATTTCCACATACGCCTCGGCCGCCACTCTCTATGAAGTAGCGTTCAATCATTTTCTGCGGGCACAAACCGAAGCCGGCGATCGTGACGTAGTTTACTTTCAGGGCCATGCCGCACCGGGAATGTACGCTCGCGCCTTTCTGGAAGGCCGCATTGCAAAAGAAAAGTTGCAAAATTTTCGCCGCGAGCTGAAGCCAGGCGGCGGGCTAAGTTCCTATCCGCACCCCTGGCTGATGCCGGATTTTTGGGAGTTCCCTACGGTTTCGATGGGGCTGGGACCGATTCAGGCGATCTATCATGCACGCTTCATCCGGTATCTGGAGAACCGAGGACTGAAGCAGTCGACCGGCGGCAAGGTGTGGGCATTCCTGGGCGATGGCGAGATGGACGAACCCGAGTCGCTGGGATCGATCACTCTGGCCTCGCGCGAGAAACTCGACAACCTGATTTTCGTGGTCAACTGTAACCTGCAGCGGCTGGATGGCCCGGTACGTGGGAACGGAAAGATCATTCAGGAACTCGAGGCGATCTTCCGCGGCGCCGGCTGGAATGTCATCAAGGTCATCTGGGGATCGGACTGGGACATTCTGATTCGCAGCGACCGCGACGGCCTGTTGGTAAAGCGCCTGGGAGAGATCAGCGACGGTCAGTACCAGAAGTATTTTGTGGAGAGCGGAGCCTATTTCCGCCAGAACCTGTTTGGCACCGACCCGCGCCTGCTCAAGATGGTCGAGCACTTGTCCGATGAGCAACTGGCGCGCATGCGGCTGGGCGGGCATGATCCCATCAAGGTGCACGCCGCGTACCGGGCCGCGGTGGACCATACCGGCTCACCCACCATCATTCTGGCCAAGACCATCAAGGGTTACGGCCTCGGCGAGGCCGGCGAGGGCAAGAACATCACTCACCAGCAGAAGAAGCTGAACGAGGAAGAGCTGCAGATGTTTCGCTCCCGCTTCGGCATTCCAATCCCCGATGACGAACTGCATGAGGCGCCTTTCTATCGTCCTTCTGACGACAGCGCTGAAATCAAATACATGCAGGCGCGCCGCCAGCAGCTTGGCGGGTATATGCCGCAACGCAAAGTCCGGGCCACGCCGCTGAAGTCGGTGCCCGAGTCGCACTTCGAGGAATTCTACAAAGGCACGGACGGCCGCGAAGCTTCCACAACGATGGTATTCGTGCGACTGCTGGCCAAGTTGCTGCGCGATCCGGAACTGGGCAAGCTGATCGTGCCCATCATTCCCGACGAGGCTCGCACCTTCGGCATGGAGGCTCTTTTCCGGCAGGTTGGAATTTACTCCAGCGTGGGCCAGCTGTACGAACCGGTGGATATGGATACGCTTCTCTATTACAAGGAAGCGCGGGACGGACAGATTCTCGAAGAAGGAATCACCGAAGCCGGCTCGATGTGTTCGTTCATCGCGGCGGGCACAGCGTATGCCAATCACGGAATCAACACGATTCCCTTCTTCATCTACTACTCGATGTTCGGATTCCAGCGTATCGGCGACCTGATCTGGGCTGCCGCCGACATGCGCTGCCGCGGGTTTCTGGTGGGAGGCACAGCCGGACGCACCACTCTGGCTGGGGAAGGCTTGCAGCACCAGGATGGTCACAGCCACGTGTTGGCGCTGCCGGTGCCGAACTTGCTGGCCTATGATCCCGCGTTCGCATACGAGATCGCCATCATTATTCAGGATGGCATCAAGCGCATGTATGTGGACCAGGAATCGATCTTCTATTACCTCACCGTCACCAATGAACCGCTTCCTATGCCCGAGATGCCGAAGGATGGAAACGTCCGCGAGGGCGTGTTGCGTGGGCTGTACCGCTTCAAAGTCGCGGAAAAACAGGATGCAAAGCTGCACGCGCAGTTGCTGGGCAGCGGCACCATCATGTACGAAGTGTTGAAGGCGCAGAAGATTCTGGCAGAAAAATACGATGTCGCCGCCGACGTGTGGAGCGTCACCAGTTACAAAGAGTTGTATCGCAATGCCAATGACTGTGAACGCTGGAACATGCTCCATCCGGCAGACGCACCGAAGGTTCCCTATGTCACTCAGACTCTCAAGGACGCTGCAGGACCGTTCATCGCGGCGTCGGATTATATGAAGGTGTTGCCAGAAAGCCTGGCGAAGTGGGTGCCCGGGCAACTGCTCTCGTTGGGAACGGACGGTTTCGGCCGCAGCGAAGGCCGCGCCAGCCTGCGTGACTTCTTTGAAGTGGACGCGAAACACATCGTGTTGGCGACACTGGGAGCGCTGGCCCGGGAAAAGAAGGTCGGCACCGACGTAGTCAAGCGGGCGATTCAGGAGTTGGGAATCAACCCTGAAAAGACGAATCCTGCTATCAGCTAGGAACAGATGATGCTGCGTACGGACTGTCGGAACCCAGGACGAAAAGAGCACAAGCGGTGATTGAATTCAAGCTTCCCGAACTCGGAGAAAACATCGAACAGGGCGACCTTGTGCGCCTGATGATCTCGCCTGGAACCGCGGTCAGCGCGGGCCAGGCGGTCATGGAACTGGAAACCGACAAGGCGGTGGTGGAAGTGCCTTCCTCGGTGAACGGTACAGTCCAGGAAATCCGCGTCAAGGAAGGCGACAAGATCAAGGTTGGACAGGTTGTTTTCACGGTAGACAACAACGGCGCCGCCACGACTGAACCCGCACGGGCAGTTCCATCACCCGCGCCTCCAGTTCGTCCAGGCCCTTCGCAGCCTTCGACTGCTGAGCCGGCTCAGACTGTTGCACCTCCGGCACCTACGTCCAAAGCGTCTCCGACGCCCCGAGACGCGCCGGCTGCAGGCACTGGCGAATTCCGATTGCCCGAACTCGGCGAGAACATCTCGCAGGGAGACCTGGTCAGACTCATGATCGCGCCGGGAACTAAGGTGGCGGAAGGCCAGCCTGTGATGGAGCTTGAAACCGACAAAGCCGTGGTGGAGGTTCCTTCCTCCGTGAACGGGATTGTGAAAGAAGTGAAGGTCAAGGAGGGCGACAAGGTCAAGGTGGGCGAGGTGATCTTCACGCTGGAAGGCTCGTCGACCGCGCCGGCGGGGCTGGTACGTTCAAGAACTGCACCGGTGGAGCATGTCACCGGACAACACGGAGCCCGTCTCGCATTTCAGGCAGCAATCCGCGCCGAAGGCAAGACTGAAGAGCAGGCGCTCCCTCCCGATCAGCCGCGCGCCCAGGTGGCGGCCTTTGCCATGCCCGCCCAATTGGGAAAAGTGGCGGGAACAGAACATGGCGCGCCCGTTCCCGCGGCTCCGCACACTCGCCGTCTGGCTCGTGAAATTGGCGTTGACATCTATGGAGTGAAAGGCACGGGGCCGGGCGGACGCATCAGCGAGGATGACGTCAAGGGTCATGCCAAGGCGCTCGTGATGGCCGCCGCTTCGGCAATGCAAGCGCCGGTGCGTGCCGGCCATTTCGCCGAGCCAACCCTGCCGGACTTTGCCAAGTGGGGCAAGATCGAACGAGTTTCGATTCGCGGTATTCGCCGCAAGACGGCGGAGCATCTTGCCGAATCCTGGAATACGATCCCGCACGTGACGCAGCACGACCGCGCCGACATCACCGAACTCGAGCAGTTGCGCGCCCGCTTCGGTCCCAAGGCCCAGGAAGCGGGCGGCAAGATGACTGTGACTGCGATTGCCCTGAAAGTCTGCGCGGCTGCGCTGAAAGTCTTTCCGCAATTCAACGCCAGCATCGACATGGCGAAGGAAGAAGTGATTTACAAGCAGTACATTCATATCGGCGTGGCATCCGACACCGACCGGGGATTGCTGGTGCCGGTGATCCGGGATGTGGACAAGAAAAATATTGTCGAGCTGGCAGTTGAGCTGTCGCAACTGTCCAAGAAGGCGCGGGAAAAAAAGCTGACGCCTGCCGAAATGGAGGGTGGCACGTTCACCATCACCAATCTGGGCGGCATCGGCGGGACGGCGTTTACGCCGATCGTGAATCACCCCGAGGTCGCGATCCTCGGGCTGTCGCGTTCGCGTATGGAGCCGGAATGGATCAACGGAAAGTTCGAGCCCCGGCTGATTCTGCCGCTCTCGCTCTCCTACGATCATCGCCTGGTCGACGGCGCCGACGCCGCGCGATTCCTGCGCTGGGTGGCAGAGGCGTTTGAGCAGCCGTTCCTGCTTTCGGTGCAAGGCTGAAACTTCGGTTGTCATCCTGAGCGAAGCGAAGGGCCGATGCATTTGGCCGCACTCACGCGACCGCATAAGAGGCTTGAAACGTTCACATAAATGACTGAAGCCAACCCCCTCCACATTGCAGTAGTCGGCGCCGGCCCTGGCGGATACGCCGCCGCCTTTCTCGCCGCCGATCTTGGCATGCGGGTCACCCTCATTGACCCCGAGCTGAATCCGGGCGGTGTCTGCCTCTATCGCGGATGCATTCCTTCGAAAGCGCTGCTGCACGTAGCCAAGCTGATCGAAGAATCCGAACAGGCCCGCAATTGGGGCGTTGAATTCGCCGCACCCAGGATCGATCTGGCCCGCTTGCGCTCGTGGAAAGAAAGCGTGGTCAAGAGACTCACGGGCGGACTGGGTCAGCTCTCCAAGCAGCGGCATGTGCAATACCTGCAGGGCACCGCGGAATGCGAAAACTCGAACACGTTGCGGGTAAGCAAGACGGACGGAACGGAAGTGATCCTCAGCTTCGATCGAGTCATCGTCGCGACCGGCTCTCGCCCTGCCATCATCCCTGCGCTCAAGATCGACTCGCCGCGGCTGATGGACTCTACCGGAGCTCTGAATCTCGAAGACATTCCGGGCAGCTTGCTGGTGGTTGGCGGTGGATACATCGGTTTGGAACTTGGGTCGGTATACGCTGCCCTGGGCACACGCGTCACAGTAGTAGAAATGCTGCCGGGCCTGCTTCCCGGCGCCGATCGCGACCTCGTGCTGCCTCTGCACAAGCGGCTGGAAAAGCTGTTCGCGACAATTTTGCTGAACACCACCGTGGCTTCACTCAAGGATGAGGGGAGCGGAATTCGCGCCGTCTTCGACGGCCCCGAGGTGAAGGAGCGGGAAAAGGTCTTCGACCGCGTGCTGGTTTCGGTGGGGCGCAAGCCGAATTCAGAAATCCCTGGACTGCACAACACCCAAGTCAAGGTTAGTCCTCGCGGTTTTATTGAGGTCAACCAGCAGTTGCAGACGGCGGATCCGTCCATCTACGCGATCGGCGACGTCGTTGGCGAACCCATGCTGGCCCACAAGGCATCCCACGAAGGGCGAGTTGCGGTAGAGGCCATCGCCGGAAATAAAGTCGCATTTGAACCCGCCGCAATTCCAGCCGTCGTTTTCACCGATCCCGAAATAGCGTGGTGCGGTCTCACGGAAACGCAGGCCCAGAAAGACAACCGCGAGATCAAAGTAGCGAAGTTTCCGTGGGGCGCGTCGGGGCGCGCGATCACTCTCGACCGGCCCGAGGGAATGACCAAGCTCTTAATCGATCCGCACACCGAGCGCGTGCTGGGCGTGGGCATTGTTGGCGCGGGTGCAGGAGAGCTGATCGCTGAAGGAGTGCTTGCGATCGAGATGGCGGCGCTGGCAAAGGACATCGCGTTGACTATCCACCCGCATCCCACGTTGTCCGAAACCATCATGGAATCAGCTGAAGTTTTCTTCGGTACAAGCACGGACGTGTACCGCCCAAAGCGCGGCTAATGCGGCTCATCGCCGCAGAACGGCTGTCTTGCTGCGCCGCACGCCCGGCCAGTCCCAGAAGCGCCTTTGCCCGGGCGTCGACGATTCGTTCCATTACAATGAGGTCTCACCGCTGGCATTAATCAGATGCGCCGGCACCGAGCCGGGCGACGGAGAAGATCATGTCCCGTTTCTCCAAACTCATTTCCTTCTGCATGCTTTCGCTTGCCGCTTGTCTTGCGTCTGATGCCCAGAGTCCTCTGGGCCAGATCCTGCCGCCATCGACCACGCCAGCCAGCTCTCCCAGCAATGCCCCCGTTGATCCGTACGGTCGGACGACGCCTTCCGGCACTGTGCTCGGCTTTTTACAGGCGGCAGGGTCTGGGAACTACGGCAATGCCGCACAGTACCTGCAAATGAGCGCCGCACACAGACAATCCGAAGGCGAGCAAATGGCCATGAAGCTCTACACGGTCATGAACAATGCTTTCGCCGGCAGCTTGAAGCACCTGAGCACCCAACCAGAAGGCACTCCGCAAGAGGGCGTTCCGCTCGGTCGGCAAAAGCTGGGAACCATGTCGTCTGGCGATGTAGATGTAGAGCTCGAACTGGTGCGTGTCTCCGATCCCAGCGCTGGCAAGATCTGGCTCATCTCCTCAGATACCCTGGCTAAAGTTCCTGAACTCTACGAACAGGTTGAGGCGCGCCAGGTGGAAACGAACCTGCCCAAATGGCTGGTGAAACATCAGTTCGCCGGAATGCCACTGTGGCAGTGGGCGGCATTGCTATGCGCTGTTCCGATAGCGGCAGGACTTGGCTGGTTGATTCTTGTCTTGCTCGAGATCCCTCTGCGTTGGTGGGCTGCGAAGCGTGGTCAGCCTCAATTGGAGCGGTGGCGGTCGGTTTCTGGCCCGGGGTGGTTGCTGGCGGGCACGATTGTTCATCGCGTTCTCGCGAGCTACCTCGGCATGCCCCTCCTGCAGCGCCATTACTACGTACAGGTGACCACCGTCGCCATCATCATCAGCGCCAACTGGATTCTTTGGCGCGTGATTCGCTGGTTCCTGCGACGCGTTCGCAATCGTGCCCTCACCCACGGCCACGGAGGCACCGGCTCGCTGATGCTGCTGGGTGAGCGCATGTTGAAGGCGCTGATTTTCGTGATGGCAATTTTCTTCGTCCTCGGCAGCTTGGGATTCAATCTGAGCACCGCCCTCGCCGGCATCGGCATCGGAGGCCTTGCCATCGGCTTCGGCGCGCAGAAGACTATCGAGAATCTGTTCGGCGGAGTCTCCGTCCTGGGCGATGAGGTGATTCGAGTGGGGGACACGTGCCGCTTCGGCGATCGTACCGGAACGGTCGAGGACATCGGCTTGCGTTCCACGCGGGTGCGCACCGAAGACCGCACTCTGCTGGTCATTCCCAACGGCACGGTGGCAACCATCAACGTCGAGAACTTCAGCCGGCGCGATAAGATCCTGTTCAAAACGGTCCTGGGCTTTCGCTCCGAGACCTCGCCCGACCATCTCCGCTTTGTGCTTGCCGAAATTCGCCGCGTGCTGTACAGCCACGCCAAGGTCGAAACCAAAACCGTCCGCGTACGGCTTACAGAGTTGACCTCGACTGCCAGCAATGCGGAGGTTGTCTGCTATATCCTCACTCAGGACTTCAACGAATTCGCCGCCGTCCGGGAAGACTTGCTGCTGCGCATCATGGACTTGGTCAACGAGGCGGGAACCGGGCTCGCTTTTCCATCGCAGACGCTTTACCTCGGCCGGGATCCGGGGTTGGAAAAGAACAAAGCCGAAGCCGCAGTAAAGAAAGTCGCCGAGTTACGTGGCGGCAAGCAGTTACCCTTCCCCGACTTTACCGATGAAGATATCTCCTCTTTCCGCGGTTCGATCGATTATCCGGAACCGGAGTCCGCGCAGCGCAATCCGAAACAAGAACCGGAGAAAAGCCGCTAGCCTCGCGGATGCACGCGCTTCATCCACCACGCCAGGACCAAGTGCGTTGGGAAGTAGACAAATGCGGAAACCACCACCAGATACCCCAGCAGGTACACGATTCCCGGCAGCGCGTGCTGCTCGCGGGAAAAAGGGCCGGTGGCCCAATTCACATCGTATCCGGCACGCCAGAAGTGATTGATGGGGACCACTATGCATGCGGTTATGGTTTGATACTTCCATCCCCGCGGGTCGTAGCCTAGTCGCCAGATCGCCCACAGCAGCAACGGGGGCGTCACCACGTGAAACAGACTGAGCAGACGAATCACCAGCGGAATATTTGGGTCGAACATGTATTCCGTTCCGCCGATGATGTGCTTGCCAGTGATCAGAGCGCCAGCCAGGTCGATCGTGTACAAGGTCTGGAACAACAACAGCCCGGTTGCCTGCCAAGAGAAGATCAGCGGACTTTCCAGCCACAGCCCCAGGGCGATGAGAATATTCCCCAGATCACAAAAGAAGAGAAAGTTTTGTAGACCGTATTGCCGCCAGTAAATGGGCGCCCAGACGAAAATCCAAATCGTCCAGAAGATCTTCAACCACAAGGGGATGCGCCGCATGACCGGGTATTGTACCTGCGCGGCCGCAGACCGGCACCCGATGCCCGGAAAGGCGCTCCTGGCAAGGGAAAGCACGCGAAACTGGGATTACCACCGTAACTTGAACGACCTTACCGCTGTACCTACGATGACCTAGGTATGGCCTATCAAGCACTCCTTTTCTGCCCCGACGAAAAGACTGCCCGCACGGTTACGCAGGTGCTGAGCGAACTGGACTTCGCGGTGGTGCCCTGCACCGAGCCTTTTGCCGCCGTCAAGCGACTGATGGCCGAGCACTTCGATGCAGTCGTCGTGGATTGCGATAACGAACAGAACGCGACGTTGTTGTTCAAGAGTGCACACAATTCGCCCAACAACCAAAACTCTCTGGCTGTGGCCGTAGTGGAAGGACAAGCCGGAGTCGCGAAGGCTTTCCGCATCGGCGCGAATCTCGTTTTGACCAAGCCAATCAACGTGGAACAGGCGAAAGGCACACTGCGAGTCGCGCGCGGCCTGCTGCGCAAAGGCGAGGCGTCGAAACCGGCGGTCCCCGCTGCTGCCGCGCCCACAGCCGCAAAGCCGGCGCCGGCAGCACCTGCAAAGCTCGCGCCCAAAGTCACGACTTCGAGTGTTCCAACACCGCGTACTGCTACGCCAATGGCTCCGGCTCCGGTTCCGGTGCTAAGTTCTAAACCCCCGCTTCCTGCGCAGAGGCCGGTCGTCGCATCGGTTCCTGCCGCGATGTTTTCTGAACCCGCTGCCGAACCTGCGGAAGACATTCTCGAGCCCGTATCACCGGCCGCGCCTGTTCCCGGTTCTAAGGCGGAGTCCGAGCCGACGAAGAGCATCTCGGGCCTGGCCAGAGCGGCCGCTCCCATGGCCTCGAGCACAGGCGCAGCCAGTGCGCCCGCCCGAGCTCGGGAGCCACAGAAACAAACTCCAGAAGAAGTGACTTTTCAGGCTGCGTTATCGCCAGAGCAGCAGATGGAGAAAGTTACGGGATTGGAGAGCGTGTCTTCCACGATCGAGCACGCCGGGCCTGTGCCATCGTTTACGTTTGGAGGGAACGCCAGCACCGAATCTTCCGGCGGTGGCAGCAAGAAGAAGCTTTTGGCCATCGCCGCGATTGTTCTGGTCGCCGGGGGTGCTTACGCCGCGTGGACTCATTTTCACGGAACGCCGAGCGATTCGTCTCAAGTTGCCGTGAAACCCGCAGCACCTCCTACCCCTGTGCCAGCTCCTGTGGGTGTCTCACAAGGCGCATCGACTTCGGCGCCGCAGTCCGCAGCGCCAGAATCGGCGCGGCAGGCTTCGCCGTCCACAACTCCAGTCGCATCGGGGCCGGCCGCCGTGGAAGATGAAGCTTCCGCTCCGGAAAGCGCGCCATCGCCAGCACCCAGTCCAGCTAAGTCTTCTCATCCTTCAGCGTCACCAACGAGCAAGGCCGCCGCGCCGGCGAAAGCGGCTCCAGCACCAACACCCATTGTGATCAAGAACAATTCGTCTTCGCTGTCGGCTTCGCAGCCGATCTCGACCGCAGACGTGGCGCCTCCCAATCCGCTGGCCGTCGCGACACCGGGCAGCGGCGGATCGCTTTCCAATCTCATCGCCAGCAACGGAAGCGCTCCTCAGCCGGTACTGCAGACGATCAGCGTGTCTCAGGGGGTTTCCCAGGGACTGCTGTACAAGAAGGTGCAACCAACGTATCCGCCATCCGCATTGCGGATGCGGGTTGAGGGCACGGTTGAGCTCCTGGCCACGATTTCCAAAGAGGGCGACATCACCGAGGTTAAGCTCTTGAGCGGCACGCCGTTGCTAGCGCACGCAGCCGCAGACGCAGTGAAGCAATGGAAATACAAGCCGTATCTGCTCAACGGCGAGCCGGTTGAAATCAAAACGCAGATTACGGTGAAGTTCAAGGTTCCGCAGTAGATATCGATACCAGAAAAAAGGGCATGCGAACTCCATTTCGCATGCCCTCGTTCTTTTTGCCCAAGTTGCTTCTGCTACTTTTCCCCGGTGCTGGGATTTAAGAACAGCGTCCCGTTGGTCCGGATTTTCGTGAAGTTGAACATCTGGCTGATGGAACTGGAGAGGGCGTCGAACGAACCCTGACCGATGCGCTGCCCACCCAGCCAGTTGTCTTCGACGAAATGGATGATCGACGTCTGGTCGGTGACCGTATGGTCCACGAAGTTCTGCCTCGCCCATGGTGAAATGACCAGGAGCGGCAGTCTCGGGCCATAACCGCAGCGGCCGAGAGCGTGCGTATTGGCCGGATTGAGGCCGGGCAGCGCCGTCGCTGCGGTGCCGCAAGCATTCGGCCCCGTCAAAGCGTCGGCAGTTCCAGTCGAGGTGTTGACGATCGGGCCCATCTGGTGGTCGTACCATCCGTCGGAGTCGTCGTATACGATCACCACCGCGGTACTGCTCCAGGAGGGCAGGGCTTCCAGAAAGTTGATCAGATCCACGAGGAAGGTCTGCTCATCGAGAGGATCAGAGTATCCGGCGTGGCCATCCTGGTAGGCCGGCGCCTTGATAAAGCTCACGGCTGGGAAGTTGCCTTCCGCCACGGCACCGTAGAAGTCCTGAAGGTCGTACTGGTGATTGGCGGGACCCGGGCCGCCGATTTCGGAGAGCGAAGCGGGCCGGGTGTGCGCGGGATTAGAAGTGGAGGTGTAGTAGTTGAAGAATGAGTGGTGCGGGATGTAGTCGTTGGTGGCCACACCATCCACGGCATTGGCAGTGCTGCGGCTGCAGCCGGACGTGCCGTTGGGATTCACAAGGGACAAGTTGAAGCCGCCCATGAACGATCCCCAGCTCACGCCCGCCGCCGTCAGCAGATCGCCGATGTTCTTGCTGCCCATGGTCGCCTGCGCGCGCGTGGCCGACGAGCAAACGTCTCCAAGGGGGTCGGCGTCCCCGATCAGGGTCAAAGAACCGTCGCTGCCACCGCTGGTCTCGTCGCCAGTCCCGTTGAGAGTCGCTATAACGCCGTTGGTCTGGCCGGAAACCAGGTTGACTACCCCGGGCGAGGATGGGCCAAACGTTGTGCCGTAGGAGTTGTCACTCATGGCAAAGAACTGGGCGTAGTTCCACAAGCCCGTCACTGTGTTTCCGTCAAAGTAGCCCATCACTTCGTTGCCGCCCGAACTCGTGAACTCGGGAAACAAATCCATCAGACCTGCGTCAAACGCCTGTTGTTCCGCAGTGTAGTTGTGGTCTTGGTCGGGCGTCACGGCCTGAGAACGGTCGAGCCGGAACGGGTTGGACGCTCCCGTCCCGTTGCCGGGATTGAGATTCGGGTTGAAGTTCAATAGCGCATTGGTGAGACCGTTGACCGTTGGCGTGCCAGCAGCGGCTTTGAACTTAGGCTCGCCCTTAGGATTCGTGGCGTTGGGATAGGTTCCAAAGTAGTGATCGAAGGAAACATTCTCCTGGAAAACGACCACCAGGTGTTGAATGGGCGCTGCGGTGGCCGGCGTCGCGGTGGCGAGGCCATGTGTTGCGGGCTTGGAAGCACCGAAGGCAGGCATGGCGGTCGGTCCCAGAATGGTGGTCAATGCTAGCAGCAGAGCCATCGTCTTCCTGGGGGCGTCTGACGATTTCAGTCTTTTCAACATTCGTCCTCCTGACCCCACGGGCCAAGGTCAATAGGCCGTGACGTGCACCGTCGTCATCAGACTTCTGCTCAGGCTGGGGTAGGAAGCGAAGATATCCACCGCACGTTTCACGGTGGTTGCGCCAGGATTAAAAGAATGTAAAAACGATTCTTGGGATGTGTGGAAAAGTTTCGGCCAGGTTGGACTGCGGAGTGCCGCTTTGCGCGGGATCTATTCCCGTTGCAGAATTTCGTCGATGACCACTTTGCCGCCCTTATCCACAGTGATGACCTTGTGTATGGAGGCGTAACCGCTCAACGTGATGTCGACGACGTAGTTGCCGGGATCGAGAACGAAGTCAACGGGCGAGCCTTTTTCGATCATATGTTGGTTCACGGCAACTTGCGCGCCCTTGGGTTGGGTCTTGATGCTGACCGTGCCCATGCCTTGCGCTCCGCCGCCACCGCCGAACAACTTCTTCATCTTGCCCACGGTCTTGATATCGTCGACATTGCCCAGCGCTCGCAGCGCCGGAGAGAAGCTGACAGTCTGTCCTAGAACAAACTGAGCGTTCGTAGTCTCGTCGATATAGCCCGCTTTGCGCACCAGGACCACGTGCTGGCCCTTGTCGACGCTCACTTGAGCCGGCGTGGTTTTGCCTGTATCCCGGCCGTCAACGTATACGTTGGCTCCGGCCGGAGTGCTGATGACCGAGAGCGTCGCCATCAGCTGAGCGAGGTGGCTGATGACAAACGACTTGCTTCCTGAGACCACGGACACGGCGCGGGTATCGGTAGAGTAGCCCGCCTTGCTCACGGTGATGGTATGTTGTCCGGGATCCAAGCCCGAAAGCGTAAATGGCGTAATCCAGTTCGGGTCCGTCTTGCCGTCGATCTGCACTTGCGCGCCCTGGGGCGTGGAATCAATCGACATCTGGCCCGGCACAATCGCAGGGGCGGGCGCGGCAGCCTTTTTGCGAGCGTTCTTCCCGCGAGCCGCAGCGCGTGCAGGGACCGATGCAGCTTCAGTCGGCGGTGCGGACGGCTGAGCGGCCGCCACGCTCTCCGACGGGGTCGCTGGTTGCGGAACTGCCTGCCGAGGAGTGCTTGGAGCTGGCGCTGCCTGAGGGGGCGCTTCGGAGACGGCGGCAGAACCCGACGGTTCGTCCGCACTGTTCAAATTGTGGATGTGAATTGCCAGTCCGATGGCGATGACCAAAATCAATGCCACCGCTCCGCCGATCGAGTACATCACCAACCGGGGAGGAACGGTCTTGATTTCCTTGATCGCCTTCTGGGCGACAACCCGAGGCTGAACCTTTGGTTTCTCCTCTTGCTGCCTCGGCTGGAACGCGGTAGCCGCGGGGGCCGGCTGTTCAAAAATCGGCGGTGGCGGAGGGGGCTCAACGTAGACTTCCTTCAACGGAGGCAGTTCGGTCATTTCCGAAAAGCTCGTACTGCTGCCACGACTCGGGCCGCCTTCGGACATGAGTGGATCAACGGCAATCCTCGGCGCCGGAGCTTCTGGAGCCTCCACCTCGGGTTCTTCGACAACGGCCGATGACATCGTAGCTTGCTGTTCCGATGCCGTGTCGATGGTTGCCTTGACGCACGAGGTGATGAACTGGCTGGATGGGTCCAGCTGCGGCATGGCAGGTGTGGATGAAGCCTCTTCCCCGCCCCAGCCCGCCGCCGCCGCCGCTGCCTTCGGAGGTTGCGCAGCCACCGGCGCGGGCGTCGGGCTGGGCGCCACAACAGATTTCTTCTGCACCGGGGGCGCGGCCGCACGTGGCGCCACCGCCGGCTGGCTCGGAGCCGCCACGCTGGCTGGTTTGGCCGCCTGCGGTTGCGTCGCAGGCTGCGCGGTGGTTCTTGCCTGAGCTGGCGTCTTCGCCGGAGTGGCAACAGTCGGACTCTTGGCCGCCGGGCCGGACTTCTTCGCCGCCATGGGTTTGGATTCTTTGCACTTCTCCAGATCGTCCAGCAGTTCCCTTCCGCTCTGGTAGCGCTGCTCCGGATCCTTGGACAGCGCCTTGACGATGAGGTCGCTCAGCAGCGGATGCAGCTTGGGGTTCACGTGCATCGGCGGCACCGGCGTGCTCTCAATAATGCTCTGCTGCAGCCCTTCCACATCCTCCCGATCGAAAGCCTTACGGTCGGTCACCATCTCGTAAAACATGGCGCCCAGACTGAAAAGATTGGAGCGCGCGTCGATGGCTTCTCCCCGCACTTGCTCCGGTGACATGTAGTGCAGGGTGGGCGCAATCGCGCCGGGAATGAGCGCCGCAAACTTCCCTACGCTGGAGACCCCGAATCCCAGAACTTTCACGGTTCCGTCCCACCCGCACATGATCTTGGCGGGCTCCAGGCTGTAGTGGAAAATTCCGTTGGAGTGAGCATGGTCGAGACCGCTGCATACTTGCCGTCCGATATCGAGCAGATCCCAGATGGAAAACCCTTCTTTGCGCGCCAGCATCGTGGCAATGCTGTTGCCCTGGATGTACTCCATCGCCGCGCAGAACTGGCCTTCCATTTCTCCGGCGCCGTACACGGGAACAAGGTTGGAGTGGCTGAGAGCCTTTGTATTCTCCGCTTCTTCCAGGAGACACTTTTCCAGTTCCGACGCGTGCTCGCCAAAGGCAGGGAGTTGAATTGCCTTCAGGGCGACGGTCTGGCCATTTTGTGGATCGTTGGCCTTATAGACCGCGCCGGTGGCAGACTTTGCCAGTTCACTCAGGATTTCGAAGTGGCCGATTTTCGTCGACATTGCTGCCTAGCCTCGTCAGGAAAAGCCCGCGCAACTCTCGAACTCGCGGAACAACCCCGGGGACAGGGTGACGTTAGGATATCTCGGTTGAGATCACGCTTCGAGTTACCAAAGTACTGAAAACCGGACCAGGAATGGCGCCGGGTTCGTCACGTTCAACGCCGGTTAGACGCTCCGGAATTGCTTCGGTCTCGACGCTGCCGCACATCCTCGCCGTAACTTTCGAGCCTGTAGAAGGTTGTAAGTGCTTGAGGGGATGTGTGGATGACATTTGTCATGCAAGCCGTGTGACGATCTCCACTGGCAGCCAGGCCCGGGGCGCTGAAGTATAGAGAGGTAGATTGGTTGGTTATGCAAACAGGGTCTGGTGAAATCATTCGAACTCGGCGGCTGGTTGTCGGTGGTCAACCGGTTCATTTATTCTGGAACAAGAGCTTGGAAGCGATTGCAATCTGCGCCGCGCGCCGCATTCTCCTTGAGGTTCGCCGATGACCCTAACCCGTTTTGTCACCAAGAATGCCTTCCGCAACAAGCGTCGCAGCGTGCTTACGGTGGCCAGTATTGGCGTTTCCCTCCTGCTGCTCACCTTCATGATGACGTTGTGGCATGGCTTCTACATCGACAAAGGCAGCGCCGAGTCCGCGCGCCGGCTGGTCACGCGTCACCGCGTCTCTCTCACCTTCAACCTGCCCGGCTTCTATCGCGAGAAGATCCGCGCCGTTCCCGGCGTAGTGGCTGTTGTTCCTAGCAGCTGGTTTGGCGGTTTGTACAAAGACAACAAGCCGGAGAATTTTTTTGCTCAATTCGGAACCGATCCGGATGAGTTACTGAAGGTGTTCACGGACATCGAAATTCCTCCCGATCAGATGGCCGCCTGGCAGCGCGATCGCGCCGGCGTCATCGTAAGCGATGGGCTGGCCAAGAAATATGGCTGGAAACTGGGCGATCGCATCGTTCTGCTGGGGACTATCTATCCGGTGAACCTGGAGCTTACCATCCGCGGCATCTTTCGGGCGCCGAACTCGCCGCAAGTCGTCTACTTCAACTCCAAGTATGTTGAAGAGGCAGTGGACTTTTTCAAAGGACGAGCCGGCACCTTCGACATTCTTGTCGGCTCCGCCGCGGACGTCAGCAAGATTGCAAGCACCGTGGATGACACGTTTCGCAATTCGCCGCAGCCCACTAAGACCGAGAGCGAGAAGGCTTTCGGGTTGAGCTTCGTGAACATGCTAGGCAACGTAAAGGCTTTCATTCTCAGTATTTGCCTGGCTGTCGTTTTCACCACGCTTCTGGTCTCGGCTAACACGATGGCCATGTCGATCCGCGAGCGCACTCGCGAGGTAGCCGTGTTGAAGACCTTGGGCTTCGAACGCCAAACCATCCTGGGATTGTTCGTGGGCGAAGCGGTCTCGCTTTCTCTCGCAGGCGGGCTGCTGGGTGCGTCAACCGCATGGTTGCTGGTCTTCATCGCTAAGCATTCCCCCCAGATGGGGTTGCTCCTCGGAGGAATGAAAGTCTCGCTGAGCACGCTGCTTGTGGCCTTGCTGGCGGCAGCGTTGGTCGGACTTTTGAGTTCGGTGATCCCTTCCTACCATGCCTCGCGCGTGGAAATTGTAGACGGACTGCGGCACATCGGTTGAAGTTATGACACTGAGTAGTTTTGTCGTGCGCAACACGTTTCGCAACACGCGGCGCAGCATTCTGACCATGCTGAGCATTGGCTTCTCGCTGCTTCTGCTGACGCTGATGATTTCCATTTGGCGTACTTTTTACATTGACCAGGTGGCCCCCGAGGCGGCCAAGCGCGTCATCACCCGCGACCGCGTCTCGCTGTCATTCTTGCTTCCCGCGTACTATCGCGACAAGATTCGCAGCCTTCCCGGCGTAACCGCGGTTACGCCCATGACCTGGTTCGGCGGCCGCTATAAGGACGACCGGCCCGAAAACTTCTTCGCTCAGCTAGCCACCGACCCCGACGAGTATTTGAAAGTGGCCTCCGACAAGATCGTTCCGCCCGAGCAAGTCCTCGCGTGGCAGCGCGATCGCGCCGGCGCTCTGGTCGATGTCACGCTGGCCAGGAAATACGGTTGGAAAATCGGCGACCGCATCATTCTCCAGGGAAACATCTTCCCGGCCAATCTCGAACTCACCATTCGCGCCATCTATCAGCGCGATCCGCCGCAGAACGCACTCTATTTCAACAGCAAATATCTGGAAGAGTCGGTGAACTGGTTCAAGGGACAAGCCGGCTGGTACGCCACGCAGGTAGCCTCCGCCGACGACGTGGGACCAGTCTCGAAGCAGATTGACGATATGTTCCACAACTCGCCACTGCCCACCAAAACTGAGAGCGAAAAGGCGTTCCAACTTTCGTTTGTGGCCACACTGGGCAACGTGAAGGCATTTATCCTCGGCATTTGCGGTGCCGTCGTGTTCACGATTCTGTTAGTGTCGGCCAACACGATGGCCATGTCAGTCCGCGGCCGCACCCGTGAAGTGGCTGTGCTGAAAACGCTTGGCTTCACTCGGCAGAGAGTCCTCTCGTTGTTCGTCGGCGAAGCTGTCGCCCTGTCGGTAATGGGCGGGATTCTGGGAGTGCTCGGGGCGGCCGGGGTGATCCAGTTGATCGAGTTTTTGACTGGCCACGCCCAAATCGCGATTGGAGTTCCGCTCAATATGAAGGTCACGCTCCCCACTGTGCTCATCTCCATCCTGGTGGCAGCGACCGTGGGATTCATCAGCGGTTGGCTGCCGGCCTACAACGCGTCCCGCAAAAACATTGTGGAGGGCTTGCGCCACATCGGCTGAGCAAGAAGAAATCTATGGCGATACCGATCAGTTACAACATTCGCAATTTGAGGCTTCGAAAAGGTCTCACCATCATGACCGCACTGGGCATCGCGCTGACCGTCACCACAGCGATCTTTTTGATGGCGCTGCTGGCCGGCCTGCACCGCGCTTTCGTGTCCAGCGGCGATTCCCGAAACGTGCTCGTTCTTCGCAAGGGATCAGAAGCAGAGCTATCTGGCGGCTTTGATGCCGTGCTGTTCCCCACTCTCACCACTTTGCCCGGCATCGCGAAAGACAGCCGCGGACAGCCCATGGCTTCCGGCGAGTGGGTGGTAGTCATCGTGCTGCCCCGGAAAGATGGCACGGGCGAGGTCAACGTCACCGTCCGCGGCATGATGCCCGACGGTCTGGAGATGCGCCCCAGCGCCAAACTTATCGCTGGGCGGTGGTTTCAGACGGGCCAGCGGGAAGTGGTAGTCAGCAAATCCATTCGCGACCGTTTTTCCCGCGCCAACATCGGCGACACGATGGAGTTCGGCAAAGGAAAGTGGACGGTCGTAGGAGTATTCGATGCCGGCGGCTCCGCCTATGAGTCGGAGATCTGGGGAGATGTGAACCAGATGGCCTCCGACTTCGACCGCCAAGGCGCTTACGCCTCTGCCTACCTGCGCGCTACCGATCCCGTTGCCGCCGATGCGCTTAAAAACCGCGTCAGTGACGACCAGCGTCTGAAACTCGATGGCATGCTCGAAACCGAATACTACGGGAAGCAAACCAGTTCCGGCGCGCCTATTAAGTACATCGGAATCGTAGTCGCCGTGATCATGGCCATCGGATCGAGTTTCGCCGCCATGAATACGATGTATGCCGCAGTCGCCTACCGCGGCCGCGAAATTGCCACGTTGCGCGTGCTGGGCTTCTCGCGGCCGGCAATCCTGACCTCCTTTGTTCTGGAATCCCTGATGCTCGCTCTGTTGGGTGCATTGGCAGGAATCCTGTTGATGCTGCCGTTTAACGGAATGCAGACCGGCACGTCCAACTCGGTGACATTCAGTGAAGTTGTCTTCAGTCTGCAAATCACTCCCTTGGTGGCCGGCGCTGCTGTGGGGTTTGCGCTGGTGATGGGCCTGGCGGGCGGCTTTGCTCCCGCGTGGCACGCTGCGCGGCAGAATATTCTGACTGCGTTGCGCGGATGAGTTGCGCCGGACAACGAAACTGAAACGCTAGACTATTCGTATCCAAATATTATGTCGATTGACGCCAAACACAAAGACTTGCAGAGCCTGCGGATTGATCGCAGTGGCGGCAACGACGTTGGCAATCCGCAGCCTTCCGCCTGGGCGCGCCGTTACATCGTTATTGGAATTGCGGTCGTCGCCCTGCTCAGCGTTTCCGCCCTGGCTTACCGTCTGCTTTCCGGGGACGCTCCTGAGGTGGAAGTGGCACGTGCTGCCGCGCAGAACAGCGCCACCGGGGACGTCGTACTCTCTGCCACTGGCTATATCGTCGCTCATCACACGATCAACGTGAATTCCAAAGTCACCGGCCGCCTGGCCTGGATCGGCGTCGAGAAAGGCGACAAGGTCAAAGAAGGTCAGGTCCTAGTGCGTTTGGAAGATCAGGAATTCCGCGCTTCCTATGAGCAGGCCAAAGGCGCCTACGAAAATGCCCGCGCCTACCTCGACGAACTACAACACGGCTCGCGCCCGGAAGAAATTCAGCAGGCGCAGCACAATTTGGACGAGGCCCGCGCCACTCTGGTCAATGACAAGCTTACGCTCGGCCGCACCAAGGAGCTGGCTGCAGGAGGCGTGGTCTCCCGCCAGTCGCTTGACGACGCGACTGCCAAGTTCGGCTCCGATCAGGAACGCGTGAACTCGCTGGAAAAAGCCTTCCAACTTATGAAAATCGGCCCGCGCCAGGAAGAGATCGCTCGCGCCCGCGGCACTCTCTCCCAAGCCCAGGGCCAGCTCGACTATGCCAAGTCGCAACTCGATGCCACGGTCATCCGCGCGCCCGTCACCGGCACAATTCTCGACCGCACCGCCGAAAAAGGAGAGCTCATCACGGCGCAGTTTGCCAGCGCCGCAGCCGGCGGGCCGCAAGGGTCAGTGGTCTCGCTGGCCGACTTGAACGATATTCAGGTCGAGCTCGACATCGCGCAAGCCGATTTTGCCCGCCTCGGTCCGAAGCAAAAGGGGATCGTCACAACGGATGCCTATCCTGATAAGACCTACCCCGGCGAAATTGCACAGATTTCCCCGGAAGCCAACCGTCAGAAAGCGACGGTACAGGTCAAGGTGCAGGTGCTGAACCCGGACAAGTATCCCGAAATCCTCCTGCGCCCGGAGATGAATGCCACTGTCAAGTTCCAGGCCAACGATCAAAAAACCGGGAGCGCACAGCCCTTGGGAGCAGTGGTTCCCACCAGTGCCGTGCGCGATCGCGATGGCAAGAAGATTGTGCTCGTCGCCTACAACGGCAAGGCCGTGGCGCGCGAGGTGAAGGTTCTCAGTCAGCGCAGCGACGGCGTCCTGGTCGACGGATTGGTTGGCGGCGAGAACGTAATTACCAACGGTCCGCAGAATCTGAAAGATGGAGACAAAATCAAGATCAAGGGGCAATCATGAGCACTGCTATGCAGAACAGAGTTGCGACCGGAACCAAGGTCGTACAAGCCCGCAATGTGAGCAAAATCTTCAAGCGCGACGCTTTTGAAGTGAAGGCGCTCGACGATGTCTCCATCGATATTGCTACCGGCGAATTCCTCGCCCTCATGGGGCCATCGGGCTCGGGCAAGACCACGCTGCTCAACATGATCGCAGCCATAGACCGTCCCACTTCCGGCGAACTGCTGGTGCAGGGTCAGAATGTTTTCGGCTTCAGCGATTCCCAGTCTGCTCGCTGGCGCAACGAGCATGTCGGCTACGTTTTCCAGACCTTCAACCTGATTCCGGTTCTCACTGCATTCGAAAACGTCGAGTTGCCTCTGCTTTTAACCCATCTCAACCCCAAACAACGGCGCGATCACGTGATGACCGCGCTCAAACTGGTGGGACTGGAAGAGCGGGTAAGCCATTTACCCAAGCAGCTTTCCGGTGGACAGGAGCAGCGTGTCGCCATCGCCCGCGCGATTGTCAGCGACCCCACCCTCGTGCTCGCCGACGAGCCCACCGGCGATCTCGACAGTCACTCAGCCACGGAGATTCTCGAGATCCTGAAGCGCCTGAACGAGGACTTCCACAAGACCATCGTCATGGTCACGCATGATCCACACGCCGCATCGTATGCGCACGTGACCCGGCACCTGGAGAAGGGAATGTTGCTGCCGCCGGGGTAAGGTCTTCCGCTCTGGATGGACGCACGGAAACCACCAGCCAGCGCGTAGCCGCGGCGCGGGCCAAGAGTTAGCTCACGCGCGTTCTGGCTTCATGATTCGAGGTGGGCACTGGCGGATTTGCGTCTGCAATCCATTGCCACGCCCGCCTCCCACTGTCCAGCACTACCGGCCTCGCTTCGCCGTAGTCCACCAGGCGATTCAGAACCGTGGTCACCGAGGCCATTGGATCTTTATGCCGTGCCAGCATCGGTGGAATCCGTTCTTGAATGTGGTCGCACACATCCCGCGCCGTGAGTGCACGGTTGGCTTCCATCAGAACTACGCGGCAAGCCTTGGTGAAACCAGGCTGGCGGCCGTTGCTTTTGCGATCGACCAACTCCAGAAGCTCTTCGCTCAAAACTCCGTCACCAAAGAGATTGGCCAGACCAGCAATGGTCTGCTTCACGGTTCCGATGCGCCGCATCACCTCGGAACGCTGTTGCAGCAGTTGCTTTAACTCTTCGTGAGCCTGACGCACTACTTCCCGCACATGTCCATTCCCGTTGCTGGCAGCCGCTTTGAAACTGGTACTCTCCCGGTTCTCCATAGAGTCTCCCTAGACGGCCCCCGTTCGGGCCGTACCCTCTTCAAGCACACTCTCCCCTAGCGAGCAATACGCAGGAGGTCCAGCTGGTGTTCCCGATATTTTGTCCCAATTTCATCCCAGCACTCGACTTATCGCTCGCAGGCGGTCCTTGTTGCGGTTAGACGAATGAATTGAGACTTGGTTAACAAAGAGGCGTTGGGAAAAAGAGTTTGTTGCCGGAACAGGTGCGCGGCGCGGGTGAGATGAACTCCTGACCCGAAACTACATTCTTATGAACACGACAAAAATGTCTGCGGCACATGCTATGGGAGAAGAACCACCAGCAAGCGGCCGTCAGACTCATATCCGTCGCCGGTCGCGTTCTTCGCCTCCTGCACCGGGTTGGGCGGGAGATAGTATGACAAACTCTTTACCTTGTTGGATTTTTGCAGGCTGCTGCCGATATTGTCGCGCTCGCCGTCCACTTTGGGGTCGATCTTGTGGGTAACATTGCCGTTGCGCTTGTCTTTGGCGAAACCGATATCGTGCGTGCCCGCGCCCACCCATACTTCTTGTCCCTTCCAGGTAAACGGCGCCTTCCAGATGCGGAAATGGTGGCGGCTGGCCACCATGGCGATCGGTTCGGCCATCTCGTAACCGAAATCCTGAGCACGGCCAAACAAGTACAGCGTGCTCATCGGCATCTGCAGGTAGTCTTTGCTTTCGTAAGTCTCCAGCACCGCGTTGAGCACTGCTTTTTTGTTGCCGGTGTCTGCCACATGCCAGCTGGCCGTATCCAGAGCGGCTTGCACGTCTTTCTGCGACCCCACAATCACAAAGTTGACCATGTCGCCGAGATTCTGGAACTGGTCGTTCACGCGGCGCGGCAAGCCGTCAAGGTCTTTACGCAGTTCCGCATCGAGCGGCGCGTCGGAGATCTTAAGCGTGGGCGCTGCCGTGGCCGCTTCTCCGGAACTGCCGCTTGCTGCATTGGACGCACCATTCGCACCGGCTTCCGACTTGCCCATCCCAAACTGTCCCTGCATGAAAATCTGCGCCGCCGTACCCAATTGCGACTTCAACTGTTCGCCCCGAGTCTTGGATTCGGTGGCAGCGCTCGATGATGCTGGATTGGCAGAAGTCGAGGTCGCCGGCGCCGTATTCGACGACGTGAGAGCCTCCCCCTGGGCTGGTGTCGCAGTCGCGGCAAGGGCGCCGGCCGTTCCACCCGCCGCGACCCGGTGGACTTTCACCACGAAGCTCCCCTGGCACGGCGGCGTTCCAGACGCGTTCACGCCCAGAAACAGATGCGACGGCTCTTCAATCTGCAGTTCACTCCCGCTACCGACCAAGAGAGGCGCAGCCCCCTGCGCATGCAAACGAGCGATCAGCGCCCCGGCCGGAGCGGAAGCCAGCGGCAAACCCGATGGCGATCCGCCGCTTGTGCCCTGTGGATCGCATCCCGCACCGCCCACGGCATGGCGGTCCGGAACACCAGACCCCGCTCCGCTGGCCGAGATCTGCAACAAATCTCTAGTCTGCAGGTCCAGTCCCGTGTCGGTCCAAGTCTGCGTGGTCGAGATAGTGTAGGTAAAATCCTGGCCGCTGCTTTGTCCCAGTGCCAGAACCGTCCACGCACAGCCAGCAGCCACCAACAAAACAGCCAGATTTCGCAACATGAGTCACTTCCAGGAGAACGTTAGTGCCTGCGGAACTATCGGCAAGCTCACTATTATCCTCAACTTGGCGGGGAATAGCCAAGTGCTGGCAGTAGTCGTGTATCCCCTGGCACTTTCCCGCGCTGAAACTGCTTCCAATCTGGGATGCCTTGCCTACCTCTCCTCGAAGCCGCCTTCCGGGAAATGCACCCCCAACCCAGCCTGTCCGATGAAGTAACAGTAACCCAACTCATGTCCACGGCAGCCAAACTCGAGCCATCGCCGCCGCTGCGTGTCCTACTAGTGGGCAAACGGGACGAGGATTTCTTTGTCATCCGTGAAATCCTCGACCGCAATCGCCGTGCACTCGCGGCGGAACTTGACCACGCCAGCTCCTTGCAGGAAGCGAAAACGATGTTGGAGCGGGGCGACTACGGCCTGGTTCTGTTCGATCACGACACCGGAGATGCCGGGGCCGTGCAGCTTCTTTCCGAGTTCCTGCATACGGGCGTGAACGTGCCATTCGTCTTACTCACCGAGCATGCGGACGAGAAGGCGTTAGCGGAAATCATCCAGGCTGGCGCGGTCGACAGTATGGAGAGGTCGCAACTCAACGGCGCCAACCTCGTCCGGACTATCCGGTGTTCGGTGAATCTGCATTCCACGCAGCAGCACCGGCAGGCGGCCGAAGAGTCGCTGCGCAAACTTTCCCGCGCCGTCGAGCAGTCGGCCGACATGGTGATGGTGACCGATCTCCGGGGCGTGATTGAATACGTGAACCCGGCGTTCGAGGCCATGACCGGCTACTCCCATCAGGAGATTCTGGGCCAGAATCCTCGCATCCTAAAGTCCGGCGAGCAGGGGCCGGAGGTATACCACGCATTGTGGCAGACCATTCGCGCCGGCAACGTGTATCGCGGCATCCTGGTCAATCGCAAAAGAAACGGCGAATCGTACAGTGTGGAAGAAAGCATCAGCCCAATTCGCGACTCGCAGGGAAATGTCACCCATTTTGTCGCCAACTGCCGCGATATCACCGAACGTTTGCGCCTGGAAGCGCAGCTGGTGCAGGCACAAAAAATGGACGCCATCGGCCGCCTGGCCGGCGGAGTGGCCCACGATTTCAATAACTTGCTGACCATCATCACCAGCTATTCCGAGCTCGCCCTCGACGCTGTGATTCCCGGCACTCCCTTACAAGCCAAAGTGCAAGAGATTCTCTCCGCGGCCCGTCGCGCCGCCGAACTCACCCGGCAATTGCTCGCTTTCAGCCGCAAGCAGCCGCAGGCGCTGCGCGTCGTCGAGTTGAATGCCGTGGCTGGGGGCATCGTCAGAACCCTCGGCCGCCTGATCGGAGAAGACATCGAGCTGAATTTTATTCCCGGCAAGGAATTAGGTCGGGTCCGCCTCGATCCGGTGCAGCTGGAACAGATTCTCATGAACCTGGCGGTCAACTCGCGCGATGCCATGCCGCAAGGTGGACGCTTCACCATTGAAACCTCTGCGGCCAACCTCGACGACGCGTACATCCAGAAAAAGAGCGCAGTCATTCCCATCGGGCACTACGTTCTGTTGACCGTAAGCGACACTGGCGTGGGTACTCCCGCCAAACATCTGCCACATATTTTCGAGCCCTTTTATACTACCAAGCCCACTGGCCACGGCACTGGCCTCGGACTCGCCACGGTTTACGGCATCGTGAAACAGAATCACGGGTTTGTATGGGCCTACAGCGAGGTGGGAATGGGCACGGTGTTCAAGATTTACCTGCCGTGCGCGGACCAACCCGCCGTCACGGCTGCACCGATGAGGAAGAATGCCGAGGTCGCGCTTTTCGGAACAGAAACTATCCTCCTGGTTGAGGACGAGGAAGCCGTGCGCCGCGCCTCAGCGGAATCTCTGAGTCGCTGCGGATACACAGTGCTTGAGGCTAAAGATGGACTGCAGGCCCTAGCGGTGGCGAAAAACAACGCCTCACCCATCCACTTGCTGGTCACCGATGTTGTCATGCCGCGCATGAGTGGAGGTGAGTTGGCTGCAGAAATGGAAAAGCTGGGTCCGGGAACGAAAGTCCTCTTTGTCTCCGGCTATGCCGGCAAAACTGTGCTCGATCACAGAGTGCTGGATCTGGAATCGAATTTCTTGCAGAAACCCTTCACCTTGAGGCAACTGGCCAGCAAGGTGCGTGCGGCGCTCGGCAGCCCGGCCGGCGCGGTCCATGCTGGGATCGCCGCTGACCTTCCACTTGGGCATGCATCGACCTGCAACCCACCCCTTGACCCCTGAACGCAACCTTTCAGCGATCTTGCCAGGAAATCGGCGATCTCCCGGCCAACGTATAATTGCGTGTTTTGCGCTCCGGTTGCGCGGCTTGTGGGAACGGCGGGTTGCTCTTCCATCGACCCGCATCCGGTCCGCGTCATTGAGGTTCACCAGAATTGACAGTCGTATTTCTTTTGCTGCTGGCCGGGTCGCTGGTCTATTCGACTCTGTCGATCGTGGCCGCGCTGCGCTATCTCTCAGAGCGCCCGCCGGCATTGCGTTCCGCCGAGCCGGTCAGCATTCTGAAACCGTTGGCGGGCCTCGACCTCGACCTCGAATCAAACCTGCGAAGCTTCTTTGAGCAGGATTACTCAACTTACGAAATTCTGTTTGCCGTTCGTAGCGCCGATGATCCTGCGGCTGAGGTCGTTGCGAAGCTGCAGCGCGAGTATCCTGAAGTTCCCACGCGTCTGCTGGTTACCGGCGACCCTCCATATCCCAACGCCAAGGTTTTCAGCCTGGACCGCATGATGGCTGTCGCTGCCAACGATCTTCTCTTGATGAGCGACAGCGACATCCGCGTCACCCCCGACCTGTTGCGTACGGTTGCGGCTGAGTTTCAGGATGAGCGCCTTGGCGTGGCGACTTGTCCTTATCGCGCCGTGCCAGGCCGCAGTTTCTGGTCGCATCTGGAAGCCACCGGCATGAACACCGATTTCTGGGCCAACGCGCTGGTGGCCAGGATGATCGAAGGTGTGCGTTTTGCCGTCGGGCCAACCATCGTGGCGCGGCGGCGCGTACTCGAATCACTGGGCGGCTTCAATCGCTTCAAGGATTATCTGGCTGAAGACTTCGTGATGGGCAAGTTTGCCGCCGAGGCCGGTCACGGCGTGATTCTGTCGTCGTATGTCGTGGAGCACCACATCGGAAGTGCGACCTTGCGCCAAAACATCGCCCATCGGCTGCGCTGGGCACGCAGCACGCGCCGTTCCCGCCCGGCTGGATACATCGGTCAGCTCTTCACCATGCCTTTTCCGTTGGCACTGCTGCTCTGTGCCGTCAGCCCGGCCTGGTGGCCGCTGCTTCCGATAACGATCGTGCTGCGGGTTCTGGCCGCTTACACGGTTTCGGCACGCGTGCTGCGAGCGCCAATCGACCTGTTTCTTTTGCCTATGGAGGACGTGGTTGGATCTCTCTTCTGGATCGCGGGCTTTTTTGGCAACACCGTCTCGTGGCGCGGTCGCAGCTATCGGCTTTACGCCGATGGCCGCTTTGAGCTGATTCCTTCCGCCCCGCCGGGCCATTGAGCGACCCCCGCCGGCTATGGCGACAAGCGGATCAGCTTGCCGTTTTTCAGCTGAAAGTGATCTCCCCTCCAGCTCACGGTATCTCCGAAAAGGCTGGAGATCCAGACCAAGACAGCCACGACATCCCGCAGCGGAATCAGCCACGCATCCTTCAAAACTCGCCGGTCCCGCAGCGCGACTCTTCCCACCCCCAGCGCAACCGCGAGGCGAAGCAACATCGTTCCCGCCAGCAGACCCCAAGCCCAGTACGCGCCCCGGCTCGCAATCACGGCCAAAGCCGCCCACATCAGTCCGAAAGTGAACACCAGGCCAATGTAGCCGCCGAGACGCGAGTCGCGCACCCCGCGGGCCCAACGCAGCTGATGGGCAAGAAAACCGCGAAAGTCATAAGCTGGAAGAAACGTCTCCACGACAACTTCTGAAAGCTCTACAGACAGGCCGAGATCAGAAATGCGCTTCCCCAATTCGTAGTCGTCGGCGAGGTGGTCTGCGACTGCGGTAAAGCCCCCGATCTTCTCCAGTTCGGCGCGGCGAAATGCCAGCGTGGAACCGAGCCCAAAATGAATGCCCTCCAGCAGGCGCGCCGCCAGCACTCCCGCGCAAAAGTCCGTGCTGATGCCAAGCGCTTCCAGCCGCGAGGCCAGCGTGGTTGCAGGAACGCCCCGATAAAGGCATGTGACCATGCCCACCCGCGGATCGCGCAGCGGAGCTATCACTCGCCAAAGGTAGTCGGGCTCGACCCGAATGTCGCTGTCGTTCACGATGAGATGGTCATAGCTCGCCGCGCGCAGCATCTGCGCAAGATTGCTGACTTTTACGTTTGCCCCGAGAATCTCTCGGCAGACGACCATCTGAATCCGGCGATCAGGGAACTCGCGCTGCAACTGCCGCACGCTTTCGATCGCGGGATCGTTCGGATCATGCACCCCGAAAATGATTTCGTACTCGGGATAGTCCTGCAGGCAGTGGCGGCGAAAGCTCTGGTAAATTTCGGGGTCAGTGCCTTTGAGCGGTTTGAGAATGGAAACAGGAGGCAAGAATGTGGAACCGACGCTCCTGTCTGCCGCTTTCTGCTCGCGTAGAAAAATGGCAGCGCTCCACAGGCAAACCACGTAGTAGATCGCGCTGGAGATCGTGCCCAGAACCGCGACGACCTCGATAATTCTGGCGATGGTGTGAATCATGCGCGGGGAAGAAAGCTACTCGTAACGCAGCGACTCAATCGGATCCAGGTTCGCGGCCTTCCACGCCGGATAGATGCCGAACACCAGTCCCACTCCCGCAGCGGAGGTGAAGGCGAAGACCGTCCAGAACATCGACAGGTGGGCGGGCAGCGAGGGCCACAACGCAGGAATGATCCAGACAACCATCGCGCCCAGCAGAATCCCAATCACGCCGCCGATTGTGGTCAAAATGATCGCCTCCAACGTGAACTGCAAGAGAATGTCAGGCTTGCGCGCGCCGATGGCTTTTCGAACACCGATCTCGCGGGTTCGTTCGGTCACACTCACCAGCATAACGTTCATCACCCCTACTCCGCCGACGATCAGGCCGACGCTCGAAATCGCGAACATGCCGATGAACAGCGCGCCCGTCAGCTGATTCCAGACATCCGAGATCGAGTCGGAAGTGAATACCGCGAAGTTGTCGGGTTTGTCGAACGCAACCCTCCGTCTGCGCCGCAGCAGTTCCCGAATCTCGTCGATGGCCTTGGGCATATCGTCATGGGACGTAGCCTTAACGCTGATCCAGTGTTGTTTCAACTCCGGATGAAGCGTCTTGAACGTTCGCAGCGGAAAAAAGACACGATTATCGTTCGGGTCCTTGCCCCCGCCGAACACGGACTTGATCTTCTGCACTGTGCCGACCACCTGAAATAATCGTCCTTCGATGTTCACTTCCTTTCCTAGTGGATCCGCGTTCCCGAATAATTCCTTGGTGGTGTCATAGCAAAGAACAACGACGGGGGAGCGATGTTCGTCGTCGACTTCACTGAACCACCGTCCGCTAGCCATCGGCAGATCAAACACATCCTTCACCGAAGGTGTGTCTCCCTCAAGAATGGTGTTCTTGACCCTGCGATCCTGATATTTGACCGCGTAGCTGCCGACGCCCAGTTCGGGGCGGAAGAGACGAATCCCGGCCGAGACCGCCTTGACGTGGGGTAACTCGCGAACCGCCTCCGCGTCCTCGTAAGTGAGTTCTTTGCGAGTTCGCATTTCTTCTGACATTCGCCCGAAGGTGAAGGGCTCCAGATGAAACACGAAAACAATATTCGATCCGATGCTGGCGACCAGATCGCGAACATTGTCGTCGAGTCCGCGTCCGATGGAAGAGACTCCGATCACGACCGCGACCCCGATCACGATGCCGAGCACGGTCAGCGACGACCGCACTTTGTTGCTGCGGATGGTGTCCGTCGCCATCTGCACGATTTCGCGGAATTCGCCTTTTTGCATGATGGGATTCTTCCAAATTCTTCCTACGTTTCGAATCGTAATGCCACGATCGGATCCAGCCGGGCTGCCTTGCGCGCGGGATAGACTCCGAAAAATACTCCCACGCTTGCCGCAACCAGCAATCCCGCTGCCACAGCCCACAGCTTGATGGACGAGGGCATGCCGATGGCCCATGTGACGACCGTGGCTAAACCCGCACCGGACAGCACTCCCAGGGCGCCGCCGATCAGCGCCAAAGTGACAGCTTCAATCAGAAACTGCAGCAACACGTCATCGCGCCGCGCGCCCAGCGCCTTGCGGATGCCGATTTCACGGGTGCGCTCGGTCACTGATACCAGCATGATATTCATGATGACGATGCCGCCGACGATCAGCGAAACCGCAGCGATCCCGATCGTCGCCATGAAGAACGTATTGCTCAGGCCCGACCAGATGCCGAGCAGGCTGGCATTAGTTTCGATTTCGAAGCTGTCATCGTCCCCGGGACGATCGTGGCGATGCGAGCGCAATGCCACCCGGGCCTCGTCCATGGCCTGCTCCAGCGGAACTCCCGTGGCCGTCGCCTTTCCCCATACGTTGATGCTGCTGTTGTGCGACCCGTATTGCTTCAGGTAGTCGGTGATGGGAATCATTGCGTAGTTGTCGGCGCTCTGGCCCAGGGTCTTGCCCTTCTTTTTTCCGACACCGATCACCTGGTAGGTCCAGCCGTCGATGCGAATTTCCTGGCCGATCGGGTCGGTGCCGGGCAGCAGGTGCTCCACGATATCGGTGCCAACCACCGCCACCGCCGAGCGGTCATTCAAGTCCGTGTCGTTCAGCATGCGGCCAGAGGTTAGATCGGTATCGAGGATGGTCGCCATGGACGGTGTGATGCCCTGCAAGGTCGTATCGCTGATCGACTGCTCTCCGTGCTTCACGCGGCCGCTGCCCCGCAGCACCGCGCCCACGTATCCGCAGTGTCGGCAGGAGTCCAGCACAGCCTGATAGTCCTCCAGGACCAGGTTCTTCCGCTTCTCGGCCGCCAGAAAGTGGTCGACATTGGTCTCCACGGGAGACATCTTGGAGACGATAAAAACGTCGGCGCCCAGATTGAAAATCTTCTGCGCCACGTAGTCGTTGATCCCGGAGACAAAGGTCACCACTGCAATCACGGCAGCCACGCCGATGACCACGCCGAGCAGCGTCAGCACGGAGCGCAGCTTGTTCGCCCACAGCGATTGCAGCGCGATGCGAATGGCTTCGGCGATGTTCATGATTCTTCCGGCGTCCGGCTTCCGGCACCCGGTTCCGCGCGTTAACACTCTCTTGCGGGACTAAGTCTATCAGCCCCCTCCTCTATATGGAGCCACGATCCGGAAGCCGGACGCCCGATGCCGGACGCCGTTCCAAATCCGCATCGCATATAATGATCCTGTAGGCAGCTGGACCGGACGGTCGCTTCCCGCCTCTTCGGATGCGGGGAGAGGAAAGTCCGAACTCCGCAGAGCAGTGTGCCGGATAACGTCCGGGAGGGTGGGTTCAAGCCCATTCGACGGCTAGTGCCACAGAAAACATACCGCCCGCAAGGGTAAGGGTGAAAAGGTGCGGTAAGAGCGCACCGCCGTCGCAGCAATGCGGCGGGCAGGGCAAACCCCACACGGAGCAAGACCAAATAGGGAGGGAGCGCGGAACTTCGGTTCCGGGCACGTGCCGGCTCGGCGCGTCCAACCTCCGGGTAGGTCGCTAGAGCCGCGCAGCAATGTGCGGCCCAGAGGAATGGCCGTCCCGCTGGAGCAATCCGGCGGACAGAATTCGGCTTACAGGTCCGGCTGCCACATTATCTCGATTGCGGTCCAAAATCGGGAACGTCTCGTCTCGTCAAGCTTCCATCCTCTGCCGTTAAGACCGGGTTGCTAACCTTTCCTTGGTGACACCCGTCATCTCGCCCGACCTTAGATATTCTTCCACGGCGTCCCGGTACATACAGTGGCGCTGGGCAGCCAGAATCTTTTCCTGGTTATTCACGATGACATTCAGGGTCTCTTGATTCTTCTTGATTTCCTCCTGACCCTTCAGGATCAAGGCTTGGTTTTGAAGAATCTTCTTTTGATTAGCGAGCACTGCTTCTGTTTCTGAGAGGACTGCCGTTGGCGACATGATGAAACCTCCGGATAAATTCTGGACTCGAACAAACGCTACTCCCGAGCCCAACAGGCTGTACAACCACGAGTTTGTGATCCCCGGAGCGCCGCAGTCAACCGCTCGTGTTCTGTCGGCTTCTCCGCGCTCCAGGGATCCAATGACTACCGGCCAACACCGGCGATCTTTCTCTCGTCCTCAGGCTCTTTGGCTGTGGGGACTTGCGCCAATGCTGCTGTCAAAGCCAGTCCCTCAGCGTTGGCAATGGCGCGCGCGGCCACTGGTTTCAGCCAGAACAATGCCATGAAGGCAGCGATGATGTCGCAAGCGATCATGACGTAGAACACCGGGATCCAGGAGCCAGTCCTCAGCATCACGTACGCAGCCACAGGTGCGGCAAAGAGGGCTGCCGTACCTTTGGCGGTGTAAACGATGCCGTAGTTCGTGGTGGCCCAGGTCCTGCCGTACAGGTCTGCCGTCAGCGAGGGGAACAGCGAGAAAATCTCGCCCCACGCGAAGAACACGAGACTGGACAACAGAACGAACATCACAGGTCTGCTGATAGTCTGCAACCATGCAAATACCGCAATCCCTTCGATCAGGAAAGCGGTGAACATGGCGTTCTCCCGGCCAATGTGGTCGGAGATCCAGCCCCACAGGGGACGGGTCACGCCATTTACGATGCGGTTCAACTGGATCGCCAAAATTGCCGCCGACAGGCCCCAGGCAATGATGACCTTGTCCACGTGGTAGAAGCCGGCAATCTCCTTCAGTTGCGAAGTGACAACCAGGCCGCCGAACGCCACCAGTGTCATCATGACGTAGATGAGGTAGAAAGATGGCTGCTTCACCATCTCCGTCCAGGTCATGTCCTTCTTGGTTTGATGGAGCCGGGCGACAGGTTTCCACGCTTTGGGCAGCCAGCCTTTCGGTGGGGCCACAATAAACATGGCGGCAACGGTCACGATGATGCCCTGCACGAAGCCCCAAAAGATGAACGCGTGCTGATAACCGGAAGCATGGATCATTTTCTCGATCGGAGCGACGGTGACCGCGGTGCCGATGCCATAGGCGCCGGACACAATGCCCGCGCACAGCCCGCGGTGATCGGGAAACCATTTCAGCACGTTGCCAGTGCAGCCGCCGTAAACGGCGCCCGCGCCAATTCCACCGATCGCGTACCAGATGTAGAGTCCGGTGGTCGTGTAGGAGTAGCCGGAGCCAATCCAGCCAGCGCCCACGAGCAAGCCACCGATCCCGATGACGAGCCGCGGCCCGAGACGATCGATCAGGTAGCCTTCGAATGGGACCAGCCAGGTTTCACAAAAGATGAATGCGGCAAATGCGATTTGCACCGCGGCCAAAGTCGCGTGCAGGTTTGAGGTTAACGGTTTCGTGAAAAGCGTCCAGGCATATTGCAGGTTGGCGATGGCCATCATCGCGATTATGCTGGCGCACATTTGAACCCAGCGGTTGACGATCTTGGGTTCGGGATGAACTAGGGAGGTCACATTCGTGGCCATAGGCACGCTCCTGGAAAATTGTCAGAATTTGTCGTTTCTTATCGCTCGGGCACTCCTTGCCGGAAAGCATCCGGGAATTGAAAAACCCGCCCCCTTTGAAAGGGGCGGGCGGGTTATTCAGTTTCGATGTCTTTCTGGAGCGGAATGATTCCCGGCACCAGCCACTTGTTCCACATGTCATCGATCTTGCTCTGGAAGTATTCGATATCTTCTTCGATAAAGTGCGCGAACCTTCCCTGCTTGAGCAAGTAATCACGAACCGGCAGGCGCTTGAATCTGCCGCTGGCAATTTGCTCGGTCTTGCCATACAGCTTCAGCTTGCCGTTTTCGACCTCGTACAGAGGCCAAATGCCGGTGTTCACAGCCAGTTCGCCAAGTTCGAAGGACAGGACAGGATCAAAGTCCCAGCCCTTCGGGCAGGGGTTCAGGCAGTGAATAAATGTAGGACCACCGATGGACAGCGCCTTGCGAACGTTGTTCATCGCCTGCAGCGGGTAGGAGGTAGAAATGGTTCCTACATACTTAACAGTGGGATGGCCAACCATCATTAACGGCGCCATGTTCTTTTTCCAGCGGTGATTCATGATGCGCTTCACTTTTCCTGGCGTGCTGAACGAGGTGTTGACGCCATACGGCGACGTCCCGGAAATCTGGATGTCCGTATTGGCATACGACTCGTTGTCGTACATCAGGATCAGCAGGTTGTAGTCGGGATGGCACATGGTGGCCGAAATCGCGCCCAGTCCCATGTCTGCGCCGCCGCCGTCGCCGCAGAAGGCGATGACGTTGATGGGCTCGTCCTTCATCGTGCCCTTGCGCATCTGGGCGCGGAGACCAGCTGCCGCTCCCAGCGCGGCCGATCCGGAGCTCCCCAGTTGGGTGTGCATCCAGGGGACGCCCCAGGGCGTGGCGTAGTAAGAAGTGTTAGCCACATACATGCAGCCGGTGCTGCCCAGAACAATCGTCCTGGGACCTGCAGCCTTCGCCATCAGTTTCATGATTTGCGCAGACTCGCAGCCCTGGCAGGTGCGGTGGCCGGATGTGTAGTATTCCTCGTATGGAACCTTCTTGACTCCTTTGAAGGCTTCCAGGTTTTGCGTCGGTTTCTCATCTACAAAAGTTGTGCTCATTGTGCTTGTCCTTTCCGGCTATGAATAACGCCACGCGTCGACTGGCGTTATCCCCGCAGCCCGATCCATTGGGTCAGGGGTTGCGCTTTACCTTTTGCGGCCTGGAACACGATATCGGTCATCGTTTCCACGTCTGGTACGGTCACTTCGCGGCCACCCAGCCCGCCAATGAAGCCAATGACCGGCGGTCTGGTGCTGCTGCCGGTGTACATGGCGGACCGAACTTCCGTCGCCACCACGCCACTCAGGTTCGGCGAACCGAACGAGAAGTCGCGGTCGATAACGCCAACTGCCTTGAAACGCTCCAGGCACTTGGCAAGTTCTGGGCCGGCAAACGGCCGGAACCAACGCAGGCGCACGAAGCCAACTTTCTTGCCTTCCTCGCGCAGCTTGCGAATCGCAACTCGAACGGGAGTCGACATCGTTCCCATTCCCAGCAGCACGACTTCCGCGTCCTCGGTCATGTACTCTTCGAAGAACGGATTGCCGTACTTGCGTCCAAAGGTGCGCTCGAAGTCGGCGTACACTTCGCGAATGACGTCGCAGGCTCGCTCTGTCACCCCATAGTTCTGACGCCGAATCTCCATCACCCAGTCTTCGTTGACTTGCGGGGCCACCGAGATGACGTTGTCGGGATGGAGCAGCAAATCACCGCGGTTGTAACGAGGCAGGAATTTTTTCACCTGCTCCGCCGCCGGGATCTTGACCAGGGCTTGGGAGTGGGTGAGGAACGCGCCATCGCAGCTAATCGCCAAAGGAACGAGCATGCGGGGATCTTCCGCCACTCGATAGGCGATCAAAGCGGTGTCCAACGCTTCTTGCGCGCTGTCCACCCAGGTCAACATCCAGCCCAGGTCGCGGACCGCGAGGGCGTCGTTGTGTTCCACTCCGAAGGCACCCGGATCGTCCAGCGCCCGGTTGCCCACCATTGCCACCAGCGGAATGCGCAATGCCGGGGTAACGGTCAGCGCTTCCATGGCATACATCCAGCCCACGCCGCTCGAACCACAGAATACGCGGGCGCCGCAGACCGAGGCATGCTTTACGATTTCAAATTGTGAATGTTCGCCTTCCGCCACGATGTACTCGCAGTCCATTTCGCCATCCGCCACCAGTTGGCTGATGTACTGCATCACCGTGTCATAAGGCCGGATCGGGTAAGCCGTGACCACGTCCACGTTCGCCAGTTTGCAGGCAATCGCAATGGCTTCCGCGCCGGTAATCAGGGCTTCCTGCTCCAAGGTTTGCTTCTTTTCCTCAACCGGTATTGTCAATGTCGCCATTTCAATCTCCTTAGTCTTCAGGTCGCTCCCTTCGGGGCGTTAGCCTTTCCGTGCGATTTCCAGGGCCTCGGGGACCTGTTCTTGATATTGACCGCGATAACGGAAACCGTGAGATCGCTTTTCGATCGGCTCGGCTTTCTGAATCGTGGTTTCCAGCCATTTCAGGTATGCGTCCTTGTCTGTCTCGTACGCTGCCCACTGGCTGTTGTTATCGTGGAACTCGGACTCGTTCACCATCTTGATGCAGTCCTTCACCGGGCAAACCTCTTCGCAGATGCCGCAACCGCAGCAGGCTTCGAGGTTGGTGTCGTAGGTGCCCGCGGTTGTGACGTCGAACGCGGCATCCGGACAGTTCAGCCAGCACAGCGTGCACTTGGTGCAGGTGGAGAAGTTCACCACCGGCCGTTGCGTGCGCGTCGAGTACTTCTTGAACAGCTCGTTGCGGACAGGTCGGAAACCTCCGACCTTCCCGGTTACGGCATCGGCAAACGGGCCACCTTGCGGCTGCCCCTTGATGGATACGCCGCAACGCATGTCTTCCCAGCGAGGCAGGCCGAACTTGAATAGTTCTTCGGGATTGCCCTCGCCCGCTTTTACCTCAACGCTGGAAAAGCGCTCGAAGGCAGTGCGAGCCGACGTAACCTTCAGCGGGTTCTTGAGCTTTTCGTTGATGAATTTCTCCACCGACTCCAGGCTCATCACCTCGGGCAGCGCCTTGGCGATGGCGCCGAGAATACGCACGTCGGTATGGTCATCTTTGTAGACCCACATGCCGGAGAAACTGGTTGCGCCTTTGACGATGCCCAGTTTGTAAGGCTCTTCCCGCCGATGAATCGACTTAAGCAGGGCTGAGGCATCCTGCAGGGATACCACGATCAGGGTGTGACCGGGTTTCAGAGCGTGATGCGCGGGTTGCAACCCGTACCATGCCCACGACTCGGCGCCCTTGCAGAGCGTGTCATCGAGAACCACCGTCAGGTCGACCTGTTTCGGTTCGTACTGCGCCATTCCGGCTTCGAGTGTCTGTTCATCGTTGGCGACGATGGCGAAACTCTTGGCGGGAATCCCGTTCCGTTCCGGAGAATCCCCGTAACGGCCGAAAGAAATACCCAGTTTGCCCTGGTTGTGCGCGGCCAAAACAATGTCGCGCGTTATGTTCTTCGCTAGAGTCTTTTGAAAGACCCCTCGGTAAATGATTTCTACCGCGAATAGCTGACCCATTTGGCAACCTCCATTCTCTTAGAGCTTCTTCAATACGATCTCTTCAATCTCGGACAGGTGCCGGCGCATGGCAGCCTCGGCGGCTGCGGCGTCGCCCCGCTTCAAAGCGGAAAGAATTCGGTGGTGACCGGCGAGTGACTTTTCTTGCCGTCCTTCCACCTGCAACGAGCGTTCCCGGATCTCGCGTAATGAGTCCATCAGCACGTCCACCACTTTCAAGACCACGTTATTGTCGGACGCCAAGGCGATGCTGTAGTGAAACTCAGAGTCTTCTTCGATTCCAAGTCCGCCCCCGCGCACCTTCGCTTCCTGTCGCGCAAGAATGTCCTCCATGTCAGCGATTTCATCCCGAGTGGCCCGCAGAGCGGCGCGCCCAGCCAGCGGCGGCTCGATCATCCGGCGCACGTCGAGCAGGTCCGAAACCATCCTTCGCTTTTCCTGGAGTGCGGTGGCCAGAGGATTGGCTGGTGTAGCGGCGGGAGAGCAAACCACCGTGCCGATACCCTGGCGCGGCTCAAGCAGACCCATACACTCCAAGGTCCGGATGGCGTCCCGCACTGAACTGCGGCTCACGCCCAACATGCGAACCAGTTCGCGTTCCGGCGGCAGCCGGTCGCCTGGCTTCAACTCTTCCGCAATACGCCGCTCCAGTTGCTTGGCGACCTCTTGATAGACCTTGTTCTTGGGGATCGCCTCGAACCCGAGTTTTGCTGGTGATTCAGTGCCGAGCATCGGGAATTGGTCTGATGACTGACCATGCCATTTCAGTCCAAAGCCCGAAGAGGCACAGTGACTCAGGTCACCGTCCAGTGTGATGGGGATCAATAGGGAGACTTAGTTCTGGATGGAAGGTCAGCAGCGATCTGTGCGCCGCCCTCAGTGGGACTGTGCGGCAGCCTGGACGAGCTGTTTCTTGAAGGAGTCAGCCTGCTTGGCTTCGCGGCTGGCTTCCAGCGTCATGTCGCGTGCTCCAAAACCGACCCCAATTTTCTTCAGGAAATCGTTGGGTGGAGTGCCTCCCGCGAAAATCCAGACGAAATCGTTCGGAATCTCCTGCTGGCTGCCGTTGACGTCAAGTACGACCGACTCCGCCTTGAACTCCACGGGATTTGACTGGAACAGAACCTTCACCTTGCCCGTGCGCATGCACTCTTCGATACGCTTCTGGTTCCGTTCTTTGATCCGGCTGAAGCGTTCGCTGCGATACGAAAGAGTCACCTGGTTGCCCGTTTGATTGGCCAGCCCCATGGCGGCTTCGACAGCGCTGTCGCCTCCGCCAATCACCAGGATTTTCTTGTTGATGTAGTGATCCGCCTCGATCAGCCGGTACATCACCTTCGGCAGTTCCTCGCCCTTCACTCCAAGCTTGCGGGGTTCGCCCGCGCGGCCGAGCGCCAACACAACGGCGCGCGCGCGGTATTGGTTGTTGGCAGTGCGAACCGTGAAAACACCGACTTCGTCCTTGTTGATGTCCTCCACTTTTTCGCCGGTGGAAACATTGAAATCGGACCGGTTCAGAATCATGTCCCAAAACGCCAGCAGGTTCTCTTTGGACAGTTGCATCTTCTTGAACTTGCCGTACATGGGAAACTCCACAGGGCTGGTCATCACCAATTTTTGGCGTGGGTATTTGGCCACTGTGCCCCCAATTTCATCCCGCTCCAGCGTGAGGTAGTTGAGCTTGTTTTCGATCGCACGCAGCGAGGCACTGATCCCCGCAGGACCTGCTCCAACGATGAGCACATCGTAGACACCCGGCACTGCCGGGGCGGGTCCGTGAGCCCTCAGGCGATTCACGATTGTATCGACGCAGTCCCGCCCCTGATTCACGGCATTCTTGATCAGGGCGAGCCCACCCAGTTCCCCAACAATAAACAGGTTAGGAATCGACGTTTCATGTTCTGGGGTCAGGTAGGGCATGTCCGCGCCCATGCTGGGGCTGGCCATCACCATGGTGATTGCGCCCACCGGACACGCGTCGGCACATAGCCCGTGACCGATGCACTTGTGTCCGTTGACGATGACCGCCTTGCCCGCGATCATGGCCAGCACATCGCCTTCGGGACAGACGCTGGTACAGGTCGCGCACCCGATGCAGTAGTTGGTATCAATGTGGGGATGCTGGGCCTTTGGGCCTTCGGAAAACAGCTTTCCCTTTTCCGCAGCCTCGCGCGCACGGGCGTCCCTCTTCTTCAGGCTCTTGAGATAGCCGGCGACAAAGAAGAAGCAAATCAGCCCGCCGATCGCGTATGTGATCAGTGTGTCCATGGCGCCAAATCAGAAGTACCCCAGCACGAATTGCAACCCGATATGCACCATGGCAAGAACGGCAAAGGCGTAACTGAACGGCTTGTGCACCACGTGCCAGAGGTGGAAGACCTTTTGCGAGCGGGAAAGAAACAACACTCTCTTGGACAACGCCGCTTCCTCCGAGGCTGCATCGATCGTCCGTTCCAGCTCGTGATGTCGAGTTCGGAGGAAGCCACCGAGGGTACGGACATATTCGCTTCCGCGGACGGCATGACGGCGCAACCTGGCCACACGAAATACCCGAACCGCGTCGAGTATCACCATGTAGACGAGCGCCACCACGATGGGAAGCCGGCCCACCCTGTTGGCGTCAGGCAGGCGCAAAAGGGCTCGCAGGTCAGCTTGCGGCAATAAGTTCTGGGCCGCCAGTTGCTGCGTCAACTGAGTTTGCAAGTCTCGCAACTCTTGCATGGAGAGTTCGGCCGTGGTCACCTTGCGCGGAATCTGCGCGTAAAGATAGCGGCCCACCACGCCGCTGGTCGACACGGCAAACATGATCCAAAAAGCCATGCCGGCGATCCCTCTGAACTTCAGGGTGGAGTGGAAGGCGACGATGAACGGCGCCGTAAGCCCCATGAGCACATGGATGTCGAGCCAGTGCCTCGTGCTTCCGATCGTAGACAGCCAGGGCCAGTGTTTGCGGATAGGGTACAGAAAAATGCCCACAAACAGGGCGACTCCGAAGAACCCCAGGTACAGGCCGACTGGACCGCTGGGTCGCAAAAGATGGTGCTTGGGAGAAAAAGGACGGTCGACCGCCGCCAGTTTGTAGTAGTCGAATCCATAAATGAAGATCGCCAGGTTCACGGCGATCGCCAGCGCATAGAGAAAATAAAGACGTACACGATGGCCTCTCTCCGCGTCCGGCATGGACCGTGAAACGGCGGTGGCAAGGGGTGTAGTTACTGTGGCATTCGCGCTCATTGTTTAAGCACCTGTTGCTCCGTGCTGACTGAAAACTTCTTGTATTCCGTGAATCGGTGCAAGTTACGCCAGTGCTGCCTCGGGGTTTCGACCTCCACCCGGGCCTGCGTCGGGAACCAGTAGACCGGCGTCGCGCCGGCAAAAAGTATGGGCGCAAACTCAATCTCGGAGTGCAAGGACTTCAATCCCACATCCTGCAAGGTGTCCGCGATGCCAGCTTCTATCTTTGCGATGGCACCGGTCTCCGGATCGATCCATGCCATTCCCGAAAGCTCCAAAGGATACTCCCTGCCCCGGAGGGCGAGGGCGGCGACCGATCTCGTGCCGTGCACGTGCTCGAAGCTGACTTTGTTCATCACGTGTCCCTGGATCGATTCTTCGCCCGCCAGCGCAAATTTGAAGCTCTCGGCATAGAGCGGGTGAAATACCAGGAACAACGTGGCAAATCCGTTGCTCAGCAACATCGACGTATTCTTCCGATCCGGCTTGGCCGCGTGGAGAGGCAGTCGCGACTCCGAAAGGTTGAGCTCCCCACCCGAGTTGGTAAGGATTACGAGGTAGTCGTATGTGGATTCCTCTTTCAACTCCACCTTGTCGTCCTTCCCCAGTTTTTCCTGTCGCACCAGTTCGGTGCACTTCACGTCGGAGAATTGGTCAAGAAAAGCCGACACCTGATTCCCAGTGCGGGAAAGCAGGTCATCCAGCCTCCGGCTGTCCGGAGCAGCAGCGCCGGTGCTGCCAAAGCAGAGTCCGGCCAGCGTCAGAACCGAAAATGCAGCGCGCCGTAACTTTACGAGTTTGTCCTGGAAAATCATTCGTGATGTTTGCTCCTTGAATCAAACCGGTAGCCGAGCGAAAACATCCACTGGTCGTAGCTCAACTCGCCGCGATTGGTGGTGAAACTTCCCTGCAAGTAGTAGTGCGGCCCCAGCGACGTCTCCACAGTGCCGGTCACAAACCGCGACCGGTTATTGATGGTGACCGCGGAATTGAAGTTTTGCTGCCCGGCGAGGACCTCGAGCCGCATGGCGTCGCTGAGCTGCCGCGACACTGAAACGGACTGGTACGATCCAGTCCCGAACGAACTGTTAAAGCGCGCGTAGTGGGCGTCGGCGCGCAGCCGCAGCCAGGGCAGGCGTCCGAAGGTGATGCCGTACATTTCGTTGAGCGAGGCTTTCGGATCGCCGGTGCGGCTGCTTCGGCCGAGGTTTGTTGAGACGAAAACCTGCTTGAATATCTCGACCCTCGCACCTGCGCTGAACCCCTGGAACAGGAACTTGTCCAGCAGTCCGGTGCCGACCAGCGTCGGATCAAAGGTCGGAACATCGCGAAAGTAGTTGTAATTGAGATCCAGTTCTACCCGCGGATGCGGATTGACCCGGAATGTGAAGAAATTCCGCCCCAAGCCCGGACCAGGGGACGGCGTGGCGCTGTTTCCGCGGGGACTGTCGAGCTGCGCCGACTCGTAGACCGCGACGTACCGTTTGTATGAAACGGAGTCCTCGAAGAAAAGAAACGGCCGGTCGATCGCCCAGTTCACCATGCTGACCCCGGCCCCTGACGTTGCGCTGTAATGTAAAGCGTTGTACTCGCCACCCTCAAAGTTGATGAACGTACCGGCAATGGCCCGGTTCGGGCTATAGTCCCAGGAAGACGGATCGGGCGTCGATCCCCCAAAGATGCCCAGCGTCGTTCCCTTGGAGAGCCTTTTTCCGAAGTAGCCGCCATCGATGGTGTCGAGGCTGGGCGCCCAAGGAAGATAAAGCCGTCCGAACCCCGCGACCAGGGTGGAGTTCGGATTGTCGTACGTCATGTTGAGATGGTAGGTGCGGTTGATCAGGTCCTGCAGGGTTTGCTGAGTCGCCGCCGAGCTCTTGGTCAGGCGCCCGCGCCAGTAACCGCTCAGGTTCCAGTACGTGCCCCCGATGCGTGTGACATCTCCGCGAAACACCAAGCCCACATCGGAGTTGGTCATGCTGGTAGCGCCGTGGCTGATGGTGTTCATATAGTCGAATCCGATGCGGCCGCGCGCGCGATTCACCGAAGGCAGCGGCGGGCGTGGGATCTCCTCGCGCACCTCTTCGTCCAAAGTGTCGCCCTCGGTGAACGAAATCACCGCGGGGTATGCCCGGGTCGCGCTCAGCGCTCGCTGCTGCACCAGCGCCTCGGCATCGCCCGAGGAAAGGTACGCCAGGTCGCCGACCTTCACCGGCCGCTTTGGCGTATGAATGTCGGCCACCGACGAGGTTTCGGCCACCGCGCCTATCTCCAGCTCGGCCACCACCCGAGGATCGGCTGCATCGGCGCTCTGGCCCTGCCGCGCCGGCAAAGCATCGTCCCTGACCTCCAGCTTCATCCCTTCTTTTAAGCCCGCGGCACTACCGCCATCGAGATAGGCGACGCCTTCCGCCACGTATTTCACCTTGAACACCGTGTGCAGGTTCGGGTCAGCCCCTTCGACGATTAACGTCGAATTCGCACTCGCGTCAGCGGTAGGTACGGTCGAAGGAGGAGCGGCTGCTGCGTGTGCGGGCTCGCCCTCAGCGTTGTTTTCTTTCTTGCCCTCGGCGGACGACCTCGCCGCCGGGCCCAGAGGAAATCCTGCTGAAGAAGCGACCTCGCCGCCGGTTCCGTTTGCCTGTCGCGCAGCGGCCTGACCGTCGGGAAAAGAGGTCTGTCCCGCAGAGTCTTGTGGAGAAACGGTCACCGGGGGACCCTGCGGGACAGAGGCGGACGGTTGCTCAGGAGGAGGAAGCGCCGCCGCCGAAGTTGAATTTGACGAGGTGCCGGGAAGTGGAGCGGTCGGCGGTGGCGGCTCCGGCAAAGCAACCGGCGCTGAATTGTCGCTGGTCACCGGCGCGGGTGCGTCTTGCTTGCGCCGGAAGATCCCAATCAGGCCGCCCGATACAGCGGCAACCGGAGCTCCGGAGGAAGCATTGTGCGTGTTGGAGACCGGGCTGACCGTCAGGACGAGATGATTTGCGTCCGACACGAGCGTATAGGGGTGAACGGCGTCCAGGTCCAGCACAATGCGTGTAACGGGAGGGTCGCTGCTGTGCTGGGCAGTGCGCACCCGGCGCACGCCGCCGCTATTGACGTTCTGCGTCTTGTCCTGGCACACGGCGCCGGGAAGATCCACAATGATGCGATCGGGATGCACCGCGGTATCTACCGCCGCTTGTACTGGCGAGCTCAACGTGATCTCCACCCGCAGGTCTGCCCCCGCGCGCGTCACGCTCACATTCTGCACCGTCGTCGGCCCAGCCGTGTTCTGGGCCGTGGCACAGGACAACAAGAGCATCAGGGTTCCCACGTGTTTCTGAACTGCTGTCATTCTTGGCAATCACTCGCTGGCGCTCCACCTGCCGCCTTGATTTTGTGTTTCTGCTACGCCTCGGTGTAAGCACGCGTGGGGCCGTTTCCGGTTATCCGCCACCATTGCCGCTCGGGTGACACTGATAGCAGTTCACGCTGTTGTACACATACCCGCTGACGTTATCGTGATGGAAATTGTTCGGGTTATTGCCGCCATGGCAGCCAGTGCACTGGAACACGGAGTAGTCGTTCGAATTCGTGTGGCAGGTGGAGCACACTCCGTTGGCGTTGCCGTGACCGGTCGGGAACTGCGTGTACTGGGTGTGATTGAAGGTGGCATTCAGCCAGTTCGTGGTGTTGTGACAGTTCTGGCAGGTGGTCGGGAAGAACTGTGACTGTGCAGCGTGGCCAGGATTGGTCGTGTTGTTGTAGTCGGTCTGATGGCAACCGATGCAGGTGGTCGGCAGCGTCGTGTAGTTGTTGTTGACGTGGCAATCGGTGCACTGCCGCGGCGGCACCGTGTGCGATCCGGTCAGCGGGAACGGGGTGTTGTTGTGGTTAAAGGTGGAATCCGTCCACACCGTGGTGTCGTGGCACAACTCGCACTGTTGCGGAAAGCCGGCCGCGGCGTGCGCCGGATTCGTCGTGCCGTTGTAGTCCTTCAGGTGACAGGTCACGCAGGCCGTGCTGTTCAGCGTGTAGTTGTTGTTGACGTGGCAGTCCGTGCACTGCCGCGGGGGCACCGTGTGCATTCCGGTCAAGGCAAAGCCGGTCGAGGTGTGATTGAAAGTGCCGTCGGTCCAGAGAACCGTGTCGTGGCAGGTTTCGCATGTCGTCGGGAACCCCGCCGCGACGTGGTTCACCGGGCTTACCGCATTGTTGTAATCGGTCTGGTGGCAACTGACGCATGCCGTGCTGGTCAGGTTGTAGTTGTTGTTGACGTGGCAGTCCGTGCACTGGCGTGGCGGGACCATATGGTTGCCCGTCAGGGGGAAGCCGGTGCTGTTGTGATTGAAGGTCGCATTCAACCAGGACGTCGTGCTATGGCACTGGTCGCAGGTTTGCGGGAAGTTCGCCGTCACGTGGTTCGGATTCGTCGTGCCCTGGTAGTCCTTCAGGTGGCAGGTCACGCACGCCGTACTGTTCAGACTGTAGTTGTTGTTGACGTGGCAGTCCGTGCACTGCCGCGGCGGAACGGTATGCATGCCTGTCAGGGGGAATCCAGTGTTGTTGTGGTTGAAGGTCGCGTCCATCCAGTTCGTGGTGTCATGGCACGTCTCGCAGGTCTGCGGGAAGTTCGCCGTTATGTGGTTCGGGTTGGTCGTGCCCTGGTAGTCCTTCAGGTGGCAGGTCACGCACGCGGTGCTGGTCAGGTTGTAATTGTTGTTGACGTGACAGTCGGTACACTGCCGCGGCGGCACCGTGTGCAGGCCCGTCAGCGGAAAACCGGTGGTGGAGTGATCGAAGGTGGCGTCGGTCCACTGGACGGTGTCGTGGCACTGCTGGCAAGTTGTGGGGAAACCCGCGTGCGGTACCGGTGATGTGGCATTGTTGTAGTCGTTTTGGTGGCAGCTGATGCACGTCGTCGTAGTGATGTTGTAGTTGTTGTTGACGTGGCAATCCGCGCACTGCCGCGGCGGCACCGTGTGTGATCCGGTCAAAGGAAATCCCGACTTCGAGTGGTCGAATGTCGCCGGCTGCCATGCCGTCGTGTTGTGACACGTCTCGCAGGTCTGCGCGAACCCGCCCTGCACATGGTTGGGATTCGTCGTGTTCTGGAAGTCCTTCAAGTGACACGACACGCAGGCCGTGCTGGTCAAGTTGTAGTTGTTGTTGACGTGGCAGTCGGTACACTGCCGGGGCGGCACGCTGTGCGAACCCGTCAGCGGGAAGTTTACCGTTGAGTGGTCGAAACTGGCGGGCTGCCAGCCGTTGGTCGTGTGGCACGTCTGGCAAGTCTGCGAGAAATTGCCGGCCACGTGGTTCGGGTTCGTCGTGCCCTGAAAATCCTTTAAATGGCACGATACGCAGGTGGTGCTGTTCAGCGTGTAGTTGTTGTTGACGTGACAATCGGCGCACTGCCTTGGCGGAACAGTGTGCATGCCAGTCAGGACGAACCCCGTGATCGAGTGGTCAAACTTGCCATCGCTCCACTGCACGGTGTCGTGGCATTGCTCGCACGTCGTGGGAAAACCCGCGTGTGGTACGGGAGTGGTTGCACCGGCGAAATCTTTCTGGTGACACGAGAAACACAGGGTGCTGGTGAGGTTGTAATTATTGTTGACGTGGCAGTCCGTGCACTGCCGTGGTGGGACGGCGTGCCCGCCGGTCAACGGAAATCCCACCGACGAGTGATCGAACTTCGCATTCAGCCAGTTATCGGTGCCGTGGCATTGGTCACAACTGGTCGAAAACTGCGCCGTAGCGTGGTTCGGGTTGGTCGCGTTCTTGAAGTCCGCGGCGTGGCAGGAATAGCAGTCCGTGGACATGGTCTGGAACTTGCTGTTGGCGGCGCCCTTGTGGCAGGAGTCGCAATCCACGGCGGCGTGCGCCCCGGTCAGCGGAAACCGGTTGTTGTGCTGCTGCACCTGCTGGATCGATACCGTCCATCCCCGCACCGTGTGGCATTGCTCGCAGTTCGCTCCCAGTTGACGCTTATGAATGTCGGCGTGGCAGTCCTGGCAGCGCAAACCCACATTCGTGAATACCGGCTTGATGTGGCACTGGGTGCACGTCACCGACTGGTGCATGCCGCGAAGCGGGTAGCGTGTCTGGTTGTGATCGAATTCAGGAACCGCCCGGATCGGTTTCCAGCCTAGCGTGGTGTGGCAGTTCTGACAGGGGATGTTGAGATTGCCGTGCGGACTATGAGTACTTTCGTAATCCTGCGCCTGCTGCCGGCCTCCCTGCGCTGCAGGGAACAGCAGCACCAGCGCCGCCACCAGATTGAGCACGCCCCCCAGTCCCAACATGACCCGTCCGACCCGCTTGCTTTAGAACATTTTTAAAAAAATGCTGGAAATGCAAGAAAAGACTACTGACGAGTTATGCAATTCGAAGCCCACTTAGACTACCGGGTTGTATGCCTCCCGCAAAGTTACGCAAGTGCCTGTTCGTAACGTCAATGGCGACGGTGTTCACATTCCTGCGAGGTTCAGTATTACTTCGAGTGAAATGTAAGTTCTTCGCGAATTCCGTAGTTTTTGCAATCGGGCGCGGCCTGTTCAGAATTCTGTACGGCGTACAGAACTCTTAGCACGTTGGGATTCAACCGGGCGATTGACTTGAAGATATACGGCGGTATTAGAACCTCAAGCTACCGGAAGTACATGTCGAGGAGAGGCGCGATGTTCCTACGAGCGCTGTCCGGGCTTCGCGGTTGGCGTGTTTGGCCCATGGCAGGCGGCGCAATCCTTGGGCGTCGGCTTGTAGAAGAGCACAGTCTTGCCCGCAACGAGCTTCGTCGACTTGTGACATTCAGCGCAGCGGACGTTCTGATGAGCCCCGCGCAGCGGGAACTCGGTTCGCCGATCATGGTCGAAGAGCGCGGGCTTCCATTTCATGCTGTTGTGGCATTCCACGCAGCGGGTAACGCTGGCCTTGGCGAACTGCTTCCCGTGGGCGTCTTCGTGGCAGTCCTCACAAAGGGTGGGCGCAGCTTTGAAATCCGCGTTGATCAGCTTGGTCTCAAGATTCGGCGGTTTGTGGCAATCGATGCAGGCGGTCGCACGGTGGGCACCCACCAGCGGGAACGACGTCTTCGCGTGGTCGAAGCGCGATAACTCCTTCCATGACTTGGTGGAGTGGCAGGCCTCGCAGCCGGCGGCAGTGCCGTCGCTCCGCGCCTGCAGCATCCTTTCTTTGAACTGGCCTTTGTGCGGGTCAACGTGGCAACTCGTGCAACTCAGGCCCTGCCAGTGGTAGATCACCGCCGGCTGGGGCTTGAGATCCGCCGATTCCTTGTGGCAGTCGGCGCAGGGCACCGCCACGTGCCCCCCCGTAAGGACAAACTTCGTCTCTTTGTGCCGCGCCAGAGTGAATGTCGAAGGCTTGTAGCCTTCCAGATTGTGACAGCGGTCGCAGGCATTGAAGTAGGGCGCCGCGGCAAATTGGGTCGCGTGCTTGTCCGCGTGGCAGTCGGTGCAACGCTCGAACTTGATCTTGAACAGCGTGTCCTTCCCCTTGGGGATGTGACACTGCATGCATTCCAGCCGCGAGTGCCCGCCCTGCAGGGGATACGCGCTGGAAGCATGCTCCTTCACGGTGAAGGTGGACGGCTTCCATCCATTCACCGTGTGGCACCCGGCACACTCCCCGGCCCCGGGACGCTTGGCAAACTGCCCATTGTGCGGATCCGGTTTGTGACAATCCGTGCAGTGCGCGAAGGCCAGCGGTTTCTTGAAATCTCCGCCGGCGTGACACTGCGCACAGTCGACGGCGGCATGTTTCCCTTCCAGCGGATATTTCGTCTTGGAATGGTCGAAACGCTCGTTCACCGCCGACAGCGAGATCTTTTTCCACCCACTCGTGTTGTGGCAGGCCTGGCATCCCTGGGCAAAACTACCATGATGCGGATCGCTGTGGCAGTCTGTGCACTGGTTGAAGGGAATCCCGGTGTACCGCGGCTTGCCATCCTGCCCCGGAGTGTGGCACTTGGCGCAAGCCACCTGCGCATGCAAACCGGTCAGAGGATAGCGCGTCTTGGCGTGGTCGAACTGACCCACGCTGAGGGCTTTCCAGTCTTCAGAATTGTGGCATTGCTGGCAAGTTTGGCCCAGGCGCCCGTTGTGCGGATCCTGGTGGCAGGTGGCGCAAGCCGGAGAAAGACCGAGGTAGGTGCGGCTCAGGTCTTTGATCTTGATGGTGGGGCGCTCCTGCGCCGGAATCCGCGCCGGCGTGTGGCAGCGATTGCAGGTCAGCCCTGCATGCTTGCCCTCCAGTGCGTATCCCGTCTGCTTGTGATCGAAGACTTTGATATCCCACTTGATAAGCGGGAAATCCTCGCCATTGTGGTCGGAGTGGCAACGGGCGCACTCCTGGCTGGAGCCTGGCGGGATGTTGTAGGTTGCGTGCAGTCCTCTGTGGGCGTTCAGCCGGCTAGCGATTTCAGTGTGGCAGTCCAGGCATTTGAGCGCCGCCTGTCCACCAAACTTGTGGCAACTAGTGCAGTTGGTGGCTCCGTTGAGAAACTGGTGGGGGCGGGCCAGCGGTCCAGGAGAAATCTGTGCCTGGGAGTTGAGGCAAAACAACAAGAACAGAGAGAAAGCAACCGCGAGGCAAACGCTGGAGAACCCACTCCATCCGGACGCGGGCGCTCCGGTACCGGGCGAAATCTGCCCCGACGAACTGCGATTTCCTTGCCCCACCTCCGCCTGACCTTGCACCCACGCCCCTCAAACCGACACGTTAAAAGGTTTCGTACGTTCGTTGCCAGGTACCGAGTGGCTGCAAGTCTAAAGCCGATCCGGCACCACAGCTAGTGCCCAGTGGTACACCTCAGGCTTCATTCCAACAGGCTCAAGGCCTGACGTCCATTCTGTCCGCCATTCCGCAGGACATGCCCAGACCCCCGCTTCCCGTTGGTACCCTTGCCGCCGCGTTGGTAGAACTCGATGCGTACAAGAATCTGGACAGGTGAGCCGGAAGTTTTGACAAAAACGCGTGAGTCCCATCACGTCCTATTGTGATCTTGAAGCGCGAAGGCAACTCCTATAGACGGTAAACTGTATCAGCAGCCAAGATGTGGGGTGCGGGCGCTTGGGGCACTTGTGTCGAACCATCGCGGGTCAGCTTCGTCTTCGTCTGTCCTGGACCTCCTTTCGTTCAAGCGGCAGCAGACGGTTTTCATCGTTCTGAACCTGTTGCTCCTGGCCGTCCTTCTTTTGATGCATTGGTCGCTGGCCTCTTTCTGGGGACACCCTTCGCCTTGGCTCGTGGCCACCGTGGGTTTGGTTTTTCTCCTGCGGATGCCCGAACTTCTCTGGGTCCGTCGACTGTCGCAGCCGGTGCAACCCGCAGTCCTGCAGGCGGTAACGTGGGCTTCGATCATTCTGAACGTGGTCCTGACGATCCTTCTCTGCGACCTGACCGACCACGAGGACAGTCCCTATATCGTTCTGCTGTTCTTGCCCGTGTTGGAGGCGGCTTTTCGCTTTCGACTGAGCACGCTGCTCGGGGTAATCGGCGTAAGCGATCTCGCCTGCTTCTTCTGGCAGTGGCGCTTTTTCGTGAAGCACCCTCCCGTCGATGTGGGCGAGTACATCGAGGCCGGCACGGCTTCGTTGACGCTGGCGATGGTTGGAGTGCTGGTGTGGCTCCTGGTGCGCGATCTCCAGCGCAAAGAAACAAGTCTGGCAAACAACTTGCATGAGCTGGAGCGTGCTCGAGAAAAACTGCTGCACGAGGAAAAGTTGGCTGCCATGGGACGTTTGTCCAGTGCCATCGCTCACGAAATTAGGAATCCAGTCGCGATGATCGCCAGCTCGATCGCCACCGCGAAGCAGTTGTTGGGCGCGGAACGCGAGGAGATGTTCGCCATCGCCTCCGACGAGGCGGCGCGGCTAAGCCAGTTGACGACCGAATTTCTGGACTATGCCAGCGCGCGCCAGCCCAAGGCGGCAGACGTCTCTCTTGCCGATACGCTAGCGTACGTGGCCGACGCCTCGCGAGCGCATGCCAGTCAGAAAGGGCTGAAGTTCGAATTGGACGTTCCCGAAACTCTGCTGGCAAAGGCCGATGCCGGCCAGCTGCAGCAGGCTCTGATCAATCTGCTCCTCAATGCCGTGGATGCGTCACCGGGCGGAGGCACGATCGCGCTGCGCGGCCGGGCTGAGAATCAAGCCGTATTGATCGAGGTGGAGAACTCCGGGTCGCCGATTCCGGAGTCCACGTTGGAGCGGTTGTTCGAACCGTTCTTTACTACCAAGCCAAGGGGAACCGGACTTGGCCTGGCCATTGCCCGCAATATTGCCCGCGCCCAGGGCGGGGATCTCACGCTGGCCGCCAATGGGCCGGCTCGCGTGCGTTTTTCACTGAGCCTGCCCGCGGCGAACGGAAAACCTCATCCATAGAAAGAACAAACCAGAATGGGACGAATTCTCATTGTCGACGATGAAGCGAGCATGCGCCGCATCCTCGCCTCCAACCTGCGCCAGGACCAGCATGAAATCTGGGAAGCCTCCGGCGTTCAGGAGGCACAGCGCGCTCTATCGGCCAACGACTTCGACGTCGTGGTTACCGATCAGAAGATGCTGGATGGAGAAGGCTTGGCGGTTCTCGCCTCCGCTCACGAGGCGGATCCGACCCTCCCGGTGATTGTTCTGACCGCGGTGGCCACCATCGAGCTGGCCGTCGAAAGCATGCGGCAGGGCGCTTTTGATTTCCTGACCAAACCCTTTCAACCCGAAGGAGTGCGCGCCACGGTACGCCGCGCCTGCGAGCGCACCCGGCTCCTGCGCGAGAACATACTGCTGAAAGATGCCGTTGTGCGCCTGGAGGGAGCCGCCGAGATTTATGGCGAAAGCCAAGCGATGCACGATGTTCGCGACCGTATTGCGCGCGTGGCGCCGACTCACGCGACCGTGTTGATTACAGGCGAGACCGGCACCGGCAAGGAACTAGTCGCCCGGGCCATCCATCGCAACAGCCCCAGAGCTTCGAAACCCTTCGTGGCCGTGAACTGCGCCGCCTTCACCGAAACTCTCCTGGAAAGCGAACTCTTCGGCCATGAAAAGGGCGCATTTACCGGCGCCGACCGGCAGCGCCAGGGACTCTTCGAAGCTGCTCACGAGGGCACGCTGTTTCTGGACGAAGCCGGGGAGATGTCTCTGGCGGCACAGGCCAAGCTCTTGCGCGTTCTTACCAACGGAGAACTGCTGCGCGTTGGCTCGACCCGGCCCCGCCGGGTGGATGTTCGCGTCCTGGTAGCGACTCATCGCAATCTTGAGCAACGGGTGAAGGAAGGACTATTCCGCGAAGATCTCTTTTACCGCCTGGCCGTGGTGCCGATTCATCTTCCGCCGCTGCGCGACCGGGGCGAAGACATCCCCGGCTTGAGCGATGCTTTTTGCCACCAGGTCGCCACCGACTTGAAGATGCCCCGCCGCCGTCTGAGCCCGGACGCTTTGGAAAAACTGCGGCAATATCGCTTCCCGGGTAATCTCCGGGAACTCAGAAATCTGATCGAGAGGGCCTATATTCTCACCAGCAACCTCGAAATCGGCGCCGACGATCTACCCTTGGCTCAAAAGGATGCGGCATCGGCAGGGGGCAATGGCGCCCATGCCAACGCATTCGCAATCCCCATCTCCGACTCGTTTGATCTCACCGCCGTTCTGGAGGGCGCGGAGAAACAGCTCATCTTGCGAACCCTGAACGCAACCCGGGGCGCGCAAGCGGAGGCTGCTCGCCGCATGGGGCTCTCCCGCAGCGCCTTGGCCTACAAGCTCACCAAGTACGGAATCCGTCTCGCGGACTAAAGAGGGCGATTCACACTTTGCCGGCGACCAGAGCCCCGGCAACCCTTACTCAACGCCCTTCTTGGGAATTGGCATTCCCAGTTCTCGCATCACCATCTGCAGATCCTTCCACGCCTCGCCCTTCTGCCGGGGATCGCGCAGCAGGAAGGCAGGATGGTACGTCACGGCCAGGCGTGCTCCACTCCAAGATGGATCGTTACTGCGCGCGCCCGCCGGCCGGAAGTCGTACCAGCGGCCGCGCAACTCAGACATGGGCGCATTGATGGCAAGCAGGTTTTTCGCAGCGACCGCGCCCAGAGCGACGATTACCTTCGGTTTGATCACGGCGATCTGCCGCATCAGGAACGGTGAGCAGGTCTCACATTCGTCCCGCTCGGGAGTGCGGTTACCCGGAGGCCGGCACTTCACGATGTTGGCGATGTAAACCTGCTGACGCTGCAGGCCCATGGCCTTGATCATGTTGTTGAGCAATTGGCCGGCCCGGCCCACGAAGGGCTCGCCCTGCTCATCTTCATCCGCCCCCGGCCCCTCGCCTACAAACATCAACTCCGCGCGCGGATTGCCCACGCCAAAAACAATCTGCTTGCGGCCCTGCTTGTGCAGCTTGCAGCGGGTGCAATCGCCCAGGTCTTCGCGGATGACTCGAAGTGCCTCCACTGGGTCCTTGGTTCCGTACTCCGGTTTGGGAGCCAGCATTTCAAACATGTTGTCTTCGGCAATGGCAGGAACAGCAGCAGCATTTCTTGCGGACATTTCCTCTCGCAGTTCTGGCTGGAGTGTGGCTGTGGCACCGACAGCGGATTCATCCGGTGCGTCTTCTGCTGCCTCGGCGTTATCCATGCGGCGGCGGTAGAAGTCATAGATGCCCAGTTCGCGGTAGAAGCGCACTCGCTCGGCAAGCGCGCGCCGTACTTGCGGATCCAGGGTACTCGTCATTTGTTGCTTGATTGTAATGCACGAGGCGGCTGTGCGTGCTTAGGCTTTCACTGCAGACTTGCGCTGCTGGCGCAGGCGGACCACCTGATCCAACACCCGTTGTGCCACTTCCCACTTCGTGGTCTCGGGTACTTCCACCACATCATCCTGCGTGAGGATGGTCACGGCGTTGCGGTCGGAATCGAAGCCCACGCCCTCGCGCGAAACATCGTTCACCACGATCGCGTCGAGTCGCTTCGCAGCGAGCTTCTGACGGGCGTTCTCCAGGACGTTTTCCGTCTCGGCGGCAAAGCCCACGATAATCTGCGAATCCTTGCGGAGTGAAATCTCTTTCAGGATGTCCGGCGTTGCCTCGAGTTCGAGCGTCATCGGTCCTTTGCGTTTGATCTTTTGCTCTGAAGTAGATTTGGGGCGGTAGTCGGAAACAGCAGCAGTCTTGATGACGACGCTTGCTTGTGGTAGCAGATCGAGCACCGCTTGCCTCATCTGCTCCGCGGACTCGACTCGCGTGACTTCGGCCGCACCTGGCGGCGTGAGCGTGGTGGGCCCGTTGATCAACAACACGCGTGCCCCGCGGCGCAACGCCGCTTCCGCCACGGCATAGCCCATCCGTCCGCTGGAGCGGTTGGTGAGGTAGCGCACGGGATCGATCTTCTCGCGTGTAGGTCCGGCAGTAATCAGAACCGTTTCCGCGGCAAGATCCTGAGAAGCACCAAGAACTTCGAGCACCGCGGCAACGACGGCTTCATTTTCTGCCAGACGGCCGGCGCCAGTCATGCCGCAGGCGAGGTATCCCGAGCCTGGCTCGACGATTTTCACCCCGCGCCCGCGCAGGGTCGCAAGATTACCCTGCGTGGCGGCGTGGTTCCACATGTTGACATTCATGGCTGGAGCCACCACCACAGGCGCCGTGGTCGCGAGATACAGCGTGGTCAGGAAATCGCTGGCGATACCTTGCGCGAAGTGGGCGAGGACGTCGGCTGTGGCCGGAGCCACTACCAGGGCATCGATTGATTGCGCCACAGCAATATGCTCGATGGCAGAATCGATGTTGGGGGCTTGCTCTTCGCCCGACGAAAACATTCCGGTGATCACTTTTTCGCCGGAGAGCGCTGCGAACGTAAGAGGACGGACAAACTCCTGGGCGGCGCGCGTCATGATCACTTGCACGCGAATCCCGCGCTCCTGCAGCAACCGCACAATCTCGGCCGCCTTATAGGCCGCGATGCCGCCGGTGACGCCGAGAGCTACTTTCATAATTGTTGATTGTTGATTTCTGATTGTTGATTGAGAGCCAGCTGCTTCCCGGCGAAATCAGCAATCCACAATCACAAAATCAACAATTGCCTTTTAGTCTTGCCCGAGCGCCTTGTCGAGAACTTCGTTGGCCTGTTCTGCGGGGCTGCGCATCTCGGGAATTTCCCACTTCACCTTGCCGGCACGAATCTCGTCTTGCGCGATGCGGCATGGTTTGCGGGAGTTGGTCTCCACCACCGGCGGGGCGCCGGATTGCAATTGGCGGGCTCGCC